>WNEZ01000389.1_pt1 | contig 37042 bp, 24 predicted proteins | sample 5400521 | NCBI WGS metagenome assembly WNEZ01 (sample SAMN13153339, study PRJNA577476) | soil metagenome | isolation source: 120 cm saprolite under Douglas fir tree site 2 hole 1 replicate 1 | place: USA:California | collected 2015-04-18 | reverse complement strand
TTACGTTTACGGCCACGGTGAGTGGCGTCAGCCAAGGGCAATCGAGCGCAGTAACGTGGTCTGTTCAAGAGGGCGCAAGCGGAGGGACTGTGGACGGCTCAGGGAAGTACACCGCGCCGGCGACGGAAGGGAATTATCAGCTGAAGGCCGCCAGCGTGGCCGACGTCTCCAAGAGTGCAACTGCGGCGGTCGCCGTCTCCGCGTTCACCGCGCTCTCGGCTGACCGCCGCACCGTTTGGAACCCAGGCGTCACGGGGGGCATCCCCAACCGCACCACGATCTGCGCGAACATCAATGCCTCGACCTACGGCAATGGAGCACAGGACGCAACCGCAGGCATCCAGTCCGCAATCGACGCATGTCCCCTTGGGCAAGTGGTTCAGCTGTCCGCAGGCACTTTCACCATCAACAATGACATCGTGTTCGTCAACCGAGGAATCACCCTGCGCGGAGCGGGGCCGACCTCTACCCTGCTGCGACGCACCAACGGCGCTACGCCAGGCTCCTATATTCCTGGCGTGGCGAAGCCTGTCGTTATCGTTGGGCCCGCCAGATGGGATACCGCGGGCACCTCTTTCAACCTCGCCTCGGATGCAGTGAAGGGGACGGCCTCGGTGCAGCTTGCGTCGGCTCCGCCCGGCGGTCTCTCCTCAGGGCAAATCGTACTGATCGACGAATTGTCCGGTGCCGGTTGGCGGCCCGATCCCGCCGGACGGGGCCAGATCTGGGCCTCGTCTGACTGGCGGGTGGTGTACCAGCGCCACAACCCTGGCCTAGGGACCGACGATCCCTGGCCAGATGCAGCCGGATGGTTCAGCCGGCAAGACCGCGTCACTGCCGAAGTGAAGGAGGTCCAAGCCTACGATTCTACGACGCGGACCGTGACCTTCACCTCACCCTTCCACATCGACTACCGCACCTCGCACACCGCCCAGCTGTACGTGTACCCGCTGAGCCACGTGAAGAATGCCGGGGTCGAAGACCTCAAGCTTCAGGGTGGAGACGACGGTCAGCTGCGCTTCGAGCGGGCGGCGTACAGCTGGGTGGCCAGAGTGGAGAACACCGGATGGCTAGGCGAAGGGTTCGCTGTCAACAGCTCGTTCCGCGTGGAGATTAGAGATTCCTATGTCCATACTCCGGTGTGGATGGAGCCCGGCGGGGGCAGTTACAACATCTCGCTCGCCAACGGTTCGGCCGAGATCCTGATCGAGAACAACATCTCGTTCGACGCGGACAAGGTGATGGTAGCGCGCTGCTCCGGCGCCGGATCCGTGGTCGGCTACAACTACATGGACGATGGGCATATCGGCTCGAACCCGAGCTGGATCGAGATCGGCCTCAACGCCAGCCACATGGTCGGCCCACACCACGTGCTGTTCGAGGGCAACTACGGATTCAATTGGGATAGCGACAAAACCCACGGCAATTCCATCTACCACACGGTATTTAGAAATCACTTGAGCGGGAAACGCCGAGACTTCACCGACGGCGGCCCGAAGCGATGCGCGGGAGCGGGCTACTACTCCTATTGGATGAGCTTTTTGGGCAACGTCCTCGGTCTGCAAGGACAGATGGCCGGCTGGTCCTACGAGTCAAACGACTGGAACATCCCGCAACTTCGACTATGTCACCAACTCGGTAACCTGGGATCCGAACACTTCCGAGCGCGTGCTGCCGAATTCGCTGTACCTGAGACAGCGGCCGGCCTTCTTCAATGCCGGCAGGGGTTATGTCTGGCCGTGGGTGGACCCGCTTGGCGCCACCAAGCTCTACACCCTCCCCGCGAAGGCGCGCTATGACGCGGGGACGCCGTTCGTCCAGCCCTGAGCGACGGGCACCGTATTACTTCGAGCTGATGGAGTAGACCCTTCGGTACTCGGCTTGAAGTCCGGCCGCTGAAGCAATCTGACTGAGTTTGCTGAGTTGCTCTTCTGCCGTCCAAAATTTCTTGAATCCACCGTTGGCTTTGATCCACTCGGGACACTCCTTTGTAGGCGAGTGGCCGTTTGAAGCTCGAGCGCAACGCGTTATGGCGGCTCCGGTGCTGCGGCGGCTGCCTTCCACAAGGCCAACTCGCGCTCGAGCCGCTCGACTCGCGCGAGAAGATCCTCGACCGAGAGCCCGAGTGTGAGCTTCACGCTGCGCAGCACCTCGCCAGCTGGCAGCGGCGGCTCGCCTGGGCGTTGCACCTCGTGTAGCCGGACCGTGCCGTCGCCGCAGAGCACGTCGGCGAAGCCTTCTTCCCGCGACCAACGCACCACGCGGCCCGGCACCCGGCCTTCGTACCGCGGCGCGTCTGCCGGAGCGGTGGCCCTCCACACCAAGAGCTTCCTCCCCTCAAAATAGGTGTACGCGCCGGGGAAGGGCGCCACCAGCGCCCGGACCAGCCTGGTGATCTCGGCGGCCGGCCGCACCCAGTCGATCATCCCATCGCGTGGTAGCCGCGTGCAGCCGTAGGTGACGAGTCGCTCATCCTGGGGAGTGCCCTTCGCGCCTTCTAGGAACTTCGCCACCGTGTCACCCAGGTGCCGCCGCTGGAGCGCGTTCAGCTCCTCGTAGAGGTCCCCGACTGACTCTTCTGCCCCAATGGGAATCTCCCGTTGGAGGAGGATGTCGCCGCCGTCGAGCGCTGGGGCGAGGACATGGATGGAGATGGCGGCAGTCGGCTCGCCATTGATGATCGCCCAATTGACGTTGGCGCGGCCTCGATAGCGCGGAAGCGGCGAATAATGGACGTTGACGAACGGCCGCTCGGCAATCAGCTCCGCAGGAAGGATGCGATCGTACGAGGAGACCACCACACAGTCCGGCTGGGCGGCGCGGATCGTTCGAGCAACCGCCTGCGGAGAAAGGTCACAGAGCACCGGCACCGAAAGCGCCCGCGCCCGCTCGGCGACCGGATCGGACGCACCGGTTGTTTCGGGCCGCGCCAGCCCGACAACCTCGAAGCGATCGAGGAGGGATTCTAGCGCTGTGGCTGCCGTTGGGCCCATTCCGACCAGGAAGACGCGTTGCACGTCGGTCAGTATAGCGGCTGAATGAACGCGAGGTCTTCTGCGCTGCGTTCCTCCGCCGGCTTTAGCAGCACCTCGGCGACCTTCAGGCCGCCGGTCTGGAGCCGGACGATCGCCTCGGGGCCGATATCGCCCGGGAGCACTGTCATATGGCCAGGGCTTGGCGGCTCGGGCGGCCAGACCGGCATGCCGCGCTGCTGGAAGAGGCGCCGGTCCAGATCGCCCCAGTACTGAACGATCGCTGCGTCTGAGTAGGTGTCAGCGATTCGCTTGCTCAAGGCCAAAACCTCCGCCGGTGCACTCGAGGGCTTGATGGCCACGAGGACGGCGTCGGGGCTGAAGGGTGGAGTGGCCGGAACCTCGGTCACGGCCAGCTTGCCGGCGAGGGGCTCGAGCGAGCGCGCGATGAAGGATGAGAATGGGTTGTCGCAGAGCAGGACAATTCTGCTGCGGTAAACAGCGATTCCAGCATCGAAGAGGAGCTTGAGCGCCATCGGGCCGAGGAAGGAGAAGACGTCGACCGCCGGATGGCGCTCGTTCGTGCCCGCCACCAGGACACCACGCCGCTGACACGCCTCAAGGTCAAGATCGCTCGCTCGAAATTCCCAGGCCTCGAACATCAGGGGAAGGGCGGTGCCGGGCCGGAGGCGGCCGACGAGCGCCGCGTCGATCGGCCGCAGATGGCCGGAGTTAGTGACCACATCCGCCTCTTCGGCGCGCAGGCGGTCGCGGTCAGCGACGATCTCGATCCGGTCCAGCACGCCTGCCCGTGCTGCCAACTCGCGCGTCGCGGCGGCGACCTCCTCGAAGGTGCCGAACCGGGTGGTGCGCGCGAAGGCCTGCACCTGCGCGCCGGCCAGCGCGGCCAGCACCGGCGTGACGACGTATGCTCCGCTCGCGGCTTCGGTGATGACCAAGTGCCCCTCGAGCCGAAGCCTGCTCTCCGCCAACGAGTCGAGCATCAGCCGATGCAGCCGGCCCGGGTGGAATCCCGACCTGGTCGGCCCGCCCACCATCAGCGGCGTCTCGCGATCACGCGCAGAGCGCTGCTCACCCGCTCTTGGTGAGCCTCGGTCATCTCCGGGTACATCGGCAGCGAGATAACTTGCTGCGCCGCCTCTTCGCTGTGCGGGAACGAGCCCGGTCCGTAGGCCGGATCGGCGTACGCCGGCTGTAGATGGACCGGCACCGGATAGTGGATCGCGGTCTGGATGCCCTTCTCGGCGAGCGCCTTCATCAGGCCCTCCCGATCCGGCGCACGTACTGCGTAGATGTGATAGACGTGCCGAGCGTAGGGCGCCTCGGCGGGGATCGCCACGCCGCAATCCGCGAGCAAGGCGCGATAGCGCGCCGCGTGCGCTCGCCGCGCCTCGGTCCACCTTTCGAGGTGGCGCAGCTTGACGCGCAAGATCGCGCCTTGGATACCCTCCATCCGGTAGTTGTAGCCCGCCAGCGCGTGATGGTACTTGCGGTCCTGGCCCCAGTCCCGCAGCATGCGGATGGTGCGCGCCTTCTCCTCGTCGCTCGTTACCACCATCCCGCCCTCGCCGTACGCGCCAAGGTTCTTGCCCGGGTAGTAGCTGAAGCAGGCGAGGTCGCCGAGGCTGCCGACGGGCCGGCCATTGTACTTCGCGCCGTGTGCCTGAGCGGCGTCCTCAATGACGAGCAGTTTGTGTCGCTTCGCCACCGCGAGCAGAGGGTCCATGTCGGCCGGCTGGCCGTAGAGGTGGACCGGAAGGATCGCTTTGGTGCGCGAGGTGATCGCCGCCTCGACCCGCGCCGGGTCTATGGTGAAGGTGGCTGGATCAATGTCGACGAAGACGGCTCTGGCACCCGTGTACCTGACCGCGGCGACGGTGGCCACGAAGGTGTGCGGGACGGTGATGACTTCGTCGCCCGGTCCGATGCCGGCTGCCAGCATCGCAAGATGCAACGCGCTGGTGCCACTGTTGAGGGCAATGCCATGCACGGCGCCGCAGTAAGCGGCGAACTCGCGCTCGAAGGCAGCGACCTCGTCGCCGAGTACGAACTGCGCGCTCTCCAGGACACTTTGGATCGCCGCATCGATCTCCTGCTTGATGCTGTGGTACTGCGCCTTGAGGTCGAGGAAGGGGACCACCAGCTTGTCGCTCTGCATATCGCTAGCTCTTTGGTTGTGCCGGTAGCTCGACGGGGACTCCCCGCTGGCGCATCGACTGGGACGCCGCCTCGAGGATCTGCACCACACGCAAGCCCGCCTGGCCGTCAGTGATGGGCTGCTTGCGCTCGTCGATGCAGCGAACGAAGTGGGCTGCTTCGACCGCGAGCGCCTCCTTCAGGTCGAGCTGTGGCGAGAGCATGTCACCGGTGCGATAGCCGACCAGCACCCCGTAGATCTTCTCCGCCGGGTCCCGGCGCCGGTCGATGTTGATGCCCTTATCGTAGATCTTGATCTTCTCGCTCTGCTCGAGATCGTCGTAAACGACCATCTTCTTGCTGGCGCCGACCAGCGTCCGCCGGATCTTCACCGGGGCCAGCCAGTTCACGTGAATGTGAGCAATCAGCGGCTCGGCGAAGAAGAGTGTGAGGAAGCCGATGTTTTCCTTTGCGTCGACGACATGGCTGAGTCCGGTCGCCGAGACCGCGACGGCGCGATGCGGGATGATGTAGTCCATGATCGAAAGGTCGTGCACCGCGAGATCCCAGATTACGTCGACGTCGTGCTGGAAGAGCCCAAGGTTCACCCGGGTTGAGTCATAGTAGTAGATGTCTCCCAAAACTCCCGAGTCGACCAGCTCTCGAATCTTCCGGACCGCGCCAGTATAGACGAACGTGTGGTCGACCATCAGGACGCGGTCGGCCTTTTGCGCAGCGTCGATCAGCCGCGTGGCCTGGTCGGCCGTGGCCGCGAGAGGCTTCTCCACCCAGACGTGCTTACCCGCCCGCAGCGCGGCCATTGCGAGGTCAAAGTGAGTGGAGACGGGCGTGGCGAGGGCGACGGCATCCAGCGCCGGATCTTCGATCAACTCTCGATGGTTAGCGGTCACTTTAGTCGCCGGATAGCGGGCCCGGACCAGCTGGAGGCGCTCGGCCCGCAGATCGCTGACGCAGGCGACCTGCGCGCCCGGTGTCTCGTAGAAGTTGCGGACCAGATTTGGTCCCCAGTAGCCATAGCCGATCACGCCGATTCGAATCACGCAGACAGTCCTCCGATGAATAGCTATCGCCGCTCGCGCAGCGCTCCGATACGCGACGGAACGCCTTTGGCCACGCTGTGCGGCGGCACGTCCTTGGTGACTACCGCTCCGGCACCGACCATCGCGCCTTCGCCGATGGTGATGCCGGCGAGGATGACCGCGCCGCTGCCGATCGACGCTCCCTTCCTGACCCGCGTCGGCACCACTCTCCAGTCCGCTTCGGTCTGCAGTGCGCCGCCCGTGGTTGCACGCGGATAGAGGTCGTTGATGAACATCACACCGTGGCCGACGAAAACCTCGTCCTCGATCGTCACCCCCTCGCAGATGAAGCTATGCGAGGAGATTTTGCAACGCGCGCCCACTTTTGCGTTCTTCTGGATCTCGACGAACGCGCCGATCTTCGTCTCGTCCCCGATGGTGCACCCGTAGAGGTTGACCAGGTCCGGCTGGAATATCTTGACGTCCTTGCCCAGCTTGACCGTTGCAGTAATTGGCATTCAGACTCTCGCGAATTGCGTCACGCTACCACGAGATGGCTCACCGGTAAGTGGCTTGGTAGCTCCCTGCCACGCCGCTGAAGACCGCGTAGGACACGCCCTTGATGGTTTGCAACGTGTATGTGACGCCCACGCCACCCCGGGTCAGTCCTGACAGCGCCAGCCCGCGGAATTGCGCCGGCACCATCGCCTCGATGTTGCGCGCGCCGCTAGCGGTTGCGATGGTGAACCCGAGCGTGTTGTTGCTCCAGCTGAAGGTGCCGAACGACGAGCCGTTGCGGCCGTCCAGCCAGGTGAGCATTTGCTTGGAGGAGACGATGGGAACGCCGCGCGTCTGCGCCTCGGCGATGATGGTGTTCGAGCCTACCGATACGGCTTGGTCAGTGTGCATGTTGGCTGCCACCACCACGTAATAGCCGTTGGGCCCGATCGCGTTGTCCAGCAGCGTGTCGATGTGCCGCAAATAGGTGATCCCTGACTCGTCGGTCATCTGCGTCGCTGTCTGGTACACGTCGACAGTCGTGCCGATGCGATCGGCGAAACGCATCGGCAATCCCGAGCCGGTGAACAGGCCGGGGCGGTCGTTGATCCAGCTTCCTGGCCAGTAATAGTAGTTGACGTCGAAACGCATGCCGTGGGAGAGCTCGACTTTCGGGTGCGTGTCGTAGTCGCTCCAGACGAGGCAGTGCGTCCGGTTGGTGACCGGGCTGCCGGCGGCGGGGTATCTCGCTGTGAAGCTCGCAAGCTGCGATTGGAAGAAGGAGTCGAGGTCGGCGAATGAGCGGAAGTCCGCGCAAGACGTCGTGGGGTGCAGCCCCACCTCGAACCCCTGGGCAATATAGCTCGCCGCCTGGCCATTCGTGAGCGGCGAGTTTGGATAGATGTAGGACGTCGACCGAACGCACTGCCAGTCTGCGACTGAGCAATTCGGTGGGCTGTTCGAGATGTACCTGTCAAAGCGGCCCGCCGTGCCGCCGTTTGCGTGATCGTCGCCCGTCATCACCACGGCGGCCAAGAAGCCGGCGGGCAGGTACCAGAAGCGGGGCAAGGGCTTCTTGTTCGCGTTCATCGCGAGCATCAGGTTGACCAGCAGGCGTTGCTGCTCGTCGGCCTGCGGAATCTGGATCTTGCTGAAATCGACGAAGTCGGGCTTCGGGTCGGACGCCGCCGCTCCGAAGTAGAGGTCATCGGGGCGAATGGGCGGCAACCCGTCGCGCTCTTGGCCACTCCAGTCGAGATTTCCCTGGCGCGTGTAGACGACCGAGCGGGCGAGATCGTACGTGAATGCCGCTGCCGAGCCGAGGCCTGAGCTGCGCAAGCTCACGGCCGGCCAGGGCGTCGCAGCGGTGGCCGTCTCGTAAAGCGTCGCGATTACGCTTGCGCCGGCGGGCGTGTACGCATCGGCCTGGCCGTGGAACTGGATCGTCTGGTTGACGATGCCGGCGCCTGGGCCGGTTTGGGAGATCAGCAGGTATGCGTTTGTCAACGTCGCCGTGGCGTCAGTCAGACCGAGCAGACCCGCCAGTTGCCTGTCGGGGCGCATCGCGATCAAGTTGCCGCCGCCGTTTACCCAGTTGGAGAACATCGAGACCTGCGCCGGCGTGAGCGCGAGGTCGCCCAGGATGACCAGGTCGTACGCCGCGAGCGTCGCCGCCGTGACGCGGCTGATGTCCGTCGCGAGGAATTCGTTCATGCCTTCCGCCCGCAGGATCTCGGCGAGATAGCGGCTGAACGGATTGGAAGCGCCTGAGACGATCAGGATCGGCCCTCCCGGCCCATCGTCGGGTGGCGGGGGCGGCGGGGTCGCGGTCAGCGTGGTCGATCCCGACACACCGCTAACTGTCGCCGTGATGACCGAGGTGCCACCTCGGAGGGCTGTGGCCATCCCGAATACATCGACTGACGCAATCTGCGGGCTCGCCGACGCCCAGGTCGCCTGCGAAGTGACGTCGTGCGAAGAGCCGTCGGCAAAGGTGGCCGTCGCATTCAGCTGCAGGCTTGCGCCGAGGGCGACGGAAGGATTGGCGGGGCTCACCGCAATCGACGTGACCGCAGGCGGGACGTACGAGGAATTGAACACCACATCGACCCAGTAGTTGGTCGCCCGGAAGACGTTGTTTGGGAACACAGTCGTCGCGCCATACGCGTAGACCCCGTTGACGCCGGCCGCGGCATGGAGCGGCGGATTGTCCCGGGCGGCGGTGGCGAAGTAGTTGATGTCGGAGCTGTAGTGGCCGACGGTGGTGTGATACGACGCCACATAGGTCGTGCCGGCGGTGATCGCGACGGGCGAGGCGAGGTTGACCTGCTGCCAACCGACTGCGGTCTCGTTCGCGAAAGTGGCGGTCGCGAGCCTGGTCCCGGTGCTGGACCAAAGAGCTCCGACGTGAGTGCCGGTATTGGCGCTCGCCTTGTAGAAGCGTATCGCGGTGATCGTGCCGCCGGCGTCCGCGGTGAACTTGACGCCGATCTCGACGGAACTGTCGGGTCCCCCATCGATGACCACCGGCACGCTCGAGCTCGGCCACAGCGAGAAGTTGGCCGTGTTCCTGACGGTGATCGACAGGCTTGCGGTGGCGGTGCGTGCCGCCGAGTCGGTGACCTTGGCAGTAAAGCTGCTGGTGCCGGCCGATGTCGGCCTTCCCGAGATGGCGCCGGTGGAGCTGTTGAGCGAAAGGCCCGCGGGTAGCGCACCTAAGGTGATCGACCAGGTGTAGGGGCCGGACCCGCCCGACGCCGCGAGCGTCGCACTGTAGGTCGCATTTGTCTCCCCGTCGGGCAGCGAGGTGGTGGTGATGGTCAGCGGAGCCGGTTGTACGGTTACCGTGGTGCTCCCCGTGATCGTGCCAGAGCTCGCTGAGACCATGCTGGTGCCCGGGCTGAATCCCGCGGCGACGCCGGCGGTCGAGATCGTGACGGTGCCGGAGTTGGAGGATGCCCAGTTCACGCTGGTGGTGATGTTTTGCGTGCTCCCGTCGGCGTAGTTTCCCGTGGCGGTCATCTGCAGAGTGGATCCGGAGTTAATGGTCGGGTTCGCAGGCGTTACGGTGATCGAGGTGAGCGAAGGAGTGGGCGGGATGGTCGCCACTACGTCCACCCAGTAGTTGCTCGCGTTGAAGGTCTGGTTGGGGAATGTGCCGGCGGCCCCATACGCGTAGACGCCATTGCCCCCGGAAACGCCGTCCGCGAGCGCGTGCAGCGGAGGATTGTCGGCGCCGCGGCCGGTGAAGTAGTTTATATCGCCGGCGTAATGCCCCACGCTCGTGTTGTACGAGGCTATGTAGACGGTGTTGGCGGTGATGCTGACCGGGGTTGCGAACAGCACCTGTTGCCAGCCCGACGCTGTCTCCGCGGTGAAGGTAGCGCTGGCGAGCCTGGTGCCCGCGGTCGTCCAGAGGCTTCCGACGTGGGTTCCGGTGTTTGCAGCCGATTTGTAGAAGCGGATGCCTTTGATTGTCCCGTTGCGATCGGACGTGAACTTGACGCCCAGCTCGACGGGATTGTCGGGCCCGCTGTCGACTACCACCGGAGTGCCATTGGCGAAGGTCGTCGAGTCCTGGACGGTTATCTGGATGGTCAGCGGGGCGGATGCCGTCGCCGAGGCCGCGTCAGTCACAGTCGCCGGGAAATTGTAGGAGCCAGCGGTGGTCGGCGTCCCGCTGATGGCGCCCGTTGATGCGTTGAGCCCAAGGCCGGGCGGCAAGGCGCCGACGATAGACCACGAGTACGGCGGCGTGCCTCCGGTCGCCTGTAGGGTCGCCGAGTACGGCGAGTTGACCGAGCCGGCGGGCAGCGAGGTGGTGGTGATGGAAAGCGGCCTTACCTGCACGGTAGCGGTGGTGCTGCCGACAACGCTGCCCTGGGTCGCCCGGATGGTGGAGGTGCCCGCGCTCGCACCCCTCGCGAGGCCGGACGCGCTGATCGTAGCGACGGCAGTGTTGGACGAGGTCCAGGCGACTTGGCTGGTGATGTCCGCCGTGCTGCCGTCGGCGTAGGTACCAGTGGCTGTGAACTGCTGTGTCGCGCCGACGCCGAAGGTGGGTGACGCCGGGGTGACGGCGATCGAGGTCAAGGCGGGAGGCACGAACACCACGTCGACCCAATAATTGCTGGCCAGAAACGTGCTCGTCGGGAAGACGGTGGTTGCGCCGTAGGTGTATACGCCGTTGGCGCCGGAGACTCCGCTCGCCAGCGCGTGGAGCGGCGGGTTGTCGATTCCGCTGTTGCTGAAGTAGTTCGAATCGTCCGCGTAGTGCCCGCCGCTGCAGTGATAGGAGGCGACATAGACGGTGTTTGCGGTGATCGAGACCGGGGTTGCGAAGTTCACCTGCTGCCACCCCGAAACAGTCTCGCCGCTGAAAGTCGCCCTCGCGAGCAGGGTGCCAGCGGTCGTCCACAAAGTGCCGGTGTGCGTGCCGGTGTTGGCGAGCGACTTGTAGAAGCGGATGCCGGCAATCGTGCCGCCGACGTCGGACCGGAACTTCACGCCGAGCTCGACCGAGCTGTCGGGACCACTATCAGCGATGCCGGGCGCGGCGGACGATGCCCAGATCGTGAAGCTCGACGGCTGTGACACGGTGACCGTCGTGCCGGCGCTCGGCGTTTCCAGATTGCCGCTGTCGTCGACAGCCCGACTCTTGATCGTCACCGTGCCGGAGCTGGCGGGAGTCCAGGCGAACGTCCAGCTCTCGCGGCCGGTGGCCGGATGCCAGGTGGCGCCGCCATCGACTGAGACCTCGACGCCGCCGACGACGCCGCCGCCGGTGTCCGTGGCGGTGCCGCTGATGGTGACCGCAGTGCCCTGCTGGAAAGTAGCGCCGGCAACGGGCGAGGTGATCGACGAGGTGGGCGGGAGGTTGTCGGTCGAGGCGGAAGCCGCCACCAGGCCGGCCTGCAGCGTTGCGGGCTGGACGCCCATATCGGCAAGCAAGTTCACCGTCGCCTGCTGCATCCGCACGTCCGTGGTCGAGCCGAGGTTCGACCGGTCGTGGTTTGCATCCAGACCCCAGGACCACTGGTACGAGCCGGTGGCAAATACCAGCGCACCGCTCGAGTGCTTGTAGAGGGTGACGCGGTGAGTGCCCGAGCCGGCGCCGTAGGTGGTGCCGTAATCGAGAAGCCAATTGGTGGTGGTGGAGAGCGCGTTCGTCGACATCCCGAAGAGGCCCGACGGGCGGAAACCGTTGTCTTCGTCGACGTTCACCTCCGCGCCGAGCGTGCCCGGCGCGAGCGTTGCGGTCTGGCCGGGGGGGAGCGTGGCGACGCTGGTGTTGCGCCACAGGCGCATGCGGCCGTCCACCTGGGGGACGGTCATCGTGTCGCTCCACGGGCCATTCACACGAAACAGCAGCCCGGTGAGCGCGTTCTCGGGGTTGCCGCCGTCTGCGGGCGGGCTAAAGCGCGGGTCGCGCCAGGTACCAGTCCAGGTCGGGGGATCGAGCGGATCGATGACCGCGTCCGCGTGGGTTTCCTTGTAACAGACCAGCGTGCGGTTAGCGGTGCCGGAGCCGTCGATGCTCGTCTCCCACCGCGTTTTCCAGAACGCGGTGTTGCCGCTGAAGAACGCGAGGTGCACGCCGGCGCCGCGCGCCGCTTCGACGTTGGCGCGCTCTCTACCCGACCAATACTCGTCGTGGCCGTTCGACATCCAAATGCGGTGGTTGAGGAGCGAAGCGCCGTTGCGGTCGGCGTCGACGCCGGTGAAGTAGGTGACGTCGTACCCGTTCGCCTCGAGCCAGCGCACCATCGGGTACTCGGCGTTGAAAATCCAGGTCTGCGGCTCGCCTACCCGGGTGTTGAACGGCCGGTTGTAGCTGACCTTGAAGGCGCGCCCGGTGGCGCCATTTCCGGTGTAGAGGCTGTTGCCGCCGTAGCTGTTGTAGGCTTGCCAAGTCGTGTCGGAGGTCTGGAACAGGATCGCCGAGCGGCTCGCGTCATCCCGAACGATGAAGAAGATGTGGCTCGCGCCGCCAGTGTCGGTGCGGATGGCGCGCGCGAAATAGATGCCGGACACCGCGGTGGCGGGCACTGTCCACGAGCCCGAAACCGCCCAGTTACCGCAGTCGATGAGACCGGTCGCGTTGGTCAAGCAAGCCGGCTGGTTCTGCGGCTGCGGCACCGAAGGATTGACGGTCGCGACCAGGCGCGCTCCGTTGCCGCCGTAATATCCCATTCGATAAACGTCGAGGTGCCAAACGCTCGCCGTCGTCTTCACCTTGAAGCTGATCGGGTTGCCCTTGTTGACGCTGATGTCGGTGGCGAAGCCTTGGATGGTGGAATCGCCTGCGCCGTTGACGTCCCAGATAGACCCCGGGACACCGGGGAGGCAGTTCTCTGCTTCGATCGCGTTAGCCGGAGCGGCGCAGCTTGCCGACGCGAGGCGCGGCACGACAACCATGGCGGCAGCGGTCGCCGCAATCCAAATCCATCGATTCATTTCACAACCCCTCCACTGCTTTGGATCCCCCCACTGCTTTCGCTGGGCAGCCTTCCCCGCTGCCGTGACCGGTGTGAGGTTCAGATGCCCTCAGTACTACACTTGCAGATGAATTGGCCACTGCGACGTGGCGCCGATTGCGGATTTGTGTCGCGTCGTGAACGCGATTTATTCGCACCTGTTTTTCGAGAGAAACAGTTCTATCGAGTTATCCGAGCGATCGGCCCTGCAAGATGAATTGTTGCGGATTTGTGTCGGGTCGTGAACGCGACTTATTCGCACGTGTTTTTCGGGAGAAACAGTTCTATCGAATTATCCGAGCGATCGGCCCTGCAACTGGGCACTTGAAGCACCACTTCTCGCACGGCCTCGCAAACGCTAATCCTTCAGGCGGCACTGGGAAAACAGGCGGCACTGGGAAAGTTTTTGGTTTATCGCTTCTGTTTTTTGGCATATGACCGAAACGAGGGGCACCCGGAGTCGGACAGCCTTTCAGGGGGATTTCCGTGATGAACATGCAGGCTCGCGTCGGAGGGATCCGCTTGGCGCTGGGTTTCGCCATTGCGATCACCGCGTTCACTCAGGCCGCCGACACCTGGGCAGGGCCGCCGGGGACGATCCACTATCCGGACCTCGAAGTCCTCGTCCCAATCGACCAGATCGTCATTGAGTGGAGGCAGACGACGCGATGGCTCTCCTATACGCACATCATCAGCAACTTTGGTGAGGGTAACCTCGAGATCCGGCCGGACTACAACCCGGTCACCGACTCCGCGCGCGGCTACCAGCGGCTCTACACGCACGACGCTGCCGGCACCTGGATGCTCGTCAGCGAAGCGCCGATCGTCGGAAACTTCTACTTCCACGCCCCTCACGCCCACTATCACTTTCCCTTTGCGTCGTACGGCCTCTATCAGGTCAACCCGGATGGTTCCGTCGGTGCGCCGGTCGCGATGAGCGACAAGGTCGGCTACTGCATCGCTGACGACGTGCAAGTCGACGCGTCGTGCGAGCACTGCGCGCCGGTTTGGACCTACTCGGGTGGCTCGTGTGATGTGCCGACGGCGATCCGCGGCATCACGGTCGGCTGGGGCGACCTCTACGACAGGACCGATATTGGCCAGTCGATCGATATTACGAACCTTGCCGACGGCGTCTACTGGTTTCGAACCATCGTCGACCCGTACCACTACTTCAGCGAGACGAGTCAGGCGAACAACATCACCGATTTGAAGCTTCGGATCGCTGGCTCGACAGTCACCGTGCTCGAGGGGCCCTACCACCCGAACTCGCAGCCCCCGGTGGTGACGATGACCGCGCCGCCAGACGGCGCCTCGCTCTCGAACACCGTCACGGTCTCGGCCACAGCTACCGACCCCTCGGGGATCGCGAACCTTCAGTTCCTCCTTGACGGGAATGCGCTCGGCCCGCTCCTTACGAGCCCGCCGTATACGTTCTCGTGGGACACGAGGCTCACGCCCGATGGACCGCACTTCATCTCCGCGCAGGCGACCGCTGGCTCGACGTTCAGCGGTACGGCGAGGCCGAGGGTGGTGACGGTCGCAAACGGACCGCCGCCGCCCAACTTCGGTATCGATCGGACCGTTTTCGTCGACGGCTCCGGGTCGGTGACGACACCCACCTTCAACACGGCGGCCCCCGAAGCGCTCGTCGCGTTCGTTGCATCGGACGGCCCGGGCGGGCAGACGACAACTGTCTCCGGTGCGGCCCTCAGCTGGGCGCTCATTCAGCGGGCGAACACCCAGAATGGCACTGCCGAGATCTGGAGCGCCACGGCAGCGGGCCCCATTGCGAGTGCGCAGGTCACCTCAACGCCGACGTTTGCCGGCTTTCACCAATCCCTCACCGTCGTGACCTTCGCGAATACGGGCGGCGTTGGCGCCTCGGCATTAGCGGGGGCGCCGAGCGGCGCGCCCAGCGTCTCGCTCACGACGACCCGTGCGGGCTCGCTCGTCTTGGGCGTCGGCAACGATTGGGACGGGGCCCTGGCACGCGTCCTCGGACCCAATCAAACCATGGTGCACCAGATGGTGGACAACGCCGTCGGCGACACCTTTTGGGTTCAAAGGCTGAGCGGGCCGGCCGGGGCAGCAGGCACCGTGGTCACCCTAAACGACACGGCGCCGACCGCAGACCGCTGGAATATGGCTGCTGTCGAGCTGGTGCCGAACGGGAACCCACCGCCGCTGATCATCTCCAATATTGTCGTGACGGACCGCACTTCCAGCTCGGCCACGGTCCGATGGACCACCAACGTAGCCGCGTCGAGCCGTGTCGATTACGGGGTTGCCCCATCCTATGGCCAAGTCGCGACCGCGCCGGGCCTCGTGACCGACCACGCCGTCCCGCTCACGGGCCTGAGCGCCCAGACGACCTATCACTATCGCATCACCAGCCAGGACGCCTTTGGCCACACCGCGACCACTGGCGACCTCGTGTTCACGACGACGGCGGTGACGACGATCACCTGCTCGATCACGGCGCCGCCCAACGGCGCCACTGTGTGGGGTGTGACCTCGGTCAGCGCCGATGCTTCGGGCAGCGCGAGCATCGTCGGCGTTCAGTTCAAACTCGACGGCGCGAACCTTGGTCAGGAAGTCACCACGCTGCCCTATCGGATCTTCTGGGACACGGGTCAGTCGACAAACGGCAGCCACACGCTGACGGCCGTCGCGCGCGATCCGAGCGGAAACACCGCAACATCCCAGCCGGTGCAACTCGTCGTTTCGAATCCACCTCCGGCGCTCGCCGTCGAGAGGACCGTCTATGTCGACGGCGTTGGTACCTCCACGACGCAGCCGTTCGATACGGCGGTCGGGGGCGACTTGTTGGTCGCCTTCGTTTCGTCAGACGGCCCGGGATTCGGCGGTGGTCAAGCGGCCACCGTCTCGGGCGCTGCGCTTACCTGGACGCTCGTTCGACGCGAGAATACGCAGGCGGGTACCTCCGAGATCTGGAAGGCGACAGCTGCGAGCCCGCTCCGCGGGGCGAGCGTGACCTCCACCCAGGGGGCCGACGGGTTCCACCAATCGCTGACCGTCGTCGTCTTCGCCTCCGCGGGCGGCACCGGCGCTTCCGCCGGGGCGAACGCCGGGAGTGGGGCGCCGGCGGTGAATCTCACCACAACCCGAGCCGGCTCTCTGGTCTACGGCGTCGGCAACGACTGGGACAGCGCGACGGCCCGCGTCCTCGGCCCAGGACAGATGATGGTGCATCAGCTCGTCGATACGCCGGTCGGCGACACCTTCTGGGTGCAGGCCTTCTCCTTGCCCATCGGAGCGGCTGGCACCTCGGTAACGCTCAATGACACGCAACCGACGGCCGATCGCTGGAACTTCGCCGCCGTCGAGGTCGTCCCGGTTCCTTGAGGGCGGTCGCTTGAGCTAAAAGCGAGCGAAAACCGCATTTCGAACGCAATCCTCAGACCTTCGGCATAGGCCTCTGCGCCAGGCTGAAACGGCACGGGCGCCAGGGCGGCTACCGCGCGACCGCGCCCCATTGCTGGGACCCGCCCGGTATGCGAACGTCCGAAGCTTTCTCATGTGCAAAGGTGGTGACGCAATAAAGTGGGGGCGAGCTATCCGGCGGCGACCTTCCCTTCCCCTTGTTTTCGCCGCGTTCGCCGGCGCATTTTCGTGTGCCGATCTAGGCAAATACGTCTGGGTGGAGAATTACAGAGCTGCTTCGCTCCCGTCGCCCTCGGGATATGTGATTCACCCAGGCGACGTGCTGGCGGTGCGCGTGTACAACCAGCCAGAAATGTCCGCGCGCGAGCGCGTGGGGCCGGATGGCAAAATCACACTGCCGTTTCTCTACGACGTGCAAGCTGCCGGACTCAAACCTGCCGAGTTCGCGCGGCAGCTTGAGACCAAGCTCAAGCAGTTTCTCAACAACCCGGTGGTGAGCGTCTCGATAGAGGAGCTCAAGCAGATCTCCATCTCCGTCCTCGGCGAGGTCTCGCATCAAGGAGTCTACCAGGTCGAGCCTGGCGTGAACCTGCTCCACGTGCTCGCTCTCGCCGGAGGGCTGAACGAAGTGGCGCACCGGGACCGCATCTTCGTCTGGAGGCAGCTGCCCCAGCCAGTTCGCATCCGCTTCAGTTACGACGCTCTGACGCATGGAGACGGACCGGGCGCTCGATTCCGCCTCCAAGCAGGCGACGTGGTCGTGGTGGAGTAGGCATCGAATGGGGGGTAGTTATGCACTGATCATCGGCGTGTTGGCGGCAGGTCAACTCGACTACGAGGTGTCGCTGCGCACCGAGGGGAGGACGGGTACTTCCTCCACCAGCGCCGATTCGCTGGCCAACTTTGTCCAACTCGATCCGGCCGCGGCGCTGTCCACCCGCTTGCGTGCCTTCGACATCACCGGGGCATATCGGCCCCGCCTCCTCTTCGCGCTTGCCGTCCACCAGCTCGCGGTCTTGCACCGAGGCACCTTGGGCACCAAGTGGCGACTGTCGAGAAAGACGCGTCTGACCTTCGATCAGTCACTAGCGTACGGACGGAACGACTTCTCCCCGCTCATTGGGGTCCAGGGAACCAGTCCACCGGATCCGCGTCTGCCGCCGGTGCTCATCCTTAAGTATTTGCAGTCCGCCTCGACCATCGGCGTCACCCATTCCACCCTGACTGGAGTGGAGTGGGGCGGCTCGGCCTCGTATTCGCTATCCGGAGGTGCAGACCAGGCGGCGCGGAACGTGCTCCCTCTATCCAGAAATGGGGCGCTCAGTGGGCACGTCGACTTCGAGCTCACTCGGACCGACGTGCTTAGCGCGACCGCGGTCGGAAGTCTGACGACTTTCTCGAACCACGCCCGGACGCTGGTGGTAAGCGGCGGTTCTGGCTGGCGGCACCAGTTCAGCCCGGCGACGCAAGGAGATGTCTCGGCTGGACTGAGCATCACGCAGTCCGTCCGACCGGGCCTGCCGGATGTGATCAAAACGGGACCGTTCGCTAGCCTGGGTGTTTCGCACCGGGCATCGATCCGCCGCCAGCAGCTCCTCGGAAGCGCGCGGGTCTCCTACACCAAAGCGGTCGACCCGTACGGCGGGGGAGCCTACTCGCGCGTCGACGGCATTCTCGGGGCCGAGTACTCACCGATAAGATCGCTCTCGTTCACCCTGCGGGCCGCTGGCTCGCGGGCGCTATCCGGTCCTCCCGAGCTGCGCAACGGGCTCGCCCAGGTGGAGCTCGCCTCGCTCTTCGCCATCGACCGGCATCTGTCTGTCAGCGCCGGCGCGCGCACCGCTTGGTACTCTGGAACGGCTCGGTCTGCGCTCCAGGGATTTCTTTGGGCGGCCTTCCTTGGCCTGACCGTTGGACAGCAGGGGAGGCTGTGAGGATCAGGGTCGCGGGTCAGTCGATCAGCAAGCAGCAGAGAATGCGGTCCGCTCCCAGTGTCTCGATGCTCTGGCGGATGGAAGCGAGCGGCGTGCGTCCACGCCGCACGCAGAGCACCACTCCGTCGGCGGCCAGGGCCACCCGGAGTGCAATCCGATTGGCCATCGGGCTCTCCAACGCTACCACCGTTCGGGTTGCGGGTCGCGTCTGACTCGTCCAGCCGCGCTGTTCGCCTTCACGCCAGACGTCCGGACCAGCGACCGGGCTTTTGAGATGGCCGATCAACCGGGTGGAGCTGTCCAAATCGATGTCGGAGGCTTCGATGAAGTCAACCGAACGGGCCGAGAGCCACGCGCCGACCTGGGTGAGAGCGCGGGCGATCTCAGCAGTCGAGAAGTCGGGCTCGGCCGGAAGGGCGACGATCCAGGACCAGTCCCCGGTCAGATGCGTCCAGACGAGGTTCAGCTCTTCGACGTAACTCGGCGGCGCGAGAGCGTAGGCGCGCTGGATCAGAAGCGAGGAGGTCCGCGGCTGGAGCAGCTTGCTCTCCGGCTTGTCGGGAGTTTGGGGACGCCTGGGCATCAAACAGGATCCTGCCCCGCCCAGCGGCTTGGCTGGTGGAGACCATGCTGGTCCCGGTGTAACAATGCGAACCCGCTCGTGTCCAGGGCTGACGTCGAGGCGCTCAGTGGGTGCGGTCGCGGCGCAGCGCGAGCGGCCAGGCGCCCGTCGCCACGGCTTGCTTGGCAGTCAGCGCCAGCGCGGGGGCAACGGTAAAGACGGAAGTCCAGCTGCCGAGCGCCATATCGCCAAAGCAATGCACGCTGAAGTTGACCAGCACGCCGACGCAGGTGAGCGCCGCGACCCGATCGCGCGGCACAACCGAGAAACGGTAGCAGCGCGCCGCGAAGAAGATTCCAAGCGGGACGATCATCCAGAGCCCCGCGAAACCGACATATCCGGCATAGACGAGCAATCCGAGGATCGAGTTGTGGGGCGCGTAGCGGTAGAGCGAATACGAGGAGATGTCGGGAAGGATGATCTGCTCGATGTATTCGTGCCCGAAGCCAGTGCCAAGGATCGGGTTGTCCTTGAGCGTATAGTAGAGGTTGTAGTTCTCCAGCTCGCGCCACTGCGTGGAGGTGTCCGCCTGGGCGTCGATCACCGAGCGGAACAGGTGGACGGGCGCGAACGCGCCGGTCGATCGGCCCCAGCCGATCGCTGCGTAGAGCACGAGCAGGGGGATGCAGAGTGCGACGGTTTGGGCCACCCGACGCTTGAGACGCGTCATCGGGGTGATGAAATAAATGATCAGAAAGCAGCTGGCCAACTCGACCCAAGCGAGCCGGCGATTGTTCGCGATCATCCCCCAGATCAGTACCGGGACGGAGGCGGCGATCAACGCCAGACCTTTCCGGCTCGGCCTCTCGAAGAAGAGGGCGGTCATCAAGAGAACGCCCGCGGAGAAAAGCATCGAGTCGCCGTGGGTGGTGGCGTGAGGCATCAGCGTGGTGTCGGGGAAGCGGGCGCGCAGGTAGATGGCAATGCACGCTCGCAGAAGCGCCGCGGCCACCAGCGTGATGCCGAGCGCGCGGGTGTCGGCGGGACCTCGCAGGCCTGCGGTGAAGAGAAGGAAGATGCAGGGCAGGTAAATGACCCGGTGGACCTGCCAGAGGGAGTTGCTGAAGCTGAACCCGTCCCGCAGCATTCCAAAGCCCCAGACAAAGGCGATGGCTGCGAGGCAGAAGAGCACCGCGCGCCGCAGCGGCGGGGCGGGCGGGACGTGGCCCTGCAAATCGATCTGCGCGCCGCCCATGCGCCGGGCCACCCAGATCCCGATCAGCAGGACGAGGAGCACATCTAGGGCGGAGAACATCAGGGCCTTGACGGGAACGACGGTGTTCATGTGCGTCAGGAGCAGCGCGCCTAGGGTGTAGAAAGGCGGAGTCCAGAGGTGCACCGGCGGGGCTTCCGCCGGATTCTCCAGCGTCAGGCAAAGGAAACCGAGCACCAGCAGCGAGTGGCGAAGCGGCGCCTTGATTGCCGCCCGAACTACTAGTGTCAGCGCGACCGGGGCAAGGGCGAGCCGAAGATCGCCGTTGCCGATCAAGAGCAGCGCGAGGGTGAGCAAGGCAAGCGCCGCGACCGCCAAAATCACCAATGGATCGAACCGCGTGCCGGAGGTGCGTCCTTCCGTCCTGGCGTCCGTGGGCCCTTGGCTTCGGGCCAGCCCGGTCACGGAAAGCGCACCTTGAAGACCTTGCTCCGCGCCGCCCTCAAGAGCTTTTCCACTTGCCAGGACTCCAGCGCAACACCACCGCGCAGGTCGGCAGCCGCGGCGGCGAAGATGGCGAGAAAGAGCCCGGCGACGATCGCCGCGACGATCACCCGCCAGACGTTGGGCTTGATGGGCCCGTGCGGGATCTCGGGCGGCAAAACCACCGAGTAGCGGTACTTGAACGCCGCCTGCGCGGTGTCGAGATCGATGCGGCCGCCATCGATCCGCTCGCGGATATGGGCGTACTGCGCGAGCAAGTAGCGCAGCTGCGCTAAGGGATACTCGAGCGCCGGGTCCTCGCCCCCGGAACCGATCGGGCCGAACACGTCGGAGGCTAGGTTGACCGCGCTCGGTGTCGCCGTCGCACCGCTTTCCCGGTACGGCGCGAGCTGCCGCCGCAGCTCGGCTTCCTCCTGTTTCAGGGCGACCAGCTGTGGCGATTCCTGCTTAAACCGCTCGAGGGTTTGCTGGAGGTTGACGATCGCGGGGTGGTTCTCCGAGTAGATTTCGCGTTGCTGGTTGAGCCGACTCTGCAGTTCGAGGAACTGCCGGCGGCGAAACTCCTCCAGGTCGGCGATGGCGCGCTGCTTGGCGTCGAGCATTACGCGCAGGTTGAGCACCTCCGGATCGATGGGCTTGGGGGCGGGCGGGCGCTTGACGGTGTGAACCGGCTTGGGCCCCAACTCCTCCCGCAGGCGCTGGATCTCCTCCGACTGCCGATCGATCTCGTTCTTGACGTTGGCGGCGTGCCTCTCGAGGATGGAGATCTGCTCCGCGATGGTGGAGACCTCGAGGACGTGCCGCTTCTCGAGGAAGTTTTGCTGCGCGGCATCGACCAGGCGGTAGGCCATCAGGGCATCCGGCCAGGTGAGCTGAATCACTACCGTCCCGTCGTTGATAGTCCAGACGTTCAGGCTCTTCTCCAGGAGCCGGGTCAGCCCGGCGCGCAGTTCGCTCTCGCTCGGCGCCCAGCCCAGTCGCCGGAAGACGTAGTCCTTAAGCCGCAGCAAGGGCGCCCTGCGCTTCGGCCACTCCTCGACGAGCTGGGTTTGCGCGACGAGGGCCTCCAGATTCTCGCGGCGAACGATGGTCTCCGCCGCCGCCCGGGTTATCGGCTCGAACTGATTCGCGTCGGCGCGGACGGCAAGGACCGGGTTGCGCTGCGCCAGCAGCCGGCACTCGACCCGGTACGCTTTCGGGACGACCTTGAGCGCTGTCGCCGCCAGAAGCACCAGCCCCAGCCAAACGAGCAGGAACAATCCTATCCGGCGGCGCACCGAGCGAATGCAGAAGAGCAGATAGCTGCGCACCTTCTGCCAGTCGAACAGCTCTTCTTGCGGACCGTGGTAGTCCGGAGGAGACGCCGGCTGCCTGGTCAGGCGCGGTGGAAACTCGTGTACCGGTTCGCTCATCGGCGCTTCATCCTCAGATCATGGGTCGAGACGTGGATATATGAAAACCACGGCCAGCAGATACAATAGAATCCCAATCAGCGTCCAGGTCAGCGCTTTGCGCAGAGCGATCCTCGGGTTCTGCTCCCGCGCCGCCACCACGGGCGCGATGATGCTGATCAACAGGATGGAGACAAGAATCAGCTGGCGCATCGCTTACTGCAACTCTATTCCAGGAGTCTCGCCGAGATGCTAGAAGGCTTCGCGCTAGCCGAGGACCTCGCGGATCCGACGGTTGCTGTAGCGCAGCAGGTCGTCCGCGACCCCCCGCGTTCCTCGTTCGCCTTCAGGGGATGAAGGCGGTTGCGTGAGGCCGCCGTCCGCGGCATTCTGGAGCGCTCATGTCCGGGCCGCTCGTCTCGATCATCATCGACAATTACAACTACGAGCGCTTTCTTCCTCGCTGCATCGAAAGCGCGCTGGCGCAGACCTATCAGAACACCGAGGTGGTCGTCGTCGACGATGCCTCGACCGACGGGTCGCGGGAAGTGATCGGTCGGTACGGCTCGCTGGTGCCAGTTTTCAGGGTGAAAAACGGCGGGCAGGCGGCCGCGCTCAACTCGGGCTTCGCAGCCAGTCGAGGGGATATCGTCATCTTCCTCGACTCCGACGATTACCTTGAGCCTGAGTCGGCGGCGCGAGTGGTGGCGAGTTGGAGGCCAGCGACGGCGAAAGTTCAGTACCGGCTCGCGCTCGTGGGCGAAAACGGTGAGGTGATCGATCTGATGCCCTCGGCCGACATCCTTTTCGATAGCGGTGATGTCACTCAGCTGCTGTTGAAGAAGGGCAGGTACCGGACCACGGTAATGAGTGGGAACGCGTTCGATCGTAAGGTCCTCGACCGCATCCTCCCCATCCCGGAGTCCGAATTCCGCATCTCCGCGGACGGCTACCTTGTCACTCTGGCGCCGCTTTTTGGCGGCGTCGTCTCGCTCGAGGAGACGCTCGGCGGCTACCGGGTCCACGCCCAAAACGCCTGGGCCACCTGGGCGGGCGTAGACGGCCGCCGCTTCCGGAAGGCGCTCGAGCACGACACCCAGAGATACCGGGCTCTCGCCCACAAGGCTGCCGAATTGGGCTTCGAGGTACCCGACGATCCTGGCCGCCACGACTGGGTCCACCTTGAGAGCCGCCTTTGCTCGCTCTGCCTCGAACCGGACCAGCACCCGTTCCGCTCCGATTCGCGCGCCGCGCTGGCGTGGAACGGCTTCCGCGCCAGCTGGGAAGATTTGCAACTCTCGCTCAAGCGGCGGTCTATCCTCGCCACCTGGTTCCTCTCGGTGGGGCTTCTGCCGCGGCGACTCGCCCGGTTGGCGATCTCATGGAGACTATCACCGGCAGTCCGCCCGCCCTGGGTCGCGAAGGTGCTGCGTCTTATCCGCGGGTCGCGACCCCGGCGAGCGCAGTTCGTGGCAGGGACTAGGGAGAGATGATAGCAGGCAAGATCGCCCAAGCGGCGTTCCTCGTGGCCGGCGCGCTCTACGCAGCCCCGCCGGCGCCCGGCACTTACACCGTTGTCGCCACGAGCGTGGCCGACCCGGCGAAGAAGGACAGCGCGACCGTTACCGTGACGCCGCCTGGCATCTTCGTCTCGCTGGCGCCACCGATGGCGATCGTGCCCTTGGGTGGAAAGCACGCCTTCTCGGCCACGGTCACCGGCACCACCCGCGGGCAGTCGAGCGCGGTCACTTGGTCGGTCGAGGAAGGGGCCGCCGGCGGCAGCGTGGACGCCAACGGTAACTACACCGCGCCTGCGGCCGAGGGCGTCTTCCACGTGGTGGCAACCAGCGCGGCCGACGCCTCCCGTTCCGCGCGCGCCAACGCCATCGCCACGTCGCTGACGGCCCTAACCGCGGATCGCCGTACTCTCTGGACACCCGGGCTCAACGCCGTGGGCGGGATCCCGAATCGCTCGACCATCTGCGCGACGGTCGAGGCATCGAGCTATGGAAACGGGGCGCAGGACGCAACCGACGGCATCCAGGCTGCTATCGACGCGTGCCCGCCAGGACAGGTCGTGCAGCTTTCCGCTGGGACTTTCACCATCAACGGCGGCCAGATCGTCTACCTTAACAAAGGCGTCACGTTGCGCGGCGCAGGCCCGCAGCTGACGAAGCTCCAGAAGACCGACGGAGCAAAGCCGGGCAGGGAGGCCGCTGGCCCGCATCCATCGCCGCTGATCATCATCGGCCCTGCGCGGTGGGGACAGCCAGGTGGCAGCTCGACAAATCTGACCTCCGATGCGGTCAAGGGCGCGTACTCCGTCACCGTGGCCAGCGCCTCAGCTTTCCGCGCCGGTCAGATTGTGCTCTTGGACGAGTTGTCGGGCGCCGCGTGGCAGGCGGACCCGCGCGGGCAGGTCTGGGCGTCACCGGATGGGCGGGTCACGTGGCAGCTCCACAATCCGGCAAGGCCAACCGACGACCCCCTCAAACCTACGACGCCGACCAGCGGAGACGCAGCGGGATGGTTCTGTCGCCAGGACCGCCCGACAAACGAGATCAAGAAAATCATCGCCGTTTCCGGGAACACGGTCACCTTCGACACGCCCGTCCACATCAGCTATCGCACTTCCCATACTGCCCAACTCTCCACCTTCTGGATCGCCCATACCCGGAACGCTGGGGTGGAGGATCTGTCGGTCGTGGGTGGCGACAATGGCCAGATCCGGTTTCTGTGGGCAGCAGAGAGCTGGGCGAAAAACATAGACAACACCACCTGGCACGACGAGGGCTTTGCCGTTGATTACTCGTTCAGGGTTGAAATCAGGGACTCCTACGTTCATGACGCAGCGTGGGCGCAGCCAGGCGGCGCCGGTTACGCGATCAGCCTGGCCAACGGCTCTTCCGAAGTCCTGATCGAAAACTGCATCGTGGTGAGGGCCAACAAGCTAATGGTGGCCCGCAGCTCGGGGACGGCCTCGGTCTTCGGCTACAACTACGTCGACCAAGGCTACATCAACACCAACGGCGGCTGGATCGAGGTCGGCCTCAATGCCTCGCACATGGCCGGACCGCACCACGTCCTCTTCGAGGGCAACTACGCGTTCAACTGGGACTCGGACAAGACCCACGGCAGTTCGATCTACCATACCGTCTTCCGAAACCACCTGAGGGGGATCCGCGCGCGGTTTACTAACCAGCTCAACGGCAAGCCCATTGACGACACTCAGGGCAACGGCCCAGCGCGGTGTATCGGCACTGGCTACTACTCCTACTGGATGACCTTTATTGGCAACGTTCTCGGGGCCGCGGGAAAGATGAGCGGATGGGCTAACGAGACCAGCTTTCCGATCGCGGGCGCCGGCGGGATATGGATGTTGGGCTGGGACGACTGGCCTCCTTACCTCACGGATCAGCGGGTGAAGGCGACCGCAGTCCGGCACGGGAACTTCGACTACCTCTCGAACGGGGTGGTTTGGGACCCCAGCAACCCCGACCACCGTCTTCCCCGATCGCTTTATCTGTCGAAGAAGCCCGCCTTCTTTAACGCCGGCACTGGCTACACGTGGCCCTGGGTGGATCCGGGCGGCAGCACCAAGCTCTATACGTTGCCCGCCAAGGCTCGCTTCGATGCCGGGACTCCGTTCACGCAGCCTTGAGGGGCGCTCACTTCGACCCTCCCCACGTGAGCCGGGTCCGTGGTAGCTTCTTTGAGCTGCGCGCGGACGCAGCAGACCGCCGTCTTGCGCGCATTCTCAAAGGCAGGCCATGAACGATCTCACTGAGGCTCGAATCCTCATCACTGGAGGAGCCGGATTCGTCGGCTCACACATCGCGGATCAACTGATTGCGCGCGAAGGAGTGCGCGAGGTGATCCTCCTCGACAACATGCTGCGCGGCTCCCGGCGCAATGTGGAACGTGCCCTCGCTTCCGGGCGCGCCCGGTTGGTCGAGGGCGACATCCGCGATCGGCCGCTGCTCGATCGGCTCTTCGCCGGGACCGACTTCTGCTTCCACATGGCCGCCCTCCGGATCACCCGCTGCGCGGAGAACCCGCGGGAGGCCCTGGAGGTGATGCACGAGGGGACCTTCAACGTGGTCGAGGCGTGCGTCCGCCACAAGATCAAGAAGCTGGTGGCCGCCTCGTCCGCGTCGGTGTACGGCACCGCCTCGTCGTTCCCAACGTCGGAGGACCACCACCCCTACAACAACCGCACGCTCTACGGCGCCGCCAAGATGGCCAACGAGCTGATGTACCGCGCCTTCAATGACCTCTATGGTCTGCGCTATACGGCGATGCGCTATTTCAACGTCTATGGTCCGCGGATGGACCGCGAGGGCAAGTACACGGAGGTTTTCATCCGCTGGTACGACAGGGTCAAGCGCGGCGAGGCGCCGCTCATCTTCGGATCCGGGGACCAAACGATGGACTTCATCTACGTGGAGGATGTCGCCCGGGCGAACATATTGGCGATGAAGGCCGACGCCTCGGACGAGGTTTTCAACGTCGCCTGCGGCGTCGAGACCTCGCTGCGCCAGCTGTGCGACGCCCTGCTGCGCGCGATGGGGGCGAAGCTTCAGCCCACCCACGCCCCACTCCCGGCTGAGCGAAAGGCCGTCGAGGTTCTCCGCCGCCTCGGCGACACGCGGAAGGCCGAGCGCCTCCTCGGATTTCGCGCCGAGGTCGGCCTGGACGAAGGGCTGAGACGATTGGTCCGCTGGCTCGACGATTATCGGGAGACGTTGCATTGACCGCTCGGCCGTCGATGATCCCCGTTGCCAAGCCGCTAATCGGCGACGAGGAGGTGGACGCGGCGGCGCGTGCCATCCGCTCGGGATGGATCACCCAGGGCCCGGAGGTAGCAGCGTTCGAGCGCGAGTTTGCAGCCTTCGTCGGGGCCCCTCACGCCTGCGCCGTCTCGAGCGCCACCACGGCGTTGCACCTCGCGCTGCTTGCGGTGGGAGTGGGTCCGGGCGACGAGGTAGTCACCGTCAGCCACTCTTTCATCGCCACCGCTAATGCGGTGCGCTACTGCGGCGCTCTGCCGGTGTTCGTGGATATCGAGCCCGGCACCTTCAATATCGATCCCACCCTGATCGAGCGAGCGCTGTCCGCGCGCACCCGCGCGATCCTCTGCGTCCACCAGATGGGCATGCCTTGCGACCTCGCGGCGATCGTGCCGATCGCCCGCCGACGCGGAATCGCCCTGATCGAGGACGCCGCCTGCGCCGCGGGAAGCGAGATCCTCTGGGACGGTCGGTGGGAGCGAATCGGCCGGCCTCACAGCGACATCGCCTGTTTTTCCTTTCACCCGCGGAAGCTGGTCGCCACTGGCGACGGGGGAATGATCACAACCGCGCGCGCGGAGTGGGACGCCCATCTCCACCGGCTGCGCCATCACGGGATGAGCGTCGCGGATACGACGCGCCACGCGTCGTCGCAGGTTATTTTCGAGTCCTATCCAGTGCTTGGTTTCAACTACCGCATGACCGATATCCAGGCCGCGGTAGGTCGGGAACAAGTAAAGCGGCTGCCCATGGTCCTCGACCGTCGTCGCGAGCTCGCGCAGCGATATCTGAAGGGGCTGGCGAACGTGCGAGGAGTCCGGCTACCGGTGGAGCCGGTTTGGGCGCGAAGCAACTGGCAGAGCTTCTGCGTCCGGATCGCCGACGGCATTGATCAGCGCGCAGTGATGCAGCGCCTCCTTGACGAGGGGATCTCCACCCGACGCGGCGTGATGTGCGCGCACCTGGAGGCGTCCTACCCCGCTGGAACCTGGACCTGCCGGCCTCAAGGCCGCAAGTGCGACTGCGCGCCGGGTGGATGCCAGCGCCTGGTCGAGAGTGAGCGCGCCCAGGATCGCGGCATCATCCTGCCGCTGTTTCACCAATTGACCAACGCTGATCAGGACCGGGTGATTGCCGCGCTCCGCAGCGCGTGCGGCTGACCGTCAGCCCTTGCCCGGCGGGCCAATTCCGCCAAGAGCGAGAAGCCGCCGCAGTGGACGAGGGAGGCGATCCGGCGCCACCAGGCGGACAAGGGTCCGGAACGAGTAGATGCCGCTGGCCAACAGCGCCAGGCATCCGGCCGCCGTTGCCACCCCGGGGGCGAGAGCCCAGAAGCCGCAGAACACCAAGCCGATCAGCCCAAGAAAGAAAAAGCCGAGGCGGAGATTGGCGGCTGACCAGGCGAAGCCGGTGAGGCGGCGCACGACGGCGTAAACCACCGAAGCGTGGAAGACGTAGGCCAGAAAGAAGGCCATCCCGGCGCCGTTTACGCCGAGGGCCGCGACCAGTACCCACGCCATCCCCACGTGAAACACCGTAAAGGCGAGCTCAGTCCAGAAGAAGAGCCTCTGGTTGCCTTCGGCGAGGATGATAAAACCGATAGGCCAGGAGACGACTTGGAGGGCCGCGCCCATGCAGGTCCAGCGCAGGATCATCGCCGCCTCGCCGAAGGCCCGCGAGTACAAGATCCCGAGTACCAGGGGGGCGAAAGTGAGCGTGGCGATCACGCCGGGACCGGCCAACAACAGGCTGATCTGGACCTGGTCGTTGACCAGGCGATTGCACTGTGCCCGGTCCCGGACCACCGCCGTCAGCCGGGGGTAGAAGTCCGCCCCCATGGCCTGCAGGATGAACCCAACGTAAAGGCCGCCCAACGTCCATGCCGAATGGTAGAGGCCCGCTGCCTCGAAGCGGACCAGCCGCACGATCAGGAGGCGTACCGCGTAGGCGGTGCCCATCGTGAGCATCCCGCTCGCCATGAAGGCAAAGCCAAGTTTCAGCAAGGCCCGAACCTCCAGGCCCACCTCCGATGGGGCCAGAGGCAGGGTCGGAAAACGTGCCTTGCGGCCGAACCACCAGGAGAAGATGAGCGTTGCGCCAGCGGTCGCGATGAGGGACGGCACCACGCCTCGCTCGCCGAAGAGGTAGACGAGCGCGATGGTTGTAAAAGTAGCCACAAGGCCGCCGTACGCCGCGATCCGCACCAGGTCGGGGATCCGCCGCAGCCCCTGCACCAGGGCCGCTTGGCCGTCGCTCACCACTTTGAACAGCACCGCCAGCGAGAGCAACGCCACTGGCAGGGTGCGCTCGCCGCTGCCGAAGGTGAGCCGGGAGACCGAGCCGGAGAGCACCAGTAACAGCGCGGCGCCCAGCGCTCCCAGAGCGACCGACGTCCGCCGCAGCACCGCCGCCGTGCGCGCAATGCGCGCGGTGTCGCCGGTTCCTACCGCAGCGGCGATCTGCCGAACGCCGCTGCTGTTCACGCCCATGCCGGCGATGCTCTGGGCGAGGTTGCTGATCGACATGTAGAGGCCCATCAGCCCGAAGCCGGCCGGGCCCAAAAGCAGCGCCATCGCCTTGCTCCGGATGATGCCGAGCGCGACGTTGAGCGCGGAGGAGCCACCGATCAGCACCGAGGACTTGAGGATCTGCCCGTAGGGCTCGCCCTCGGCCACCGGGGCCGCCTGGCCGCGAGTTGCCGGCCGGTCCGTCGAGCTGCCTGCGATCTGAGCTCGCATGAGCGCCGGTCAGGAGGTGCTACGGCGGGGCAGTTGCTCGAGCGTGCCGGGCGCATGAACCCAGAACCACTTCGCTGCCCACACTTGCGCCATAGACCCCCGCACCCGCGCCTCCCGGGCCGGGCGGTTCGTTGCGACTTTCTAATTACCATGCACTCCCCTCGAAACGAAGGGTCAAACCGGACATGCGCTCGGCCCGCCTGCTCGACAGCGAGCCCGGGGAGAGGTTAGTGAATGCGCTGCAATCGCATGGGGGTGCTGCCAGAGTGAAGGTGCTGGTCTTCGGCCATTGGCTCGAGGTCGGTGGAACGCAGGTGAACGCGATCGAGCTGGCGGCGGCGCTGCGCGACCTCCACGGCCACGACGCGACCTACTTCGCGACGCCGGGCCCGATGCTCGACGTGGTGCGAGAGCACGGCCTGCGCTTTTTGCCCGCTCCGGCGGCAAACGTCCACCCGTCGCCGGCGCGCATGGCCGAGCTGCGCCGCGTCCTTCGGCGTGAGCGCTTCGACATCGTCCACGCCTGGGACTGGTGGCAGTGCCTGGACGCCTACTACGTCGCCCACCTGGCGATGGGTGTCCCGCTGGCGGTGACGGACATGTCGATGTTCTTGCAGCGGGTGCTGCCCAAGGCCGTGCCGACGACGTTCGGGACGCCGGAGCTGGTGGACCAGGCGCGAGCTGCCGGTCGCCACCGAGTCGAGCTCCTCCTCCCACCCGTCGACATTCGCCATAACGCGCCGTCGGTTGTCGATCCGCGTTCATTCCGTCGGCAGCACGGGATCGGCGACCACGAGATCCTCCTAGTGACCGTCTCGCGCCTCTCGACGTCGATGAAGGCCGAGGGCCTGCGTAGGACGATCGACGCCGTGCGCATCCTCGGGCGGGAACTCCCGCTGCGCTTGGTGATCGTCGGGGAGGGCAACGGCAGGCCCGAGCTCGAGGCGCTCGCGGCCCGCGCCGACCGGGAGTTGGGACGGCCAGCGGTGGCGCTCGCGGGTGCGCTGCTCGACCCCCGACCGGCCTATGCGGCAGCGGACTTGGTTATCGGCATGGGGGGATCGTCACTGCGGGCGATGGCGTTCGCAAAGCCGGTGGTCATCGTCGGCGAGCGGGGTTTCTCTCGCCCCTTTGGCCCGGAGACGGCGGACTGGTTCTATTACCGCGGCATGTACGGGGTGGGGGATGACAACCCGAGCAACGAGCGGCTGGCGGCGGACATCCGAGGGCTGGCCGAGCATCCCGAGCGCCTCCCGGCGCTGGGCGAGTTCTCTCGGCAATTTGTCGTGAGGCACTACGCCCTGGAGGCGGTCTGCGCGAAGCTGGACGCCTTTCTCCGGGCTGCCGCGAACGAAACCCCCCGGCTCGGCGCCTCGGCGGCCGACGCGCTCCGCACGGCGGCGGTGTGGCTCCGGGAGCGGCGCTTCAGCTGGGGCTAGCGCGGTCGACGATTCACGGTGGCTGCACGAACGGCGTTCCTGCCTCGTAGCGAGCCTGGGCAGGGAGCCGGTAGAGCTTGTCCTCCCCGATTGGGTCTACCCACGGCCAGGCGTAGCTGGTGGGGAAGAAGGCAGGCCACTGCGTCAGGTAGAGCGAACTTGGCATCGAGCGCTCGGAAATGTTCGGGTCCCAATTCACCGAATTGGTGAGGTAGTCGAAGTTGCCGTGCCGAAGGGCAGTCGACCCCACCGTCGGGTCGATCGGGTAAGGGGCCCAATCGTCCCAGCCGAGCAACCAAACGGTCGGGTTCGTCCAGTTTGAAGATTCATAAGACCAGCCGCTCATCTGCCCGGATAGACCGAGGACGTTCCCGACGAAACTCATCCAGTAGGAGTAGTAGCCGGCGCCCGCGCAACGCCTCGGAGCACCGTCCGTGTAGTCTCGCCGCTGTCCGCTCAAGTGATTGCGGAACACCGTATGGTAAATGGAGTTGCCGTGCGTCTTGTCGCTGTCCCAGTTGAAGCCGTAATTGCCCTCGAAGAGCACATGGTGCGGGCCAACCATGTGGCTTGCGTTGAGCCCAACCTCCACCCAGCCTGGGTTTGAGCCGATGTGCCCGTCGTCCATGTAGTTGTAACCCACCACTGAGCCGGCGCCTGAGCACCGCGCCACCATCACCTTGTCCGCGTCGACCGAGATGTTGTTCTCGATCAGGATTTCGGCCGACCCTTCGGACAGCGAGATGTTGTAACTCGCCCCGCCTGGCTCCATCCACACGGGAGTGTGGACATAGGAATCTCGTATCTCCACGCGGAACGAGTTGTTGACGGCAAACCCTTCCCCCAGCCATCCGGTGTTTTCGACCCGAGCCACCCAGCTGTAGGCGGCCCACTCGAAGCGCAGTTGACCGTCGTCTCCACCTTGAAGCTTTAAGTCCTCAACGCCAGCGTTCTTCACGTGCGTGTGCAGATACACGGAAAGCTGGGCGGCGTGGGACGCGCGGTAGTCGATGTGAAAGGGCGAGGTGAAGGTGACCGTCCGCGTCATAGCATCGTAACTTTGAACCTCCTTCACCTCGGCCGTCACGCGGTCTTGCCGGCTGAACCATCCTGCGGCATCCGGCCACGGGTCATCCGTCCCTCGCTCCGGATTGTGGCGCTGGTACACCACCCGCCAGTCGGGCGCGGCCCAGATCTGGCCCCGGCCAGCCGGATCCGGCCGCCAATCGGCACCGGACAATTCGTCGATCAGGACGATTTGGCCTGGGGAGAGCCCGCCTGGCGGAGCGGAGGCAAGCTGAACGGAGGTGGCGCCCTTTGGTGCATCCGAGGCCAAGTCGAAGGCAGGGCCGTCCGGGTCCCATCTGACGGGCCCGATGATGATGATCGGTTTGCTGACGCCGGGATGGTATGAGCCGGGCGTGGCGCCGTTGGTCCGCTGCAGCAAGGTGGAATCCGGCCCCGCTCCCCGCAACGTGACGCCGCTTCCGAGATAGAGGATGTCGTCGTTGATCGTGAACGTACCGGCTGACAACAGTACCACCTGGTCTGGCGGACAAGTGTCGATAGCGGCCTGAATGCCATCGGTGGCGTCCTGCTCCCCGCCGCCGAACGTCGCGGCGTCCACGTACGCGCAGACCGTGCTGCGAGCCGGAATCCCGCCTGGGATTCCGGGAGTCCAAACGGTACGCCTGTCGTCTGCGAGCGCGGTGAATGCGTTCACGGTCACCGTGACAGTTCCCCACTGAGACGGGTCGACCAGGCTGGTGGCGACTACGTGGTAGGTTCCCTCGTCGGCCGGAGCCGTGTAATTTCCGAAGTTGTCCACGCTACCTCCGTCCGGGCCTTCCTGCACCGCCCAGCTCACCGGGTCTTCAATTCCGCTGACAGCAAAGGTGAAGCTGGAGAGCGGCTCGATCTCCACCGAGCTCGGCAAGATGGACAGAGAACCGCCCTGCCCCGCGAGCTCCCCGACAGGCGAAGAAGCAATGGGAGGGTTCGCCTGTAATAGGTGCTGCGTGGCGATCGGAATTTGGGTCAGAGCAATCGCTGGAACTGCCGTTGCCAACATCGTGATCACATTTTTCAATGGTTCTCCTTGTTGACAATTCGCTTTTTGAGATGGCCAGGGGTCCGCGGCGACTGAAAGTGCCTCGTGCGTCGCCGATGACGCGCCGGATCATTTCGTTCGGGACGACGCCGCGCACTGACACTGTCCCAAGGCTACCCTCCACCAGCAAAAGCTCAATGGTGAACTAACGGGACCGCAAAAGTGGCCGCCTGCCTGGCTGGCGCTGCCTCTGCCTGTTGGACTTGCCAGCTGGATCAGAGACTTACACTGCTAAAGCCTGCCCCCTCCATCGACCATCAAGTGTAATTTACTGGCCCCACAGGCGGCTGGGCAGAACGAGGGCGAGATCGCGTCGAGAAGTGCGGCGGCGCGCGATGGTTCGCGCGCACGCATCGGTTTGGTGCGCCGATCGACGAACTGAGCCCGTGATTAAGGCGTTGCCGCCGGCCGCAAGCCCGAACAGCTCGAAGGGATGGTTGAACGCCAAGAAGAAGAGGTCGCGGCGCGATTGCGCAAGCTTGTACACACGCCGCGCATACGGCCCGGTGAAGCGGTGTTGAGCAGCCTACGGCGCTGAAGGTACAGTCCGCCGATGTCCAGCCAGGGGAAACGAATTCGAGTAACCGGTCATCTGCCCGGCCTCGACGGCATTCGCGGTCTTGCCATCCTACTGGTGATGGCCGTCCACTTCATCGGCGACGCGACGCCACGCAATTTCGCTGAGCGCCTGGCGGTGAAGCTCGCTTCTTATGGCGTGCTGGGAGTGGACCTCTTCTTCGTCCTCTCCGGGTTCTTGATCACTGGGCTTCTGCTGGACGCCAAGAACGGCCCCCACTACTTCCGAAACTTCTACGCGCGCCGCATCTTGCGAATCTTCCCCCTCTATTACCTCGTGCTGGCCCTTCTTTTTCTTGTTCTCCCGCGCCTCACCACGTTGACGCCCGCGCTGGAGTTGGCGCGGGAGCGCCAGGTCTGGCTTTGGACGTACACCGCTAACTTCTACATCGCGGCCAAGTCGTCCTGGTCAGCACTCACCTACGTCAGCCACTTTTGGTCGCTCGCGATTGAGGAGCACTTTTACCTCTTGTGGCCCCTCGTCGTCTTTCTCTTGAGCCGCGAGACGCTGGCGCGAATTTGCGTCGCGGTGATCGGCGGGGGCCTAATTCTGCGCATCGCGCTCTCGCTTGCGGGGATTAGCGAGCTTTCCATCTCTGCTCTCACGCCCTGTCGCGTCGACACGCTGTGTGTCGGCGGCCTGCTGGCGGTGCTCGCCCGGCACGATCGGCTCGGCGAGTGGCTGGTCCAGCGTTCTACGAGGGCCGCACTGGCGCTCGGCGGCGCCATCGTTACTGTTTCCGCGTGGTGCGCGGTGGTGAGGATCGGCCTGCCAGTGCTGCATCAGGTTCGCAGCTCGCTCTACGCGCTCTTCTTCGGCGCCTTGATCCTGCTCAGCCTTCAGCGCGGCACCAACGTGTTGGCGAGGGCCTTCCAAGGCGGCGTGCTGCGATTTTTTGGCAAGTACAGCTACGGCTTGTACGTCTACCACGGCCTGCTCACCTGGTACCTGCTCGAGCACCGGGTCCACGAGCGTGTCGACCTGCTCCTCCCCAATCATTCGTTGGCCATCGCGGCTACCGCTGTTCTCGGCATCGGCACGTCGATCCTCGTCGCGGTGCTGAGCTACGAGCTGTTCGAAAAGCGTTTCCTGCTTTTGAAAAAATGGTTCGAGGCCCCGCGGGGGCGGGAGGCTGCGGTCCCGGTCGCCACCCAAGCAGCGCTCGAGGGGATGGGCGGGGCTGGTGGCCACTTGGGGAGTACTGCGACCGAGACGGCCGGTGCCCAGGACAGCTGAGGCGCCCGAGCGCAGCCGTTTGGCGCAACGGAACGGGCTCGATGGCTGGGTCGGATTGCAATGCCTCGCGGCGGCGCTGGTTCGCGCTTACGCGCTCCCGCGCCGGGCCGCTGCAGCACGCGGATGGACACTGGTCGTGCCAGAGGGAATCCGGGGCTAAACGCAACGCTCCATCGTCGTAGCTGTACGTATCAGTCCGCCGACCGTAGTTTCCGCTTTCGACTGACTGCGTTCAATCCAGCACTCCTGATTTGTCAGGGCGCGCGCACTCGCGTCTCTGAATCTGCAGCCCGGCGAGCTGGTACGAGTGAAATCCAAAGAAGAAATCGCCAAGACGCTTACCCCCGACGGGCGCAACAAGGGGTTGTGGTTCGATCGCGAGATGTTGCCGTCTGCGGCGGAGTGTATCGAGTCCGTCAGCGAATTGAGCGGTTCATCAACGAGCGCGACGGTAAGTTGATGGTGTTGAAGAACCAGCCGGTAACACTGGAAGGCGTGGTGTGCTCGGGCGACCGGAGTATTTGCCGTTGGTTGTGCCCGCGCGAAATTTATCCCTACTGGCGGGAATGCTGGCTCGAGCGGGTCCAGCCGCGAGGCAACCCGTCCGTGACGTAGCGCGGGCCGCCGTGGAACAGCAGCGCTGAAGTCGCGAAGCTCAGCCGAGCTTTAACTTGCGGCGCCGCCGTGCGCCGCGGTCCCGAAGGGCGCCCACCAAGCGGCGAAAGGACGATGCCCAGCGAGCTCGCCACCGCGAGCCGGATCGTCTGCGCTGCGTTACGACTTCCTGGAGGAAGCCGGCCAGTGCTGCATTCGAGGCCTGCTTCGCCTCGATCATCGGGAAGTGACCGCAGCGTGGGTACATGATCAGCTGAGCGCTCAAGTCAGCGGAGAGCCGGTGGCCAAACGACGGGGTTGAAATGCTGTCCTGCTGCCCCCAGAGAACCAAGGCCGGCACTCGCAACGTCGTGTAGCGAGCCTGTTGCTCCGTGAATCGCATTCCTCGCATGGTGGCGAGCGCGGCGCCCGCGGACCCGGGCAGGGCCATGCTCGATTGCGCCCTTTTTATCCGCCGCGGAGTGACATAGGCAGGATCATAGAACGCGGTTGCCATCTGGTGTCGAATCAGACGAGGGTCATAGAAGCTGACCAGGGACTCGCCGATTCCATCGAAGCGCGCCCACCTGAAGAGCCATGTGAGCTGCTCTTCGTACGTCCAGCCGTCGTACACCGCAAGGCGGGTTGCGCGTCTCGGCGACAAAAGCGCCATTGCCAGCGTCACCGCAGCGCCCCAGGAGTGTCCTACCAGGGCGGCTTGCTCGATTCCGAGATGGTCAAGCAGGGCCCAAACCAACTTCGCCTGCGCGAGCGTGGAGTAATCGCCCTCGGGGCGGTCGGTCCAGCCGAAGCCCTTCAGATCCAACGCCACCACGCGGTGTTCCCGTGCGAGATCTGGGATCAGCTCATTCCAGATTTCGAGCGATGAGCCGAAGCCATGGACAAGGGCCACGGGCGAACCCGTTCCTTGAGCAACGTAGTGGACGCGGGCACCGGCGACGGTCGCAAAAGTGGCGTCCGCTGGCTCGCCCGGAAGCGGGCCCGAATGAAACCCGAGTCGGATCGCGAGAGGAAATCCGCGCCGCGCCGATAGCGACGTCTCGGTTGTCGGCTCACGGATGGGAGAGCTCATCCGCCGAACCATAATATGAGCCAGTCGGAATCAGGCGGCGAGATTTCAACTTCAATGTGCTCTGATCAGCGCCTTGCGCGCGAGCCTCCTCCTCGAGCGTACAAAGGGTGCGAGTAGCCGCCGTCATGTCCAAGGAAAGATTAGTGCCCCGCCGCGGGCCGGCCCCGAGCTTGGCTGGTCAGGAGCACAAGCGGGACCATCAGCGCCGCGAAGCACGCGAACACAAAGAGCGTGTCCAGATACGCGAGCGTTTGAGCCTGTTGCATCACTTGTCGATAGATGGTTCCGTACGCCTGCTTCGAGGCTTGCA
>WNEZ01000343.1_pt1 | contig 37214 bp, 38 predicted proteins | sample 5400521 | NCBI WGS metagenome assembly WNEZ01 (sample SAMN13153339, study PRJNA577476) | soil metagenome | isolation source: 120 cm saprolite under Douglas fir tree site 2 hole 1 replicate 1 | place: USA:California | collected 2015-04-18 | reverse complement strand
AGCAAGAGGAGCGGCAGGTAGGTGAGCACGTAGGCGTGGAGCCAGTACGGCTTGAAAAAAGACAGCACCGACGAAATGTTAATGGGGAGTGGGGAGATGAATTCCTACTTGATCGATCCCCGTACGTCGATGAGGCCGCTCTGCGCCGTCCAGCCGGTTCCGTTCCACGACTGCAGCTGCATCTGGCTGACCGGGAAGTGGTCGCCGGAGGACGTCTGGATCACTACGCCGGGAAGGACGAACGGGTTGTTGGTCTCATTGAGCTGCGTGGCTGCGATGTTCATCACGTTCTGGCGGGTCATGTTGGTTCCGGCCTGGATGAGGACATCGACCATCGTGAAAGCGCTGGCCACGCCGCCGATGTTGAAAGCATCGTTGGGGTCGCAAGTCGAGCAGGTGACAATGACCTGTCTGTAGAGCTTCATGCCCGCATCGTTGGCCCACTGGGGATCGGTGGGGTCCTTGAGGTAGCCCGTGGTCGTGATGTGCTTGAGTGCCGCGCCGGCCGCCTTGGCCTTGACGATGTTGGCTGACGGGCTCGAGATGGAGTTCAAGTAGATGTTCGGTTCCCAACGCAGCGCGGTGATCGTGATCAGTGACTGGATCGTGGCCTTTGGAGTCGAGAACAGAAAGATAGTGTCCGCGCCACTCGCCTTGAGCCTGTTGATCTGGGGATCGGGGCTGGCGGCGCTGACGTCGTAGCCTTCCTTTGCCACGATCATCGTCGACGCGACCGCGCCTAGACCGTCGGTCAATCCCTTCAGATAATCACGGCCATAGTCGTCGTTCTGATACAGGACGGCGATTCTCGCGCTGGAGTGCTTGGCCAGGATGTCCCTGGCGTAGACATGGGACTCGGCCTGGTATGAGGGAATCCAGCCGAGGGTCCACGGGAACTTGCTGTAATCGGCGCCCCAGGTTGTCGCCCCGCTCGACACGAAGATTTGCGGCACCTTCTGACTGTTCATGTACTCGCGCACGGAAGCCTGAGGGGACGTGCCGAGGCCGCCGTAAATCGCGAAGACCTTGTCCTGCTCGACGAGCTGATGGGTCAGCTGCACAGTGTTGGCGGAGTTGTAGGCGTCGTCGAGGATCTTGAGCGTGACCTTGCGACCGCTGATCCCACCCTTGTTGTTGACACGCATGAAGTACGCATTCGCGGCGTAGGAGATGGTCTTGTACGCAGACGCCACACCCGACAGCGGGGTGGTGTTGCCTAGCAGGATCGTGTCGTTTGTGATGCCGACATCGGCCTGGGGAGCCGGGGCGGGAGAGCCGCCGCAGGCGGCGAGGATGAGGAGAAAGGCAGCAACCGCGGCGGTGCGCGGTCTCAAGCGCTGGATCAAGGGGGCCCATCGTAAGAAAAAGGGGCCGGATCTGATCCGGCCCCTTCGGTAGCTGGCGACGTTACGTCAGGTCGGTCGACCGTCCTGGATGGAGCCGAAGGGCTCCCAGTGGTCCGTGTTCCACTTGATGGTCTGCAGCTGCGAGATCGGGAAGCGGTGTGTCTTCGATGTGCGTACCGTGATTCCCGGCAGCAGAAGGAAGTTGTCCGTCTCGTTCATCTGGCTAGAAGCGATGTCGACGACGTTCTTGCGGGTCAGGTTGCTGCCGGCCTTCTTCAAAACGTCCACGACGGAGTACGCGAAGGCCATACCTGCGACGCAGAAGTTGTCAACGATCTGGCATTTGCCTCCGTACTTGGTCAGGATGTCCTTGTACTGAGCGATTCCCGGGTCGCTTGCGAATGCGGTGTCGTTGGGGTCCTTGAGGTATCGGGTTGAGATCATGCCGTCGACCGGCGCCGAGCTGCCCACGTTCTTGGCGACTCCTCGCCACGTTGGGGTGCTGGCCGCGACCTGATTCATGTAGAGCTTTGGCTTCCAGCCGCTGACATAGGCATTGGTGACCGCGCTGGCCGCGTAGCCGGGGGTGGCGATGACGAAGAAGGTGTCAGCACCGCTGGTCTTGAGCGCATTGACCTGAGACCGCATGTCGACGGGATCGCCGGCGTTGTACTTGGCCTCGCCGACGACCATCGAGACCTTGTCACCCAACGCGTTTCTGAAGCCTTGCCAGCCGTCCTGCCCGTAGGCGTCGTTCTGGTAGAGGATCGCGATCCTCGAGTTGGGTGCGTTCGCCAGGATGTACTTGGCGTAGATCGTCGCCTCGGTCACGTAGTCGGGCTGCCAGCCGATCGTGTAAGGGTACTTGTCGTATTCCGAGCCCCAGATGCTGGCGCCGGTGAAGACGAACAGCTGCGGGACCTTCTGCGTGTTGTAGTAGTCGCGCACAGCTTTGTTGTTGGGCGTGCCGAGGTCGCCGAAGGTGGCGAAGACCTTCTGGTCCTGGACCAGCTCGCGGGCCTTGTCTGGCGTCTTGGCAGGGTCGTAGCCGTCGTCCAGGACGACGTAAGCGATCTGGCGACCGTTGACGCCTCCTTTCTCCTTGTTGATGTAGGCGAAGTAAGCCAGAGCGCCCAAGGCAACCGAGTAGTAGAAGGACGCGGTGCCGCTCTGCGGATAGGTCGCCCCGATCGTGATCTCAGTGCTGGTGATGCCTGGATCCGTGGCGGTGGGCCCGGCCGATTGCTGGGACCCGCACGCGGCAACGGTGACAAGAAGGACCGCAATCGCGGCGAAGCGAGACCCCATTTTTGGCATAGAAGTTCCTCCTCTTTTTATGAAGTTGTATTTAAACAGCCTTTGCGAAGGTGCGCCGATCGCCTAACAGTCTGGCGTGCGGGCGGTAGGTGTCCAGTTTTCCGATCGGCGGCCCCGCCGAACTCACGGGAGGATCTCGGTTGGCTCCCGCTCGGCCACCTGCTCACGTTGCGGCAACCGCGCCGCTCCGCGCAAGTCGAGGTACCAACGCCACGAGCGGAGCAGGAGGCCGGCGGCACCGTTGGGTGCGAAGAACAGGATCAGGATCAAGAGCGCGCCGTAGAAGATGTCCGGCTTGCCCGCGAATGAAAAGCCTCCGATCTGGACGCCAGAAGCCTTCTCTGCCAGGTAGGGCAGCCAAACGACGAACAGGCCGCCCAGCACGGCGCCGAAGTCCAGTCCCAACCCGCCGATGACCACTCCCACGAGCAATGCCAGGGACAGGCCGAGGCCGAAGCTGTCCGGATTGACGTAGCTGGTCGCGATCGCGAGCAGCGAGCCGGCAACGCCCGCGTAAGCGGCCGAGAGTGCGAAGGCAAGAGTCTTGTAATAGGCGAGGTTGATGCCGCTGGCGACGGCCGCCGTCTCGCTGTCGCGTACCGCCATAAAAGCGCGGCCCGTCCTGCTGCGGACGATGCCTCGCGCGAACGCGAAGAGAACGAGTGCTATCCCTACGAACATGTAATACAGCCATTGCTCCTGGCTGAGGTCGAGGCCGGATGGGGGCAAGACGGCCGGCATCACGATGCCCCCGTGGCCGCCCGTGAAAGTGTCGAAATGGTTCAGGATCGGCGGGACCGAGAGCGCGAGAGCGAAAGTGGCGAGCGCCAGGTAGATGCCGGTCAACCTCAGGGCCGGGATGCCGAACAAGAAGCCGACCACCCCGGCCAGGAGACCGGCTGCCGGGATGGTCGCCCAGTATGGCGCGCCGGTGCGCTGGATCAGGATCGCCGTCGTGTAGCCACCGACCGCCATGAAGGCCCCGTTGCCAAGGGAGATCTGGCCGCTGTACCCGGTGAGCAGGTTGAGGCCGAGCAGCGCAATGACGAAGATGGCGACCTTGGCGAACTCGAAGGTGTAGAACTGGTTGGTCACGGTGGGAATGCCGATCAGAACGACGCCCCCCACCACCGCGAGCCCTATGACCTCCGGCCGGACCCGAGGCAGCCGCATCACACCCGCTTCACGGCCGCCCGTCCGAACAGGCCCGCGGGCCTCACCAGCAGCACGACGACGATGACGATCAACCCGAACGCGAGTCGGAGGTCCTGTCCGCCCGGGATGTAGGTCCCGACAAGAGCCATGACGACTCCGATCGCCACACCACCGACCACAGCACCCAACGGGCTCTCGATGCCACCGAGGACTGCGGCCGCGAAGGCAAAGAGCAGGATCGACTGCATCATGTTCGGGTCCAGGTAGATGATCGGTGCGACGAGCATCCCGGACACCGCTCCGACCGATGCGGCCAGGCCCCAACCGAGCGCCAGCATCCAGCCCACGCGCACGCCCAGCAGCCTGCAGCTGTCCGGGTATAGCGACGCCGCCCGCATCGCCAGGCCCACTTTGGTGCGCGAGAAGAAAAGGTAGAGAAGCAGCAGCATCACGAGGACCACCGCCAGCACACCCAGGTCCTGCGTGTTCAGGTAGAGGCCTCCGAACAGCACCGGCTCGCTGGGGAAGGCGCCCCGGTAGCTTTTGAAGACATATCCCCAGACCAATCCAGTGACGCCGTTGAAGATCGTGAAGAGGCCCAGTGTGACGATCACCAGCGTGAGCACCGGCGCGCCCTCGAACGGCCTGATCAGCAATCGTTCGATCGCGAGTCCCAACGCGAAGGAGACGACGACCGTGATCACGAAAGCGGTCCAGAAGTTGAGGTGCACGTACTCGATGAGCGAGTAGCTGATGAAGGTGGAGAAGGTCGCCATCTCGCCCTGCGCGAAGTTGGCAACGTCCATCGCGCGATAGACCAGGACCAGGGCCAATGCCAGGCTGGCGTAAATGCCGCCCGAGGCAATTCCTGACACGACCTGCTGAAGGAGGGCGAGCATCAGAAGTGCCTCGACCCCGAGGTCCGCCGCATATTTCGCGGCATCGATGGCCGGAGCCAAGGAGACGACGAGCACGCGAGGCAACGCATCGCGTAGATGCGTGACCGAGCGCGCACAGGAGTCGACGCCGGCTTCAGCGCCTCTCTCGGGGTCCCCTCGGAATCGCCAGATTCCCTGGGGCGAGACGGCGCCCGGCCGTCTAGGCCGCGAAGATGCAAGGAGCTTCGGGGGCGAGACACTCTAGTACCCCAGGTACGACCTGCGCACGGCTTCGTCCTTCTGCAGCTCGGCGCTGGGGCCGGAGATCGCCACTCGGCCGGCTTCGAGCACGTAAGCATGGGCCGCAGCCTCGAGCGCGATGCTGGCATTCTGCTCGACGACCAGGACGGTCACCTTGTCCTTTTCGTTGATGGCGCGAACGATCCTGAAGATCTCCCGCACGACGATCGGCGCGAGCCCGAGCGAGGGTTCGTCGAGGAGCAGCAGGCGGGGCCGCATCATCAGCGCGCGACCGATGGCGAGCATCTGCTGCTCGCCGCCCGAAAGGGTCGCGGCGACCTGACGGCTGCGGGCGGGGATCCACGCGAAGTAACCGCACACACGGTCGTAGTCGGCCTTGATTGCACGGCTGTCGCGCCGGGTGTAAGCGCCCATCTTGAGGTTCTCCCACACCGTCAGCTGAGCGAGCGTGCCGCGCCCTTCAGGCACGTGCGCGATGCCCAGACGCGCGATGTGCTCAGGCGCGCGCTTGGAGATGTCGTGACCGTCGAAGATGACCCTGCCTGTCTTGCGCACTGTGCCGGAGATGGCGCGCAGGGTAGTGGTCTTGCCCGCGCCGTTGGCTCCCAGAATCGCGACTATGCCGCCAGCGTCGACGCTCAGCGATACCCCATGCAGGGCGTTGATGGGTCCGTAGCCGGCGACCACCTCGCTCAGCTCAAGCTGCGCCATTCTGCTGCGTTCCCAAGTAGGCCTCGATGACCCGTGGATTGGTCTGCACCTCGCGAGGGGTGCCTTCCGCGATGAGCCGGCCGAAGTCGAGAACCACCACGCGATCGCTGACTCTCATGACGAGGCTCATGTGGTGCTCGACGATCAGCAGGGTCAACTTAAAGTCCGCGTGCAGCCGGCGCAGCTGCTGCGCCAACCGGTCCACCTCCTCGTGCGTCAAGCCTCCGGCCGGCTCGTCCAGGAGCAAGAGCGTGGGCTCCGAGACGAGCGCCCGCGCGAGCTCGATCTTCTTAAGGACACCGAACGGATGGCCGCGGGCCGGGTGGTCGGCCAGCTGTTCGAGGCCTAGATAGCGCAGGATCTCCAGCGCCTTCTCTTTGGCCTCGCGCTCCAGGCGGCGAGTCCCCGGCAGTCGGAGTCCGGCCCGCATGAAGTGGAGGTAATCGGTCCGGAACCGGCTGTGGTAGCCGGTGAGAACGTTCTGGAGGACCGTCATATGCGGCCAGAGCTCGACGTTCTGGAAGGTGCGCGCAATACCCGTGCGGACGATGTTGTATGGGGCCAGGCCGACGAGACTCTTGCCCCGGAAGACGAGATCCCCGCTGTCCGCGCGATAAAAGCCGCTGACTGTGTTGAAGAGCGTGGTCTTGCCTGCGCCGTTGGGTCCAATCAAACCGACGATGGCGCCCTCAGGCACGTCGAACGAGACCGAATCGAGTGCCACGATGCCGCCGAAGCGGACACCAACGTCGCGCACCTCGAGGAGCGCCATGTTCGCGGGTCAGTGTAAAGACGCCGGCCTCGGGTGGCTAGTAAGCAGGCGGCTTGGGTGTCTCCGATGGGCCGGGCGGCGGCAGATTCGATGGAGGCGGTTCCATCTCGTGGGTCGGTGCGGATCTAGGCGACGGCGCGGCGGGCCGTTCGATATCGGGGCGCGCGCTTCTATGCACGACCGTTGCAGAGGGCAGGGCCGGCAGGCGCTCGCTCCGGTCCAGGCCGCGAATGAGCACCCAGTACGCAAGGGCAGCCAACAACCCGAGGAGGCCGATGATCGGGAGAAAGACGAACGGCGGCTTGGTGATCACATCCAGGCCGCTGACCGATCGGTCGCTTTGGAGGGCCGACGAAGCAAAGCTTGTGCTGGGCGATGGCGACGGCGATAGTGCCGATGACGTCGCCGGCGACGGCGACTCGGCTGGGGCCGGCGATGGCGGCCCCTGCAGGTTGAACGTGGCGCATGGCTTGGGTGGGATACTGGCGCAGAGGTCGTGCAGCTCGATTCGGTCGCCCGGATAAGGCGTCACGACCTGAGTGAAGTTGCCGTTGCGGTCTGTCTCGACAGACGCCGCGACCTTGTTCGGAGAATCCCAGTAGAGGTCCATTTTTTGATGGCCAAACCAGCCCGACCCGGTTACGGTGATTCTGGTGCCGGCCTGGCCGGCTGCGGTGTCGAGGACGAGGTTCGCACCCTGGGGGATAGGCGACGGAGACTCAGCGGCAACGAGTAGAAACCAAACGGGCACGACAGTCAGGACCCTGAAAACGTTCATTCGAAAGACCCGGGAAGGTTAGCCCATCAGATCGGTGGCCATGGGATCGACCAGGCTGACGTCGGCTCCGGAAATCGCCATCGCGGATCCAGGACGCCGCGGAGCCGGCGGCGCAGCATATCCACCTCGGCCGGGCTGAGCAGCTTGCCGAACGCTGCGGACAGCTCGCGTTTGTGGAGGCTCGTCAGCGCTCGCTCAACGTCGCTGCACAGGTCGCCGGGGAGCGGATCGCCCGCGAAGTCCCAGATGACAGTCCTCAGCTTTTGATCGGTATGGAACGTAAGCCCGTGGTCGATGACCCAGATGCCGTCGTCCGCATCGAAGAGGCAGTGGCCTGACTTGCGGTCGGCATTGTTGGTGATCACATCGAACAGCGCGACCTTGATCCATGTGTCGCGGAAAGACGACTGCTCCGACAGGTAGTGCCGGTTGTCCGCATCAACGAAACTCTGGACCATGCCCACGCCATGCGGGGCGCGGCGGCGGACCACGGTGGGCGGGATGGTCGGCCAGCCCAAGACCTTGCTGAGCCGGTAGGCCGCAACCTCTCTCTTATAGAGCGTCCCCGCCGGGAAGTCCCAGAGTGGCGACTCGCCCCGCGCCGGCTTGTACACGACGCGGAGCCCCTCAGGCGGGTGGGGAGCCAGCGTGGCGAGAAATGTGTAGTTGGAGGCTCCGTGCAAGACGCCGGCCAGCCGCATCTCGGGCAGCTGAGCCAAAAGACGCTCCGTCGCCTCGGGTGATGAATCAGAAGATCGGCCGGGCACCGTTGTTGACCGGGCAGGGATGGCCGGCGGGGTCCATTGGCAGGCCGCACCGCGGGCATAGCGGGCGGCCAGAGGTCAAGACGGTCTCGGCCTGCTTGGAGAAAGCCACGACCTGCTGGTGGCTGAGCCAGAAACGGACGCTGGGCGCGTCGTCGCTCGCGCCTTCCTCGCCGGCGGCGCCCTGGCTTGCGACGAGCACGAACATGCGCCTGTCCTCGTGGTAGCCCAAGCCCATCTCACCGACCTGCCATTCGGGCTCGCCCGGCTGCAGCGCGGAGCTGGCGGCAGTCGCCTCGACCGATTCGATGCCCTGGGCCGCCATCATCTGTTGGAGGCGGACGATCAGGGCCTGGATCTGCGATTTCTCGCAGGTCAGCGTCAGCGTTCGACCAGAGCCGCTGGCGAGGAGGAAGAACTGGCGCTGGCCCGGCTGGCCGACCGCCGCGACGGCGATGTGGTCGACCGGGTCGAGCTCGAAGATGGGCACCTAATAAAGCCTACCGGTTGGTGGTTTCGGCGCCCAATGCATGGGGAACAAGATCAGGTGTTGACAATCGAATACGCGCCCGTTTTGGCGCGGGAGGAATAGCAGACAGATGCCAAAAACCGTAGGAATCGACCTGGGGACGACCAACTCGGTCATTGCCGTCATGGAAGGCGGCGAGCCGGTAGTCATCCCGAATGCTGAAGGTTCCCGAACCACACCCTCGGTGGTCGCATTCACAAAGACCGGCGAGAGGCTGGTCGGCACGCTTGCGCGCAGGCAGGCGGCCGTGAACCCCGAGAACACCATCTACTCGATCAAGCGCTTCATGGGCCGCAAGTTCAGCGAGGTGGAGTCAGAGCGGAAGATCGTCCCGTACCAGGTCAAGCCTGGCAAGGACGACCGCGTCGTCGTCCATGTACCCGCGGTGGACAAGGACTTCACACCCGAAGAGATCTCGGCCATGATCCTGCAGAAGCTGAAGACCGACGCCGAGGCGTACCTGGGCGAGAAGGTCACAGACGCGGTCATCACCGTGCCCGCGTATTTCAATGACGCGCAGCGCCAGGCGACCAAGAACGCCGGCCAGATCGCGGGCCTGAACGTGATCCGCATCATCAACGAGCCCACCGCCGCTGCACTCGCGTACGGCCTCGACAAGAAGACCAACGAGACGATCCTTGTCTTCGACCTTGGAGGCGGAACCTTTGACGTTTCCGTTCTAGACGTCGGTGACGGCGTCTTCGAAGTCAAAGCCACCAACGGGGACACGCACCTGGGTGGAGACGACTACGACCGCCGGATCGTGGACTGGCTCGCCGAAGAGTTCAAGAAGCAGAACGGCATCGACCTGAAGGCCGACCGCCAGGCCCTGCAGCGCCTCACCGAGGCCGCGGAGCGGGCCAAGATCGAGCTCTCGTCAAGGCTCGAGACGACCATCAACCTGCCGTTCATCACGGCCGACCAGACCGGCCCGAAGCACCTCGAGATGACGCTCACGCGCGCCAAGTTCGAGTCGCTGACCGCCGATCTCACCGAGCGGTGCCGCGGCCCGTTCCTGGCCGCGCTCAAGGACGCCAACCTCACTCCGCAGCAGATCGACGAGGTCGTGCTCGTGGGTGGGGCCACCCGCACGCCGGTCATCCAGCAGCTGGTGAAGAACCTACTGGGCGGCAAGGAAGCCCACAAGGGCGTCAACCCTGACGAGGTGGTCGCCGTCGGGGCTGCCATCCAGGCCGGGGTGCTCAAGGGCGAGGTCAAGGACATCCTTCTCCTGGACGTCACTCCGCTTTCGCTCGGCGTCGAGACGCTGGGCGGGGTCGCCACCAAGTTGATCGAGCGGAACACCACCATCCCGACCTCACGGTCGCAGGTGTTCTCCACCGCGGCCGACAACCAGACGTCGGTCGAGGTCCACGTGCTCCAGGGCGAGCGCGAGATGGCGCGCGACAACCGCACACTGGGCCGCTTCCACCTCGACGGCATCGCACCCGCACCGCGGGGCATGCCCCAGGTCGAGGTCACGTTCGACATCGACGCCAACGGCATCCTGAACGTCAAGGCTCAGGACAAGGGCACCGGGCGCGAGCAGTCGGTGACGATCACCGCTTCCTCGACGCTGGCCAAGGACGAGGTCGAGCGGATGGTCAAGGAAGCCGAGCTGCACGCAGGCGAGGACCGCGCGAAGCGCGAAGAGGTCGAGCTTCGCAACCAGGCGGATCACATGATTCACCAGGCCGAGAAGGTCATCAAGGACAACGCCGACCGGATTCCGGAAGACGTCAAGACCGAGGTCAACACCAAGCTGGAGGCGCTCAAGAGCGCGGCCAAAGGCTCGGACACGAATGCGTTGCGCACGCAGATGGACGAGTTCAATGAGGCGCTCCAGAAGATCGGCCAGCACATCTACCAGGGCGCCGGCGCCGGGGGTGGGACCTCATCCGGATCGGCCCAAACTGACGGCCAACCGGGTGGCACAGGTGAAAAGAAGAAAGAGGACGATGTTGTCGACGCGGACTATCGGGAAGTGAATTAAGAAAGACATCCTCTGGGGTCCCCGCGGCGCAGCCGCGGGAGGCTGCTACAGAGAAGTCAACTAATACTTAGACCGCCAATAAGGGCTGCGGCACTCGCCGCAGCCCTTAGCATCCGGTCCCGGAAGTTCCTTGCATCTTCGCGTCCTAGGCGGCCGGGCGCCGGCTCACCCCACGGAATCTGGCGATTCCGTGGGGACCCCGAGCAAGGCGCTGAAGCCGGCGTCGCCTCCTGCGCGCGCTCGGTCACGCATCTACGCGATGCGTTCGCTCGCGTGCTCGTCTCCTTGGCTCCGGCCGCCGATGCCGCGAATCTGCGGCGGACCTCCGGTACCGGACGCTTAACTTTGTGGCGGTGATTGCATATGTACGCTCGCGGCAGCGGCTCTGGCCGGCGGTTGGGCTGCTCGCCGGACTGATCCTGATCGTGTGGGACGTGTTGGAAGCGGCAGCCACCTTTTTCTCCCAGTACGCGGTGCGCAACGATTTCCGGCTCGCCTATGCGGCCGCGACAGTGGGGGTGAGGCAGGGCTACAGCCATCTGTACGACCTCGGCGCCCAGCAGGCGGCCATCGAGAGCCTGGGGCGGGGCTTCAACCCTCAGCCGTTCATCTCGCCACCACCACTCGCTTGGCTGGTGACGCCACTGCTGCTGCTTCCGTTCTCGGTGGCGCTGGCCGTCTGGACCATCCTCTTGCTGGCTGCGCTCTGCTGGACCTGGTATCTGCTAGCCCCACCGGGGGGCTTAGTGAGGGCAGCTCACCTGGCCCTGTTCCTGGGAGTCTTCCCGGTGGCCTTTGGTGTGATGGTCGGCCAGCCGGGTGCCTTGGTGGCGGCGGCGGTAGCCACCGCATGGTGGTTGCTCCGCCATGAACATCCCGGCTGGGCCGGGCTGGCCTTGAGCCTCATCATCCTGAAGCCGCAGCTGGCGCTGCTAGTGCCGGCGTGCCTGCTCGTGTCGGGTCACGTGCGGACTTTCGGCGCCTGGGTGGTGGCGTCGTTGGTGATCGGGTTGGTGGCGCTCGCCCTCCTCGGTCCCGAAGGGCTGGCGCGGTACCGCGACGTGCTGGCACAAACCCAGACCGCGGCGTGGGACATCACGCGCCGCTACGCGATCTCCGGGCCGCTGGGACTCGGTCCGGCTCTGACGGTGGCACAGGTGGTCGTCGTCGCAGTCACACTGTTTGCGGCCTGGCAGCAACGTGGCAAGGGCCCAGAGATTCCGATGGCGGCCGGAATCGTCGGCTCTCTTCTAGTCACTCCATACCTGGGCTTCCAGGATTTCCTGATGCTGTTTGTCGCCGGCTGGCTCGTCCTCCGTGGCGGGGCGACGTCATGGCAGGTCGGGTTATTGGTTGTGGGCTACGCCTTGCTTCAATTGGCGCTGGTCGTGCTGGCGGTGCCAATCCTGTTGGCCGAGGTCTTGCTGCTCACTTCTCTGTTGTGGCCCGTGCCAAGAAGGGTAGGTAGCGAGCTCCGACCAGCCACGTGACGCCCACACCAGACGTCTCTCCGAAGCGGAGAGGATATCTATGAGCCGACGGTGAGATTCGAACTCACGACCTGCCACTTACGAGGCGGCTGCTCTGCCAGCTGAGCTACGTCGGCATTTTGCGCAATCAATGCGCGATTTGTGTGGGCGCCTAGGCTACCATCGAGACAATGAGGACACTCGACGTGGAGCGCTTGGCCGACGGCGAGTACGACCTCATCAAACCCTTGCTCGTCGAGCTGCACATGGGCGAGCAGGTCCACTATTCGGACCACCCGCAGCTCAGACGCGAACAGATCGAAGACCACCTCGCAACTGTGCCTGCGAGCTTCAAGGGCGAGAACGTCGTGTTCGCTGTGCGTGACGAGATCGGCGCCGTGATCGGCTTCTGCTGGATCGTCCTGTACGACCCCGGCACCGGCCTCGAGGGCGAGGTCGCAGAGGTTTACGTGACGCCCGAGCACCGCGGCCGCGGCGTGAGCAAGATGCTCATGGAGCAAGCCGTCAGGCTCTTCCGCGAGCGGCGAGTGACTCTGGGCTACGTGTGGACGCGGCCGGACAACGAGGCGGCCGTCCGGCTCTACCGCTCCGCGGGCTTCGAACCCAACCGGCAGCTCGTCCTCACCTGGTATCCGACCGACCCCTCCTACTAGGTCGGATCCTCCCGAAACCTACACTCGGAGGGTGCAGCCTCAGATCCGAACCCCGGGCGACCTGCGCCCGACAGACGGGAACGCGGCAAAGACGGATTCCAATGCGGTCAGGACCGATGGCCGACCGGCTGGACGCAGGTGGAGGCCCGTCATGCTGGTGTCGGCGGTCGTGGTGCTCACGGCGCTGGTCGCGGGCGGCGTGACGCTCGGCATTCTCCAGCTGCAATCGCGCACCAACCCGGAGTCGGTGAACCTTCGGTCGGGCGTCACGCTGACAGAGGATTCCGCCATCGTCCAGGCCGCCGCCCGAGCCAAACCCGCCGTCGTCAGCGTGGTCACCCAGCTGGAGCCCTCGGTGAGCGCCGGGTCGGGGTACCTCGCGACCAGCGACGGCTACATCGTCACCAACGTCCAGGTGATCGCTCACTCGAGCACGCTGACAGTGCTCCTGCTCGGCGACGCGAAGGCGCACAAGGCGCGACTGGTCGACTACGACTGCCAGACAGGGGTGGCCGTGCTCAAGATCGACCAGGTCAGCGGCCTGCCCACCCTGGCCTTCGCCGATCCGACCTCCCTAGTCCAGGGCCAGGTTCTGGTGGCCGTTGCGGGGCCGCTGAGCGGGAGCGCGGTGGTGCGGGGCATCATCAGCGCGCTGCACCGGCCCGTCACCGTGACCGACCCGGTGGCATCCGACCAGAGCCTGGAGATCAGTGACACGATCCAGACCGACGCGGTCATCGATCCCAGTACCGCGGGCGGGCCGCTGCTGAACGTGGGCGGCCAGGTCATCGGCGTGGCGATGGCCGCCCAGGGATCAAGCGGCGGTTTCGGCCTCAGCGCCGCCGACATCCAGGACGACGTGCAGCAGATCCAGGCGAACGGCCAGCTGGTCGTCGCCTCGCTTGGCGCGACAAGCATCGTCCTGACCCAGCAGGCAGCCGCGCTCATCGGGACGCCCGAGGGCAGCCGCCTGAAAGCGATCGACAAATCAGGGCCTGCGGCCACGGCGGGGCTGCGTACTGGCGATGTGATCACCCAGCTGGACGACGTCACCGTCGACGCGGCGCACCCATTGCCGCTCCTGCTGCGGTCGCGCTTTCATACCAACCAGCGTGTGACCGTCACCTACTCGCGGGACAGCACGTCGACACAGGTGCAGCTGACGTTGGTGGGGGCGCACCCGGCCTGTTGATGACCGCGGCTTGATGGGCGTCCGAAATTCAATCGGCGAGGCGCTGGTCGAGGCGTTGCGCGCGCTGGGGGTCGAAGGCGAGTTGCCCGACCTCGAGCTCGGCAGGGCCAAGGGCCCCGACCGCGGAGACTATGCAAGCCCGGTCGGCATGAAGCTGGCGCGCGTGCTGCGACAGCCTCCGGACCGGACTGCTGCGCGGATCGCGGAAACTATCTCCGTTCCGGACGCGGCAGCGACTGCCGAGGCGGTGGGCGGCTACGTGAACTTCCGGCTGACGACCCAGTGGCTGCAGCGGCTCGTCAGCGAGGTTGCCGCGCGAGGCCACGGTTACGGCGCGACGGACCTGGGCCGAGGCGAACGCATTCAGGTGGAGTTCGGGAGCATCAACCCTACTGGGCCGATGCACATCGGACACGGACGCGGCGTCGTCCTGGGCGATTCGATGAGCCGTCTGCTCGAGTTCACCGGCCACGACGTCGAGCGTGAGTACTACGTCAACGATCAGAACACGCAGGCGCGGCGGTTCGGCGCGTCGGTGCTCGCGCGCATGCATGGCGAGGAGCCGCCCGAGGGTGGCTATACCGGCGATTACATAATCGAGCTCGCCGAGCTCGCTCGGCGCGAGCTGGGCGACATCGACGCGCTCCCCAAGGATGAGGCGGAGGCGAAGGTTCGCGAGTTCGCGATCGGGCTGATGGTGGAGCGCATTCGCGCGAGCGTTGCGCGCTTGAACGTGCGCTACGACGAATGGTTTCTGGAGTCCCGGCTGTGGCAGGAGGGACTGCCGCAGCTTGCGATCGAGCGGTTGCGCGAGTCCGGACACCTCAAAGAGCGCGAGGGCGCATTGTGGTTCGGAGACGAGGACGACGAGGAGGATCGGGTCGTAATCCGGTCCAACGGTGAGCCGACCTACTTCGCGTCAGACCTCGGCTATCTGCTCAGCCGGTTCGAGCGCCGGCACTTCAATCGAGTCGTGGAGGTGTGGGCCGCCGATCACCACGGGTACGTCGCCCGCATGAAGTCGGCGGCGGCTGCGCTTGGCATCGACCCCGCGCGGCTCGTGATCATCCTCCATCAGCTGGTCAACCTGAACGAAGGCGCCGCGCGCAGCGCATCGAGCAAGATGTCCAAGCGCGCGGGTCGCTTCGTCACGCTGGACGAGCTCATCGATAAGGTGGGCGTGGACGCCGTTCGCTTCTTCTATCTACTCCGCTCACCCGACACGACGATCGAGTTCGACCTCGAGCTCGCGCTCTCGCAGAGCAATGAGAACCCTGTCTACTACGCGCAGTACGCGCACGCGCGGCTTGTCAACGTGGAGGTCACGGCGAGCGAGCGACATCCGAAGCTGCCCGAGCGCGCGGATGTATCGCTGCTGGTCCAACCATGGGAGCTCGATGTCGCGCGCCAGCTCGCGTTCTGGCCCGAGGTCGTGGAGGACGCGACGCAATTGCTCGAGCCGCATCGCATTCCTTATTACGTGCATGACCTGGCGACGGCGGTTCACCGCTTCTATCACGCGGGCAACGAGACGAGCGAGTACCGCGTGGTCGTCGATGATCAGGCAATGACCCGGGCGCGGCTGGAGCTGTGCCGCGGGGCGCGTCACACTTTGAAGACGGCGCTCGACCTAATCGGCGTCACCGCCCCAGAGCGCATGTAATTAAGGAGAGCGATTTGGACGTCACCTGGCTCGGACACGGCTGCTTCCGGTTGCGTGGCCGCAATGCTGCCGTCGTCACCGACCCCTACCCGCCCGCGATCGGTCTCAAGCTGCAGCGGCTCGAGGCCGACCTCGTCACGATCAGCCACGGGCACGAGAATCACAGCTACGCGCAGGCCGTGCGCGAGGCTTATGAGATCCGTGGACCGGGTGAATACGAAGTCGCCGGCGTGGGGGTGATCGGCGTCCCCACCTATCACGACGCGGACAAGGGCGCCAGGCACGGCCGCAACACGGTCTACCTGATCGAGATCGACGACGTCCGGGTCTGCCACCTTGGCGACCTTGGTCACCGCTTGGACGACGCTGAAGCCGAGACCCTGTCCTCCGCGGATGTGCTGCTCGTCCCGGTTGGCGGCCGCTCGTTGATCAACGCCTCCCAGGCCGCCGAGTTGGTGCGGCAGCTGGAGCCGCGCTATGTGGTGCCCATGCACTACGCGATCCCGGGCCTGAAGCTGCAGCTGGACCCCATCGACCGGTTCCTCAAGGAGATGGGGCTGACCGCCGGGGAGCCGCAGCCCAAGCTCTCGGTCCAGGCGTCCTCGGGCGAATACGAGACCAAGCTGGTCGTTTTGGAGCCAAGGGCCGAACCCAAGGCGTAGCCGGGCGCGCCGGAATGTTTACGTCGGCGCCTGACCCGGTAAGATTTGAAAAACCGCCCTGGAGGTCGTCAATGTCGAAGTACGTTTTCGTGACCGGGGGTGTCGTCTCCTCGCTCGGCAAGGGGATCACCGCGGCGTCTATCGGGAACATCCTGAAGGCCCGCCACCTAAGCGTCTCCCTCCAGAAGCTGGACCCGTACCTCAACGTCGATCCCGGGACGATGAGCCCCTACCAGCACGGCGAGGTGTTCGTGACCGACGACGGCGCGGAAACCGATCTCGACCTGGGTCATTACGAGCGCTTCGTCGACGAGAACCTGACGGTCACGTCAAACGTGACCACCGGGAAGATCTACCAGGAGGTCATCGCTCGCGAGAGGCGGGGCGACTACCTCGGGGCCACCGTGCAGGTGATCCCGCATGTCACCAATGTGATCAAAGAGAAGATCCTCCGCGCCTCGCGGGATCCGCAGGCCGACGTAGTGGTTGTGGAGGTGGGGGGGACGGTCGGGGACATCGAAAGCCTTCCCTTCCTCGAAGCGATCCGCCAGCTCAAGAACGACCTGGGCCGCCAGAACGTCTTCTACGTTCACTGCTCGCTGGTGCCGGTGGTGCGCGGTCAGGAGATGAAGACGAAACCCACGCAACACTCCGTGCAGGCTTTGCGCGCGATCGGCATCCAGCCCGACGCGATCATCTGCCGCTCCGAGATGCCGATCGACGCGGACCTGAAGGAGAAGATCGCGCTCTTCACCGACGTGCCGCGCGAGGCAGTCGTCTCGGTGCCCGATGTCGACTCGATCTATGAGGTGCCGCTGATGCTCGAAGCCTCAGGCCTCGGCAAGGTGATGGCCAGGCATTTCGAGCTCGACGAGGCCGCCCACGCGCCGGATTCCGGTCCGTGGGTCCAGCTGGTCGACCGGATCAAACACCCGAGGGCAACTGTTCCCATTGCGCTCGTCGGCAAGTACGTGGCGCTGCCAGACGCATACCTGAGTGTCATCGAGTCCCTGAAGCATGCCGGCATCCATCACGGCCTGGCGATCGACATCCGCTGGGTCTCGTCCGAGAAGCTGGACGCTGGTGATACCTCGGCGCTCGCCGGGGTGGCCGGCATCGTGGTCCCCGGTGGTTTCGGATATCGCGGCATCGAGGGCAAGGTGCAGGCGTCGCGATATGCTCGTCACAACCGAATCCCCTACCTCGGTCTTTGCCTCGGCATGCAGTGCGCGGTCATCGACTTCGCGCGAGTGGCTCTCGACGCCCCCGATGCAAACTCCACGGAGTTCGCCGCCTTCACGTCGACGCCGGTGATCGACCTCATGCCAGAGCAGAGGAACGTGGACCAGATGGGCGGTTCGATGCGCCTTGGCCTGTATCCATGCAAGCTGGTCCCTGGGTCGCTCGCGCACAAGGCGTACGGCGAAGAGGTCGTCTATGAGCGCCACCGCCACCGCTTCGAGTTCAACAACGAGTACCGCGAATCGCTCGGCGAGGCGGGGATGGTGTTCAGCGGCGTGTCGCCGAATGGACGGTTGGTGGAGATCGTCGAGCTGGCCGATCACCCCTGGTTCGTCGCGACCCAGTTCCACCCGGAGTTCAGATCGCGACCCAATCGCGCGCACCCGCTGTTTCGCGACTTTGTGCGCGCGGCGTTTCTGCAGAGCGGCATCGACCAGATGGAGCTCCGCCCGGCAGAGCTGCTCGAAGAACCGGAACTCGACTAGCCGAACAGGGAATCTCACACCATGCAGGATCAACCAAAAAGCTATATCGACGTGCGTCGCGAGCTCGCTCTTGAGCTCGTACATGCGACCGAGGCGGCGGCCCTCGCCGCCGCGCGACTACTTGGGAAGGGAGATCCCGACCGCGTGGCGGACGCGGCTTCAGAGGCGATGCGTCAGTCGCTCGAAGCCTCGGGCCTCACCGCCACGGTCGTCCTCAGCCCTCCACATCAGACGCATTTTCCGCGGGGCGCTGTCATCGCGGGTGGGGAGCGTCAGGTCGATATCGGACTCTTCCCGATCGAGGGCGCCAGCCAGGTCGCGCGTGGTCACATCAACGCGGTCTCGGTGTTGGTGGCGGTCGAGCCAGGCGGTTTTTCGGAACTGCCGGCGGTGTCGCACATGGAGAAATTCGTCGCCGGCCCCGCATCCAGAGGGGCGATCGAGCTCGACGATCCGATCGCGGACAACCTTCGGCGGATCGCGTTCGCCGGGAACGTGCGGGTGCAGGATCTAACCGTCGCGATTCTCGAACGCCCACGCCATCAAGAGTTGACCGCGGAGGTTGCGGCCGCCGGGGCGCGAATCCGGATGCTCGAAGAGGGCGACTTCGCCAGCGCCGTCATGGCTGTGCTTCCAGGGACGGGTATTGACGCCGCCATCGGTATTGGCGACACCCACGCCACGCTTGCCGCAGCATGTGCCGTGCGCTGTCTTGGCGGTGAGCTTCAGGCACGCCTGTGGCCCCGAAACGAGGAGGAGCGCGCCCTCATCGGCGAGCAGGCATCACGCATCTACGGCGTGACGGACCTGGCGCCAGGGGCTGAAATCGCGGTCGCCATCACCGGTGTTACGGGCGGTCCATTGCTTCCGGGTGTCGTCTACGGTAGTGGCTATGCCGAGTCTTCCTCGCTGCTCATGTCCAGTCGCCAGGCGACCGTGCGCCGCCTGACCACCCGTCACCACACTGTGGGCGAATCCAGCTGACCCCGTTTACAGGGGTCCCCACAAACTCACGGCTTTAGCCTCCGAGTTCGTGGGGATAAACCGGGGTAGACCGGATTAGGCCGCAACCGGCCGGGGTATCAAGTACAAGCAAGAGATGGACGACAGGAACCAGCTGCCGGCGCCGCCCCCGTCTGATTATCAGGTTTTGCCGGTGACGGCGGACATCCCGCCACAGTCGCCTTATCACCAGTCACCGGCCCCTTCTTCGAGGCGGACTGGTGGGCTCCTCGGCGGGCTCGCGGCCGCGGCCGCAGCGGCGTTCGCCTACGGGAAATGGGCGCTTCTGCTCGTATTCAAGATCCCCGCGGCCGGGACGCTGATCTCGCTGGTGGTCAGCTTCGGAGGCTATGCCCTGTTCTACGGGCCGTGGTTTGCCGTCGCCCTCCTGACCATGATCTTCGTCCACGAGATGGGCCACGTCGTCGAGATCCGTCGCCAGGGCATGCAGGCCAGCGCGCCAATCTTCATCCCGTTCCTTGGCGCCGCTATCTTCCAGCGGTCACACCCGACGGACGCCCTCAAGCAGGCTCAGATCGGAATTGCCGGTCCCATCGCCGGCACCATCGGCGCCACCGTGGCGTTTGCTCTTTACGGAACGACACATAACCCCGTGCTGCTGTTGGCGGCGCTGATCGGGTTCTACCTGAACCTCTTCAACCTCCTCCCTGTGTGGCAGCTCGACGGCGCCTGGGTACTGGCGCCGGTTTCGAAGTGGTTCCTGGTCACCGGCTATGCCGCGCTGGCGGTCGGAGCTCTGTTCTTCCACTTCCTGCTCAACCCGCTGGTCATCATCATCGCCTTGCTGGGGATCCCAAGCCTCATAGAGCGCTTCCGAACCGCGAATAACCCGTACTACACCTCGGTTCCAGTACGTGCCCGGTGGGCTATGGGAGCCGCCTGGTTGGCCCTCGTTCTCTATCTCGGGGTGGCCAGCCTGCAGGTCAGCAGCCTGCTCGGTACGTTCCACCACTAAACTTAAGCGCCTGGAGGCATCACGTTGAAAGCACAGATTCATCCCACCTACTACGAAGACGCGGTCGTCACTTGCGTGTGCGGAAACACGTTCACGACCGGTTCGACCCGCAAAGAGCTCAAGACTGAGATCTGCTCGGTATGCCATCCGTTCTTCACCGGAACCCAGAGGATCGTGGACACGGGCGGCCAGGTCGAGCGCTTCCGAAAGCGGGCGGCTAAAACCCGCAGCAACTAGATGTCCTTGCCGGAGGACGTTGAGACTCCGGTGAGCTCGAAAGAGACCGACTCTCGAGCGCCAGCCAAGAAAGAGCAATTCTTCTATGGCGGCCAGGCGGTCATCGAAGGCGTGATGATGCGGGGCAAGCGACATTACGCGGTCGCCGTGCGCCTGCCGAACACAAAGCAGATCGTCGTCGACCGCGGTGAGCTGAAGGCCGCCATCTATGTCAAGCCGATCTGGAAGCTCCCGATGGTGCGTGGCCTCGCGCTGATCGGCGAGCAGCTGCACCTGGGCATGAAGGCGCTGATGTGGTCGGCGAACATGAACGCAGGCGGTCATGGCGTCGAGATCGGCAAGAAGGAGATCCGGAGCTCAGTCGCCATCGCGGCTGTCTTTGGCCTGCTGCTATTTCTCGGCCTTCCCCTGCTGCTCGCCGGGCTCGCGGTCCACCGCAGCAACAGCTTCACCTTCGTGGTCGTCGAGGGCGTCATCCGGGTAGGCTTGGTGCTCGGCTACCTTTCGGCGATCGCGCTCCTACCGGACGTGCACCGGGTGTTTCAATACCACGGCGCGGAGCACAAGACCATCAACGCCTTCGAAGCCGGCTGGCCGCTCGAGGTAGCGTCCGTACGGCGAGCGAGCCTCCTGCACCCACGATGTGGTACCGGGTTTCTCCTGGTCGTCCTTGTCGTCAGCGTCATCGTCTTCTCGGTTGTGGCGCTGTTCCACCCGAACTGGTTCTGGTTGATCACCAGCCGTGTGCTCGCGATCCCGATCATCGCCGGCGCCGGTTTCGAGCTCATCCGCTTCATGGCCCGCCACCGGACCAATGCGGTCGTGAAGGTGCTGTTGCTGCCGGTCCTCGGGACACAGAAGTTCACGACGCGAGAACCGTCCGATGACATGCTCGAGGTCGCGATCGTCGCCTTCAACAGCGCTCGCGAGGGTGAGGAGGACACGGCCGGAGCAGCGGCTTGATCGATCGACTCGAAGCGATCGCCCGCCGTTATCACGAGATCGAGTCGGAGATGGCGCGACCCGAGGTCGCATCAGACCATGGGCAGCTGACCAAGCTGGCGCGCGAGCAGCGGACGCTGCGTGAGATCGTCCAGACGTACGACGCCTACCGGCGCGCGCGTCATGAGATGGAATCTGCGCGCGAGATGTTGAAGAGCGAAAAGGCTGCCGACATGCAGGAGTACCTCCGCTCTGAGGAGCATCGCGCTGCGGCGCAGGTCGCCGAGCTCGAAGAAAAGCTGAAGGTGCTCTTGCTGCCGAAGGACCCGAACGACGACAAGGACGTCGTGGTCGAGATCCAGGGCGCCGAAGGTGGGGAGGAGGCGGCGCTCTTCGCGGCCGACCTCTTTCGCATGTACACCAGGTGGGCCGAGAGGAAGGGCTGGAAGGTTGAGGTCGTCGAGGCCTCGCCGAGCGAGAAGGGCGGCTTCGACAAGATCGTGTTCGAGGTCCACGGTCAGGGCGCCTATTCGCAGCTGAAGTACGAGGGCGGTGTCCATCGCGTGCAGCGCGTGCCGAAGACGGAGGCGCAGGGCCGCATCCATACGTCGGCGGCGACAGTCGCGGTGATGCCTGAAGCGGATCCCGTCGAGGTCGAGATCAAGCCGGAGGACCTGGAGATCAAGACGTCGACCTCCACCGGACCTGGCGGGCAGAGCGTCAACACGACCTACTCCGCCATCCGCATGACCCACAAGCCCACCGGCTTGGTGGTGAGCATGCAGGATGAGAAGTCACAGCTGCAGAACAGGGAGAAGGCCCTGCGGGTTCTGCGCGCTCGCCTCTATGACCTGAAGCTCGCCGAGCAGCAGGCGGCCATCGGGGCGGAGAGACGCTCGATGGTCGGTACGGGCGGCCGTTCCGAGAAGATCCGCACGTACAACTTCAAGGAGAACCGCGTGACCGACCACCGCATCAAGCTGACGCTGCACAAGCTCGACCAGGTGATGGCCGGCGACCTCGATGAGCTGGTCTCGGCGCTCATCGGAGCCGAGCGCGCGGCGCAGCTCAACGGCGGATCTGCCTCAGACAATTGACGGTCATCGAAGTCTTGAAGGCGGCCTCCGGGCATCTACAGAAGCACAGCTCTGACTCCGCGCGCCTCGACGCCGAGGTGCTGCTGGCGCAGTCGCTCGGGGTGCGCAGGCTCGACCTCTACCTCCAGTTCGACCGGCCGCTGACTGACGAAGAGCTCAGCCGCTACCGCGACCTCATCAAGAAGCGCGCTCATGGCGACCCAGTTGCATACCTGGTCGGCCACAAGGAGTTCATGGCGCTCGACTTCGAGGTCACGCCCGCGGTGCTCGTACCCAATCCAGACACCGAGGTCCTGGTCCAGCGCGCGGTCGCGATTGCGCGACAGGCGCCTGAAACGCTGCGAGTGGCGGATGTCGGCACGGGAAGTGGCTGCATCGCGATCGCCATCGCGCACTACGCATCGGACGTCGAGGTGTGGGCGAGCGACGTCAGCCGCGATGCGCTAGAGGTCGCTGCGCGCAATGTCGCCAAGCATCGTGTTGCCCGCCAGGTGCACCTGGCCTGCGGAGATATGCTCGATCCGCTGCCTGGAAGCTTTGACTTGATTTGCGCAAACCTGCCCTACGTGGCGGCGGGCTCGGATCTCCCGGCGGAAGTAACGGCGCAGCCGGCCGGCGCGCTCTTTGCGGGGCAGGACGGCGCCGCGCTCGTGCTGCGCCTGCTCGACGCCGCCCCGGCTCGCCTAAATCCGGGAGGCAGACTGCTCGCCGAGATCGACCCGCGGATCGTGAAGGTGGTCACCGAGGCTGTGGACCGCGCCTTCTCCAATCACAGCGTTCTTCGCGACCTCGGCGGACGCGAAAGGCTGGTCGAAGCGTGGTCTTGAAACCGACTCGTGCCGGGCTCACCCGGGCCGCGAAGTTGCTGCGAAGCGGAGGAGTGATCGCTTTTCCGACCGACACCGTCTACGGTCTCGCGGCAGCAGCCGACGACGAAGTGGCGCGCCGCCGCATCTTCGCGATCAAGGGCCGGCCGGTCGGGCTGCCGCTGATCCTCATGGCGGCAGCCGAGTCTCAGCTGGAGGGCTGGGTGCACGTCGACAGCCGCGCCGAGGACATCATCCGGCGCTGGTGGCCGGGGCCTCTCACAGTCATCCTTCACGCGAAAGGAGGCGGCACGCTCGGTGTGCGCATCCCCAAACATGAGGTCGCGCTCGAGCTGCTGCGAGCGGCGGGGCCGCTCATGACCACGAGCGCGAACCTTCACGGCAAGGAGCCGGCGATGACGGCAGCCGAAGCAGCCGCGCTGAACGGGGTCGCGGCGGTCCTCGACGGCGGCGCCGCTCCGGGAGGGGTGGCGTCGAGCGTGCTCGACCTCACCGGTCCCGAGCCGCACGTCTTGCGCGAGGGCGCGATCCCGACCGCGCACCTCCTGGGCCCGCCGCCACCCCTCGCTGGTTAGGACTTACGATCTGGGCATGGCGTCACCCATTACCACGATGTCGTTCCGCGCGCTGGACCGCGACGATCCGGACGTCGCGGACCTGATCCGCAAGGAGTACAAACGGCAGTCCGAGACGCTGGAGCTGATCGCCTCCGAGAACCTCGCGAGCCCGGCCATCCTCGAGGCCCTCGGGACCCTGCTCACCAACAAATACGCAGAGGGCTACCCGGGCCGGCGCTACTACGGCGGCACGGGAGAGGTGATCGACAAGATCGAATCTCTCGCGGTCGATCGCGCCAAGCGGTTGTTCGACGCCGAGTACGTGAACGTCCAGCCACACTCGGGGTCGCAGGCCAACCAGGCCGTTTACCTGGCGGTTTGCCAGCTGGGCGACAAGGTCATGGGCATGGATCTGTCGGCCGGCGGCCATCTCTCCCACGGCAGCCCGGCCAACTTCAGCGGCAAGTTCTACGAGATCCACTCATATGGCGTCAACCGGGAGACAGAGCTCATCGATTACGACGCGATGGAGAAGCTGGCGGAGCAGGTGCGCCCGAAGATGATCATCGGCGGGTTCTCAGCCTATTCGCGAATCGTCGATTGGGCCCGCATGCGGCAGATCGCTGACTCTGTCGGCGCGACCTTCGTGGTCGACATGGCACACGTTGCCGGCCTGGTGGCAGGCGGTGTATATCCATCGCCAGTACCTCACGCGCCCATCGTCACGACCACGACGCAGAAGACCCTCAGAGGCGCTTGGGGCGCGATCATCCTGTGCGACAACGAGCACCAGAAGGCAATCGACTCCGCGGTCTTTCCAGGCATTCAGGGCGGTCCGCTGATGCACGCGATCGCCGCCAAGGCGGTGTGCTTTGGCGAAGCGTTGAAGCCCGACTTCAAGGTGTACGCGAAGCAGGTGGTCGTGAACGCAAAGGCGCTGGCCGCGCGGTTGATGGAGCGCAGGCTGAGATTGGTGAGCGGCGGGACGGACAACCACCTGATGCTGGTCGACCTCCGCCCGCAGAAACGCACCGGAAAGCAGGTACAGGACATTGCTGACACGGTCGGCATCACGCTGAACCGGAACTCGATCCCCTACGACGAGGCATCGAAGTTCAACCCGAGCGGCGTTCGGGTCGGCACCCCGCTGGTGACCACGCGCGGCATGCGCGAGCCGGAGATGGTGGTGATCGCTGACTGCCTCGCCGACCTGATCGAGCGAATCGACGATCGCACCGTGCTCGATTCGGTTCATGAGCGCGCGCTGGAGCTCTGCCGGAAGTTCCCGCTGCCGTACGCCTTCGATTAGAGTGCTCAGGCTCTGAGCGACTTCTTCAGCATCACGTTCCTGGAGATACTTCGCGACCGCGTGCTGCCGGGGCTGTGGCCGCTGCTCGCCGCGCTGGTCTTCTGCGCGGTGCTGGTGCCGGTAGCAATCCGAGTCTCTCGGCGGACGGGGCTGATGGCCGTGCCGGGCGGCCGCCACGCGCACGCGTCGCCGACTCCGCTACTCGGCGGACTGGCCATGTTCGTTGGCTTTGCGGTGGCGGTCTTGATATTCGTGCCCTCCACCGCCGATCGGACCGGAGTTCTGGTCGTCTCGGGCCTCGCCGCTGTGCTGCTGATCGCAGACGACCGGTGGTCGGTCAGCCCCGGCGTCAAGTTCGCATTTCAGCTCCTGGTCGCCCTTGTTGCGGTCCTCGTCTTCGGCTTCGTGATCACCTACTTCGGCCTGCCGGGGCCCAACGCGACGTCGCGGGTCGTCCAGCTCGGCTGGCTCGGCATCCCGGTGAGCCTGTTCTGGCTGGTCGGGATGCAGAACACGGTCAACTTCCTGGATGGGGTAGACGGCCTGGCCGCCGGCGTCGTGTTCATCGTTGCGCTCACTCTGCTGATCGCTGCTGCGGGTAGGGACCAGGGAGATCAGATCGACGTTGTGCGACTCGCGGGCGCGCTCGCTGGCACGTGCGCCGGCTTCCTGCTGTTCAACTTCCACCCCGCGCGCATTTTCATGGGCGATTCCGGCTCCCACTTCCTTGGCGCGGCGCTCGCGGTGATATCCATCCTCGGCGTCGCCAAGGTCGCAACTGCATTCGCGCTGTTGGTCCCGATTCTGGCCCTGGCGCTGCCGATCGCAGACACCGCGTGGGCGATCGTCAGGCGGCGAAGGATACGCAGCTCAGTGGCAAGTCCGGACCTGGAGCACCTCCATCACCGGCTCCAGGCTTTTGGGTTCAACCAAAGGCAGACCTGCTACGTCTTCTACGCCGCCACGGCTTTGTTCGGGACGATAGGACTGATGATCTTCGGCCACCGCCGCATCCTCGCGGTGGTCGTGGTGGGGGTGCTGGTGCTGGCCTCGACGGTGGCGGCCGACCGGCTGCAGAAGGCGGGCGTGCACATCCCGGCGGCGTTCCTCCGTCGCCTGCTGGCCGAACCGAGCAGCCGGTAGGATTAGCTCGGGCATGGCGCGCCCGTCGAGTCCCGCCCCCACGGGGGCCGACATGGCCGGAATCGGGATCTATTTCGCCGGCTCAGTGTTGCTCCCGCTGCTGGCCGGAGTCGGGCTCGACAGCTGGTTGCATACGGGCCCTGTGTTCACGCTGGTCGGGTTGGTTGTCGGCCTGGTGTCGGGCGGAGTCGCGATCTGGTTGAAGGTGAGGGAGTTCACGAAGTGACGGTCGGATCGGGCACGCGCAGGGCGCACACCAACATCCTCCGCGAGACGGTTGTCGGGTGCGCGATGCTTGGCCTGATCGCGGCGGCGATTGCAGGCGTCGCCGGCCATGCATCGGTCGGCATCGGAATCGCGATCGGACTTCTGCTCGGCTCGACCAACGGGTACTTGATCGTCGCGCTGCTGGACCAGAACGCGTCCTTCCTCTTCGGCAGCCTGATGCGTCTGGCGATCCTGAGCACAGTCGCTTTTGGTGCGGCCCTACTGCTGCAAAGCTCCGCCTGGACCGTTCTTTTGGGTGTCGGGGCGGCGCAGCTGGTCATGGTTGTGGCCGGCGTCCGGCAGGGCCTGCGCGCGTGATCCACCTGGAAGCGGCGCCAGGAACGCATCCCACCATCGACCTTGGGTGCGGGACGCTCTGCACGTTCAACTACGACAGCGTGATATCCAGCGCGCTCGCGGTTGTGGTCACGCTCGGTGTGGCGTTCTGGCTCCGTTCGCAGCTGCGGGAAGGTGAGCCTACGAAGGCGCAGGCGATATTCGAGTGGGGGTACGACCAGCTGCGAGCGCTCATCAGGACCAACGTCTCCGACGATGCTCTGTTCATCATCCCGCTGGCGATGACGCTCTTCCTCTACATCCTGGTCGCCAACTGGATCGAGCTCTTTCCGCTTGCGATCTTCCTGTTCCTACATGGGGCGAATGCGGACCTCAACCAGACACTGGCAATGGCGGTGATCGTGATCGCGGTCGTGCAGTGGTACAGCGTGCGTACGCTCGGTTGGCGGGGCTACCTGCGCCGCTTCACCAAGCCTTTCGAGCTTCCACTGCCGGTGCGGATCGTGTTCACGCCACTCAACATCCTGGAAGAGGCTGTCAAGCCGGTGACCCTCTCGCTTCGTCTCTTCGGCAACATCTTCGCGGGTGCGGTCATGATCGGCTTGATTGCGAGCCTCGCCACTCTTCGGCTCCCCTTGGTGGGCATCATCGGCGGCACCATCATCGGTTCGGTGGTCTTAGTCATCTGGAAGGCATTCGACGTCATCTTCATCGGGTTCATTCAGGCGTTCATCTTCATGCTGTTGACGGTCATCTACTTTGGCGCGGCCCGCGAGGGACTCGAACATGAACACCACTAGGAGGGATACATGACAGACCACGGAATCGTTCTCGCCGGCGCTCTGGTCGCGTTCGGCCTGGCCATCGGATTAGGGGCCATCGGCGCCGCCTTTGGTGACGGCCTCGCCGGCAATGCCTTCATCAGCGGTGTCGCCCGTCAGCCCGAAGCACAGGGACGGATGATCCCGTGGCTCTTCACGATCGTCGGCCTCGTCGAGGCGATGTACTTCATCAACCTCGCCTTCGGTTTCGTGTTCATCGGCTACGTTCCAGCGAAGTAATGCATTTCCTTGCCGGCGTCGCGGGTGTCATCGACATCAATGGGACGGTGATCCTCGAGCTGATCACGTTCCTGATCATGCTGGCCGTCCTCGCCCGCTACGTGTATCCGGAGATCGTCAGGTTGGCGGAGAGCCGCCAACGGGCGATCACAGAGCAGCTCAAGGAGGCGGAGCAAGCGCGTGTGGCGGCCGAGGCCACGCTCAAGGAGGCGGAGGCGAAGTTGAACGATGCTCGAAGGACGGCCCAGAGCGTCATCGACGCCGCGAGCAAATCGGCGGAGCAGCTACGCCAGGAGCTCAAGCAGAAGGCTGAGGATGAGGCACGGCGGCTCCTGGAATCCGCCCGCACGGAAATCGAAGCCGAGCGCTTGAAGGCGATCCAGTCGGTGCGCGCCGAGGTGGCGGGACTCGTTGTCGCCGCCACGGAGAAGGTCATTGGGGAAACCCTCGACCTGACCAAGCACAAGCAGCTGATCGAGAGGGCCATCCAGGAGGTCGCCAGTGGCGACGGCAGCCGCTAGGCGTTATGGAAGCGCGGTGTTCGAGCTGGCCACGGCGGAGGGCCGGATCGAGGAGTGGCGGCGCCACCTGACCGCCATCCGTGACCTCGTGAGCGATCCGGTGGTCGAGGCAGTGCTCGAAAACCCGACCATTCCGGCCGTGGAACGGATGGAGCTGATCGCAGCGCCGAGATTCCTGGACCCCGAAGCGACGAACCTCGTGCGGATGCTGATCGAAGCAGCGCGCGTGAATCAGGCCGCCGCCATCCTCGACGAGTTCGAATTGCTGGCCGATGAAGCCGCCGGCCGCGTGCGCGCCACCGTGACGACCGCCGTCGAGCTGTCGACCGACGACCGCGAGAACCTCAGGCAACAATTGTCTGAGCGCCTCGGCAAGGAGGTGCGCGTCACCGCGGCGGTCGACCCCAGCATCATCGGTGGGCTCATGCTCCAGTACGGTGATCATCTGATCGACGCCAGCCTCGCCACCCGATTGCAGCAACTGCGCCGCCGCCTGGCGGACGCGTCCTAGGAGAAAAGAGTGGGCATCAGCACCAAAGAAATTTCCGAGGTAATCAAGGAGCGCCTGAAGGACTTCGATGCCACACTCGTGGCGACCGACGTCGGCCGCATCGTCGCCACCGGCGACGGCATCGCCCAGATCTATGGGCTGCAGAACGCAATGGCGGGCGAATTGCTCGAGTTCCCGCACGACACATACGGGCTGGCCCTCAACCTCGAGGAAGACCAGGTGCGCGCGGTCATCCTCGGCGAGTTCGGGCACTTGCACGAGGGCGACGAGGTACGGACCACCGGGCGGCTGCTCGAGGTGCCGGTCGGCGACGAGCTCATCGGCCGAGTCGTCAACCCGCTAGGCCAACCCATCGATGGCAAGGGCCCGCTCAAGACGACCAAGACGCTGCCGCTGGAGAAGATTGCGCCCGGAGTCATCACGCGTCAGCGTGTCGACAGCCCGGTGCAGACCGGGATCAAGGCCATCGACACGATGATCCCGATCGGGCGCGGCCAGCGTGAGCTGATCATCGGCGACCGCTTCACCGGCAAGACGACCGTCCTGCTCGACACGATCATCAACCAGAAGGGCAAGGACTTGATCTGCGTCTACGTCGCCATCGGCCAGAACGCGGCCTCGATCGCGCGTGTCGCCGCCACGCTGGAAGAGAACGGCGCGATGGGGTACACGATCATCGTCGCCGCCACGGCCTCCGAGCCGGCGTCGCTCAACTACATCGCGCCCTATGCCGGATGCGCCATGGGCGAGTACTTCATGGAGAAGGGCAAGGATGCACTCTGCTGCTACGACGACCTGACCAAGCAGGCGTGGGCGTACCGCGAGCTGTCGCTTACCCTGCGTCGCCCACCCGGACGTGAGGCTTATCCGGGCGACGTTTTCTACCTCCACTCGCGCTTGCTCGAGCGCGCGGCAAAGATGAACAAGGCGCATGGTGGCGGCTCGCTCACAGCGCTGCCGGTCATCGAGACGCAGGCCAACGACGTCTCGGCCTTCATACCGACCAACGTCATCTCGATCACCGACGGCCAGATCTATCTCCAGTCCGACCTTTTCAACGCCGGCCAGCGCCCCGCGCTGAACGTCGGCATCAGCGTCTCCCGTGTCGGCGGCGACGCGCAGACGAAGGCGATGCGACAGGTCGCCGGCCAGCTGCGCCTCGACCTTGCGCAGTACCGAGAGCTGGCCGCGTTCGCGCAGTTCGCCTCCGACCTCGACACCCAGACCCGCAACCAGCTCGAGCGCGGCGCGCGGCTCACGGAGCTGCTGAAGCAGGACAAGTACCAGCCAGTCCCTCTCGCCGAGCAGGTCGCGGTCATCTATGCGGGTACGCAGGGATTCGTGGACAAGGTGCCGGTCGCGCGGGTCAGGGAGTGGGAGGCGGCCTTTGTGCGCTTCATGAGGTCCGAGCGACCAGGCGTGCTCGAGACGATCGACAAGCAGAAGGCGTTGGACGACAGCCTCGTCGAGCGCTTGAAGGCGGCGATCTCCACCTTCAACCACCAGTTCGGGGTCGAAGGCTACAGCGACGTCCCCGATCCGGCGCCGAATGCCTCTGCCAGCCCGAGCCCCTCTCCCCAACCCTCCCCGCGGAAGGGGGAGGGAGAAAGCAAGCCCAAGGCGGCCCCTCGGAAGAAGGCCGCCAAGTAACTAATGCCTGCTTACAGGGACATCGTTCGCCGGATCGATAGCATCAAGAACACGCAGAAGATCACCAAGGCCATGCAGGTGGTCGCCGCGACGAGGCTCCGCCGGGCGCAGGCGGCGGTGCAGGCGACCCGGCCCTATGCGGAGAAGATGCTCGAGGTCCTGCAGACGGCCGGTGAGCGGGCCACCGAGTACCGGCACCCGTTCCTCGTGCGGCGCGAGGGCAAGCGAGCGGTGATGATCCTCGTCACCACCGACAAAGGCCTGACGGGCGCGCTCAACGTCAACAACATCCGTGCCGGCACGCGCTACATGAACGAGCACTACCCAGACCAGCAGAAGTACGTGACGCTAGGGCGCAAGGGCCGGGACTTTCTCCTCCGCTTCCGCAGAAATGTGATCGCAGATACGAGCGGCTTTCCAGATAGGCCGTCGATCGCAACGATTCTCTCCAGCGTCGCCGTCGCGCTCGAGGAGTACACGAGGGGCGATGTCGATGCGGTTCTCCTGTGCTACTCGAAATGGGTCTCGACACTCAAGCAAGAGCCGGTCGTCCGTACGCTCATCCCGGCTGAGATCCCCCAGCGTGAAAAGGACGCGGGACCTCGCGCGGACTACATCTACGAGCCCGACCCCGAGTCCGTGCTCGATGCGCTGCTTCCCCGCTACGTCGAGACGCAGGTCTACCAGGCGGTTCTGGAGAACAAGGCCAGCGAATACTCGGCAAAGATGATCGCGATGCAGAACGCGACCAAGGCGGCGGGCGACTTCATCGAGGCTCTCACCCTATTTGCGAACAAGGTCAGGCAGGCCGGCATCACCACCGAGCTGATGGAGATCGTCAGCGGCGCGGAAGCGCTGCGTTCCGCCGGCTGACATAAATAAAGGAGACACATGGCTGACACCAAGAAGAAGACTCGGGAAGGGAAAGTGAGCCAGGTGATCGGCGCGGTGGTCGACGTCGCCTTCTCGCCCGGCGACCAGCCCGAGCTGTTCGAGGCATTGGAGGTCCACACCCAGCAGGGCAAGATCGTGGTCCTCGAGGTGGCGAGCGCAATCGGGAACAACGTTGTGCGCTGCATCGCCATGGACTCCACCGATGGCTTCCGTCGGGGCGACAAGGTGGTCGCCACGGGCGGGCCGATCTCGGTGCCGGTCGGCGTCGAGACCCTTGGCCGGCTCTTCAACGTCATCGGCGCGCCCATCGACGACGAGCCCGCCCCCGAGGGCGTCACGCGCTGGCCGATCCACAGGCAGGCGCCACCGGTTTCGGAGCAGCAGGCGAAAGTCGAGATTCTCGAGACCGGCATCAAGGTCATCGACCTCATTTGCACCTTCGCGAAGGGCTCGAAGATCGGCCTGTTCGGGGGTGCCGGGACGGGCAAGACGGTCATCGTGCAGGAGCTGATCCGCAACATCGCCTACCACCACAAGGGACGTTCTGTTTTCGCCGGCGTGGGGGAGAGGACTCGCGAGGGCAACGACATGTATCGCGAGATGGAGGACGCGGGCGTCCTGCCCCAGACCGCGCTGGTTTTCGGCCAGATGAACGAACCGCCGGGCGCCCGGGCGCGCGTCGGCCTCACGGGTCTGACGATGGCCGAATACTTCCGTGACGAGGAGCACGCAGACGTCCTACTCTTCGTCGACAACATCTTCCGTTACCTGCTCGCGGGGTCCGAGGTATCGGCGCTTCTCGGCCGCATGCCCTCCGCCGTCGGCTACCAGCCAACGCTTGCCACCGAGATGGGCGAGCTGCAGGAGCGCATCACCTCAACGAGCGCGGGTTCGATCACCTCAGTGCAGGCGGTCTACGTGCCTGCGGACGACTACACCGACCCCGCTATCCAGACCGTGTTCGCACACCTCGGCGCCACCGTGCGGCTGGAACGATCGCTGGTCGAGATCGGCATCTATCCGGCCATCGACCCACTCGGCTCTTCGAGCCGCTTCGTCGAGCCTTCGGTCGTCGGGCAGGAGCACTACGACGCGGCCCAGGGCGTCAAGAGGACGATGCAGCGCTACAAGGACCTGCAGGACATCATCGCCATCCTGGGCATGGAGGAGCTGTCAGAAGACGACAAGCTGGCCGTGTCTCGCGCGCGGAAGATCCAGCGGTTCCTCTCGCAGCCGTTCAGCGTCGCCCAGCGCTTCACAGGACGCGAGGGCAAGTACGTGAAGGTCGCCGACACGGTGCGGGGCTTCACGGAGATCCTCGAGGGCAAGCACGACGACCTTCCCGAGCAGGCTTTCTACATGGTCGGCACCATCGAGGAGGCACGCGAGCAGGGTGAAGATATGAAAAAGAAGTCGGCCTCGTAAGTTGAAGTACTCGCTGCGCGTGGTCAGCGTCGAGCGAAGCCTCTTCGAGGGAGAGGTCGAGTTCATCATCGCCAACGGGGCCGACGGAGAGCTCGGCGTCATGGCTCGTCACGCGCCACTGATGACCGTGCTCAAGCCCGGCCCGCTCCGCATTCAGGAGGTGATGGGTGGGACCGAGGAGCTGCTGTTCGTTGGCGGCGGCTTCCTCGAGGTGCTTCCTGAGCGCGTGACGGTCCTCGCGGACGTGGCCGAGCACGCTGAGGAAATCTCGCTCGAGCGAGCGGAAGAGGCTCGCAAGCGCGCGCAGGAGAAGCTGGCGGGCACGGTCACTGCGGCCGAAGAAGTCGAGTTCCAGACCGCCCTCGCGATTGCGGAGGCGCGGCTCCGGCTGGCGCGCACCCGCCGGGTCTAGCCTCCCCGCCACGCAGCGAGGTCCCGACACGCTCGCGCAGCGAGGCTCGGGGGGTGGGGACGCTCCAGTACCGTTACGGATGATGAAGGCACCGGGGCACGGCCGCGACTTCGCGCTGCGCATCACGGGCGGCTCGCAGCTGGCCGGAGATCTGTGCGTGAGCGGCTCCAAAAACGCCGCCCTCCCGGAGATGGCCGCGGCGCTCCTCACATCGGAGCCAGTTCGCCTGAGCAACGTGCCCCAGGTCACCGACATTGCTGTGATGGCGGAGATCCTCTCCGCGCTGGGCGGCCGGTCAGAGGGGGAGGGCTCGGTGGTCCTGCGCATGGGGCACGCGAGTGGCACCGACGTGCCAGACGAGCTCGGCCGGCGCATGCGCGCGACGATCGTTCTCCTTGGCGCGATGCTCGGGCGGTTCGGCCAGGCGCGCTTGCCGCGGCCGGGCGGGGACGACATCGGCGCGCGACGGGTCGAGCAACATCTGCGCGGCTTGCGCCAGATGGGCGCCCACATCGAGGAGACCGCGACCGAGATCGTCGCCCAGGTTGACCGGCTGCACGGAGAGCGCATCGTGTTCGACCTGCCGACCGTGACGGGCACCGAGAACATCCTGCTGGCGGCAGTGCTGGCAGAAGGTCGCACAGAGATCTTCAACGCGGCGCGCGAGCCGCACGTCCAGGACCTCTGCCTCCTGCTCGGCAAGATGGGTGCCCACATCGAGGGCATCGGCACGGAACGCCTCGTGATCGATGGGGTGCGCGAGCTAGGTGGCGCCGAGCACACGGTCGTCGCCGACTACCTGGAGGCGGGGACGTACGCGATCGCGGTGGCCGCCGCCGGCGGTGAGCTGCGCATCGAATGCAGCCGGCCGGAGGACCTCAACGTGGTGCTGCTGAAGCTCGAGCTCGCGGGCGCTCACGTGCAGACCGGCGACGGGTGGTTCCAGGTCGGCCGGCGGCCGCGTACTCGCATCAAGCCGATTGACATGTCCACGTGGACGTTCCCCGGTTTCCCGACCGATCTTCAGGCCCAGTACATGGCGCTGATGACGCAGGCAGACGGCGAAACCGTCATCTCGGAGTACGTACACGAGAACCGGTTCCAGCACGTCACCCAGCTCGCAAAGATGGGCGCCGGGATCACGGTCGAAGGGCGCCTCCACGCAGTGGTGCACGCACCGTGCCGGCTGCATGGCACCGAGGTCGCGATCCCCGACATCCGCTCGGGCGCGGCGCTGGTGATCGCCGCGCTGTGCGCCGAGGGCGAGAGCTTGCTCCGGAACGCCTGGCACGTCGATCGCGGCTACGAGGATATGGCCGGCAAGCTGGCCTCGGTCGGCGCCCGGATCGAAAGAGTCCCGATCGACTCAGAGAAGAGCAGTCAGGGTCACACGTACGAATAGGTGCTGGGCAAGAAGATAGGCATCGACCTGGGCACCTCGACGGTGCTCATCTACGTCAAGGGCGAAGGGATCGTCGTCAACGAGCCGTCATTGGTGGCGGTCAACCGCGACGGCACGAGGATCCTCGCGGTGGGGAGGCAGGCCCTCGAGATGGTCGGCCGCGCGCCCGACACCATCCAGGTCGTGCGGCCCATGCGTGAGGGCGTCATCGCCGACTTCGTGGTGACGGAGGGGATGCTCCATCACTTCATCGGCAAGGTCCAGGGCCGGCAGCGCATCTTCAAGCCCGAGATCATGATCTGCGTGCCTTCGGGCGTTACGTCCGTGGAGCGACGCGCGGTCACCGAAGCGGCGATTTCGGCCGGCGCGCGCCAGGCATGGCTGATCGACGAACCGCTCGCCGCGGCCATCGGCGCGGGGCTGCCGATCTCAGAGCCTCGAGGCAACGCCATCTGCGACATCGGCGGCGGCACCACGGAGATCGCGGTCATATCGCTTTCCGGGATGGTGGTCGCCCATTCGATTCGCGTGGGCGGCAACAGAATCGACGACGCGATCGCGGTCCATCTCAAGCGCCGCCACAACCTGCTGATCGGCGAGCGCACCGCGGAGGAGGTCAAGATCGCGGTCGGCTCGGCGATCCAGATGAAGGAGCCGCTTCGTACGGAGGTGCGCGGCCGCGACCTCGTGTCCGGCCTGCCTCGCAATCTCGAGGTGACCTCCAACGACGTGACGGAGGCCATCCAGGAGCCACTGGCGCTCATTGTCGGTGCTGTGCGCAGCGTGCTCGAAGAGACTCCGCCGGAGCTGGCCGCCGACATCTTCGATCGAGGCATCGTGTTGTCCGGCGGCGGGGCTCAGCTTCGTGGCATCGATCGCTTTCTCTCGATGCACACGGGCATTCCCGTTGTCATCGCCGACGACCCGCAGACCTCAGTCGTGCGCGGCACCGGCCTGGCCCTCGAGCACTTCGAGGTGCTCAAGCGAAACCAGTCCTATTTGCGCTGACTTGTTGACCGGACTCCATGTCGCGGTTGATGGGGTCGGGCTGGCGCGGCCGCTGGCTGGAGTTGGCGTCTATACGAGCGAGATCCTGAGGGCGATGGCCATCGAGCGTCCCGACTGTCGCTTCACGGTCTACGTGCCGCCGGGTGTTTCCGTCAATGTCATGCCGCCGATCTCGTATCGAAGTTTTCCGGAGATTCCATTCATTGGGCGGCACGTGCAATGGCCGAGCCGGCTGCGCCGGCTTGCGCCCGACGTGTTCCTCGGAGCCGCCGGGGCGCTGCCGCTGATGGACGTCGGTTCGCCATCGGTCATCACGGTCCACGACCTCGCGATCTATCGCAACGCGGGCTGGTTTCCGCAGCGGCAGCCGCTCAGCACCCGATGGGTGGTACCGAGCTCCTTGAGGCGGGCGGACATGGTGATCGCGGTGTCCAACAACACGGCGCGGGACGCCGAGGAGCTATTTGGCGTACCCAGCTCTCGGATCGCCGTGGTGCCTCATGGCGTATCGCGTGGCCTGCGTCCGATGAGCGGCGAAGAGCTGGCCTCAGCTCGGGAGCGTCTTCAATTGCCGGAGCGGTTCATTCTGTTCGTGGGCACGATCGAGCCGCGCAAGAACCTGCTGACGCTGCTGGAGGCGTGGGCGATGATGCGCGACCGGCCCGACCTCGTCATCGTCGGCGCCTGGGGTTGGAACTACGAACCGATCCGGGAGCGCATCAGCCGGCTTGGGGATCGCGTGCACCACCTCGACGCGCTGGAGCCCGCGCAGCTGCCGGCCATATATAACCTGGCGCAGGTCCTCGCGCACCCGGCCTGGTATGAGGGCTTCGGGCTGCCGCCCCTCGAGGCGATGGCATGCGGCACACCGGTCGTCGTGTCCGACAGCTCCAGCCTCCCAGAGGTCGTCGACGATGCCGGGTTGGTGGTGCCGGCGGGCGATGCTGACGCGTGGCGCAAGGCGCTGGAGAAAGTCCTCGGTGACACAGACCTCGCGGCCGACATGAGGCGGCGCGGGATCTTGCGCGCCGCCGAGTTCAGCTGGTCCCGAAGCGCCGACCTGACCTGGGGGGTGATCGACGACGCGTTGCATGCAGCCCGCGAAAGCTAGACCAACTCCCGAACTACCCCTGCCACCCCAGCTGCGCATCTATCCCACGTGAACCCGGCCGCTCGTCCTCGTGCCGCTTTACCCAGGCGCGCCCGCAACTTCGGGTCGCCGATGGCCCTCTCCAGCGCGGCTGCAAGCTCGGCAGGGTCGTTGGGATCGTCCACGTAAAGGGCGGCGTCGCCACCCACCTCTGGCAGCGACGATCTGCCCGCGGCGACTACGACCTGGCCCCGGGCCATCCCCTCGAGAACCGGGAGTCCGAAACCCTCGTAGAGGCTCGGCACCACCACCGCGCTGGCGCGCCGGTACAGCAGCTCCAGCGTTGGCCCGTCCACCCGGCCCAGCACCCGGCAGCGAGACGAGGACCGGAGGCGCGCCGCGAGCGCGGGGTCGCGCTCAGGACCGGCGACTGCGAGCGTGACCCCGTCCAGGCGCTCGACGGCCGCCAGGGCGGCGGCCTGGTTCTTCCGCGCTTCGATGCGGCCAACTTGAAGAACGAACGGACCATCGAGCCCCAGCTCCGCCAGCTTCTTGGCAGGAGCGACCTCACGTTCGAGCTGCTCGCCACCGCCAAGTGGCACGACCCGCACCCGTTCCGGGGCTACGTGATAGAGATCGATCAGGTCTTGTCGCGTGGATTCCGAGGGGACGATGAGTAGCGGGCAGCGGAGCAC
>WNEZ01002019.1_pt2 | contig 37280 bp, 30 predicted proteins | sample 5400521 | NCBI WGS metagenome assembly WNEZ01 (sample SAMN13153339, study PRJNA577476) | soil metagenome | isolation source: 120 cm saprolite under Douglas fir tree site 2 hole 1 replicate 1 | place: USA:California | collected 2015-04-18 | reverse complement strand
AATGAACCTCAAGGTTGATACAGTCAGCGTCCGCAGGCAAGTTACCGTCTCACGAGTGTACGGCTGGAAAGCCATTGCCTGCCCGTGTATGCAAAACTTTTCACCAATTTGGTGCACACGTCCGTATATCATAGTTGCAAGATTCGTCGTAAGTGCCTCATCAACATAGCTTTTGCAGATCATGTGGAACATGCGAGTTGACAGTAAATTGGCAACAGAAATGCCCTTATAAGGTGGTATGAAAACCTTGGAAACAGCTTTTACCGCTCAATTTGAAGCACTCAATACTAAATTAGGAAACCGTACGGCCCGACTCGGAGTCATTGGGTTGGGGTATGTCGGCCTGCCGCTGGTGTTGCTTTTCAGCGAACAGAAATTCAGGGTCACCGGTTTTGATATTGACGAGAAGAAGGTAAAGACCCTTTCCGAGGGTGGCTCTTACATCGTGCGCATTCCGGGCACGGAAATCCAGTCTGCACAGGCTGCGGGTTTCACACCGACCACCGACTACTCTCGCATTTCAGACATGGACGCCGTGATCATTGCCGTGCCTACTCCGCTCGACGACCATCATGAGCCCGATCTCAGCTTCATTGAGGCCACGGCGAAATCTATTGCGCCACATCTTCGTCCCGGACAGCTCGTTGTCCTGGAAAGCACCACGTATCCCGGCACCACGGAAGAGTTGCTGGTGCCAATCCTGGAGAAAAATCCTCTTAGCCTGAAGGCGGCGCGCGGTGAGGACTATAACGACAAGACTTTCTTCGTCGCGTTTTCTCCCGAACGCGAAGATCCAGGCAATGACACAGTCGCTCGCTGCGATATACCCAAAGTGGTGGGCGGCCTGAACCAGGCAGCTACCGAACTTTGCCGTTCGCTATATGGCACCATCTTTCATCGCACAGTGCCGGTTTCCACTCCCGCCGCAGCGGAGATGACCAAGCTGCTGGAAAACATCTATCGCTGCGTGAACATCGCGCTGGTGAATGAACTTAAGCTGCTCTGCCTGCGCATGGGCATCGACATATGGGAAGTGATCGGCGCGGCATCCACCAAGCCTTTCGGCTTCCATCCTTTTTATCCGGGTCCTGGCCTGGGCGGACACTGCATCCCAATCGATCCTTTCTATCTTTCATGGAAGGCGAAGGAATACGATTTCCGCACCAAGTTCATTGAGTTGGCCGGCGAAATTAACATCTCCATGCCGTACCACGTAGTGGCTTACACGGCGGAAGCGCTTAACCGGCAACGGAAGGCGTTGAATGGATCCAAGGTGCTGATTCTGGGCGTGGCGTACAAGAAAGATATCGACGATCTGCGTGAATCTCCATCGTTAACCATCATTGAGCTACTGCAGAAGGAAGGCGCAGAAGTCAGCTACAACTATCCTTTCTTTGAGTATGTGGGCCAAGGGCGCAAATACAAGCTGCAAATGTCCAACACGCCGCTGGAAAATCTGGACAGGTTTGACGCCGTGGTGATTGTTACCGATCACTCCAACTACGACTACAAGTGGATCGTGGAGAATTCCAAACTGGTGGTGGATACACGCAATGCCACCAGGGACATCAATAGTCCTAAGATCGTGCGCTGCTAACCGGCAGTTCACTGCTTCGAAGCATCAGGCTGGCCGCAAGGTCAGCCTGAGTTATTTGGGAGCAGGAGACTGGCGAGCTACGTCTTCAGCTTGAGAATTCCGGATCTTCCGGGCATCGCGTCTCGGTGTTGTATCCGTTGCAATTGCGCGCGGCATCTGCGAACTATGCTCACACGGAACTCACGGGCCATGAACCTGCGTCTGGGATTGTGACCGGTTCTCTCTTCGTCGGCGCACGCCCACAAATCGTGTGCGGAGCTTTCCAACCCAAGAGTCGCAATCGCTTTGCAGATTTCGCAGTTCACCGTAGTCACCTTCGTGCCAGGACGTTGTTTCCCGGTAATCGCCTTCCAGCACATATGAGTGGAAACCCTGAGGCAAAGTGACAGTTGTTGGGAATGTTATTTATCTGTGGGAAAACAAATCAGAGGGCTAAGACAACCCTTAACTCCTGCTACTCAGGACCTGACACAGCGGCAATTTTAGAATTTGGAGAAATCGGGTTTGCGACGCTCCATGAAGGCCATCATCGCTTCTTTGGCTTCGGGTCCCTGGAGCAGCGCCCCGAACTGCTGGCCTTCTCGGAGCATTGTCTCCGCCACTGCGGCACTGGTATGGCTCTTGAGCAAAGCTTTAGTGGCACGCATGGCCGCGGGAGGCTTCTCCGCCAGTTGCTGGGCTTTGGCTCCGGCTGAAGCCCACAAGTCGGCGTCAGGGAAAACCTGGTTGACGATGCCAAACTCTTTCGCCGCCTCCGGGCCGAAAGGATCGCCCAACAACAGGAGTTCCGCCGCGCGACGCTGACCGAGCATTGCGGGAAGAAGCAAGCTGGAGCCGCCCTCGGCGCACAGTCCCAGATTCACAAAAGGCAAATGAAATTTCGCAGTGGCGCCTGCATAGACCAGATCGCAATGCAGCAGCATGGTGGTTCCGATACCTACGGCAACGCCGCTTACGGCAGCGATCACCGGCTTCGGTGCGGTAGAGATAGTTTGCAGGAAGGTAACGGCCGGTGCGGGGCCGCCCGGCTTGGCGTTGGCAAAGTCGACCAGATCGTTGCCGGCGGTGAAACAATCCTGGGTTCCGGTGATCAGCACTGCGCGGACGGCAGCATCGTTGCAGGCCTGGGCGATGGCGTCACTCATCGCGGTGTACATTGCGCCGGTGAGGGCATTCTTCTTCTCTGGACGGTTGATCCGTATCCACATCACCCGGTCTTTAACTTCAACCAATACTTGATCTGCCATGCATTGCTCCTGAAACAGTTGAGTATACGCTGAGGACAAGAAACACGAACTTCTTAACCACAGAGGCCACAGAGAAATGCATAGGTTTTTGTTTTCATCCCGAGCGGAGCGAGGGATCCCTGTTCACTCCCAGAAATTTCGTAAGGCAGAGACTCAACGTCTTTATGGAAATCTGCCGCCCTCGGCTGCGCAACACGAGCATCGAGCGCAACACAAGCATCGAGCGCAACACGAGCATCGAGATAGAGTTGGAGACGTAACAAGTTACCTTTCTACGTTGAGACCGTTGTAAGTACATGCGGGATGATCGAATCACAGAGGCAGGATTGCCTGTGCTCCACAATCCTTTGTGATCCTTCGTGTCCTTTTTGGTTGAGGGCTTGGTTCATTTTCGAACTAGTTACGTCTCTACGTTCAATTTATTATCGCTTGGGTACATTCATGCAGACCGTAGGGATCCCTCGCTTCAACTCGGGATAAAGAACAAACGGGTCGGGATAAAGAACAAACAGGATGAAGAACAAACCGGAAGGACAATACCGTTCGGACACCTCACCAGCCACTAACGTGCATGGCGATGCCCCTCAGTAACTGAGTGTCAACGCGAGTTGACCATTATGCTTAAAGCTCAACTGGAGGAGTGCGTCATGAAGGCTTTGTTGTCCGCGACGTTGGTTTTCACATTTATTCTGGGGGCATTGATTCTGGGAGCGGGCATGCCTGCTTTAGAAGCACAGTCGCGCAATGCTCAAGCCGCGCGTCCTGACCTGATGTCCACTCTGCTTGAACTGGACCGCACCGCTGCCGCCACCAACAGCGACATTGGACACCTGCAGATCGATCGCTGGAAGGGCGGCTGGAAAACCGGCTGGACCACCAGCAGCACGCATAAAGACCAGGCGGCCAAGGCGGCCGGGTCCCTGCAGCGAAACTTGAAGGGTGCGCTGCCTGACCTGATTCGCGAAGCCATCAATCAGCACGGCGGCATGGCGGCCACATTCAAAGTTTACGAAGACCTGAATCTGGTGTGCGAGACACTGGACTCGCTGGTGGATACGGCGCAGCAGTTCGGCAAGAAAGAAGAATCTGTACCACTATCCAATGATTTTGCCGCTCTGGTGCGCTTACGCCGCACCATGTCATCCTACATAAAGGAGCGCGCTGTGGCTGCCGACGGAGGCGGAGGCCAGCCCACGTACACCGCCTTTGCTCCATCAATGTCATCTTCATCTGACATGCAGGCGCCAAGAAAAATCATCATTGATGACGACGTCCAGGAAAAAAAGGCCCCCAAGAAGAAACGGGGCGTGATCCAGTTCAACAACGTGGAATAAAGAGAGTCTGGCTCCCAGTTAGGCACTCTGGTGTCCCCCGGAAGCTTATTCAAAACAAGGCCTTGGGCGTGGACTGGTCATTAAAGTCTTTAAGAATGGGGATTTCTTATATCAATTGCGGCGGAGGCCTGCACTTTATAGGTAAGGATGCAAATTTTCTCGCTACATTGGCTTACGTAGAACAGACGAGTGGAGTTAAATAACCGCGGAAGGAAGACACCTGGCGTTTATTTGACTCCACTTTACTTTTGTCGCTTCCTTATTTTTGTCGCTTCGCTCCACCCGCTCAAGTACATTTTTTGTGGTTACGTAACCGGGGCGCCTGTTGCGTCGGGCTCGGCGCGCGAGTCGGCCTGTCTTCATTTTGAGGTCGCTTCGCGACACAACCGCTCCGCTGCATCGATTCCTTAAGTATTAGCGTGCGCCTGTTGCGACGGGCTCGGCGCGCGAGTCGGCCTCGCCCTCACGGCTCAACCTCAGCGGCTAAACCCGAAATTATTTGATCTTTAAACGCAGGCATGAATGCCTGCTCCACCCCGACAGCAGGAAAAAGCATTTCACATTTCAAATTTAAAAATTGAAATCAAAAATGATCAATCTCCCTTATGATGAACTCCGTTCCGGAGGTCTTCACATTGGACAAAAAGAAGCGCTGCGCCTGGGCAGAATCGCCTGGCATGTTTGAGTATCACGATCAGGAATGGGGCGTGCCTCAGCATGATGATCGAGTGTTGTTCGAGTTCCTCACGCTGGAAGGAGCACAGGCCGGGCTGAGCTGGTCGACCATTCTGGCCAAGCGGGAGGCTTACCGGCGCGCATTCAGCAACTTCGATCCTAAACGCGTGGCATATTATGATGCGGCGAAGCAACAGGCGCTCATGGGCGATGCCCGCATTGTGCGGAATAAGTTGAAGATTGCGTCGACGGTCAAGAATGCGTCAGCGTTCCTGGCGGTGCAGAAAGAGTTTGGCAGTTTTGACAAATACGCTTGGCAATTTGTGAATGGCAAGCCGATCGTTAATGCGTGGAAGCCCAAACAGAGATTGCCCGCCCAGACTGCTGAGTCGGAGAAGATGAGTAAAGACCTGCTCAAACGCGGATTCAAGTTTGTTGGGCCGACGATTTGTTACGCTTTCATGCAGGCGGTTGGCATGGTAAATGATCACCAGGTGGGTTGTTTTCGGTATAAGGAATTGACGAAGGGATGATGTGCCGCCCTCCGGGGCTCGGAGTTTTTTCTCGCCATCCCGCACTTCCGGCTTCGCTAACGCTCCCTCAATGCGGGCTAGACTGTGTCGCACCTGCGGCGCTTTTGGCAGTTCTGCCGGAGTGATCTACATCACTGAGTGTCACGGCCGTGCCCTCGATGGGAACTCGCACAGCCGAGGGCGGCGTGCCACACAATTATCGTTGGCCCCCACTCTTCGTTCCATTTTTTACTTAAGCCTCGAGCTACGTTTTCCATGTTCACCGGTCGTGCCCGTCATTTCATCTTTCCTTAATGCTCTGGTCATAAGTTTTCAATACGCAGTGGCTAGGCTTGCCGAGACTAATAAATCGGTTGCATGGGCAACCATGGAGGAAAGACATGGCACTTACGTACATCGAGAGAAAACGGAAGCCAAGCGCAGTGATGGCCCTTTTTCTTGTCGCATTGATGTCAATTCCCGCTCCGGCATCCACCCTGAGCAAGGATTCTGACGAAGCTGACCACCAGAAAACCGCGTCGCCGATCAAGCATGTAATATTGATCATCGGCGAGAACCGCACCTTCGACAACATCTTCGCCACCTATGTGCCCAGGCACGGCACCGTATCAAACCTTTTATCCAAGGGAATCATTCATTCTGACGGGTCGCCAGGACCGAATGCCGATCTGGCCGCCCAGTTCCAGCTTCAGACAATCAATCCGCCAACTTTCTTTGTTGACACCAAGCAGTTGATTAGTCCGGGCAAGACTGCCTACGCGCCGTTTCTGCCCACGCCGGAAGCAGGCAACGCACCACCGCTGGCGGTGACGCGCAGTCAGTTCTTGAAAGATCCAGTGGATGCCGCGCCGCCGTTCGATGCGAAGACGTTTTCAACCAGCCAGCTCCATACGATTTCCCCGGCGCTGGAGATTGAAGATCTTCCGCTGATTACAACCGGCTTCACGGGTCTCAAGAATTGCACCACGGATCCCACGCTTCCTCCTTCGGCTTGCGCCGAGCCGGACACGCGGATCGGCAATTTCAATAAGCTGCCCAACACTTCATTCCAGATCACCGGAGCGAAAGTGCCTTACGACAGCTACACGGGCGACATGGTGCATCGCTTCTTCCATATGTGGGAGCAATCAGATTGCAATATCGGTGACGCTACTACGGCCAATCCTTCAGGTTGCAAGAATGATCTGCTGCCTTTCGTCGGCGTTGCCCGTGGTGACGATAGCGGCAGCAATTCAATGGGCTTCTACAAACGTGCAGGGCGGCGACGCTCCTTTGTTCAAACGCCTGGCGGACGAATACACCATCAGCGATAACTATCACCAGCCAGTAATGGGCGGTACGGCGGTACAACACATCATGCTCGGCACGGCCGACGCTCTGCCGTGGGAACAATTTGGCAACTTCCCGGCCCAGCCTCCGGCTGCCCAGGTGGCGAATCCGAATCCAAAGAGCACTACGAACGCGGCGTTCATCAGGGATGCTCGCTGGACCGAATGCGGCGACCAGACTCAGCCTGGCATCAAGCCCATTGTCGACTACTTGAAGACCGTGCCATGGCGCCCTGATCTAACGCCCACGAACTGCGCGCCCAGCACGTTCTATATGATCAACAATACGCGTCCGGGCTTCCTCTCCAACGGACAGCTCAACACTGCAGCCATCAACGCTGGAACAGCGGTGCCGCCATCTTCACTGCGCACCATTGGCGATGCGCTCAATGAAAAGAACATCAGCTGGGCGTTCTATGGCGGCGGCTTCAACGCCGCGGCTCGGCTGGATAATGGATCCACTGATCCAGTTGACGTTCTCATCGGTACGGGTGGCGACTGGTATTGCGATATCTGCAATCCCTTCCAGTACGCCGCGTCCATCATGGGCAATCCCGCGCAGCGCATATCAAGGACGCAACAGACTTCTTCAGCGATCTGGACCGTGGCGAACTGCCGGCAGTTTCCTATCTGAAGCCTGACAGCTTTGGCGATGGACATCCGGCAAGCTCCAAACTCGACGTTCTGGAAGCGCTGATTGAGCGCGTGATGGACGGATTGAAAAACCATCCTGAGCTGGCGGAAGAGACGGCATTCTTCATCACTTTTGATGAAGGCGGCGGATACTATGACTCCGGCGCAATGCTGCCGCTGGATATTTTCGGCGATGGCCCGCGCATCCCGATGATCATTGTGTCCAAGTACACCAGAGGCGGACACGTGAACCACACGTATGCAGACCATGCTTCTTTCCTGAAGTTCATTGAGAGAAACTGGAACCTGAAACCGCTCACCAGCCGCAGTCGCGATAACCTGAAGAACCCAGTTTCTTCGGCGGACAATCCTTATATTCCGCTCAATGCTCCGGCTGTCGGTGACCTGTTCGATATGTTCCATTTCGATCAGAACAAGGATAACGATCGTTAGACTGGGCTGGTACAACACAGCCTGACATTGCTCTCCTGGTAGTGGCGCCGCCTTTGCACCCGGGTGAAGGCGGCGTTGCTGTTTACTGAAGCGATGAGCAACATGGATTACTTTTCTTTGGAGGTGGCGGCGGAAGTGGCGGCGTTGGAATGCTTCGCCTTGATCCGCTCCGCGCAGGGAGGATGCACAAATGGCAGATGCATTCTGGTCATGATGGGACCCCACTCCGGACAGAACTCATTGGCAATGTTGCTGATGGCGAAGCCTTGAAAAGTGGAGGCGGCACGTTGGCCGGCGTGGGTGAGGTCGTCATAGCCGCTGGGCAGATACGCCATTCCAACAAATCCGTTTGCCGCTGCGCCAGAGAAATTGGATAAGGCGAGACGGTTGTGGCCGGAATCGCTTCTGTCAATGATGACAAAGGCCACTGCATGCGCGATGCGAACGAACGCATTCTGGCTGGCGGAGGGGAGATAACGAGGGTCCTCACGGAAAGTGATTTCGGCCAGAGTTTGCGCGGCGAGTTGTGATTGCCTTTTCGCCAAAGAATCACCGTAGAGACGGCCAACTGATCCGGCTCCATCTTTCCACTCGCGGGGGTAATGGCCTGGTGGATCGGCCATTTTAAGACCTACGCCGAACATTGGAAGCAGAAATGAGACGGGGTTGAACGCCTGGTGCAGATACAAATGAAATTTGTCGGCGGCATCGAGTGGCTGTTTGGTGATCTGCGGCGCTAATATAGCCGGCAGTTTTCCTGAAGGTGAAATCTTACGTTGCTCTGGTGTGGATGGCTTTTGCGGTTTCGGAGCGTTGGGCAGCTTGTTTTGCGGCTGAGTGGCTTGAGTGTCGTTAGCGTCGATGGACTTAAAGTCGAAATTCTGAGCGCGCAAGGGAACGCGAGTGGGAAGAAAGATCAACGTAATCAGCAGGACGATGGCTTTCATTGTAAGGGCGAGTCAGCGACCCTCCTCAGTGGTTATTCTATGCTCACGATGATTCTTTCTCATTATCAGGTTAGTGCCGCCCCTCGCAGAACAGCCATCCAGATATGCGGATGCCATCAGAATCAGCTCCCTGCGCAAGGCTTCAAATTGCCTCTCCGGCGGGCCCGATTCCAGCATTCGCCGGCTGACACCTACCATCGCACCCTGGAGCATGGAAGCAACTAATTGCGGATCGGTGGTGAGCGGATCAGAGGCCGTGGCCAACATTCGCACGATCGCGTTGTTGGACCGGTTCCCCATCTGCTGCACGATCCTCGCCGCGTCAACGTCAGAGCTTAGTGAAGCTTTCTTCATCTAAACATAGTAAGCACATTGACTACAACCGAATCGCATATCAGGAGAAAAGAAATGGCGAAAGAAACGAGTCTTGGCGGAAGCTTCAAACTTGCCGGCACTTCAATGACTTTGAATCGCATGGGCTATGGCGCCATGCAACTGGCAGGTCCGCAGGTGTGGGGACCGCCGCGCGACCGAGACGAGGCAATTGCTGTTCTGCGCGAAGCAGTTGCGGCAGGCGTGAATCATATTGATACCAGCGACTTTTACGGTCCGCATGTTACCAATCAAATCATTAAGCAGGCGCTGCATCCGTATCCGGATGGGCTGGTGATTGTCACCAAAGTGGGCGCACGCCGCGGTGAAGACAAGTCCTGGATCCACGCTCTTTCACGCCAGGAACTGATCGATGCCGTTCATGACAACCTTCGGAACCTGGGGCTCGATCGTCTGGATGTGGTCAATCTCCGGGTTGGAGGAGTGATGGGACCGTCAGATGAGCCTATTGAAGAGCCGATGAGCGTTTTGGCCGAGCTCAAGCAGCAGGGCCTAATTCGTCATATCGGCGTGAGCAACGTGAGTCCCAAGCAGTTCCAGGAAGCACAGAGGATTACGGAGATCGTCTGCGTGCAGAATTTTTATAACGTGGCACACCGGACGGATGACGGCTTCATTGCTGATCTGGCTGGGAAAGGCATAGCTTATGTGCCGTTCTTCCCGCTGGGAGGATTCACTCCTTTACAGTCGTCAACGCTGGATGGGGTAGCAGCATCACTTAAGGCGACTCCGATGCAGGTTGCGCTGGCCTGGCTACTGCAACGCTCGCCCAACATCCTGCTGATTCCAGGTACGTCTTCACTGGCACATCTGCGTGAAAACCTTAAGGCTGCAAGCCTGGAGCTTCCTGCCGAAGTGATTGAGAAGCTTGATTCGATCGCCGGAAGTGAGCAGCGGGTGGCAAAGGTTTCGTAGTAGGCGTGATCCTCAAAGCCTAAGGCAGTGCCGAGCTGATCCTTTTCTCGTTTGCCCGGCAGCTATTACCGAGTTGCTTTCCTCCAGAATCCAGGTGAGATCGAAAACATCCCGGGCGAGTCGTTATTAACAGTAAATAAGCCAAAGGTCGATACAATCGTAATTTAGAAGGAGATTGTAAATGCCGACGATTACGACAAAAGACGGAACTCAGATCTTCTACAAGGACTGGGGAACAGGCCAGCCAATAGTGTTCAGCCATGGTTGGCCGCTGTCTGCCGATGATTGGGACACGCAGATGATGTTCTTCCTCAACCACGGCTTTCGCGTCATCGCCCACGACCGCCGCGGGCATGGCCGTTCCTCCCAGATCGGAACCGGCCATGATATGGACCATTACGCCGACGATCTGGCGGCGCTCACCGAACAACTCGACCTGAAGGAAGCGATTCATGTGGGCCACTCTACCGGCGGCGGCGAAGTGGTGCACTATGTGGCGCGCCACGGCGAAAGCCGTGTGGCAAAAGCGGCGATCATCAGCGCGGTGCCGCCGTTGATGGTGAAGACGGCAACCAATCCGGGCGGGCTGCCCAAACAAGTGTTTGACGAATTTCAGGCGCAAGTGGCCACGAACAGGGCCCAGTTCTATTACGATGTGCCGGCTGGCCCGTTCTATGGTTATAACCGGCCTGGGGCGAAACCCTCTCAGGGCGTGATCCTGAATTGGTGGCGGCAGGGCATGATGGGAGGCGCCAAAGCGCACTATGATGGCGTTGTCGCGTTTTCCCAGACGGACTTCACCGAGGACCTGAAGAAGATCAAGGTGCCGGTCCTGGTGATGCATGGCGATGATGACCAGATTGTGCCTTATGCCGATTCTGCGCCACTCTCGGCAAAGTTGCTGGCGAATGGCACATTGATAACCTACAAGGGCTTCCCTCACGGCATGCCCACCACTGAAGCCGCTACAATTAACGCCGACCTATTGGCATTCATCAAGAAAACTAAGCAAGTGGCCGCATAAGATTAATCCGGCCTTCACTCTGAGGTGAAGGCCGGGTTCAACCCTGTCGGCGTGGTGCATTATGAAAAGCATCTGCCTTTCCTGCCTTTTCTGTCCCTCACAACAATCCCGGGTGGCCGATTCTGTCGCGGAAGCTGGCCGTTTGTTTTTCAGCTGAAGAAGTTAAATCGACAAAAAGAGGCAACTTCCGTCAAGGGGTTTGAATCACTGCTCGCAATTCGGGGATTTAAGGCTGTAATGTCGCACCCGAGCACAAACACGCAGCGTCTGCCAGTGAGATGGCTGAGCTCTGGCGTGACCCGTCTAGCCATTCTCTTGTTCTTCTCTGGCTTATGTGGCGCCGTCCAGCGTCACGATACCAGCGTTTTCTCCTCACTCTCAACGCCCGCACATTCGATCACCCGATTGGGGTACTTCGTGTTCGCGATCACGGGGGCAATCTTCATTACGATGTCAGGGTTGCTCATCTACGCGATTGTGCGCTACCGGGAGCGGGCGCAAGATCCGCCCGTCGAGCCTCCGCAGGTGTTTGGCAGCACGGAGATCGAAATGGCCTGGACCATCATTCCTGTTCTCATTATCGTCATTCTCTTCCTCACTACCGCCGGGGTCATCTTCACGTTGCAGGATGCGAAGAAACCTGCCAACGCACTGAAGGTAATCATTGTTGGACACCAGTTCTGGTGGGAGTACCGGTATCCGCAACTTGGGATCGCGAGTGCTAATGAACTGCACATTCCAGTCAGCAATGCCGGCGATCCCAGGCCTACTTTCATGCAGCTTACGTCCGCTGATGTGAACCACAGTTTTTGGATCCCGCAGCTGGCGGGCAAGGTCGACCTCTTGCCTAACCGCGTAAATGAGCTCTGGATGGACCCTCATAAGCCAGGTGTCTATTTAGGTCAGTGCTCCCTGTTATGTGGAGTTCAGCACGCGAAGATGCTTCTGCGTGTGTACGTGGATTCTCCCGAGCAGTTCGATACCTGGGTTAAACAGCAGCGGGAGCCGGCTGGACTCTCTCCCCAGGCGGCAGAGGGGAGAAGAGTCTTTGAAGCGCAGTCGTGCGTGAGTTGCCATACCATTAAGGGAACTCCGGCCAATGGCCGATTCGGCCCCGATCTAACGCACCTGATGAGCCGCGCCACGATTGCGTCCGGCTCCCTGGATAACAACACTGACAATCTCAGGCGATGGATTGATAACCCTGACACATTTAAGCCGGGCGTGCTGATGCCGTCTTTACACCTGACCAACCAGGAAGTTGATCAGGTCGCGGCGTATCTCGCAACGCTGAAATAAACCAAATCGCCAGAGGCACATCATGGCAGATTCGAGCATTCCGGTACCGGGCGCCGCGGACGGCGCGCTCGACATTGCGGGTCCGCGCACACGCGATGCGACATGGTTAAGTTACCTGCATAGCTGGGTCGTCACAGTCGATCACAAGAGGATCGGCATCCTGTATATCCTGCTTGCACTTTTTTTCCTCGTTGTTGGCGGCGTCGAGGCCACGCTCATCCGTATTCAACTGATTCGTCCCCTGAATGATTTCGTTTCGCCCGGCACCTTCAACCGGCTCTTCACGATGCACGGCACGACGATGGTTTTCTTCGTCGGTATGCCCATTCTGTTCGGCATAGGCAACTATGTAATCCCGCTGATGATCGGCGCGCGCGACATGGCATTCCCGCGGCTGAATGCCTTCAGCTTCTGGGTGAGCGCTTTCGCCGGACTTCTTCTTTATTACAGCTGGGTGGGGGGCATGGGCCTCGCTGGCGCCGGCAGCGCGCCTGACGTCGGGTGGTTCGCCTACGCTCCTCTCACGGAGCCCGCTTTCTCGCCGGGGCATTCTACGGATTACTGGACAGTATCGTTGCTGCTGAGCGGCATTGGCAGCATCGGCACTGCCGTCAACTTCATCGCCACCATATTCTGTATGCGCTGCAAAGGCATGACTTTGATGCGTATGCCGCTGCTCCCGTGGGTTTACCTGACCGTGGCAGGTCTCGTGTTGCTGGCCATCGGCCCCCTCACCGCTGCGCAGATCATGCTGATGGTCGACCGCTACCTCGGAGGACATTTCTTCGATTCACAGGCGGGCGGTTCCGCCGTTCTCTGGTTTCACTTCTTCTGGATCTTCGGCCATCCAGAGGTGTATGTGCTGGCCCTTCCCGCATTCGCTTTCGCTAATGAGATCATTCCCGTCTTCTCCCGTAAGGCAATCTTCGGCTACGCCCCGATGGTGATCGCCACAGTTGGGATTGGATTTATCAGCCTGACTGTGTGGGCACACCACATGTTCACGGTCGGGATGACGTCGTTCTCGAATGCTTTCTTCACCTTTTCCACAATGATGGTCGCGATCCCGACCGGCATCAAGGTGTTCAACTGGCTGGCTACTATGTGGGGCGGCCGGATTCGCTTAACTGTTCCGATGCTCTTTGCCATCGCTTTTCTGTTCCAGTTTTCCATCGCTGGATTGACCGGAGTCATTCTCTCGATTGCACCTTTTGACTGGCAGGTCCACTTCACCTACTTCCTCATCGCGCACTTCCACTATGTGCTGGCAGGCTCCATTCTGTTCATGATCTTCTCCGCCGTGTACTACTGGTATCCCAAGGCCACAGGCAGGATGCTGGACGAGAGATTGGGCCGGTGGCACTTCTGGTTCATATTTGTCGGCTTTCATCTCACCTTCGACACGATGTTCATGGTCGGCCTGCTGGGAATGCCGCGACAGATCTACACCTACATGCCCGACCGTCACTGGGCCATCTGGAACCAGATCATCTCCATGGGCACGTTCCTACAGGGAATCGGGACTGCCATCTTCTTGTATAACCTCGTGCGCTCATATTTCCGTGGGCCGATCGCGGGTCCAGATCCGTGGGACGCGTGGACGCTGGAATGGTCGACGAGCTCTCCACCGCCTGCCTATAACTTTGCCACAGAGCCCGTCGTCGCGAGCCGGCGGCCACTGTGGGACCTCAAACATCCCGAAGACCCAGATTCTGAATATGAGGCGCTCCAGGAAGTGCCGTGATGAATACCGTCGCCATTCAGCAGAATACGCTCGACCAGGATTGGCAGCCACCCTCGCGAGGAGTAGTCGGCATGTCCGCGCTGATTGTGGGGGAGAGCGCGATTTTCGCGATCTTCGTCGTTGCATACATCTACTACATCGGCAAGAGTGACTTCGGCCCAACACCGCGCCAGATTCTCCACGTTCCGGTGATTGGCACCATCTGCCTGCTCTCCAGCAGCCTGACCATCTGGTTGGCCGAGCGAGCTATTCAGCGCCGAATGAGCAGTTTCAGGCTCTGGTGGGGACTCACCTTCCTTCTCGGCGCGATCTTCATCGCAGGCACGGCGCAGGAGTGGCACAAGCTGATCTACCACGATGGCTTCACCGTACGTTCAAATCTCTTCGGCACGACCTTTTACTCGCTCGTCGGTCTGCATGCATCCCACGTGGTGGTCGGCCTCACCATGCTGCTCATCGTCTTGTTGTTTTCTCTCCTCGGCCATGTACGCGTTCATCACGCGTACCGGATAAAGGTGTTGGCGATGTATTGGCATTTTGTGGATGCGGTTTGGGTTGTGGTCTTCACCGTGGTCTACGTGATTGGGCGTTAGAAGAATCGAGGAACACTGATGGCGCAGGACGATATCAACAAAGTGAAGACGCCCTCCACCGTACAGTTGCCTGCGCCCACCGCATGGCCTTTCACCCTGGCAGCAGGATTGTCGTTGATTATGGCGGCGCTCGTGACCAACGTCGGATTAGCCTATCTGGGACTGGCGCTCAGCGTCGTTTCTGCTGTGGGCTGGTTGCGCCAGATATTGCCGCACGAAAAGCACGAAGCCGTAGAGCTCGTGACTGAACCTATCGAGGTCGCAACCACACGCGTCCGGGTAGCTCGCATACAGATGGACGAGATTGCCATGATCATTCCGGCGGAAATGTATGGTCTGCTTCGATTCCACAGTCTCTGGTATCCGGTGAACCTGCTGGGCGGCATGGGGGCGTTCGGTGACAGAAACCCAACGGTCGCAGAACTCTCGCAGTTTCACCTCACTCCGTTCCTGATCGCCCTGGTGATCCATGTTTCGGCTTCGTTACTGGTTGGATTGTTGTACGGCGCGTTGCTGCCTGTTTGGCCAACGCACCCAATCCTGCTTGGCGGCATCGTCGCTCCGGCACTGTGGACGGGCCTGTTGTACAGCATTCTCAGCATCGTGAATCCGTTTTTTAATCAACGAATCTCGTGGCCATGGTTCGCCACGTCGCAATTGTTCTTCGGTCTGGTGGCAGGCTGGACGGTTACCCGCCGCGGACGCATCAAGAGGCTTGCCCAATTGCCATTGGCTATCCGACTTGGGCTTGAGGCGCCGGGCTTGCACGGGCGTCCTCGAGGCCGACAGGACGGTACGCCATGAGAGCACGTGTGCTGTACCTGGGTAGCTTTCTTCTCACAATACTTACGCTCCAGGGATGTGACAACATGCCGGGTCGTCCAAAGCCAGGTCCTGCGGTGCCGCGTCCCGAGCAGGAATTGTCCTTTCAGCAGCTTTTTCAGGAGAATTGCGCAGGCTGTCATGGCACAGAGGGACAGAAAGGCCCGGCGTCGAACCTGGCCAACCCTGAATACCAGGCGCTGATAGATGACGCTACCCTGCGCGACGTGGTTGCCCACGGGCAAAAAGGTACGATGATGCCTCCTTTTGCCATATCAGGTGGCGGCGCGCTCTCAGACGCACAAGTCGACGCCATTGTGCGGGGCATGCGCGCACAGTGGTTCAAGGGAGATGTACTGCAGGGCTTAAATGCACCGCCGTACAAGGTGAATAAACAAGCCGATCCTGCACGCGGCAAGCAGATCTACTCCATGAATTGTGCGCGTTGTCACGGCGCTCCTGGCGGGCCACCGGGGCCCAAAGGAGCAGTCCTCGACCCACCTTTTCTTGCTCTCATCTCCGATCAGACGATCCGCACGACGGTGATTGCCGGGAGACCTGATCTCGGCATGCCGGACTGGCGGGACCAGATACAGGGACATCCGATGAGCGATCAGGATGTGACAGATGTCGTAGGCTGGGTTTTCTCGCAACGACAGAATATCGCCGGGCAGGTATATCCACCGCGGCAGGAAACCGACGCGGCCTTACGGTCAGCAAAGTAAGGAGATTCACGATGGACGAAAAGTTACCCGCACCCGATACAGAGGGGACACAGCAACTGCTCCAGCAGGAGAGCGTGACGCGGCGCAACTTCATGTTGAAGGTGGGTCTGCTGCTCAATGGCGCAGCTGCCCTCATCCTCGCCGCACCCATTGTCCGCTATCTGCTCGGACCCGTTCGGGGTAAGGACGGCTATCTTGCATGGGTTGATCTTGGAAGCGTAGAAAATTTCCAGGAAGGCGAGACCACGCTCGTCACTTACCGCAACCCGTTCACCGAGCCGTGGGATGGCGAAACAGAGAAGACGCCGGCTTACGTGCGGCGAAACGATGCGCAGCACTTCACCGTGTTTGCAGTCAACTGCGCTCACCTCAACTGCCCCGTGCGCTGGTTTGCCGAATCGCAGCTCTTCATGTGCCCGTGCCACGGTGGCGTCTATTACGCCAACGGAGATCGTGCTTCCGGCCCGCCCCCACGCGGTCTCTTTACCTACGATTACAAGGTTGAGAGTGGCAAGCTCTTCATCAAAGCCGGCCAGATGCCTACACTTTCCAATCAAGCACGACTCATTCGGGAGTTAGCACCATGCCCTGGTACAAACGGCTCTACAAATGGATAGAGCAGCGCGTACAACTTGAAAGGCCGATCAAGGAGGCCATGCTCCATCCGGTGCCGAAGAGCACGGCTAGCTGGTGGTATGTCTTTGGAAGCGCGGCGCTCACCGTACTCATCCTCCAGATTGTGACTGGCATCCTTCTGGCTCTGGTCTATGTACCGTCGGCGGCGGGGGCGTGGAATAGCCTCGAGGTTCTAAATCACCAGATTCCGCTCGGCTGGTTCCTGCGCGCGGTGCATGGCTGGGGATCGAATTTTATGGTCGCCATCGTCATCGTCCACATGGTGCAGGTATTTCTTTTCGGCGCCTACAAGTATCCCCGCGAGCTGACGTGGATCAGTGGAGTGTTCCTGTTGCTGATGACGCTTGGCATGGCGTTCACAGGGCAGGTGCTCCGCTTTGACCAGGACGCCTACTGGGGTATCGGGATCGGTGCGTCCATCATGGGGCGCGTGCCAGTGTTGGGTGCGCAACTGGTGCATTTGCTTTTGCGTGGTCCCATCATCGCGGGATCGACCTTGACCCAATTCTTCGCCCTGCACGTGTTCGTAATCCCGGGAGCATTGCTCACGTTTGTGGGCCTTCACCTCTGGATGGTGCTGAAACTCGGCATTAACGAGTGGCCAATGCCCGGTCGCGTCGTCCGGCGTGAGACCTACTTTCAGGAGTACAACGAACTCATACGCCGCCAAGGCGTCCCGTTCTTCCCAGCAGCTATTTGGAAAGATGTAGTCTTCTCCGCCGGAGTCATTTTTGCTGTTGCCTTGTGCGCTGCCATTTTTGGTCCCTACGGTCCAACTGGCGTCCCGGATCCAACCATCATCCAGACCGTTCCGAAGCCGGATCCGCCCTTTCTTTGGCTCTATTCACTGCTCTCACTGTTACCCCCGAACTGGGAGACTCCGTTTTTGCTGATTGCTCCCCCGATCGCGATCCTTCTTCTGATTGCGTTGCCCTTGGTCGCCGGAGTCGGTGAAAAAAGCTGGTATCGCAGACCTGTCGCCGTCCTCACCGTTTTGGTCCTTGCAGTGGCGTGGGGCGTGCTTACGCATCTGGGTATGTACACGCCGTGGAGTCCCAAAATGACAGCGTGGAGCGGCTTTGCCGTGCCGGTGCACTTCATCGAGAACTCAACACCATTGGTGCGCCAGGGCGCGAACGTCTTTCAGTACAAGCAATGCCGTAACTGTCATGCTCTCGGCGGCAAGGGTGGCCAGCGTGGTCCCGCGCTCGACGAGATCGCCGTTAAGATGACAGGAGACCAGATGGTGCGGCAGGTCATTCAGGGTGGCGGCAACATATCGAGAAGGGAGGGCGGTATTGATCACCGAAGTGCCTGATAATCTGGCGACGGCGTGGTCATTTCCCGTCTGGCCATGTTTGTCGCTGATGGTTACTTGCGGCGTCTATTTCCGTGGATGGCAACGAGCCCGTATCACGCGCCAACAAGAGCTCCCACGCTGGCGTGCTGTGTGCTTCTTCCTCGGCATCGCCGCCCTTTGGATCGCGATTGCTTCCCCCATCAATGCACTGGATGATCTGCTGCTCTCCGCGCACATGACGCAGCATCTGATCCTGATGTCCGTTGCTCCTCCGCTGCTTGTCCTCGGCGCGCCTACGGTTCCACTTTTGCGCGGTCTGCCGGGTCCGGTGCTGGAAACGATAGTTGACCCGCTGCTGCGGGCGTTGCGGTTTCGCAATGCCCTCGATGTGATCAAGCATCCTGTGTTCGGATGGCTCTCGATGAATCTTGCTTTCTTGGGATGGCACGTGCCGGCTGCATTCGAGCTCGCCCTCCACTCGGAAGCATGGCATACCATCGAACACCTCTGCTTTTTTCTCACCTCGCTGGCATTTTGGTGGACTGTGATTCAACCTTGGCCGAGCAAAGCCGTATGGTCCCGTTGGGCGATCATTCCTTATCTGATCGCCGCTGACATCGTGAACACTGGCCTGTCCGCTTTTCTGGCTTTCTGTGGCCGCGTACTCTATCCCACCTACGCACAAGCTCCACGAGCATTCAGCCTCAGTCCTCTTGACGATCAGGTTGCCGCCGGTGCAGGGATGTGGGTCTTCGGTTCGCTCATTTTTTTGATCGCAGCGATTGCCACCATGTTCCAGCTCCTAAGCCCTTCCAATCCTGCAATCGCCAGAAGCAGGGGCCTGGCAAACACCTCCAGCGGGGTTACCCCCGGGCATCTGAATTGACGTATGGCAACCGAAGCGCGCTCTGCTGCTCATCACTTGGGACAAGATTGGATCGTCTTAAACGTGCCCTCGCCGCGCGAGGAAATGCGGGGAGAAGAAAAACACCTTCGTCGCAAGAGGAAGGGGGCACCCTCAGGCTATTCTGAGGACACAAAAACCTTTGCAAGGCTACCCAGCCCTTATCCCTCAGCGCGGCTTTCCTCCGGAAATCTAGCTGGTCCCATTCCAGTGCGTTGGTGCCGGTACATGCTTGCACGCTTGGTTCCGACGGGCTACTTCGTACATGCGATCCTTTACGTCAGGTTGCCATTGCGAGTTTGTGACAGGCGTGTTAGGCTTTACAAGTCACTAGAAGGACGAGATTTAGAGATAGGAGTGCCCAGTTTCAAGTGTTAGCGAGAGAGCATAAGGCAGACGTCATCAACCGTTTCCGCACGCACCAGTCAGATACCGGAAGCCCGGAAGTCCAGATTGCAATTTTGAGTGAGCGGATCGGTGATTTGACCGAGCACTTCAAGACGCATAAAAAGGACCACGCCTCCCGGCGAGGTCTGCTCATGATGGTCAGCAAGCGGCGTCGCCTGCTGGACTATCTGAAGACGTACGATACTGATCGATATAAAGACGTCATCCAAAAACTTGGAATCCGTAAGTAATCGAGTTACCGGACGTTTTGAACCGAGGTCTCCCGTCGGCGGGAGACGTGTGCCTGGCGCAGGGCTCTGCTTGAGCATCCCTGCAAATGGTCCACAAAATTCTGCCGCTGCTTTAACGTACTGATAACAAAGGCTCTCACGCTAGACCATGCTGGTCCTCCCGGAAAAGAGGAGTTAATGAAACAGACAGCCACTGTTGAACTTGCAGGCGGCAAATCCCTCCATATAGAAACTGGACATTTGGCGAAACAAGCGGCCGGATCGGCGATTATCCGGCAGGGCGATAACGTTGTCCTGGGCACCGCGAATGCCGCTCCAGAACCCCGCGAAGGAATCGATTTCTTTCCCCTCACGGTAGATTACAGAGAATACACATACGCCGGCGGACGCATCCCCGGCGGATTTATCAAACGCGAAGGGCGACCGCAGGAACGTGAAATCCTGACCTCGCGACAGATTGACCGCCCCATCCGCCCGCTCTTCCCTGAAGGCTTCCGCAATGAAACCCAGGTCATCTCTCTGGTGCTTTCCGCAGACACTGATAATGATCCTGACGTTCTGGCCATCAACTCCGCCTCAGCGGCACTCACGCTTTCTGACATTCCATTTCATGGCCCGGTAGGCGCCGTTCGCATTGGTGTGGTCAACGATCAGATGATTGTGAATCCGACGTACGCGGAAATGGCCGAGAGCAAGCTCAACATCATGGTGGTGGGCACGGCTGAAGGCATTGTGATGGTGGAATCCGGCGCGAAGGAAGTTTCTGAAGAGAAAGTTCTGGAAGCCATTGAGTTTGCCCACGAACAAATTAAGAAAATCTGTGCAGGCATTGTTGATCTGGCGAAGCGCGGCGGCAAACCCAAACGCGCGGTGAAAGATCCGGAGATGGATCAGGCGTATTTTGACGGCCTGATGAACAAGGTTGGCGCTGAGCTGGCCGATGCACTGGATACGGCGAAACATCCGAAGCTGGAAAGCTATACCAAAGTAAAAGAGATCAAAGACAAGCTGAAAGCTGAGCTTCCGCCGGATGACGACGCAGCCAAAGCCAAGCTTTCACGATACTACGAACTGATGCGCGAAAAAATCTTCCGCGATCAGGTGACAAAGCAGAGGCGCCGTCCGGATAACCGCAAGTTCGATCAGATCCGCGACATCTGGATTGAAGTTGGCGTGCTGCCGCGTACACACGGTTCAGCGGTTTTTACTCGCGGTGAAACTCAGGCGCTGGTTACCACCACGCTGGGCACACCGGATGACATGCAGCGCATTGAACGCTTTGAAGGCGAAACCAAGAAGCGCTTTATGCTGCACTATAACTTCCCGCCATTTTCCGTTGGCGAAGTTGGACGCATGACCGGAGTTGGCCGTCGCGAAGTTGGACACGGTGCTTTGGCAGAGCGTGCAGTTTCTGCGGTGCTTCCGTCGGTAGAGAAGTGGCCTTACGCGATCCGCGTGGTCTCAGACATTCTGGAGTCCAACGGATCATCGTCCATGGCTACTGTCTGCGGCGCTTCCCTTTCACTGATGGATGCCGGCGTTCCGCTGACTGGATCAGTGGCGGGCGTTGCGATGGGTCTGGTAAAAGAAGGCGACGCATACGCCATCTTGACGGACATTGCCGGTGCTGAAGATCACTACGGCGACATGGATTTTAAAGTCGCTGGAACACGTGACGGCATTACCGCTCTGCAAATGGACATTAAGGTCATGGGCATCACGTCGCAAATCATGCGTGAAGCTCTTGAGCAGGCCAAGCACGGCCGCTTGTTCATCCTGGAAAAGATGGAACAGACCCTCACCGGCGGACGCGAAAATATCTCCACGTTTGCTCCGCGCATTTACACCCTGCAGATTCCTGTGGACAAGATTCGCGACCTGATTGGCCCTGGTGGAAAGATGATTCGTTCCATCATTGACCAGACCGGCGTGAAGATTGACGTGGATGATACGGGCAAAGTGAACGTGGCTTCCAACGACGGACCTTCCGCGCAGAAAGCCATCCAGATGATCAACGACCTCACGGCTGTGCCGGAAGTCGGCAAGACGTATCTGGGCAAAGTGGTTCGACTGGCGGAGTTTGGTGCATTCGTCGAAATCATTCCTGGCACGGACGGTCTGCTGCACATCAGCGAGATCGCGGAACATCGCGTGAAGGAAGTGAAGGACGAGCTCAAGGAAGGCGACCAGGTACTGGTCAAGGTCCTGGGCATTGAAGGCAACCGCATTAAGTTGTCACGCAAGGCGATCTTGAAAGAACAGCGCGCCAAGATGGCAGCTTCTCGAGGCGAATCGGGCGATGGCGATGGTGGCGCTGAGTCCGGCGGCGGCGAGCGCAGTGAAGCCCACCACGAACAAGCCGCAGAGGGATCGGAAGAAACAGTGACCTTTGAAGGTGGCGCTGACTTCGATGAGAACGACGAAGAGCCAAACTTCAATCGCGAAGACGCGAACCGGGAGACAGTGGCGGCGACAACGGACCGTCCGGATCGTCCACGCGGGCCTCGGCCTGGCGGTGGAGGCGGAGGAGGACGTCGTCCTGGTGGCGGACGCGGTGGACGCGGACGCGGCGGACCTGGCGGACGCGGTGGTGGCGGACCACGTGGCGGAGGCGATCGTGGCCCTCGCGGCGGCGGTGGTGGTGGTCACTAACCTTTAGCTCGGTAAAAAATAAAAAGGCGCAGTTTAAAAACTGCGCCTTTACCTTTTGCAAAACTTTTCGTTCGGCTTCCCTGCTCAGTTCCAAGCGCCAGCAGCTCTTGCACCTGCGCGCTCCGCATCCAAATATAAAAGGATTTCAGGGGATCGCGGGATGCCAGACACACCAGCCACACGACAGGAACGCGGAAAACAATTCAACCGAACACTCATCATATCGGCCATCATCGCAGCGATTGGCGCCACACTGATTGTGACTCTGCTTTACGGATGCATGCGCGCAGCTAACCCGAAGCTTCCGCGTCAGCCATCGACGGGAATTCTGCTTTTTGTCTCGCAGAGTTCGCGGCCGCTGAATTACTCCGCAGCCACGCCGTGACACTTCTTGAATTTCTTGCCTGATCCGCAAGGACAAGGATCATTGCGTCCAACTTTGGCCTGCCCGCGCACAACCTGCTGCGGCGTGGTCGCACTGCCGTTCGATCCCGCCATGCGAGCTTCCTGCAACTCGCGTTTCTTGCGGCGCTGGAATTGAGCTTCCAGATCATCAATCGAAGTTGAAGCCCGCTTTCTGGGTGCAGGCTGCGGCTGATCTCCGTTACCGCCCGGACCTGCTGCAACCGGAGTTGGCGACGTATCCACAATCTGCATATGGAACAGATAGCGCGCCGTCTCTTCCTGGAAGCGGCGCATCATGCCTTCAAACATGTCAAACGATTCGCGCTTGTACTCCACCAGAGGGTCATGCTGGCCGTAACCGCGCAGACCAATGCCTTCTTTCAGGTGGTCCATGTTGAGGAGGTGGTCTTTCCACTGCGAGTCGAGCACGCTCAACATGATCATGCGCTCGTGGTAGCGTAGCGCGTCCGGACCCAACTGTTGCTCTTTCGCAGCATACGCTTCTTCCAGCTTGCCAAAGATCGCGTCCCCTAATTCCTGACGGTTCAACTTATCCGGATCTATGCCTGCTTTCGTCATGTCCAGGCCAAATTGTTCGATCAGATATTTGTTCAGACCCTCAATGTCCCATTGATCACCATGAACGTTGCGCGGGGCAAAGCGATCGAGCGCTTCAGCCACCATGGACGCAACGTACTCATCCATGATTAGCTCTTTCTGCTCGACACCGGACAGCAACTCGCGACGCAAGCCATATACCGCCACGCGCTGCTTGTTCATGACATCGTCATATTCAAGCAGGTGTTTGCGCGACTCAAAGTTCTGGCCTTCCACGGCCTTTTGCGCCGCTTCAATTCGCTTGGTGATCAGGCGCGACTCAATTGGCACGCCTTCTTCCATGCCCAGGCGTTGCAGCAGCGTTGACACCCAGGCCTTGGCGAAGATGCGCATCAGATCATCTTCCAGCGAGAGATAAAAACGCGACGACCCAGGATCGCCCTGGCGTCCCGCGCGTCCGCGGAGCTGGTTATCAATGCGCCGTGCTTCGTGCCGCTCCGTGCCCATAATGTGCAGACCGCCAACCCCTACAACGCGCTCATGGTCCGCATCAGTATCTTTCTTGTATTTGTTGTAAATCTCCTGATACTTGTCCACCGGACATTGATATTCAATGCCGTTGTAATAGAAGACGGTGTTCAGCGCGTCGTCCTGCTGCAACACTACTTCACCGCCAGCGTGTTTCAGTTGCTGCGCGATTCCCTTCTTCACGGTCTCCTGCTTGGCCATGAACTCGGCGTTGCCACCCAGCAGGATGTCCGTACCGCGGCCGGCCATGTTGGTGGCAATAGTCACTGAGTTAAACTTGCCGGCCTGCGCCACAATCTCAGCTTCTTTTTCGTGGAACTTTGCGTTCAGCACCACGTGCTTCACGCCTTTTTTCTTCAGCAGATCAGAGAGCCGTTCACTCTTTTCGATGGAGGTTGTGCCCACCAGAATCGGACGCCCTTCCGTGGCAACTTTCTGTATCTCATCTGCCACGGCGAAATACTTTTCCTTTTCCGTGCGATACACCACGTCAGGATTTTCAACACGCGACATCGGCCGATTGGTGGGAATTACCACCACCTGTAGCTTATAAATCTTGTCGAACTCCGCGGCTTCGGTCTCGGCTGTTCCCGTCATGCCGGCAAGCTTTTTGTACATACGGAAGTAATTCTGGAAAGTGATAGTCGCCAGCGTCTGCGTTTCACGCTCGATCTTTACTTTTTCTTTGGCCTCAATTGCCTGGTGCAGCCCATCACTCCAGCGACGTCCCGGCATTAAGCGGCCGGTGAACTCATCCACAATAATAACTTCGCCGTCCTTCACCACGTATTCAACGTCTTTCTTATACAGTGCGTGGGCTTTTACGGCCGTCTCAACGTGGTGCTTCATCGCCCAGTTTTCCGGATCGGCAATGTTGTCGATTCCCAGCGCCCGCTCCACCTTTTCCCAACCCTGATCAGTGATGGTGGTGTTGCGGTGCTTTTCATCAACCACGAAATCGCCGGTGTAAATCTTCGGCTCGCCCGAAGGCACTTCAATCTCTTCACCTTTTTCAAGGATCGGAACGACCTTGTCGGCGCGATCGTATTTGTCGGTTGTTTCGTCGCTCGATCCGCTGATGATCAGCGGCGTTCTGGCTTCGTCAATCAGGATGGAGTCAACTTCGTCCACGATCGCGTAGTTGTGTCCCCGCTGTACGCAATCTTCCAGATTGAACTTCATGTTGTCGCGCAGGTAGTCAAAGCCGAATTCATTGTTGGTGCCGTAGGTTACGTCGGCAGCATAAGCTTCGCGACGTTCGTCGTCGTCCAATTCATGCACAATCACGCCAACGCTAAGGCCGAGGAAGCGGTAGAGCTTGCCCATCCACTCAGAATCGCGCTTGGCCAGGTAGTCGTTGACGGTGACTACGTGCACGCCATCGCCAGAAAGAGCGTTCAGATACACCGGTAGAGTCGCAACCAGCGTCTTACCTTCACCGGTCTTCATTTCGGCAATCTCGCCACGATGCAGCACAATACCGCCCACCATCTGGACGTCAAAGTGGCGCATGTTCAGAACACGCTTGCCAGCCTCGCGGCACACGGCAAAAGCCTCAGGCAGGAGTTCATCCAGCGCTGCTTTGCGGGCGGTCAGCCGTTCGGCTTCGTCCTCAATTCCCTTGATGCGTTCCTGGATACGCGCCTTGAACTCGCGCGTCTTTTCCCGCAACTGCTCGTCCGTGAGCTGCTTATACTGTTCTTCCAGGGCGTTGATCTCGTCCACACGCGGAAGTATCCGCTTGATCTCACGCTCGTTACTGGTGCCAAAAACCTTGGCTGCTAATTTACCTATCAATTGCTGTCCTTGTTAATAGAGTGTGATTTTTACGTAAGAAGGCGACACTAAAAGCCTAACATATTGGATGCGGCAGGGTTAGGGTAAGTAGCGGGATGGCGGCTTCCATTCTGTCGCTTCGCTCCACACCGCACCGCAATATCTGCTTGTGGCGGCGGTTACGGAGGCTCCTGTTGCAGCGGGCTCGGCGCGCGAGTCGGCCTCGCCCTCAACGGTGCTGTTTTTCGTGGATCCAGCACCGAAGGCGCGAGATTATGTAGCCAGGGCGTTAGGCCTGGGCAACCGTTGAACTAATTGTGAGCCCCGCATTCACCCGGCGCACCCCGCTTGGGAGGAAGTGGTACGGAGGCACTTGTGTTTGGTGGCGTCTACACACCTGCTCGCCAACATCATTGTGACCGCTGACTCGACGCGATCACGCGACAATGTATCTTCTTCAGCCGGCTCATAACTAGCGCTTACTCCAACCCGCCATACACCAGCTTGCCGCCCAGGAACGTGGCTTCCACTTTTACGTTCTTGATCGAATTCAAAGGGATCTTGAAGATGTCGTCACTGAGCACAACAAGGTCTGCCAGCTTACCCAGCGTGATTGAACCTTTATCTTTTTCCTGAAACTCTGCGTAAGCAGATCCCATGGTGTAGGCTTCCACGGCCTCAGCAACTTTCAGCTTCTGTTCCGGCACCCAGCCTTCGGGATTCTTGCCATCGAGAGTTGCTCGCGTGGTAGCTGCGTAGATGGTCCACATGGGGCTCAGCGGAGCCACTGACCAGTCTGTGCCAAACGCCAGTCGCACTCCGTTGTCCATGAATGTACGGAATGCGTACGTGCGTTTGATGCGATCAGCGCCAATTCTTTTCTCCGCCCAGCGACCATCATCAATGGCATGATACGGCTGCACTGACGCAATCACCCCGAGCTTCGCGTAGCGCGCAAAGTCTTTTGCAGCCATGTGCTGTGAGTGCTCGATCCTCCAGCGACGGTCGCGCTTGCCGTTGGCCTTTTCAATCTGCTCGAAGATATCGAGCACCGTCGAGATCGCGCGATCGCCAATGGCATGCACACAAAGCTGCAATCCGGCGGCATCAGCGGCCTTCAATCGCGCTGCCATCGCTGACACAGGATGCATCTCTTCACTCAACAAGCCGTGGCTGTTGGGATCATCGGTATAAGCGTCAAAGAAATACGCTGTCTCCGACCCCAGAGATCCATCGGCGTAGCCCTTTACCGCTCCCAGCCGCAACATGGGCGTGCCGAACGCACGACGGATTCCCACCTTGGCCTGGTCTTTCCAATCGGTCTCCATGGGCGCCGCGTAGATGCGTACGGTGAGCTGGTTTTTCTCCTGTAGCTCCGCGTATATCTTCATATGCTCATACAGCGGATTCATGTCCTGGACGGATGTCACACCCATGGACGCAGCATGGTCCATGGCCTGCTTGATCGCCCGCATACGATGAGCATGCGTCATCGCCGGCATCGCTTTGGTGACAAGGTCCTGCGCTGCGTCACGCAAAACTCCGGTGGGATTTCCCTGAGCGTCGCGTACAATCTGTCCGCCCACGGGATCCTGCGTCTTGGCCGTGATGTTGGCCAGCTTCAGTGTGACGGAGTTCGCCAGCGATTCGTGTCCATCGTAACGATTCACCCACACAGGCGTTTCCGGTGTTACCGGGTCAATCAGTTCTTTCGTAGGCAGCTCAGCCGGTGACCACTTCTGCTCATCCCAGTCACCGCCGGTCACCCACTCGCCTTTGGGAGTTGTCTTTGCACGTTGGGCGATCCTGTCAGCAAATTCCTTAGGTGACGCTGCATCTTTCAACTGCACTTGCTGAAGATGATCGCCACCGTCCACAAAGTGGACATGCGAATCATCGAATCCGGGAAGCAGGAGCTTGCCGTGGGCGTCAAAGACTTTGGTCTGCGGACCATGCCACGCATCCACTTCAGCCGACGTCCCCACGGCGATGATGCGTTCTCCCAGCACCGCCACTGCCTCAGCCTGAGGATGCGTTTTGTCCACCGTCCAGATTTTTGCGTTGGTGATGATGACATCAGCCGCGGGCTTGGCCTGGCCGAATGCCGCGATCGTGAAAAACAGAAAACTGAAATACATGAGGGGCCTGCTCATCATCTCTCGCCCCATTTCAGCTTGCTGCGGAGAACATCAAAGAAAGAACGTTGCGGCATTTTGAACAACCTGACCTGATATTTTGAGCGCCTGCAATACACCACGTCGCCATCTTCCAGCGGTTCGCCCATCTGACCATCCACCGTGAGATATCCCTGCGCACGCGTAACGCTCAGTTTTACTTCGATTACGGCCGTGTCCGGCACCACTAGCGGCCGGTTGGTAAGAGCATGGGAAGCGACAGGTGTAATCACGAACCCTGGCAGGTCTGGCGTCAGGATCGGCCCGCCGGCGGCGAGTGAATAGGCGGTTGATCCGGTGGGCGTGGAGATGATCAGCCCATCGGCTTTGTAGTCGGCCACGAACGCGCCATCAATCAGCACTTCAAATTCGTTGATCCTGGCCACTGCGCTCTGGTTGAGCACGCATTCATTCAGCGCGTCATAATTCGCCAGGCATTCTTCACCGCGACGCACCTGGCAATGCAGCATGCTGCGCAGGCTGAGTTCGCATTGCCCGGCATCCACGGCCACCAGCGCCTCATTAATCTCGTCATGCCTGATCTCGGTAAGAAAGCCGAGCGAGCCAAGATTTACGCCCAGAATCGGAATACCGGCTTGCGCCACACTGCGTGCAGTTGAAAGCAGCGTGCCATCGCCACCCAGGACCACCACAAAGTCAGGATGCTTCTCCACCAGCTCTTCCCGTTCGGCCGGTTCACCCTGAGGCCAGAACTCGCGAGTGACCTTATCTACTGTGATGAAATAACCATGGTCGCGCAGCCATGTGGCCACGCTGCGCACAATCGTCGGCAGCTCAGGCCTGCCCTGTTTGGAGATGATTGAAGCTCGTTTCATTTCCATTCCGCGTGCAACAGAAACTCGCGATTCCCTTCCGCGCCCAGGATCGGGGAATCCATCACGTCAAGCGTGTGGCCTCCCAGCTCTTTCACCGCTGTGCTCACCCTTTTGACCGCATCCTGTTGCGCTGCAGCGTCGCGAACGATTCCGCCTTTGCCAACACGTTCCCGCCCCACCTCAAACTGTGGCTTAACCAGGATCACGAACTCGCGTTTTTTCGGATTGGCCGCTGTAATCGCTTGCACCACGGCCGGGAGAATGAGTGTAACAGAGATAAATGAAACGTCTGCTGCCACAAAGCTCACGGCGCCACTTGCACCTGCCGACCGCAGTTTCTCGTCAGTCAGGTAGCGCGCATTGGTGTTCTCCAGGAGCTTCACGCGTGGGTCTGTACGCAATTTGGCCGCGATCTGCCCGTAGCCGGTATCTACGGCCACAACTTCCATGGCTCCATGTTGCAGCAGGCAGTCCGTGAAGCCCCCAGTAGAAGCTCCCACGTCCATGCAGGTGCGTCCACTCACATCAATACTCCAGTTTTCCAGGGCTGCTTCCAGCTTTAGACCGCCGCGACCAACATATTTTAGGTCGTCGCCTAACAGACGTATCTCCACATCCGCGCTCACGTTGGCCCCTGCTTTCTCGATCTTCTGGCCATCAACAAGAACCCGCCCGGCGAGCAGCATGGCCTGTGCCCGCTCACGGGAAGCCACCAAGCCTCGCTCGACCAACAATTTGTCGATCCGCACTTTCATCTTCTTTTGAATCTGCGCCGCATTCTGTTCCATCTGTTTCGATCCGTCGGAAACTGCTGATCGGTCTGTGGCACTTCAGGATATTTTTACAATCCTTTAATATTTCGCACCGCATCAGGTGCAAAGGGCTAAAAAGCCCAAATCACGCAGTGTTATTGAAGTAACTTCCGCCTTTTCCACATCGTTTTTCACCGCATTGTTGAAAAGCGGCCGTCCCTGATGGAAACAAACATGCACAACTCTCATTTAATTCTTGCACAACCAGCCATCAGGACGAATGCTGCCAGAAACCCGCACTGCCATTAGAATGATTTTCGAATTCAAGGACAAGCATGCCCACTACCCGTCACAGCGACAAGAAGAAAACCGCAAAGCAGACGAAATCATCCGCAAAACGCAGCATTGTTCCCCAGGAGACTAACAACAGCGCATCTCCCATGAACACCGAACGCTTGCGCAGACTCTATTCCACCATGTTGAAGTGCCGCCTGGTTTCGGAACGATGCGCCGCACTCTTTGGCACGGATTCCGCGGCAGCGACTGGCCACGAGGCCGCGGAAGTGGGCGCCTGCATCCATCTTCGCGAAGATGACCTGGTTTCGCCAACGTCCAGCCTGATCAACGGCAACCTCACCAGGGGTGCGAACATAGCCGGCGTCTTTGCCATGCTTCAGCCTGCCCTTCACCCTGCCAGCGGCGGAAACGCCGGCGCGCTTTCATCTCTGAATCTTTCCCATCAGGCGCAAATTCAGGCCAGCACGATCGTAGCGCTTTCTCATAAACTTTCCCGCAAGCCGGTGGTCAACATGGCGATTATTGGCAGCTCTGCCGAAAAATCCAGCGGATATGAACACACGTCACCCGATTTTTGGGAAAGTTCAGTTCAGTTTGCCGGAGCACGCAAGCTGGGCATCGTTTACGTGATCTGTACAGCCGCTGATTCCACTCATGATCTGCGTGGCCGCGCCCTCAACTTCCAGGTGCCCGGAATCACAGTGGACGGAAATGACGTCGTCGCGGTGTATCGGGTTGCGGAAGAGTCGGTGCGGCGAGCTCGTGAAGGCCACGGCCCCACACTGATCGATTGCAAAATCAATCCCGCGCGCGATCCCCTCACGTTCATGGAAAATTATTTGAAGAATCGAGACATGTGGTCAGACAAATGGCACGCCAAAGTTCTTCAGGAGTTGAAAAAGGAAATTGAGAAGGCGGGTCGATTTTAGAATTTGTGAATTTGTAATTGGTGATTTGCGATTTTCCTTGTCATTTCGGAGACGCTGTCGGAGTTTCGCAACGCGGAACGATGGCAAAACAGAAACTCCTTCACAAATCACTAATCACTAATCACCGATCACAAATTGAAAATCTCATCTTCTCTTCAACTCCGGTCGTCCATCATCTTTCTGGGTCTGTTCCCCGGTTCTCCTGCGCAGCACCGGTCCACCATTTGTTGAAAGCAAAGGCCGCGAGTTCATCAGCTCAAACAATCGGCTTTGAACTTCATCGAAGTCACTGCTATCCACAACATATTCTTCGTGCGGTGGCAGCATGGTATCGATTTCGGTTTGCGCGCGCTTGATGCGGTCTTCATTCATGGGATGCGTGGCAAACGCTTTGGCCATGAAGTTTGCCTTTTTATGATTCCCCTGCAGCCGTTCAAAGAAATTCACGAAAGCCACCGGATCATAGCCGGCAGCATACGCGTATTCCAGACCCAGAAGATCGGCTTCGCGTTCCGCATCCCGGCCAAACTTCAGCGTGCTCATGGGAAAAGCGACGCTGGTTACCTGCCGCACAGCCATTCCAATCGGGCCGCCCACAAAGACCATGGGAATTGACGCAATGTTCCAGATCTGTGCTTTGGTCAGGCCGCGAGTTGCGTGCCGCGCTGCCACATGGGCGATCTCATGCGCCATGACTCCGGCAAGTTCCGCCTCATTTTGCGCGGCCAGAATCAGACCAGTGTTCACGTAAAAGTAACCACCCGGCAGCGCAAAGGCGTTTACTTCATCATCGTTCACCACTTTAACGGTGAACGGGACTTTGGCGTCAGAGTGTCGCACCAGACGCTGCGTCAGCTCGTTGACATAGCGATTCACCGCCGCATCTTCCAGCATTTGCGTCTGGCTCTCCCACTGCCGGGCCATTTCCTTGCCCATCGCCATCTCGCGATCCATTGAATAGAAGTTCACGCCATGATCCACGCGGCGCACGCCAATCTTGCTTACGTCATAACGTTCAGGGACCTTTTTGTGTTGCTTTTCGTTGGCAGGCCTGGCTGTCTTGCTCGGGCTCGGGGCAACAGGAACCACGGTGACTTCTGCCGCCTGATCAAGGGCGATCAACGCGGCATAGTCCGCCATCGTACGAACACTAATCCCTGGTTCTGGCGACGTTTCCGCCGCCAACGTTTCTGTCCAAAAAAGGACTGAACAGAGCATCACCAGCAGCGGCAAACGAAAAGAGAGAAGAAGAACGCCGTAAGGCCTGCGCGGCAGCAACGAAGAAGGTAGCATTGGCGTCTCGGATGTCCAGGCGGGATATGGCGGCATCAAGCCAGACAGCCGCGCGCCTGAAACATGCCTCAATTAGAGTTCGGCGTCCATGTTTCCCGTTGGCCCATCCGAGTTGAATAATCAGATCTTCTTCGCTGCGCCGATTCCACTTCTTCGCTGCGCCGGCTACATACATAAAGGGTGCGGAGAAGCCTCCCCGGTGCGTATCAGACACGAGCTTCGGTCGTGCCGTAAATGCTCCAAATTAAAGCGGGCTCGAGCCCTGAAAAGCTTTTCGCCGGCGCGACAACAGTTTTTCCCCAACCTCTACTTCTTCGTTTTCTGATGTTCGGTCTTACTAAACCACGATCTTTCTTATACTTAACCAAAAATCAAAGACTTTAGTGACTTACGCTAAGGTTTTTCGGTTTGAGAGTTGACTTTCTAGTGCCTTCTTCCTATAATTAGCACTCGACGGATATGAGTGCTAGCAGAGTGCCAGCAAGTTCGCCGTCACCAATCCAAACAGTCTTAGTAAACCTAACTTTTAAGAAGGAGAAGTTCCATGGCAAAGCTGACTCCATTGGGTGAGCGCGTTCTCGTACGTCGTATCACCGAAGGTGAAACTGTGCGCGGCGGCATCATCATCCCCGACTCCGCAAAAGAAAAGCCCCAGGAGGGCGTTGTAGTCGCAGTAGGTACCGGCCGTTTTGACAAAGGCCAGCACGTTCCCATGTCAGTCAAAGAAGGTGATCGCGTTCTGTTCGGCAAGTATTCCGGCAGCGACATCAAGATTGACGGCGAAGAATTCCTGATCCTGAAAGAAGAGGAGATCTTCGGCATTCTCTCTGGCGCGGCCAAAGCTGCTGAAAAAGTCGGCGCAAGCAAGCGGTAAAGCCCGGCTTCTTTCGCAAGCTCAAGCTGCCAGAGCAGCGTTTCTTGAACCAACCAGGTTTTGAATTATCACGCGCAGATGCGCGAACAGTTTGATAGGAGATTTAGCAATGGCAAAGATTATTGTGCACGGTGAAGAGTCCCGCCAGGCGATCCTGCGTGGAGTCAACATTCTGGCCGATGCAGTGAAGGTCACACTCGGTCCCAAGGGCCGCAACGTTGTCATCAACAAGAAATTCGGCTCCCCCGTCATCACCAAGGACGGCGTTACGGTAGCCAAGGAAATTGAACTCGGCGAGACCCTGGAGAATATGGGCGCGCAGATGGTGCGCGAAGTCGCCAGCAAGACCAGTGACGTTGCCGGTGACGGCACCACCACCGCCACCGTTCTGGCACAGGCCATCTATCGCGACGGCGTCAAGACCGTTGCCGCTGGCGCCAACCCGATGGCCCTGAAGCGCGGCATTGAGCGCGCGGTTGCCACCATTTGCGGCTCACTCCAGAAAGACGGAGAGCGCAGCAAGGGCTTCCTGGACACACTGTCCAAACCTGTCAGCGGCGACATGATCGCCCAGGTTGGCACCATCTCCGCCAACAATGACGAAACCATTGGCCGCATCATTGCCGAAGCCATGAAGAAAGTCGGCAAAGACGGCGTGATTACCGTGGAAGAGTCCCGCACCATGGAAACCAGCCTTGAAGTTGTGGAAGGCATGCAGTTTGACCGTGGGTACCTCTCTCCTTACTTTGTGACTGATCCGGAGCGCATGGAAGCCAGCCTGGAAGACGCGCTCATTCTCATCAACGAAAAGAAAATCAGCAGTATGAAGGACCTTCTCCCTGTTCTTGAGCAGGTAGCCAAGGCCGGCCGGCCGCTGCTCATCATCGCGGAAGATGTTGACGGTGAAGCGCTGGCCACTCTGGTGGTCAACAAGCTGCGTGGCACCATTCAGGTTTGCGCAGTGAAGGCGCCTGGCTTCGGCGATCGCCGCAAAGCCATGCTGCAAGACATTGCCATCCTGACCGGCGGCAAGGCCATCACGGAAGATCTGGGCCTGAAGCTGGAAGGCGTTCAGATCACCGACCTCGGCCGCGCCAAGAAAATCACGATTGATAAAGATAACTGCACCATCGTGGAAGGCAAAGGCAAGGGCACGGAAATTGAAGGCCGCGTAAAGGAAATCCGCGGACAGATGGAAAACACAACCAGCGATTACGATCGCGAGAAGCTCCAGGAGCGTCTGGCAAAGCTGGTGGGTGGCGTTGCGGTGATCAAAGTCGGCGCCGCGACTGAAACTGAAATGAAGGAAAAGAAAGCCCGCGTGGAAGACGCCATGCACGCGACCCGCGCTGCCGTGGAAGAAGGCATTGTCCCGGGTGGTGGTGTTGCTCTGGTTCGCTGCGCTGCCGCGCTGGAAGCCTTGAAGTTCAAGAATGACGACGAAGAGATCGGCGCCGATATCGTCCGCCGCGCTCTGGAAGAGCCTCTCCGCCAGATCGTTGCAAACTCCGGCGAAGAAGGTGCAATCGTTGTCGGCAAGATCCGCGACTCCAAGGACAACAACTACGGCTACAACGCGCAGTCCGATAAGTTCGAAGACCTAGTGAAAGCCGGCGTCATCGATCCCACCAAGGTGACCCGTACCGCGTTGCAGAACGCGGCTTCGATCGCCGGACTGATGCTCACTACCGAAGCTCTTGTCTCTGACGTTCCGGAAGAGAAGAAGAGCGGCGGTGGCGACAACCACGGCGGTATGCCCTACGGCGGTTAATGAGCAGAGGTAATTGGTAAGTCTATAAAGTAAAGTCAGCTCGCTCCTGACCAAGGCCCCTGTCGATCACGACAGGGGCTTTTTTATGTTTCCCGCCCGTGTTATCGGGAGTGAGGCGAGTTGTACCGGCGATCCTGCCCCCAAAAAAAGCACCGGCCTAAGCCGGTGCGCTAGAGTAACCAGACGTGTCTCGCGTCTAGAAGGTAACTTTTGCGGCGACTTGCAACTGACGTGAAGAACCAGAATCGCCGGTTGGGAAGCGGGTTGAGAGAATTTGTCCAAAGGTTGAAGTCGAGGTAAACGGAAGAGCAATCACGTTGTTCGGCTGACCGTAGTTGGGATGATTCAACAGATCGAACGCATCCATGCGAATCTGGAATGTGTACCGTTCATTGATCTTGGTGTTTTTGATCAACGCCAGGTCAACATCTCCAAAGCCGGGGCCGACAACTGAATTGCGTCCCAGGTTTCCAAAGTTGTTACCGGGATTAGAGAACACTGTCAGGTTGCCGATCCACTGGCTGGGATTCCCCGTAACCTGCACCGGTCCGGAGACGTTCGGACGAATGGTATTACCGCTACCGGTTACGCCCGACGAGGCGAAAACGATATTGAACGGGTTGCCACTCTGGAAGCTGACGATTGGCGCCAGTTCCCATCCGCTGACCAGTCGGTTCCCTTTGAACGGCAGATCGTAAATGGCATTGGCAACAAAACGATGACGCGCGTCAAAATCAGAATTGCCGACGCTGCCAAAGATGTTGTTGCTGTCCTGTGCGATCACGCCCTGGTTATTGCGCGAGTTCGTATCAATGGAATGTGACCATGTATACAATGCGTTATACGTTGACGTGCCGCTGCTGTCGCGTTCGCTCAAGCTGTTGCCCAGGCCAACGCCGTGAAGAATTGGGCTGCTGGCCGAGAGAGCCGTGAATGGCCGGGTGCCTGCCGTGCCGAGCGTCGCAAAACGGTTAATGTTGCGGTCGATTTCAAGATGCGTTCCCTTGCTGCCGAAATAACCCACCATCAAACCAAGGCTTTTGCCGACCTGTTGTTCAATGTTGAGGTTCCATGACTGCACGTCAGCGTTCTTGAAGTCAGGATTAACCAGAGACGGAGAAACCGTCGTCGGCGTTCCGTTGAATGACGGAGTCAGGTTCGCCAGCGGGATCGGAGTGGTGGCAGTGCCAGCCACGGCGATTGGCAGGGCAAACGGAGGGTTGGACGACAGTCCGGTCACTACGCCACTGATCGGCTGATCAACTTGGTAAGCATAGCCGCCACGCACCACGGTATTGCCGCGCAGGTTCCATGCAAATCCAACACGCGGCTGGAAGTTCTTATTGTTCTGGGCGTACGGCTGGCTGGTGGGAACTAATTGGCTTGCGGTTCCTGCCCCAGGTACCAGCGTTACAAAGCGGTCCTTCGCCTCACTTGGCGTCATGTTCCACGCATAGCGCAGACCCAGTTCAAAGGTCAGGCTCTGGGTAAATTTCCAGCTATCCTGGGCAAAGAAATCAAGGGCGTTCACGTTAATGCGGTTGGCAACATTGCCTATTGTTCTTGCGGCGCTATCAGCGGCGCCCGCAATGAAATGGGCCGTGCTGTTGAAGATGATCTGTCCCGGGTCGCCGTTGAAGTTATCGTTACGGAAATCGCGGAACTCACCGCCGAACTTGAAGGAGTGCTTTCCGCGGATATAGCTCAACGTATCGCCCAGCGCAAACGTGGTATCGCCCCGACCCTGCGGGAAGTTGCGTTCATCGCCAAAAGTTACGCCTGCGTCTGAAATCGCGATGGTAGGCATGAATGTTTCGTTCGGGCCCAGGATCGATGCGAGTCCTAACGAAGCCGGCGAGGTTAGATTGTTCGGGGTGAACGTGATGAGGATGCGGTTTGCGCCGGCGCGGAACTCATTCACCATGGTTGGACTGAACACATGACTCTCATTGATGGTCAGCACCTGGCGATGTCCAGCGCGGGTATCGCCAAAGCCCGGGATGTTTGCACCCTGAGTCGGCTCCAGACGGAAGTCATTCTGATAGACGTAATAACCGTGGATGCGATCACGCTCGCTGATGTTATGGCTGATGTCAGCTGTGCCCTGATCGATATTCACCGGAGCCGTGGCTGATCCAAGAAAGGCGTTGGGCACGGCCGAAGTCCCGCTGGTGGAATTGGCACGCGGAATCAGTCCTAGAAGCGAATTCACGACGGGATTACCCGCAGCCTGTGCTGCTGTACGTTGCGCGTCAGTCAAAACGCCGGTAGACGTGTTGAGTCCCTGGCGATGACGCAATCCTTCATAGCTCAAGAAGAAGTAAGTCTTGCCTTTTACGATCGGGCCACCGAAATCGCCGCCAAACTGATTGCGCTTGAAAGGCGATTGGGCCACCGGATTACCGGACGAGTCCGTAACGCGGTTGAATGCATTGCGCGCGTCAAAGTAGTTGTTGCGCAGGTACTCGTACAGTTCGCCGTGATACTCATTACTGCCCGAGCGGGTGGCGATATTTACAATCGCGCCGGAATTGCGTCCAAATTCAGCGCTATAGGTTGAGTTATCAACCTTGAATTCTGAAACCGTGTTGATCGTCGGCTGGAATGTAACCTGGTTCTGCACCATGTCATTCAGGTTGATTCCGTTGATCATGAAATTGACAGCGTCTTCGCGGTTACCGGCCGTGTTGATTGC
>WNEZ01000337.1_pt1 | contig 37447 bp, 47 predicted proteins | sample 5400521 | NCBI WGS metagenome assembly WNEZ01 (sample SAMN13153339, study PRJNA577476) | soil metagenome | isolation source: 120 cm saprolite under Douglas fir tree site 2 hole 1 replicate 1 | place: USA:California | collected 2015-04-18 | reverse complement strand
TGACGGGAGCGATCCGGTTGCCGGAGGGGGTGGAGATGGTGATGCCGGGGGACAACATCGAGATGACGGTGGAGTTGATCCAGCCGGTGGCGATGGAAGAGGGTGTGCATTTCGCCATCCGCGAGGGTGGGCGCACCGTTGGCGCTGGCGTCTGCACCCGCGTCGAGGAGTAAGCAAAAAGGGGGTACCCGCAAAGGGTACCCTGCGTAGGACCTGTGCTCAAATAGATACCGGCAATCCTACATTAGGAGAAAGATATGGCAACAGGAGCTAAACAGCAGCGGATTCGCATTCGCCTGAAGGCATATGATCACCGCATTCTCGATCAATCAGCAATGCAGATCGTCGATACCGCACAGCAGACAGGTGCGCGGGTATCAGGCCCGGTGCCCCTACCCACGGAGATCGATAAGTTTACCGTGATGCGCTCGCCATTTATTGATAAAGATGCGCGTGAGCAATTTGAGATTCGTACGCATAAGCGCCTGATAGATATTATTGAGCCGACCAACAAGACAGTCGAAGCTTTGACACGGTTGAATCTGCCCGCAGGCGTGGACATCGAGATCAAGCTGTAGAGAGGCATGGTCACATAAGGGACGATTATCGTTACCTTGAAGTGAAAGTATGTGTACCAGGGCGTGATCTATCGCGTCTCTACAGCAAAGAAGAGAGGAAAGGATATGCTCAGTGGATTGTTGGGCAGAAAAGTCGGCATGACCCAGGTATTTGGGCCGAACGGCGCAGCTATCCCGGTCACAGTGATCGAAGCTGGTCCGTGTATTATAACGCAGATTAAGACCGCTGCCCGTGACGGTTATGAAGCTGTTCAGATTGGCTTCGAGCAGGCGAAACTGAAAAGCGCCACCCGCCCTGAGCTGGGGCATCTTGGACATAGCCTGCCTTTGTTGAAGGCTCAGCGCAAGCGTCTACAGGCTTACCAGCAACAGCAACGAGGGAAGAAGGCCACGAGCGATACCGCTGCTGAGGGGGAATCGCAAAAAGAAACAGCTTCTTCTCAAGATAAGAAGGATAAACAAGTCCAGAAATTACTGAGGGTGCAGCAGAATCGCCAGCGCCGCCCAGGGCCAGAGCTTGGACCCTATAAGGTATTGCGCGAGGTAGGTTTGCAAGAGGGTATATCTGCCGAGGGCCTGGAACTCGGCGCGAAGTTTGACGCGAGTCTTTTCGCAGTTGGCGAGTCGGTTGATGTCATTGGCACCTCCAAAGGTAAAGGTTTCCAGGGCGGCGTCAAACGCCACGGATTTAGGGGCGGGCCCAAGACGCACGGTCAGTCGGATCGCACTCGCGCGCCTGGTTCGATTGGTTCTGGTACTACACCAGGACGGGTGCTGAAAGGCACCCGTATGGCGGGTCACATGGGCAACGAGCGTGTGACAGTGAAGAAATTGCAAGTAATTCAAGCTGATCCTGAGCGCAACCTGCTCCTGGTCAAGGGTTCCATACCCGGAGCCAACGGCGGCCTGCTCATGATTAGGAAGCAAGCGAAGAGGTAACCGAAATGCCCTCGACTACAGTGTATAACATGGCCGGAGAGGCCGTAGGAGAGCTCGAACTGAGCGAGCAGGTGTTCGGAGTCACCCCTAACGTGGCGGTTCTCCATCAGGTTGTCACCGCGCAGCTGGTGAATCGCCGTCAAGGAAACGCTTCGACGAAGACTCGCAGTGAGGTATCTGGCGGAGGTAGAAAGCCATATAAGCAGAAAGGAACTGGGCGTGCCCGCCAGGGCAGCACACGCGCTCCACAGTTCCGTCATGGTGGCACAGTATTTGGCCCAAAGCCGCATCCTTACCATCATGATGTGCCGAGGAAGATGCGTCGCCTGGCGATTAAATCTGCGCTGTCCGATAAAGTTGCGAATGAACAGCTGATTGTACTCGAGGATTTGGCGATGGAGGCTCCGCGCACAAAAGAGATGCTGGAGATCCTGGATCGACTGCCCGTGAATGGAAAGCGCGTCTTAATGATGTTACCAAGGCGTGACGAGAACATTGTGCTTTCGACCCGCAACATTCCTTCTGCCAAAGTGCAGCATGTTTCATCAATCAACGTGGTGGAACTGCTCAAACATGACTGCTTAATTATGCCAAAGAGGACTGTGCGCTGGATTGAACTGGTCTTCGGTGACGGCGTGAGCGCCGAGGAAGCAAGTCAAACAATTGCAGCAGAGCTGGACGAGGAAGCTGCGGCTCCCGAGCAGGTAGAAGAACTGGAGGAGCAGTCTGAGGCAAGTGAAGAGGGAGTGGACGTGGAGTCTCAGGAGCCGGAGACATCTGAAGCACCAGCTCCAACAGAGGGCGAGGAGGAATAGAGCAGTGGAGATTACAGAAGTACTGCGCCATGGTATCGTTACAGAAAAAACGGTGAAGTTACAAGAAAAGCATAACCAGTATACTTTCAAAGTGGCATTGGAGGCGAACAAAATTGACGTTCGCCGCGCAGTAGAGACGATTTTCAAAGTGAAAGTCGTCGCGGTCAATATCATGCGCATGCCTGGGAAACAGCGTATGATACGGCGTAGAGGCTCCGCTCCTCGGCCTTTAGAGGCCCGCGAGTGGAAGAAGGCGATTGTCACCCTGGCTGAGGGCGAATCAATCGACGCATTGAGAGCGTAAGGTGTTGAGAGATGCCAATTAGACAGTACCGACCAACATCTCCTGGACGTCGTGGTATGTCGGTTTCGACATTCGAGGAGATTACTAAAACGAAGCCGGAGAAATCTCTGGTAGTGAAGCTGCAGAAGCATGCTGGGCGCAATAACCAGGGCAAAATTACCACGCGCCATCGTGGTGGCGGAGCCAAACGCGCTTATCGCTTAATTGATTTTAAACGCAATAAACTGGGTGTGCCTGCAAAAGTAGCCGCGATTGAGTACGATCCAAACCGTTCAGCGCGTATTGCGCTGCTGCATTATCTGGATGGAGAGAAGCGCTATATCATCGCGCCATTGGGGCTAAAAGTTGGCGATAGGGTGATGGCGGGACCGGAGGCTGATATCAGGCTGGGCAATGCCCTTCCCTTGAAGAATATTCCGACCGGTACGACGATTCACAACATCGAGTTAACGAAGGGTCGTGGTGGTCAGTTGGCTCGCGGCGCAGGAGTGGGCGCTCAGCTCATGGCAAAAGAAGGCGATTATGCCTTGATACGATTGCCATCAGGTGAGCAGCGCCGGGTGCATATTCTCTGCATGGCAACGGTTGGACAGGTGGGCAATGTAGATCACGAGAATCTCAGTATTGGAAAAGCTGGGCGTGCGCGTCACATGGGGCGTCGTCCCACGGTTAGAGGCTCTGCTATGAATCCCCGCGACCATCCACATGGTGGTGGTGAGGGGCGTGCGCCTATCGGTGGGCAGCCACAGACTCCCTGGGGTAAACCTGCTCTGGGTTATAAGACGCGCCGCAATAAGAGAACCAATAAGTTCATTGTGCGCCGTCGCAATGCAGGCAGAAGGAGGAGGTAGCATATGTCGCGTTCAAGAAAAAAGGGACCGTATATCCACGAGTCGCTGAGAAAAAAAGTGTTGGCCATGATGCGAAGTGGCGACCGCCGCGTAATCAAGACCTGGTCGCGTGCTTCGACAATCTTTCCCCAAATGGTGGGGATGACTATTGGCGTTCATAATGGCAAGACGCATGTACCTATCTACATTACGGAGAATATGGTAGGTCATAAGTTGGGTGAGTTTGCTCCCACGCGGCACTTCAGGGGTCACGCGGGGGGTAGGAGTGAGAAGACCACGTCGGTCCGCTGAGGTGAATGATGCAAGTCAGGGCAATTGCTAAAAACATTGGTATTCCGCCGCGCAAGATGCGTCTGGTCACTAATGCGGTGAAAGGGCTTCGTGTGAATGAGGCTCTGGCGTATCTTCAGTTCATGCCCAACGCGGGTGCGCGACCGGTGAGTAAGGTAGTGACATCGGCGGCGGCTAACGCGGAGAATAACTACAATTTGGATCCAGATGATCTGTATATCCTGAATATTGTGACGGATGACTCGTACCGGGTTCCGCGCATCAGGGCGCGGCCACATGGTCGAGCAGCACGCATACTGCGGCGCTTCTGTCATGTGACGGTGATTGTCTCAGACGACCCGGCTGACGCCGGCAACTGGAGACGCTAAGAAGGAGGGCACTTTTGGGACACAAAGTTCATCCCACAGGTTTCAGGCTCGGCGTCGTTAAAGGCTGGCAGTCTCGCTGGTACGCTGAGCGTGATTATAAGGATTTGGTTGCAGAGGATAGACTGCTGCGCGAGACAATCCGGAAGGAACTCGCTAATGCCTCAGTCTCGCGTATAGAGATTGAGCGTGCCGCCGCTAATCAGGTGTCGGTAACGATTCATACGGCGAGGCCCGGTATTGTCATCGGTAAGAGTGGCGAGAAGGTTGATAGATTGAAAGCAACGCTGGAGGCAAAGACCAAGAAGCGCGTGAGGCTGAACATCGTTGAAATTCGCCAGCCCGAACTGGATGCATACCTGGTGGGACGAAGTATCGCAGAGCAATTGGAGAAGCGTGTGTCGTTCCGCCGGGCGATGAAGCAGGCGGTGCAAAAGACGATGCGTGCGAATGCGAAGGGCATACGAGTCATTGTCGGCGGGCGGTTGGGTGGAACGGAAATCGCTCGCAGTGAGAAAGAGGTAGAGGGGAAAATCCCTTTACATACTCTGCGTGCCGACATCGATTATGGCCTAACGGAAGCGCATACGACCTTTGGTGTAATTGGCGTCAAGGTGTGGATTTATAAGGGAGATATTCTTCCCAACAAGCGCCGCGAGGCCGCCGAAGTGCAACAGGAAGCACTCACGCCACTGGCTCCACGTGAGCGAGCTGAGGGTCGTGGTGAACGTCGTGCGCCACGTGGTGAACGAACTCCACGTCCGCAGGGAGAGCGACCCCAGGGAGGAGAGCGTCAACCGAGAGGAGAACGAACTCCACGCCCGCAGGGGGAGCGACCACCCAGGGCACAGGGGGGAGAGCGACCCCAGGGAGGAGAGCGTCAACCGAGAGGAGAACGAACTCCACGCCCGCAGGGGGAGCGACCACCCAGGGCACAGGGGGGAGAGCGACCCCAGGGCAGCGAGAGGCCCCCACGTGCACCACGCGCGCAGGGGGAGCGTCCGGCACGCACAGCGAGGACCGAACGCCCTGCTGAGCAGGCTGCAGCGGTTCCAGAGACTCCAGAGACGCAGGCCGTCTCTGAGATTCAGGTACCAGCAGTTCAGGAGGCCGAGGCAACGCAGACTCAGGCGCCACCCCCACCAGCGCCAGGCGATGGCGAGAGTGCTCCTGAGAGCGAGTAGAGGAGATTTGAAGCCATGTTATTGGCACCGTCACGATATAAATACCGCAAGCAGCATCGCGGTCGTATGAAAGGCACCGCCCAACGTGGCAGCACACTCGCCTTCGGTGAGTTTGGTTTGCAGGCTTTGGAGCCTTGTTGGTTGGAGGCTCGTCAGATCGAAGCAGCGCGTATTGCGCTCACCCGCTTTATGAAGCGTGGTGGTAAAGTGTGGATCCGCGTCTTCCCTGATAAGCCTATCACGGCCAAACCTGCTGAGACACGCATGGGAAGTGGTAAGGGTGCCGTTGATCATTATGTAGCAGTTGTCAAACCGGGGCGTATTATCTTCGAGATTGGTGGCGTAAGTGAAGAAGTCGCCAAAGAAGCCGTGCGCCTGGCGAGTCATAAACTGCCGGTAAAAACCCGCTTTCTAACACGAGGGGAGGCAGAGAGTGTCGAAGGTTAAAGAACGTCGCAAGCAGATTCAAGAATTCACCTACGGTGAAGCGCAACGTGAACTCAAGGATTTGCGGATGAGGCTGTTCAACCTCCGCTTGCAACAGCAGCGTGGTGAAATAAAAAACAACCGCGTGTTTACACAGACGCGCAAGGACATCGCTCGTGTGCTGCACCGGTTGACACAGTTGGAGGCCGAAGAATGACACAGCAGACCTCACCAGCTACGGGCACAGGGAAGACTGGCGAAGGCCAGGTTCACCACCAGCAAAAAGTTGGGACCGTAGTAAGTAATAAGATGGACAAGACGATAGTTGTCTCCGTAGAGTCGTTAAAGAAGCATCGTCTCTATAAGCGTACTTACAAGCAGACGAAACACTTCTACGCGCATGATGATGAGAATACCTGTCAGGTTGGCGATGTAGTCCGCATTGAGGAGACCCGCCCGCTGAGCAAGATGAAGCGCTGGCGTTTAGTGGAGATTGTAAAGCGCAGCAGTGGCATTGTCCCGGTAGCAGAATTGTTGGCTGAGGTTGATCCAGACCTGACGTCCCCCACTTCCGAAGAATCGGAAGAACATGAGGAGGAGTTGGAATGATTCAACCACAGACACGCCTGAAAGTTGCTGACAATACCGGCGCAAAGGTGATCATGTGCATCCGCGTCATGAGCGGTTCAAGCAAGCGGTATGCAGAGATTGGGGATATCATCAAAGCCTCCGTAAAGCAGGCGGCGCCAAATGGGCAGGTAAAAAAGGGTGAGGTAGTGAACGCGGTAGTTGTGCGGGTGGCAAAGGAATATGCGCGCCCTGATGGCTCGCACATTCGCTTTGACGAGAATGCTGCCGTAATCATCGCCGCCGGCAATAACCCGCGCGGCACACGTATCTTTGGCCCGGTGGCTCGCGAACTGCGTGAACGTAATTTTATGAAGATCATTTCGCTAGCACCCGAAGTGCTGTAGGGTAGGGGCGGATGCGCTCCTGGTGGTTTTCGTTGGCGTTTGTCGTTCCGCGGGTACGACAAAGACAAACGATAAACTTTTGAGGGAAGATATGGCAATACAACAAAAAGAAAGAAAGCCTCTGCACCTCACTAAGATGAACATCAAGAAGGGTGACACCGTCTTGATTATTGCAGGTAAGGATAAAGGCAAGCAGGGGACGGTTTCGCGGGCGCTGCCGCAGATCAGCAAAGTGATTGTTGAGGGCCTGAATATTGCGAAGAAGCATATACGTCCGCAGGGTCAGACTCGCCAGGGAGGCATCATTGATAAAGCTATGCCCATTCACATCTCGAATACGATGTTAATTTGTACTGAGTGTGGCAAGCCGACGCGGGTGGCGCATGATCGTCGGCCTATGGGTACTGATCAAAAAATACGTTCGGTACGTGTATGCAAGAAATGTCACAAGATCATTGAAGACCGGGCGAGGAGTAGTTAAACGATGGCATCAAGACTGAAGGAAAAGTACCGGAAAGAGGTCGTGCCAGCCCTGCATAAGGAGTTTAACTACAAGAATCCAATGCAGGTGCCGGCGCTACACAAAGTTGTTGTCAATATCGGGATGGGAGAAGCCATTCAGAATGCGAAAGCGATGGATGCTGCCGTGTCCGACCTGGCATCGATTACAGGCCAGCGCCCGGTGATTACGCGCGCCAAGCGTTCGGTTGCCGCGTTCAAACTGCGTGAAGGCATGCAGATTGGCTGTATGGTAACGCTGCGTGGCGACCGCATGTACTACTTTCTCGATAAGCTCATGAATGTAGCCCTGCCGCGCTTGCGCGACTTCCAGGGTGTTTCTCCCGAAGCCTTTGATGGCCGGGGTAACTACACATTGGGGTTGCGTGAACAACTGGTCTTTCCCGAAATCGACTATGATAAGGTCGATAAGGTGCGCGGTATGGAAGTAAGTATTGTGACAACCGCTCGCACCGATGAAGAGGGGCGGCGGCTGCTCAAACTGATGGGCATGCCCTTTAAGAAATAATGCTGGAGAGTGGAATGGCAAAAGTCTCAATGATTGTGAAGTCGCAGCGCAAGCCCAAGTTCAAAGTGCAGCAGCATAACCGCTGCCAGATCTGTGGGCGGCCTCGCGCCTATATGCGCAAATTCGGCCTCTGCCGCATCTGCTTCCGCGAACGTGCGTTGCGCGGTGAGCTACCTGGTGTGACGAAGTCGAGCTGGTAATCGGAGGATGTTGTTACATGAACATGACTGATCCGATCGCGGATATGCTGACACGTATTCGCAACGCGGTTGGAGCGCGACATACTCGCGTACTGATCCCGGCTTCTAAGATGAAGCTGGCAATTGCGCGTGTGTTGAAGGATGAGGGTTACATCAATGATATCGAGATTCTGAAAGACAACCCGCAAGGCACACTTCGTATCACGCTGCGTTATGTAGAAAAGCGGTCGGTGCTGACGCAGTTGAAGCGCGTCAGCAAACCTGGGCTGCGTGTGTACACGAAACGGGCTGACATCCCTCGCGTCCGTGGAGGGCTGGGTATAGCCATTTTATCGACACCGCAGGGCTTGATGACAGGGCAACGTGCTTTCCGCGAAGGCTTTGGTGGTGAAGTCGTTTGCTACGTTTGGTAGGCAGGAGGGAATTAAGATGTCTCGTATTGGACGTGCTCCCATCGCTGTGCCGCCGAAGGTGCAGGTGACATGGACTGATGAGAATCTGGTGACGGTCACGGGTCCCAGGGGGGAATTGTCATACAAGGTCGATCCTATATTGACACTGAAGCTTGAGGATGGGACGATATCAGTTACCCGCCCGTCAGACACTAAGGACCATAAAGCGAAACATGGCCTGTATCGTACGCTCATCAACAACATGGTTGAGGGAGTGACGAAAGGGTATACAAAGCGATTAGAGATTCATGGTGTGGGCTACCGTGCTGCAAAGGTAGGAGATAACCTGGTGATTCAGGTGGGGTACTCCCACCCTGTCGAGGTGCAGCCTCCCAAAGGAATCGCCTTGAGCGTCGATGGTGTTGACCCGGCTACCAAGGCTACCAGGTTGAGCGTAAGCGGGATTGACAAACAACTGGTGGGGGAGGTTGCGGCGAGCATCCGCCGGATTCGCAAACCTGAGCCGTATAAAGGCAAAGGTATTCGTTACGCAGGTGAAAGGATTCGCCGCAAGGCTGGCAAAGCCGGGAAAGTCGGTGGTAAGAAGAAATGATAAAACGTTTTAATGCAAATCAAGCGCGACTTAAGCGGCACCGGCGCATGAGAAGCCGCCTGGAAGGCTCAGAAGCGCGTCCACGCCTGAGCGTATACCGCAGTGGGCTACATATCTATGCGCAAATAATCGATGATACGACTGGCCGGACCCTGGCTGCTGCTTCATCGTTAGACCAGGCTCTGCGCGACTTTACACCGCCGGAGAAAGCTGTTGAAACGAAGGGGGTCATGGAGGAGGCAGCGCCTGCGGAGATGGCGGCTGAGGTCGCACCAACCAGGGGAAAAGGGGCCAAGACAGCGAAGGCCACGGCAAAAGGCGCTCAGCCACAGAAGGGAGCTCCCGGCAGGGGTGGCAAGCCCGCTGCTCAGGTCAAAACTCAGCTACCCAGCGCGGAGAAAGGTGTGAAGAAGACTCCGGTTGAGGCGCTGGAGGGTGTTGCCGACAATCGAAAAGTAGCGGTTGCACGCGAGGTGGGTAAGCTGGTCGCCCAGCGTGCCAGGGAGAACGGTATCAGTCGTGTCGTCTTTGATCGTGGTGGCTACGCCTATCATGGGCGCGTGGCTGCACTTGCAGAAGGCGCTCGTGAAGTAGGCCTGAATTTCTAGGGCCGCTAGGAGATAAGATGCCAAGGATAGATGCTTCAAAACTAAACCTGGAAGAGACAGTGGTGCAGGTGCGCCGCGTGTCCAAGGTGGTCAAGGGCGGCAGGCGCTTTAGCATCCGGGCGCTTGTGGTCGTTGGGGACCGCGATGGCCATGTCGGCTTTGGCCTGGGCAAGGCGGCCGAGTATACGGAAGCCATCCGCAAGGGTGTAGAAGATGCTAAAAAGCATTTGATCACAGTTCCCCTGGCGGGAACGACCATTCCATTCATGGTGAAGACGCGCTTTGGCGCTTCGGAGGTACTGCTGAAGCCGGCGGCTCCTGGCACCGGCGTTATTGCCGGTGGGGCGGTTCGTGCAGTAATGGAGTCGGCTGGCATCCGTGATATCTTAACCAAGTCACTTGGTAGCACCAACGCTGCCAATACTGTTCAAGCGTGCATGCAAGGCCTGCTCGAGCTGCGCTCCGCCGAAGAGGAAGCCGCGCTACGTGGTAAAACGGTTGCTGAAATTGTTGGTAAGAAGCAGGCTGAGCGGCTTGCCGTTGCCGCTGCCAGTGCTGCTGAAGAGGCGGCTCAAGCGCGATCTGTCCGCGAAGAGGAAGCGCGTGAGAGCAGGGCCACCACTGGGCGTAGGGGTGCTGGGCCTGGTGAAAGAGATCGCCGTGGTGGCAGCGGAGAGCGCGGTGAGCGTGGAGATCGTCGTGGTGGCGGGCCTGCACGTCGTAGATAAACGACGATGGGAGAAAAAAATGACAAAACTGCGTGTTAAATGGGTCAAAAGCGCTATTGGCTATTCGAAAGACCAAAAGGCGACCATTCGTGCGTTGGGGTTGCGCAAACTCCAACAGACGGTTGAGCATGAAGATAATCCTGCCTTGCGCGGGATGATTCGCAAGGTTAACCACCTGGTAAAGATAGAGGAAGTAGTCTCATGAAACTTTCTGATTTGCGGCCAGCTCCTGGTTCACACAAGCGGGAAAGGCGGGTTGGTCGTGGACACGGCTCCGGTCGTGGCAAGACCGCTGGCCGGGGTACAAAAGGCCAGAAGGCTCGCACTGGCGGAACAATACACCGGGCTTTTAGCGGCGGCCAGACACGCCTGTCGAAGCGTCTGCCGTTCCTGCGCGGCCTGGGCAACAGTAATATACCTTTCCGCCATGATTATAGTATTGTCAATGTCAATGATCTGGAACTCTTTGAACCTGGTACGCAGGTGACGCCTGATGCCCTGGTGACGGCGGGCTTGATGACAAAGGCTAAGGGCCGGGGCCTGGTGAAGATCCTGGGTGAGGGCGAAGTGAATCGTGCGCTGACTGTACGCGCGCATAAGTTTTCTGCCAGTGCTCGAGCCAAGATCGAAGCAGCAGGCGGCACTGTTGAGATCATTCCAACAAAAGTGCACGAAAAGACGAAGCGGCGTAAGGACGAAGGTAAGAAGACACCGGAACAACGGGATATAACTTCTCGTTCTACCTAGTAGTGGAACCGTGTCGATTCTTGAAAGGAGAGTCCCATGTGGGAACGACTGCGCAGTATATGGACTATTCCAGATCTACGCAAAAAGATTCTCTTCACCCTGGCGATGTTATTGATCTACCGCGTCCTTGCCCATATCACAGTGCCCTTGACGCATACTGAAACGCTAGCTCTAAACAATCTGTTTACGTCATCGGGTGGTAGTAACCTTGGCCAGACGCTCGGCCTGCTGGATATCTTTTCCGGTGGATCACTGAAACAGTTCTCTATTGTTGCGCTGGGGGTTTATCCATATATTACCGCGACGATTGTGATGCAGCTCCTGCAGCCAATTATCCCGGCGTTGGAGAACATGATGCGCGAGGGTGAGGCTGGACGCCTGCGCTTCAGCCAGATCACACGTCTTATCGCTGTGCCGCTGGCGTTCTTACAGGCTATTGGCAGCGCGGCGATCTTTGTGAAGTTCGGCGTGCTGACGAACTTTAACCTCTTCGATCCGCAGTACACGCTGGAGTCACTGTCCATCCTGCTCGCGCTGACTGCCGGTACGATGATCCTGGTCTGGCTTGGTGAGTTGATTACTGAAAATGGTATAGGTAATGGCATCTCGATCATTATCTTTGGCGGCATCGTGAGTGGTATCCCGAGCCTGGTGTCTCAAGGGTATACGGCTAGCTCAACTCCCGGCGGCAGCATCGTCAGTATCGCCGTGTTCCTGTTTATCGGTCTGGCGACGATCATTGGAATAGTCTACATCTACCTGGGACAACGGCGCGTGCCGATTGAGTACCCGACGAAACGTATGGTGGGGCGCGGCATGCTGGTGGGTACTGCGCAAAGAACCTACATCCCGATGCAGGTCAACAGCGCGGGTATGATCCCGCTAATCTTCGCGCAGTCTATGCTGATCTTCCCAACGGTGCTGGCACAATACCTGTCAACTAGTAATACGACCTGGCTGGCGAGCGCCTCTAACTGGATCGGAACCTATATTGCTAATACGGGGACGTGGTATTACTGGGCCATCTACTTCGCGTTAGTGGTAGCATTTACCTACTTCTATGCATATGTGGTATGGCAACAGCAGAACATTCCCGAGAATTTGCAGAAGCAGGGCGCGCATATTCCTGGATATCGTCCGGGTGAAGCGACCCGCAAGCATTTGAACGATATTCTCAACCGTATTACACTGGCTGGCGCATTATTCCTGGGAATTGTGGCGGTTTTGCCATTTTTCGCACGTGTGGGCGGCAACCAGTTACTCAGTAGTGCGGCGGTGCTGATTGTGGTAGGGGTGGTGCTTGATACTGTCAGGCAGATCGAAGCCCAGATGGTAATGCGTAACTATTCGGGCTTCCTCACGTAGAGGTTCGATGTTGAACCTTGAGATACCGGGAGGGTAAGCGTGTATATTATCCTGGTCGGCGCGCAGGGATCAGGCAAGGGGACACAGGCCGAGATGCTCTCGGAGACGCTCGGCATTCCTCACCTCGCCAGTGGCGACCTGTTCCGTAAAGCGATTGATGAGAAGACGGAGCTGGGACTTAAAGTTAAGGTGTACATGGATCGTGGAGAACTGGTTCCCGATGATCTGACAGTTGTGATGGTGCTCGGTCGCCTGGCAATGCCAGATTGTGCACGGGGAGTGATATTGGATGGCTTCCCGCGCACCGTTGCTCAGGCGCAGGCTCTGGATAATGGGTTGCAAAGAGCTGGAAAACAGATTGATATCGCGATTTATCTGAAGGTCCCGCGTGAGGAATTGCTCAAGAGGCTTTCGGGGCGGTACATTTGCAGGGCAAATCAGCACGTTTACAACATATATTCTAACCCCCCAAAAGTACCAGGTGTGTGCGATATAGATGGGAGTGAGCTGTACCAGCGCCCCGACGATCTTGGGGAAGCGGTACAGACACGACTGGACATTTTTTTCAACGAAACCGTCCAGTTGCTTGACTACTACGGCAGCCAGCATAAACTCGCCGAGGTGAATGGGAACCAGGGTATCGACCAGGTGCAGAGTGAGCTTCTGGAAACGGTACAGAAGAGGCAAGCGTCATTGTAAGGGAACGGAATGGCGATCATCATCAAGTCAAAAGACGAACGCGAGAAAATGCGCGAGTCGGGTCACATCGTTGCAGAGATCTTGGCAGAACTGCGTGCTGCAGTACGTCCAGGCATCACTACGGATGATATCGACGCGCTGGCTGTAGCTGCGCTGAAGGAAAGAGGCGCGAAATCAAGCTCTTTGGGCTATCGTCAAGGGGCGTATCGTTACCCTGCATCGCTCTGTACGTCTGTAAACGATGAGATTGTACATGGTATTCCAGGCAAGAGGGAATTGCAAGAAGGCGATATTATCAGCGTCGACCTTGCTGCATCTTACAATGGCTGGCACGCGGATTCGGCCATTACGGTGCCTGTAGGGAAGGTATCTGCTGAAGTGCAGCGCTTGCTTAAAGTGACAGAAGACGCGCTCTACCGTGGGATTGCAGCGGCTAGTGCAGGCAATCGCCTGCAAGATATTAGCCGGGCGATACAGCAGTACGTGGAGTCGGCAGGTTTTTCGATAGTGCGCCAGTATGGAGGGCATGGTGTAGGACGTAGTATGCACGAAGACCCGCAAGGTGTGCTGAACTATGTTGAGCCTGGCTACCCTAACCCGGTGCTAAAGCCGGGCATGGTCATCGCTATTGAACCTATGGTCAATATGGGAGCGAAAGAAACGCGGGTTCTCTCTGACAACTGGACGGTGGCTACGGCTGATGGCAGCTACTCCACCCATTTCGAGCATACTGTAGCCATCACAGAGGGCGATGCAGACATCTTAACGCTCTAAGTTAAAAAAGAGGTAGAAATACCTCTCGACTTTTGTTGGCGTTTGTGCTATAATTCGTAGTTGGCTGCAGCAGTATCCACTGCTGCCATTTTATCATTTGGAATCATCACTCCTGTAGTCATCACCAGAGAAAGGATGCTATGCCAAAGAAGGATGAAATCGAAGTAGAGGGAAAGGTTCTTGAGGCCCTCCCCAATGCCATGTTTAAGGTTGAAATAGATGAACAACACCAGGTCCTCGCGACTCTCTCAGGACGCATACGAATGAATTTCGTGCGCATCGTGCCAGGAGATAAAGTGAAGGTCGTGCTGTCACCCTATGACTTGACGCGTGGCCGCATAACATGGCGTGTGAGATCGTGAGGCATTACACCTTTCTCTTACACTCTTCAATTTCTTCTGATGAGCATCTTTTCGTTTGGACCAGTATAGACAGGGGAATAGGCAGTACAAGCCAGGCCGTGTACTGGACTATCTATTGAGTTTTTAACTTATCTTATGTATGAAAGAATGAGGAGGGCGAACAATGAAAGTACGTGCCTCGGTAAAACCGCGTTGTGAGCACTGCAAGGTAATTCGACGCCATGGGGTAGTAATGATTATCTGTAGTAAGGATCCAAAGCATAAGCAGAGGCAGGGCTAATAGCGGGTCGTGGGTTTCAAGTTTCAAGCAGAGACTGAACTTGAAGCTCAGGGATCGAAACTGGAGGAAAAGATGGCTAGAATCGCCGGCGTCGACATTCCACGCGATAAACGTGTGGAGATTTCGCTGACGTACATCTTCGGGATCGGCTTGACGACGAGCCGCAAAATCCTGGAGCGAACGCGCATTAACCCGGATACACGGGTAAAAGACCTGACTGAGGAAGAAGTTAATCGCCTGCGTGAGGTGGTTGATCGCGAGTACAAGGTCGAGGGCGATCTGCGCCGCGAAGTGGACATGAACATTAAGCGGCTCATTGAAATCGGCTGTTATCGTGGAATGCGCCATCGCCGTAATCTGCCGGTGCGGGGCCAGCGTACACGCACCAATGCGCGAACACGTCGCGGGCCGAAGAAAACAGTCGCTGGCAAGAAGAAAGCGACAGCTAAGAAGTAACGCCGGGGAGGTATGGCATAAGCATGGCAGCAGACAAAAAGAAACCGACGGGCAGGCCCAGGCGGCGTGAACGGAAGTCCATTCCGCGTGGGCAGGCACACATTCAAGCGACTTTTAATAACACAATCGTCACCTTGACAGATCCCAATGGCAATGTTATCTCCTGGGGGAGCGCGGGTGGACAGGGCTTCAAGGGCTCACGAAAGAGCACCCCTTACGCAGCGCAGGTCGCTGCTGAAGCGGCAGCACGCAAAGCGATGGAGCATGGCCTGCGACAGATCGAAGTATACGTCAAAGGCCCCGGGTCTGGTCGTGAGGCGGCCATTCGCTCATTGCAGGCTGCTGGACTGAATATCACTTCGATCACTGATGTAACACCTATTCCGCACAATGGCTGCCGGCCGCCGAAGCGGCGTCGCGTGTAACCTGTGAAGTGCGTGTGAGGAGGAGTCAACTACATGGCGCGTTATACCGGCCCCGTCTGCAAATTGTGTAGGCGTGAGGGGGTAAAACTTTTTCTGAAGGGCGACAAGTGCATGACCAATTGCACTCTTGAGCGCCGCAACACCCGGCCAGGGCAACATGGTACAAGTCGACAGCGCAAACCCTCGGGCTATGCGCAGCAATTACGTGAGAAGCAGAAGGTACGGCGTACGTATGGCTTATTGGAGCGCCAGTTCCGCAAGACCTTTGTTACCGCTGCCCGGCGTCCGGGCAGGACGGGCGAGAACCTGCTCCAAATACTTGAGATGCGCCTGGATAACCTGGTGTATCGGCTTGGTTTCGCAGACTCACGGGCCCAGGCTCGCCAGCTTGTCTGTCATGGACATTTTGCAGTGAATGGCCGCAAAACCGATATTCCTTCATTTATTGCTAAACCAAACGATGTGATTAGTGTACGTGAGCGGAGCAAAGGCCTTGAATACTTCAAGACTCGCGCATTGCTGCTGGCGCAGAAAGGTGTACCTGCCTGGTTACGCCTGGATATCGATGAGATGTCAGGTCGTGTCCTGTCGCTGCCCTCACGAACAGACCTTGAACTGCCGTTTGAAGAACAGATGGTAGTTGAATATTATCAGCGATAATTCGTCGATTAGCCGATGGATATAAATATACCTTCACGGCCCGGGAAAGAGGGCCGTTCTAGGGTGCAGGACTCTTGGACTACCAGCTATTCCGTAAATTCTTTTGATTTGAGAGGAATTAAGCGCGAGGTCGTATGGCCTCACACAGCGTCCAGGTGATTCCACTATCAACAGGATTTAGGAATAAGTAGTGGTAGGAAAAGAAAGGCAGGTCGGAACTTGCAAGAAATTACTCTGCCTCGCATTAAAAACACAAAAACTCAGGGAAACTATGCGAGCTATGATATCGAGCCTTTAGAGGCGGGGTATGGGATGACCCTGGGCAATGCTCTACGGCGTGTGTTACTGTCCTCACTACCCGGTGCGGCAGTGACCTCTATTCGTATTGACGGGGTACAGCACGAGTTTCAGGACATTTCCAATGTGACGGAAGATGTCACGGATATTGTGCTCAACGTCAAGAAATTGCGCCTACGTTCTTTTTCGGATCATCCGGTATCGATGCGCCTGGAAGTAAACGGCGAGCGTGTGGTGACGGCAGCGGATATTATGGCTCCGAGCACTGTGGAGATTGTCAATCCTGACCTCCATATTGCGACACTGGACAACGAGAATGCCCACCTTGAGATGGAACTGGTCGTTGAAACCGGCAGGGGCTATGTGCCTGCCGATTCAAAAGAAGAGCAGCCCATCGGAGTGATTCCCGTAGATGCCATTTACACCCCTGTGCAGAGGGTAAACTACTCGGTTGAGCATACACGTGTGGGGCAAATGACAAATTACGATAAGATCGTACTTGAAATCTGGACTGATGGTACAATCCACCCGGATGAGGCTTTGCGCCAGAGCGCCGATATCCTGGTACGCCACTTTACGACCCTCGCTAATTACCGGGCGACACTTGTCGAACCGGAGAAGCCGCCTTTGAGCAGCATGCCGATACCGCAAAAGGTCTATGATACTCCTATCGAGGAACTAGAGCTTTCGGTACGTGCCTATAACTGCCTCAAGCGTAGCAACATTACGAAGGTGGGCCAGGTGCTTTCGATGAACGAGGAAGATCTGCTAGGTGTGCGAAACTTCGGTGAGAAGAGCCTACAAGAGCTGCGTGAACGACTGCTCGTGCGCAATTTCTTGCCGAATCCGCGTACCAGCGCTGTTGGGGCCGACTTGGACGGCGATCACGAAATGGAGGACTGAGTTGAGGCACCGAATTGCCGGTAATCGGATGGGTATGCCTGAGCCGCGTCGACGCTCTGCGCGTCGCAATTTGATGGCTGGCCTCATCCGTTACGATCGTATCAACACCACCGAGACACGCGCCCGTGCCATTCGTGGTGAAACTGAGAAACTGATAAGGATAGCTATCAAAGGCTATGTTGCCGCCCGGAAGTACCTGGCTTCGGTTGTTCCTGATGAAGAGAAGGCTGTGCAGATCCTGGCTTTTGCCCGCCGTGGTCGCTTCTCGCTCGATAAGAAAGTTTATTCGAACGAGGAACGTGCCGACCTGGGCAAGCCGCCTTTGACTGACAAGGGGCGTAGATTCCTGGAGAGGAAGCTCAAGGATCGTCGTGAAGAGCTATTACGCATCATCTCCGACGAGGATAAAGCTGAGGAGGCACTAGAGGCTGCCTACCAGGCGATGGTGATAGAGCTGCATGCCCGGCGTCGTATTCTGAAGTCGCTCCCGGATGAACTGGTTGTCAAAAAAATTTTTGACGAACTGGCGCCGCGTTATATTGAGCGGCCCGGCGGCTATACACGTATTACGAAGCTTGGCAGGCGTTTGGGCGACGCTGCTGAGATGGCGCAGATTGCCCTGGTGTAGGGAAAGGCTTTGTAGCGGGCGCGATTTAGCGCATCGCGTCCCCGGCGAGGTTTATGACTGCATCAATGGAGGGCGCGAGGGCATTGAAACGCGTTCGACTCTCCGAGGGCTTGTAAAGATACCCCGTATCTTTCTTGCTCCCCATTCCAGACGCCGCTGAGGGGTCCCTACAAAAGATGAAGCTCGCGTGTGGCATTGAGTATGATGGTACCGATTATCACGGCTTTCAACGTCAAGCGATTGACCGGGGGCCGACAATACAGGGAACCTTAGAAGCAGCAATAGCGCGTATCTCGGGCGAAATGCCTGTTGTGTACGGCGCGGGTCGCACGGATGCAGGGGTTCATGCACGCGGGCAGGTAATTCACTTTTGCACGAACGCGAAGCTGACGCCGCAAGTGTGGATGCGCGCTATGAATGCCGTCTTACCAGAGACCGTAGCGGTGCGGTGGATAAAAGAGGTCCCTGACGATTTTCATGCGCGTTACAGCGCCAGGAGTCGCTCGTACCGTTATACGATTTGGAACGATGGTGCGCCGGCCCCTCTGCGAGCAAGGTATAGCTACCATCGCCCGCAGGCGTTAGCGATGGACCCGATGGATCAGGCGTGTCAGTTGTTGTTGGGACGCAGGGATTTTGGAGCTTTTGGACGCAGCCCTGATGAGACGAACCCGTTAAAGCCGGGGCCGCATTCGTGTATTCGTACGATGCTTGAGGCAAGTTGCAAGCGCCGAGATGCACTTATCTATTGTGATTTTACTGCGGACGCCTTTCTCTCGGGGATGGTTCGCAGAATTGTTGGAACACTGTTGCTCGTAGGGCAGAGAAGGTTGAGCCTCGACGAATTTGCCGCTATCGTGCAGCGAGCAGAAAAGACGCACCCGGGTTCAGCGGCTCCATCACATGGGCTATGCCTGGTACGGGTTACGTATCCTGAAGATTTGGGACTTGGAGAGTACTACAAATCGTAAGTAAGCACTTCGTTTGGAGAACGGACAATGATGAAGACATATAGCGCCAAGGCTGCTGACCTGAAACCACAGTGGTATGTCATCGATGCTGAAGGTCAGGTATTGGGCCGCCTGGCTTCGCAGATCGCGCAGATTTTGCGAGGTAAGCATAAACCTACGTATACGCCAAACCTGGCGTGTGGCGATTTTGTGGTTGTGATCAATGCTGACAAGATTGCTGTAACCGGCAGGCGCCTGGATCAGAAGGTGTATTATCGCCATAGCCAGTATCCTGGCGGTCTAAAGGAGATAACGCTGCGACAGGTGCTCGGGGGTAAGTATCCCGAACGTGCTTTGCAGCATGCTGTACGCGGCATGGTGATGCACAACCGGCTAGGTGAGCAGCTGATGTCTCACCTCAAGATTTATGCAGGCCCGACGCATCCACACGAGGCGCAGAAGCCAATCCCCTGGACAGGCCCGGAGGCGTTATTGAAGCAGCAGCCCAGTGTGGCCGCTGAGCAGAGTAAGTAAAGGAGAGGAGTACCCACCTTGGCCGATACCATCAAAAGCGAGTATTACTATGGCATGGGGCGGCGCAAGACGGCTGTAGCCCGTGTGCGCCTCTTCCCAAATGGCGAGGGCAGTATCACCGTCAATGGCAAAAATGCCCGGCTGTATTTTGGGCAGGATTCCCTGACTACCGTTATTACTGCCCCGTTGCGCTTACTTGAGCTGGCTAGCGCGTACAATATGACGGTACGTGTAGTCGGTGGCGGCGTCAGCGGCCAGGCCGGCGCCATTCGTCATGGCGTGGCGCGTGCACTCGTACGTATCAATCCCGAATGGAAGGCCACTTTACGCAAGGCTGGCTTCCTGACGCGCGACCCACGCATGAAGGAACGCAAGAAGCCCGGTTTGAAGCGTGCCCGCAAGGCTCCGCAGTATACGAAACGCTAAAGTATGGTTCCTCCTTCCTGGTAAGGAGCAAAGAAAAGCACGGGCCACTGATAGTAAACCCGTGCTTTTCTTTACTCCTTGCTAAATCTCCATCTCTGAATGTTGAGGCACAGCCGCGTATACGGGTGTGCACCACTGCGCGCGATACTCGGGAATACGACCGCGCACTACGTCAAAGTATAGTTGCTGCAGCGCCCTGGCGATAGGGCCAACTTTGCCATCCCCGATGGGGCGGTGATCCACTTTAACGACGGGTGCGAGCTGCGCGCCGGTTCCGCACAGTAATATCTCGTCTGCAACATAAAGTTCGGTGCGGTCGATTTGCCGTTCGCGGGTAATTCTGCCAAATTCGCGCCGGGCTAACTCCATCAGTGTTTCGCGCGTAATGCCCAACAAGATATTCTCTGTTGGTGCAGGGGTGACGAATTCTCCATTCATCAGCAGGAAGATGTTTTCGGCGCTGCCCTCGGATACATGGCCTTCATGCGTGAGCATAATGGCCTCGTCGAAGCCGTTTTGCATGGCCTCGCTTTTAGCGAAAGCAGAGTTGACGTACGATCCGGTAATCTTTGCTCGCGCGGGGACGGCGTTGTCATCGATGCGCCGCCATGATGAGACGCAACAATGCAGCCCATTAATATCTATGTAATTCCCACAGGGTTCTGCTGTAATAATGAAGTGATCTGTGAGGTTATGCAGGCGTACACCAATCATCTGATCACTTTTATAAGCGACCGGCCGCAGGTAGACATCCTGTCGCTGGCCATTGCGCCTGACCAGTTCAATGCTGATATCGACAAGTTGTTCGACCGTGTAGGGCAGTGAGATTTGAAGAATCTTGCAAGAGCGAAGCAAACGCTCGTAGTGTTCGCGAATACGGAACAGGTAGACTTGTTGATGTTCCTCGTTCCAATAGCCTCTGATGCCTTCGAAGCACCCCGTGCCATAGGCGAAAGCATGTGTACGTACAGAGATGACACCTTGCTCGGCGGGTATGAACTCGCCATTCATGAAGAGTACTTTCGCGTCCATTTTTTGTAGAGCAAGTAGCTCCTTTGCTACTTACTTTTCCTCCTTTTCTTGATTTCTAGTTTCTGGTAACACGGACTGGAAGCCAGAAATGGAGCACTGCAACAGAATTACACTTAAAAATTACGTTTAAAAAATTTTCTTTCCAAGAGCAGACGTCACGAGTTCAACCGCGAGCAGCGCGGTCGCGTTTTCTCGATCAAGTATCGGATTCACTTCTACTACGTCCATTGCGACCAGGCGACCCGAGTCTGCGACCATTTCCATAGCCAGGTGGGCTTCTCGATAGGTCAAGCCACCACGTACCGGGGTGCCAACCCCAGGTGCGTATGTTGGATCCAACGCATCCATATCGAGACTCACGTGAATGCCATGATTGGCCTGTCCTGCGATGGCAAGAGCCTGGCGCATGACGGCAGAAATGCCCCGCTGATCGATATCAGGCATAGTAAAGACATGGACATGGTGCGTTCGTAAGAGATCACGTTCACCCTGATCGAGGTCGCGAGCGCCAACAATCACGATGGTTTGTGTATTGAGTTTAGGTGCCCATCCGCCAATACCTGTGAGATGGCTATTGCCTAATCCGGCAAGCGCTGCCAGGATCATACCGTGGATGTTGCCGGAAGGGGTGGTCTCCTCGGTATTGAAATCGCCATGGGCATCGATCCATAAGAGGCCAACATCTTTGTGAGCACGAGTAACGCCGGTGATGGAGCCTAATGCAATACTATGGTCGCCTCCGAGAATGAGGGGAAACTCATTTTCCGTGATTGTTGCAGTAACCACATCAGCCAGCTCTTCGGCTACCTTCACGATGGGTTCGAGGTATTTCACACGAGGATTGCCGATGGGCTGACTTTCCGGTTGAGGAACGTGGATATTACCTGTGTCCTGAACCTGGTAGCCGAGGCGACGTAGTTGGTCGTTTAGACCTGCATAGCGGATCGCGCTGGTACCAATATCGACACCTCGCCGATCCGCGCCCAAATCCATAGGAACGCCGATCACACGAATACGCATACTTTTTCCTCCTGTTCGCCGTTGAACAGTACGTTTTCTCACCCTATTATAGACGTTTGTGTGCCCGTTTGTCCATATTTTATGGAAGCCAATCTGGGGGTGCCATGAAGCCAAGTGTGATGTTTTGGTGCAATCAAGCGTAATTCAGCAGTGAAGCATAATTCAGTGCTTGAAGGGTTATGGGGGTATACTACAATAGCTGTAAAGTGTATCTCCATCGAAATATCTCTGTTCAGCTTCATTTAGAAAGTGAGGCGATTCGTGTACCGGTTATTTTCTAGTCACTCCCGGGTTCCTTTAATGTTCTTGAGCGCCTTGCTGCTCATCCTGGCGGCATGTGGTGGGAGCGCTTCGACAACTCCCACCACCAGTGGCACTCACCCACTGGCGTCCAGCCAGGTGTTGGTCTTCCCCAATGTCGGCACCCAGGACATTGGAGTGCTTGATCCGGCGCAGGGGCCAGATGCCAATTCGGGAATTGCGGTGGGCATGATCTATAGCGGCCTGGTGAAGTTTGACCAAAACTTAGAAGTGGTACCTGACCAGGCAAGCTCCTGGACAATTTCCCCTGACAACAAAACCTATACCTTTAAACTGAAGCCAGGCATCATGTTCTCGGATGGAACGCCTGTGACAGCGCAGACGTATGTCTATACGCTGACGCGACAGATTTTGCCGCAGGTGCAAGGGGGGTTTGCCCAGGGATTCTTTGGTATCATAGATGGTGCGAATGATGTCATCAATGGGAAAACCACGGTGCTGCGCGGGGTCAGGGCACTCGATGACAGCACCTTGCAGATTACACTCACACAACCAGCAGCTTATTTCCTGGATTTGATGGCCACCTCTTTCTGTTTCCCGCTGAATGAGAAAGTCATCGCCAGGTATGGGCAGAAGGACTGGGTAAACCACGCAGCAGGAAATGGGATAGGCACCGGCCCGTTCATGGTCAAAGAGTGGGATCACAACGTCAAGATGGTGCTGGTGCCCAATCCGCACTGGTACGGGGCGAAGACGAAGCTCACCGAAGTAGATATGCTCTTCGTGAGCGACCCCTCTACTGCATTCAAGTCGTTCCAGGCAGGACAGTACAATTTCGACTGGAATATCACAGTGCAGGATCTGGCAATCGCGAAGAACATGCCTGGCTTTATTAGAGAATCGCAGCTCCAAACCGACCTGCTCTTCTTTAACAACAAGATGGCTCCATTCGACAAACCGGCGGTACGCCAGGCTTTTGCGTATGCTACAGATAAAGCGACACTGGTCAACGCCATCTTTAAGGGTGCGGCAGTCGCAGCCCCGACGATCATTCCACCAGGGATGCCAGGTTATCAGGTAGGCTACCAGGGGCTGCCATACGACAAAAACAAGGCACTGGCTGCCCTGGAATCCGCTTACCCGGATGTGAGCAAGGTACCCCCTATCACGTTCACTTACCCTAGCTCGCAAATATCCAGTCTTGAGGCACAGGCGCTGCAACAAATGTGGCAGACGGCGCTAGGTATCCGTGTGAATTTGCTCTCTGTGGAACTGAACGCCTATAACACTGAGACAACCAACCGGCAGGTCCAGTTTGGCTTTACGCAATGGACGGCTGATTTCCCCGACCCGTATGATTGGTTGGCATTGAATCTGCTCTCGAACGCGGCTGGTAACGATGGTTCATGGAGTAATGCGCAGTTCGACCAGGCGGTGATGCAGGCTGAGCAAGCGACAGGTAATGCTCGTATTCAACTCTATAACCAGGCTGAGCAGATCGCTATCACCGATGTAGGCTGGCTGCCTCTCGATCACCAGGCGCTCTCTGCGGTTATCCCATCCTGGGTGCGCGGGGTGACCCTCAATAATACAGGGCTGTACTTCGGCGATTGGTCGGGTGTGTACCTGTTACAGCATTAGGTAGTCCCTTGAAAGTCTGCTATAAGGGATGATATACTGAAGTTAGCAAATCTAGTGTAGGCCCGCCTGTATTCCCCTGGCGGGCTTTCGCCTATGTATAGCGTTAATTAGGGGTGCTGCGTGCGTCTATAACAAGCCTTTGTCGAGCGTGTAATCAGTGAAGCAATGTTGCTTCGCTATGCTATGCAGCATTCACGGCCCAAGAGTGACCAGCAGTCAGGAGGTACTTGTCTATGGCTATCGATGTTATGAATCCCTACGATATGGCGGTTGCGCAGTTCGATGAAGCGGCTGACCGCCTGGGGCTTTCGCAGGCGATGCGAGCTATTTTACGTAAGCCCAAACGCGAGCTGATCGTCAATTTCCCGGTGCGTATGGATGATGGTGATGTGGAGATGTTTACGGGCTACCGGGTACAGCACAATATCAATCGTGGTCCCGCCAAGGGTGGTATCCGCTTTAGCCCGGAGGTCTCGCTCGATGAGGTGCGCGCCCTGGCGATGTGGATGACCTGGAAGTGTGCAGTGGTGGGGATCCCATTTGGCGGGGCAAAAGGTGGCGTGATCTGCGATCCGCACAAGTTGTCCCGCGCTGAACTCGAACGCCTCAGCCGGCGCTATGCCACGGAGATTTCTATTTTGATTGGCCCTGATAGCGATATTCCTGCGCCGGACATGAACACCAACCCGCAAATCATGGCTTGGATGATGGATACGTTCTCGATGCACAAAGGCTATTCTATACCAGCCGTCATCACCGGCAAACCTCTTGCCATCGGCGGCAGCGAGGGACGATTGGAGGCGACCGCGCGCGGTGTACAGTATGTAACGCTTGAGGCGATGCATGACCTGGGGATGCGCCCGGAGGATAGTTCCGTGGTGATTCAAGGCTTTGGCAACGTGGGCAGCATCTCGGCACGCCTGCTGCATGAACTTGGCTGTAAGATTCTCGCTGTCAGCGATATGCATGGCGGCGTTTATAATCCACATGGCATCGATATACACCGGGCGCTGCGCTATTCTAAGGAGCATGGCTCCTTGAAAGGTTTGCCTGAGACAGAGCCGGTTACAAACGCCGAGCTGCTTGAACTTCCATGTGACGTATTAGTGCCTGCTGCTCTGGAGAATCAGGTGACAGCAAAGAATGCTTTGCGCGTGAAGGCCCGCCTGATTATTGAGGCGGCGAATGGCCCCACTACTCCAGAAGCGGACCGTATTCTCAATGACCGGGGTGTGATGATTGTGCCTGACATCCTGGCTAACGCAGGCGGTGTGACGGTGAGCTACTTCGAATGGGTACAGGACCTGCAGCGCTTCTTCTGGTCTGAACACGAGATCGATAATCGCCTGGAGTCAATCATAACCCGTGCGTACCAGGCGGTGCGTGCGAAGACTGATGAGCAGGAGACGAATATGCGTATGGGAGCGTACCTGCTGGCCGTGGCGCGCGTGGCTGAGGCGACGGAGATACGGGGAGTGTATCCCTAAGATCCGAAAAATAGGGTGCAACTGTGGCGCATTTGCGCCCTATTTTTTCAAAATAGGGTGCAACTGTGGCGCATTTGCGCCATAAATTTTTGGGCGCTCTCCCAGTTTGCTTGTACCTGCAAGGCTTTTCAGGGCGATCAACCACATGCGATTGCTCCTTTGGTCAATGAGGCACCGCCTCTATATGTAATATTTTCAGCCAGATGTCCTGTTTATTTTCCCATTCGGGGGGATTCCAGACAGGTTCCAGGCAGAAGATTACATGCACGAGTGAGCCCTCCTTGAAAGAGTCTAATTGGGAGCCGCCGCGAAAATATGTACCATTGAATTGCCTGTTGTTGGCTTTGAGGCGTACTCGTAAGTGGCGTCCTGCGGGTCCGCTTGTCCAGCGGCGGGTGAGGCGCAGGTTGTTCATTCTGAAGGCGGGCTCGGGGTTGCCAGCCCCGAAAGGGCTGAGCAGGCTGATCTTGTTGTATGCGTCGTAGGTAAGCGCATCCGGATTGGCGATAACGAGATCGACCTTATCTGTTGGAGTTGTGATCTCCTGTTCGATGACTTCGCCGTTGAGGGTGAGTTCAGATGTTTCTGTTGTTTCTGTTACTGCACCCAGGGTTTCGAGAGAGGGTTTAGAGCTTTCATGCCAGTTCAAGAGGTGCTTGCGCAGTTCTTCGATATTGGAATTGGCGATGGTGAAGCCGGCTGCCTGGGCATGTCCTCCATGACGCTCGAAAAGATCTGCACGTTCGCGCAGGGCCTCGATGATGTTGAACCCCCCGTGGCTGCGTGCGGAGCCACGGCTCGACACCGTGTCTCTGCTCAGTACAAAGACCGGGCGTTTGATTTCTTCGGATAGCTTGCCAGCCACCAGGCCAATGATACCCTCCGGCCAGGTATCTTTATCGCCGTAAACCAGCACTACCTGCTCGTTAGATTGGCTTTGCGCCTGCTCTCGTACAAGCTTCATCAACTCCTCTGTTTGCTGCTGGCGCGACTGGTTTAGCTGCTCCAGTTCCTGGGCGTAATTACGAGCTGCCTCGTCATTGCCGGTAGTCAAGAGTTGAAAAGCGATGCTGGCGTGCTTCATGCGCCCGGCGGCATTGATGCGCGGTGCCAGAACGTAGGAGATGTCGCGTTCGCGGATAGTGCCGGCTTGCAGGTTGGCAGTCTGGATGAGCGCTCGCAGGCCAGCGTTTAGGGTGTGGTTCAGCTGTTGCAAGCCCAGGCGCACGAGTGTATGATTTTCGCCCAGCAGGTACGCTATGTCGCCGACGCTGCCGATGGCAACGAGATCGAGCAGTTCATGCACCTCTTGCTCTCGCTGATGCGCACGGAAGAGCGCCTGTGCAAGCTTGAAGGCGATCCCTACCCCACAAAGATAGCGCTCGCTGTAGGTGCAATCTGGTCGCCAGGGATTAATCATTGCATAGGCCTGGGGGAGTTGTTCCGGCGGGTGGTGATGATCGGTAATGATGATATCGATGCCGAGCGTTTTTGCATATAGCACTTCTTCGACATCGGAACTGCCGCAGTCGGTAGTGATAACCAGCGATGTACCCCTGGCTTTAACCTGGTCAAGCGCTTCCCTGCTTAGCCCACGTGCCTCGAGAAGCCGGTGCGGGATGTAATAATCAAGTGCTTCACCGGGATGCTCGAGCATGCGCAGCGCACGAGTAACGAGGGCCGCGGAGGTGACGCCATCAGCGTCAAAGTCGCCAAAGACCGTGATGTGTTCGTGGGTTGCAAGCGCGCGTTGAATACGTTCAAGCGCGCGGTCCATGTCGATCAATGAGAGCGGGTCGGGTAGCTGGTCATAGCGTGCCGCGAGAAATCTATGCATGGCTTCAGGCGTTTTGATGCCACGATTGTAGAGTAGCTGGGCGTGGAGATACTCTATGCCTGCTTGCTGGAACGCTTTAATTTGCGCTTTTGTCAGCGGGTCATATACGGCCCAGTTTGCTGATGCAGAAGGCGATGGTTCCACCTATCTATCCTTTTCTATGTTTCTAACTTTCTTCTGAACGAGATCGGGAAAAGGGAACATGGGCACACTCCCACATCCAACCAGGGCGATGCAAGCATCCCCGCCCTGCTCCACACCACTCCCGCCCCTACGCGCTATCCTCCCGCTCCGGGTTAGTCGGGCAGCAGGCGTAAAAAGACCTCGTTACCGAGCAGGCGTCCTCGTTTGCTCAGACGCAGCCAGCCGTTTTCTTGCTCCAGCAGCCCGGCTTCTTCGACTGTGCGCAGGCGGTTGCCGACGAAACGGGTGAATGGTTCGGCGAAGCGCTCTTCAAAGGTTGGTAAATGCAGGCCCTGCGCGGTGCGAAGTGCCAGAAATGCCGTCTCGGACATCTCCTGTACACGGTCGAGTGTTTCACTTTCAGCTTCCGGTCGCTGCCGCATTCTGAGCAGGTTTATGTATTGCTGGGGATCGAGCACATTGAAGAACCGCTTACCTGCGAAGTATGAATGCGCTCCGGCTCCCATACCAAGGTAAGGGAGATTCTGCCAGTAGGTCAGGTTATGGCGGCTCTGATGCCCCGGTCGCGCCCAGTTAGAGATTTCGTAGTTCTCGTACCCTGCGGCTTGCAGGCGATCATCGGCGTACTCGTACATATCGGCGCAGAGGTCTTCGTCCCCTGGAGTGATGCGCCCTTCGTGTGTCCAGGTATAGAAAGGCGTGCCTTCTTCGATAATCAAGGAGTAGAGTGAAAAATGGTCGGGATGCAAGGCCAATGCCTGGTCCAGCGTTGCTTGCCAGTGGCGCATCGTCTGTCCGGGCAGACCAAACATGAAGTCAAGATTGATTGATGTAAATCCTGCCGCGCGCGCATTCTGCACTGCTTGCGTAATTTCTGCAGGTGAATGAATACGGCCTAAGGCTTTGAGAAGTTCAGCATCAAAGCTCTGAGCGCCCATGCTGAGACGGTTGATTCCAGCAGCATGCAGGCCTGCCAGTTGCTCGAAGCTGAGTGTGCCAGGATTGGCTTCCAGTGTGATCTCGGCATCTTCATCGACAGCAAAGGCGCGGTGGCAGGCCTTGAGCAGGCGGGTGATCTGTGCCACTGTGAGCAAACTCGGGGTGCCCCCGCCGAAAAAAATTGTGCGAGAACGGCGTGATGTGCCATCAGCGCTTTGCGCGAGTTTCCCGGCCAGTTCTATCTCGGTGAGTAAGGCGCGTACGTATGGTTCGCGCAGGGGAAGAATGCCGGCATAGGTGTTGAAATCGCAGTAGTAGCAGCGAGTATGGCAGAAAGGGATATGCAGGTAGAGAGAGACGGTCTCTAGAAGTTCCTGAATAGCTGATATATGTTTTGGGTGAGTATAGGGTTCTAACAGTTGCCTAACATCTGCCATTATGGTATACTTTCTCTAACTTGTGATGCACCATTGATGCATCACTTACCCGTTTTCTTGGGTAAGAAACCTGAGTCGTATATCGGTTCAGGTCTGCCGCTACGGTTGCCGGCAACAAGCCTGCGGGCTTGCCTGCTTGTATGCAGGAAGAGAGATAGCAGTATCTTGTCATGTCCTTTTGCATGATAGGATAATTCTATTGCTTAGCAACGGTGCGCTAATGGTCATGTATGATACTGTGCCATTTAGCGATCAGGGCGGGGCTTGCCCCGCCCCTACATACAATACACGGGCTTCGCGGGGTGCACCGCGAAGCCCGTGCAGTTTCTTATGGCCCACCGGTGCTACCTGGTACACCTGGGACTGGGGTAGTAGCTGGTGCGCCGGATGGTAAGACGGATGTGGGCGGCAGGTTATTGGCATCGAGCAGCATGTTTTGATCTATGGGTGTGATCTTCGTCGCGGGAAGGGCTTTCACCTCCAGGAGCCAGTTTGCTAATGCAAAATTCTTGAGCGATTGCAAGGTGCTCGCGTCTATAGGTCGCGAGGGATCGATGTTCAGGATTTGCACGATGCGGAAAGCCCCATTTTCCACCAGCACCGGGCTGATCTGGTTCAAGATACGGGATGGATCGAAGAGCCAGTTGTCTACGATCCCTGATTGATCGCTCTGTGCTTCTACACCACGAGGTAACCAGCCCAGGCTGCCGCCGCTGCTGGCGGTGCCTGAATCCACCGATTTCTGTTTGGCGAGCTTGCCGAAGTCGGCTCCTTTCTGCAGTTGCTTGAGTATGTTTTTGGCGTTGGCCAGGGTATCGATGGTCATAGTGCGGGCAAGCACCTGGTACGCCGGTGAGACTGTCAGGGAGGCAAGATAGTTCTGCATATTGACGCGACGCAGATTCAAGGTCATCATCTGAACCACGTCGTCGTTAGAGATGTTCATCTGACTGAGGAAGCTGTTGTAGCCGCTGGACGTTGGAATAGTGGCTTTAAAGTCATTCAAAGCGTTATTGATCTGGGTGGGCGACGGGTTGATCTTATTTTGAATGGCCGTGCTCTGTGTAGTGAGCCATTCGCGAATAAGCTCGTCGTCTTGCAGCCAGGTAGCGCTGTCATTGCCGACTTGTGACTGGGTGAAAGTCTGCTTCTCTAACGGTATCGTGTTCTGGTTCAAATTGCTGATTTGACTGCTAAGGCTCGCGTGCTTCACCTGGGCGTCAGACAATTGTTTCTGCGCCGTTTTCAACTGATTTTCGAGATTGGTGCGCTGCTGGCCAGACCCGGAGGGCAATGCCTTGATCTGCTTGTTCAGGCTGTCAATTTGCGTGCTGAGAGTGTTGCTAGAGTCTAGTGCAGTCTTATCCTGATTCTGGAGAGCCTGAACCTGGGCCGTAAGGCCGTGGGGGCCATAAAGCTTGTTAACTTCGAGCTGCGTCCTGAATGCTACTAACTTGTGGTATTGAGATTGTGGGATCGCATGGCCGTTGACACTGGTGATGGCTAGACCGGGCACGACGATATTGAGATTAATCCAGAAGCCAACGACAGTGCCGACGATGAGCAAAACGATCAAACCCGCAATACTCCAGGTAACGCGGCGTTGAATCTTGACCTTTTCTTTATGGGAGAGGTGTTTCCCCCATCCAAAGATAAGAGGCTTGCCATCACGCCGCGCTTCGACGCGCGCCGTCTGCTTATGGTACCTCTTTGGTTTCGCTGATCGCTGATTTTCGGGCCGTCGTACAGGACGCTCAGTCTGACTTTTCATATACTTCCCTCCTGCTCAAGGCGATGGCTGGCGTTTACATGCAAGTTAACTAGTAAATCGGGATAGCGGAACATCCAGCAAGGGCCGATTTATCGGCCCCTAATGATCTTTGACAACGGAATCGAGTAATATCTCGCACCTTTCGCTACCGTCCTGTAGGGACAGGGGGTGGATGAGGGGATGGGTGGGTGCCTCGTGCCTGTCCTGGTGGCAACCGGATTCGTCCGGGTCTCGTGAAGCAAACGGATCGCACTCCAACGAGGACAGGCACAAGGCCCCCGCATCCGCTCCACCCCTCTCCCTGTCCCTACAGGACGAGGGCGATTCCATTACCTTGTTCGGTCGTCAAAAATCATCAGGTGTGCCGGAGTAATTGTTAATCTACATGCCGCGCATGTGCTCCGCGGTATAGGGCAGCAGTGCCATATGGCGTGCCTGTTTAATAGCTAAGCTGAGACGGCGCTGGTGTTTAGCGCAAGTCCCCGTCTTACGGCGAGGCTCAATTTTGCCACGATCTGAAATGTAGCGTTTCATGAAACGGCCGGCGTCCTTGTAATCAATTTCACGCACGTGATCGTGGCAGAACTGGCATACTTTCCGCCGGGACGAACCCGAGCCGCGTGGGCCTGTTCGGTCGCGGCGTGGGCCTCCCTGGGTTCGGTCTGTTGTTGTAGTTTGTCTTTGCACGGACTATTCTCCTCTATTGCCCCTTAGAAAGGGATTTCCTCAGGGTCTTCAGGGTAGGTCGTCCGGGAGGTCGGGAAGAAAGGGATCACCTCGGTCATCGCTGCTCCCTGCCGCATAGCCCTCTGAACCGCTTGACGCGGCCTTCGGCGTGAGCATCTCCATATCGCTAGCGATAACGTCTACTCCAGACCGCTCTATACCGTTTTTATCGGTATATTTGCGTTGCTGCAGGCGGCCTTCGATATAGACCTTAGAGCCTTTGTGCAGGTAGCGCTCGCAAGTCTCCGCGAGTTGGCGCCATGCAACAACATTGAACCACTCGGTCTCTTCCCTTTTCTCGCCATTGGCGGTTTTATAAGTGCGGCTAACGGCGAGACTGAACCTTGTGAAAGGGGTACCATCTGATGTGACTTGCAATTCGGGGTCTCTTCCCAGGTTCCCGATGAGCATGATTTTGTTTAACATAGCCTGTCAATATCCTTTCAATAGTATTGACGCTGAGACCGAATGATGAGCCCTACCCGGACGAATCCTCACTATACTTCAATATTTTCTGCTTCTTCGACAGCAGGTGGGACGTACTCGATCTCTACAGGGGAGAGCACGATAGGTGCTTCCTCTTCCTCGCCGGTAGGCACTTCTACCGCTTCAGGCTCCGCGCCCGGCTCGGCAGGTACTTCCGGTACTGCTTCTGCTTCGGCCTCTGTGCCAGGTGTGGCTGGGGCCGGGGCTTGAGCTGCGGCAGCGGCAGCGGCTCGAGTTTCGCGTTCCTTCTGTACAGCGATAGGATCGCGTCTCTTAATGAGGTGCCGCAGCACCTCCTCAGAAACCTTCATAGTACGATCCAGTTCAAGCACGGTCTCAGGGGTCAAGTTCATATCAAAAAACACGTAGAAGCCGTCACGATGATGCTGGATGGGGTATGCCAGGCGGCGACGCCCCCACTGGTTTACTCTGACGACCTGACCGTCATAGGTGCTGACGATCTGCTCGACACGCTCCAAGATAGCGTGTGATTGCTCTTCGCTGACTTCGGGGTTGAGAATGAAGCCGAGTTCATAATCACGCCTCACGAAGCCACCTCCTTCCTATGGGTATGCATCTGGTCAAATCGCTCGTGGGAGAATGATTGCCAGAGCAGGTAATGCATCGGTAAAGCGATGCATAAAAATGATTGCCGCGAACCGTTGATTTTAAACCGCGGCATTACCAGTAAATTACATGCTCGCGCTCCTCTCAGGAGGCGTTTACTCCACCTGTACAGGTGGAAGCACCCCGCTATTATAGCATTGTTCCTTACGTCTGACAATAGTGCTCACCGTCCACATTCTTTTAATGCAGAGCGAAAGCGGAAAAGCGGAAAAAGCAGAACGTTTTCTGTAATAGTGGAGATAGCGTTGTTTGGTTAACTTTATTGACACCATTCGATATGTAGCTCATACTATAACCAGCAACAAGCGTCTTTTGATGAATCGGGGAACATATGCAAGGGGATCCCAGGAACTACACGCCCCGCTCGCTACGCGGACGCAGGACTCAACCGGCGCTTCCAGGGGTGACGCTATCTACAGCTCCCATTGTTGTGCAATCGCAGCGTGATGCAGCTTTGCCACAACCCCCGGTCAAAAAGCGGCCACGATATGCGCGACGGGCAGCGTTAAAATTGCTGGGTCTGGGAGCGCTGCTAGCAGTAGTATACCTGGCGATGTATCCCTTGCTGGCAGGCGCGGTTGTTGATAATGGTGCAGTTGAACAAGCATTATATGGCGTATTTCCCTGGTTGCCGCGTCTCTTCTGGACAGCATGGGCTTCTTTCCTCGTCAAGGGGTTGAATCATATCTCTGTGTTTAGCCTTGGGACGAGTAAGGGTGCGAGTGGCTATGCTAACCTGCTGTTGGTGCTGTTCGCGCTGGCTTTCGTGCTGGTGCTCATCGCGGCCCGCATAGGTGGCAGGGTGGCGCGGGAGCGGCTTTCCGCCAATGGTAGGCGCCTGCTGCTCTGGACAATCTTTGCGCTTACCGGGATGATGGGTATCATCTTCGTCTTTGCGCCTGCTGTGATGTCGCGAGATCTCTTTCTCTATGCTGCGTACGGGCGTATGGTGACGGTGTATCACGTCAATCCCTATGTTGTGAGCCTGGCTGCTTATCCCACTCAATTATTAAGCGCTTTTGTTCCTAAAGGGACGGGCGTTGCTCCCTATGGTCCTCTGTGGATTGACCTGACGCTGCCGGTAGTGCTGGTTGCGCGTGAGAGCGTCGCTAACATTATGATCGGATTTCGCCTGGTGGGCCTGGTAGCGCACCTGGCGAACGCGGCCTTGATCTGGGTCATCCTTGCCAAACTTAAACCAGAGATACGCATCTCCGGTACACTCATGTATGCATGGAATCCACTGGTGCTGCTGGTAGGTGTGAGTGAGATGCATTATGAAATAGTAGTTGTCTTCTTTGTGTTGCTGGCGGTGCTCTTTTGTCAACGAAACTCTCTTTTGCCGGGCTGGATTTGTTTACTGCTGGCGGCGCTGATCAATATACTGGCGGTGCTGCTGCTGCCGCTTTTCTTCCGGCTGATCTGGAAAGAAGCGCGTGTCATGCGGAGATGGCGGCGTGTGCTGTGGTGGTTAGCGCTTATAGTCCTTTCCGGGATGGTTGTGGTTCTGGCCTACGCTCCGTACTGGCGAGGGTGGGGTCTGGCAGGTATTGCGTCGGGTATGCGGCAGGTTTTTTTACAAGATAGCGCCGTTAATTCGCTGGATGCTGCTATAATCCACCTTCCTATGGGATTTCCACCATTTTTATCCTCGATAGTCCTCCCCCATCACTGGATGATACTGGTTGCAGTGATTGCAGGCTGTCTACTGTTGCTGGGTACGTGGCTTACCGATACCCTGGAATTCGTTTTGCTGTTTAGTAGTTGGATATTCCTGGCACTGGTAGTGCTTTTGCCCGTGAACTGGCCATGGTATATACTCCTGCCCCTGGCCCTGGCGATCTCGAGTGGGAACTTTCGTACCACGCTGCTCGCTTTGCTGCTGACGATGGGTGCCGCCCTGGAGTACTACTTCGGGCTTTTGCATCCAGTATGGCCCGGCCAGGGGCTGATGACGATTGGCCTGCCGCTGCTTATATGGGGATGGATGCTCTTCTTTACTTCAACCTGGCATATGACACGCTCAGATGATACTGCACAATCGCCAGCCGAGCCGGTAAAGGGCCCCAGTTTTTCGCGCCCTTCCCGGCCTTCATGGGCTGATCGACGAAAGCCATTGTGAGGCGCGCTACCATGTTCTCCATTCCTCAACTTGAATGATAGGGTATACTTTGTGTGTCTGAATTGAGGACGCAGTTTGGAAGCGGGAACAGGAGCGAGACCCTCTCGCCAGATACTTCCATAGCAGCGAAGAGAGAAGAGGTGGCACTCATGAGCTTCTTTGAGACGGAGGAAACCAATCAATTTACGTTTGAGGCCTTTGCAGCCCACCCATTTTATACAGCAATCAACCGTTCGCTGGTTCAGCAAGCCCTCGCACCCCTTGTGATACGCCCTACTGGTGCGACACTGACGCTTGTGGACATGGCCTGTGGAACGGGAGCGATCACGCGGCTGATTGCCGAAGAACTGGCCCGTCAAGGACGCCAGGCACACATTCTCGCCGTTGACCCGTCAGCAGACGCGCTCCGGCACGCGCAGAAGAACCTCGAAGTGCTGGGGGCAGAAGCCGATTTCTTCCAGGGAGAAGCAGTCGATCTTTCCACACTCGTCCACGATGTGGATGCGGTGTTCTTCTGTAACGCGATCCACCTCATCGCCGATAAACGCGCAACGTTTCGGCAGATGGCCGCTATTCTTGCTCCAGGCGGAGTGTTCGCCTGCAATAGCGCCTTCTACCAGGGTACCAACGACGAGGGCACCCTGCGCTTTAGCCGTCTGTGGATACGCCGGGCCGTGCAGTGGCTGCGCAAGGAGCATCCAGAAGCACGGTTCTCACGCGAGGCAAAAGCAATCGCCATGCAGTGGCTCGCTCCCGAGGAATACAGCAGCCTGCTCAGGGAGAGTGGCTTTAGCCAGGTAGAGACCGTCCAGGAACGAGTGATGATGTCGCTGGATGGGTTACGGGACCTCGGCCACTACAGGCTCTTTATCCAGGGGGCTTTACCAGGAGTGCCGCTGGCGCTGGGAGCCGCCGCGCTCGGCACAACCGTGTACGAGGTATGCCAGGAACTCGGCATGACCGAGGTGCCGCGCATGTGGTTGCAAATCATCGCAAGGAACCGATAATGCAAAGCACACTATGAATGGCGACACCCAGAGCATCGGTCGAAAATTAAAGGACATGTTCGTTCAGGGTGATCCGCTGTTGACGAATTAGCCTACTTGGAGTAATGTATCCTCGTTATGCGAACAGAGAAAACCCGCATGCTGCGTTCAGGAGAAGTGGCCAAACGCCTGGGCTTGCATCCCCTCACCGTTCGACGGTGGGTGATTGATCGGCAAAATTGCCGCCGTTCAGATCGGGCGTGAGGCGCGGATTCCCATCACCGAAGTGGAACGGCTTCTGGGAGAGCAGCGAGCAGGAATCATCGTCCTGTATGGGCGAGTCAGCGGACACGAGCACAAAGAAGATTTGCAGCGGCAAGTGCAGCAGCTTGAACAGTGGGCTGTGGTGGCACGGACTGGTCAGAAGACCATAACCTTGACAGATAGTGGCTCTGGCCTCAATACCGAGCGGAAAAGTCTCCAAAGACTGCTGGCGCTGGTGCAGGACTATCAGGTTGCCGAAGTCGTGGTGACCTTCTCTGATCGGCTCACACGATTTGGCCTCTCGTACTTGCGAACGCTGTTTTCGGGGTACGGGGTCACGTTGACGGTGCTTTCTCCAGACGAGGACGAAACGCCTAAACAGGAATTGACGGAAGATTTGTTAGCGAGCATCACCTCCTTTGCCGGTTGGCTCTACGGCTTGCGTTCCCGAAAAAAAGCCGCCCTGGTCGAGTGCGCGAAGCAGGTGCTTGCCAAACAGGAGTCGTAACATGGCCAAGCCGCAAACGCTCTCGTTTCCCATCCGCTTGCCCGATGCTCTGCAAGCCGAGGCGTTGCGTCTGCTGGATGCCAGTCGCCTCGCCATCAACGAGATCCTTGTCGACTTGTGGCCCCAACTGGATCAGTTTGCGGGGGATCGCAGTGGGCCTGCCTGGAAACAGGTCGAACGGTATCTGCTCAAGCGATCAGGCCATGGGAGTCGGCAGGAACGCTGTGAGATGGAGCAGGCTGGAAGAATCCTGCGAGCACAAGCCAGTCGCAAGCAGGTCTTTCAAACCATCCTGCCTTTGCTCTCTGAAGGATTGATTCGTGAGGCTGCGGAAACACGTCCCGCCCGCAAAGATTATCGGGCGATCAAAGAGCAGGTCCGTGCGCTCCGCGAACGACTGCACGATGCCGGGGAAGATGCCGACACTTTCATGGCGATGACCAATCTCGTCGAGCAAGCGTGCAACGTGTATCTGCAAACAGAAGCATTCCCGACGACCTACGAAGACCTTCAGTCCGCCCCAGTTCTGTCCGTCGGGCACCTGACCTTTGCCGGGGATGACGGGATGAAAGCCGGGCAGACCTATCGGGCAGAGATTGAGCTGTCTCAGAGCTGTGACCTGGCAACCCTCAGGGAACACAAGTTGGCCACCCTCACACTCAAACTGCGTACCCCCGACGAAAAAGGCCAGTGGGCCTGGGGACGGTGGAGTCAAGCCATCCCGCTCCCTGAGACAGTGTTCGAGTATTTCTGGCAAGGAGCCACTCCCCAGGCACCCACCTTGCGCGAAATCTGCAGTGCTGGGGGAAACTGCGTGGCGGTCCTGGATCTGATCGTGGAAGTTCCCGCACAGTCTGTTGCTCCTCTTGAGCAGGAGAGCCGCGTGCTCGGATGGGATTGGGGTGTCAGGAAGCTCTTCACGGTGTCCGTGCTGGAAAAGCCAGAGGGCGATGAGCCGTACCGCCAGGTGAGCCGCCCGGTGTTTCTCGATACAGGTGGCATCGATGGCAGGCAAGCACGCTTGCGCCGGGAAATTGATCGGCTCAAAGCGTGCAAAGAACGCTATGAGACGCAGATGAACCAAGCGCTCAAAGCGAGAGACGAGCATGAGACGCCCCTGTCGGCCCATTTTTCTGGCTGGCAAGAGCGCGTGAGCGACTACGATGTGCGCATCAAGACGTGCTGGAAGAAGTACGAACGCAGGAACGGCGAGCTGGCGCACCTGGCCTCGAATCTGTTGATCCTGCTCGCGCTGCTGTACGATTGCCGCTTGATTTGTGGCGAGAATCTGACCACCCTCAAAACGGAAGGGCGCGGGAAGGGCGTTCGCGGGCGTTTTCGCAACTGGCGGAACAATA
>WNEZ01000842.1_pt1 | contig 37549 bp, 29 predicted proteins | sample 5400521 | NCBI WGS metagenome assembly WNEZ01 (sample SAMN13153339, study PRJNA577476) | soil metagenome | isolation source: 120 cm saprolite under Douglas fir tree site 2 hole 1 replicate 1 | place: USA:California | collected 2015-04-18 | reverse complement strand
ATTACGAGACCACGTCGAATCCGCGCCGGCTCCAGGCCTACTCGGATACTCTGGCGCGCCTCTACCGCGACTTTGCCGCCGACCCCGAGGTCGCGATCTACTACGCGCTCTCGCTCGTCGCGACCGCCTCACCGACCGATACGACGTTCACGCGGCAGCGGCAGGCGGCGGCCATCCTCAATCCACTGTTCCGCCGCTTCCCCACGCACCCGGGGCTCGCGCATTACATCATCCACGCCAACGACTCTCCCCAGCTCGCGGCTCTCGGGCTCGACGCCGCCCGTCGCTACGCGCAGATCGCGCCCTCGGCACCCCACGCGCAGCACATGCCGTCGCACATTTTCGTGCGGCTTGGGCTGTGGGACGAGACGATCGCGGCAAACCAGCGCTCCTTCGACGCTGGCGTCGCGTACGCCCAGGCGCAACGCCTGGGCGGCGTGGTGAGGGAGCAGTTCCACGCGCTCGACTACATGGTTTACGCGTACCTGCAGGAAGGTCGGGACTCGGCGGCGCGGCGGACCGTCGCACATGGCCTGACGCTTTCGGTGGTAGCCTCGGGCGGCGGGCTGGTCGAGAACTACAATCAGGTGGCGATGGAGGCCCGCGTGCCGCTCGAACGGGGTGATTGGGCTGCGGCAGTCCGCCTTCCCGTGCGCGCGGTCGGTGACGGCGGCATCGGAGAGGCTCTCGGGCATTTTGCGCGTGGGATTGGAGCCGCCCGCAGCAACGACACGACGCAGGCGCGCGTGGAGGTCGCCGCCCTCGCAGGCATCGAAGCGGCCCTGGCAGGGCAGCCGGGCTACAATTGGTCCCGCATCGTCGGCATCAAGAAGCAGGCGGTGGTCGCGTGGTCGCTGCTCGCGGCCGGCGATACCGCCGGCGCGCTGCGGGAGGCAAAGGCCGCGGCCGACCGCGAGGACGTGACCGAGAAGCATCCTATCACGCCCGGTGAGCTCCTGCCCGCGCGCGAGCTCGAGGGCGATCTCCTCCTGGCGGCCAAGCAATACGCCGCCGCTCGGACGGCCTACGAGACCACACTCCGGCGCGAGCCGGGGCGGCTGCGTAGCCTGTTCGGCGCGGCGCGCGCGGCGGAGCTGGCGGGCGACGTCGCGGCGGCGCAGACAGGTTATCGCGCGTATCTCGCACGGATGCAACAGGGCGACGGCGCGCGCGCCGAGCTCGAGATCGCCCGGGGTGCGCTGTCGGGCCGCTAGCGCCCGTTCCGGCACACCGTCGTCGGGGCAGGGTATCCTGCCCCATGCCGGCCACTTTCAGATACATCGTCGCGCTCGCGCTGTGCCTGGTCCCGGGTGCCGTGACCGGGCAGGGAAGCGCCGCGGCACCGCCCCTGGCCTGGTGGCCCCGATTGCCGCTCCAGGGATCGTTGGTGCGCTTGGTGGTCCGCCCGCCTCTTGGCGCCAGTGTGACCGCGGTGTACGGCGAGCTGGCGGGTGAACCGCTGCATTTCGAGCCGTTCGCTGAGGGTTTCGAAGCCCTCGGCGCCGTGCCGTTCGCGGCCGACGACAGCGCCACGGCGCGTCTCGTGATGGAACATGCCGACAGCACGAGCGATACCGTCCTCGCGGCGCTGTCGGTCGGGCGCCGGCGCGTCCCGCGCGAGCGGCTCCGCGTGGCGCCTGAGTTCGCAGAGCCGCCCGATTCTCTGACTGAGCGCATCCGGCTGGAGCAGGAGTTGGTACAGGGGGTGAGACAGCGGGCGCATGAGACGCCGCGTCTCTGGCGTGTCCCCTTCGTGCGCCCCCGTTCCAGCGCGGTGACGAGCGGGTTCGGCGTGGCACGCGTGTTCAACAAGGTGCTCCGCAGCCGTCACTGGGGCGTCGACTTCGCCGGGCAGCTCGGCGCTCCCGTGCGAGCGGCGAACCGCGGCGTCGTCGCGTTGGTCGCCGATCTCTACTATAGTGGGAGTACCATCCTCATCGACCACGGCGCGGGTCTCGTGACCGGCTATTTTCACTTGAGTCGGGTGCTCGTGGTGCCCGGAGACACGGTCGACGTCGGCCAGCTGATCGGGCGGGTTGGGTCTTCGGGGCGTGTGACAAGGTCACACCTGCACTGGTTCGCCGCTTATGGGGGCATCACCGTCGATCCGCTCGATCTCGTCCGGCGGAACGGACCCGTCTCCCCTGTTCCCTGAGACCTGTTCACCTCTGTGCGTCTGTGTGTCTGTGCGTCTAGGTGTTCAGGTACTCTTCTCTATACATCTTGACCAGCTCGAAGAAATAGCTCAGCGCCAGCGGCCCGATCAGCAGGCCCAGGATCCCGAAGTAGGGCACGCCGGCGAGCGCACCGATCAGCGTGATGAGGGGGTGAATGTTCGCCCAGCGGCGGAACACCATGGGGCGGATGACGTAATCCACGTTGCCGACGATCACGGCCCCACCGATGGCCAGGAGGACACCGAACAGCGCGTTGTGGCCCAGGATCAGCGCGAGCGCGCCCGGCCCCCACACCAGGGCGCTGCCGACGACGGGCAGGATGGCGAACACCATTGTGACCACACCCCAGAACACGGCGTTCGGGAGACCCGTGAGCCAGAAGCCAAGGCCCACGAGGAAGCCCTGAATTGCCGCGGTGACACCCGTGCCGATGATCGTGGAGGTCGTGACGTCGCGAAATCGCTGGCGCAGCTTCTCGGTGTTCTTGGCGGAAAAGGGGATGTACGGGCGGACCGCCTCCCACGTCTCGCCGGGCTGCAACAGCAGGTAGAACAATCCGAACAGCGAGATGGTGAGGTTGAGCGCGAGCCGCGTCGCCGTGCCCACCAGTCCGAAGGCGGAGGAGCCGATCCAGGCCACGACCTGGGCTCCCAAGTCGGCGAGCCGAGGGCCCAGATCCATGCCGCCGAGCTTCAGCTCCCTCAAACGGCCCAGCAGCGGGTTCCGAATGACGCCACCGGCGATCTCCTGCGCCTGGGCGACGATCAGGCCCGCGAACGAGACGCCCGGCACGACGATCAGGAAGAGCGCCAGCGCGACCACGAGGGTCGCCGCCACCTTGGGCCGAACCCGCAGCGACAACCAATCGTGCACGGGCGTGAACACGGCGTACAGGACCGGGATGCCGATGAGCCCGGTGGCGTAGGGGGTGAGCGCGATGACGAGTGCGACACCGAGCAGCAGCACGAGCAACGCCGCTCGCCCGTGATTCGTGTCGATCAATGGCATGCGCTAGTGTAGGGCCCTTCAGGCGCAGAAGCTAGAGGCGGGCGGGTGGGGTGAGCGGAGGCGCCGTGACCGGCGCTTCCGGCTCGGGCGTGAAGTCCTCCCCGGGGTTCACGAACAGGTCCTGCTCGAACCGGTACTGCTTGTCGTATAGCTGACGGTACCGGCCGTGCTTCGCGAGCAGCTCGGCGTTGGTGCCGCGCTCCACGATCTCGCCGTGCTCCATCACCAGGATCTGGTCGGCGCTGCGAATGGTCGAGAGACGATGGGCGATCACGAACGTCGTGCGCCCGTGCCGTAGCGTGCGCAGCCCGTCCTGGATGGCGGCCTCGCTCTCGGAGTCGAGGCTGGACGTGGCCTCGTCGAGGATCAGGATGCGCGGATCGGCGAGAATCGCGCGCGCGATCGAGACCCGCTGGCGCTCGCCACCGGAGAGCTTCACGCCCCGCTCCCCCACCACGGTGTCGTAGCCCTTCTCGAAGCGACGCACGAACTCGTCGCAGTGGGCGATGCGCGCGGCCTCCTCGATCTCCTCGCGCGTCGCATGCGGCCGGGCGAACGCGATGTTCTGCGCGATCGTACCGTCGAACAGGAAGTTGTCCTGCAGCACGACGCCGAGCTGTCGACGGTAGTCGGCGAGCCGTAAGCTGGCGAGATCGCGACCGTCCACGAGAATGCGCCCAGATTTCGGGCGGTTGAAGGTCAGCACGAGGTTGATCAGCGTGCTCTTACCCGCCCCGGAGGAGCCGACCAGGGCCGTCGTGGAGCCCGCCGCCGCGCGGAACGAGATGCGCTTCAAGACTTCGGCGCCGGGCACGTACTCGAAGCTCACGTTCTCGAAGGCGATGTCCCCGGCCACCTCGGCGAGCGGCGCCCGCGCCCCGTCCTCGGCGTCCTCGGTGACCAGCCGGCGGATCTCGCGGATCCGGTCCAGCCCGGCGAACGCCTCCGTGATTTGCGTGCCGATCGAAGCGATGTTGATGAGCGGCAGCGCCACGAGACCGATGAAGACGCCGTACATGAAGAAATCGCCCAGCGTCATCTGGTTCGACAGGATAGCGTGCCCGCCTTCGAGGATCATCAGGATGCCGATCGCCCCGATGATGATGGTGGCGAAGGCGCCGACGGCCGAGATCCCCGTCATGGTCGTGGCAATGTTGCGGAACAGGGTGTTGGCTCCCTTGGTGAACACGAGCCGCTCGCTCCGCTCCGCGCGATACGCCTTGACGATCCGGATCCCGCCCAGCGTTTCACCCAGCCGCCCCGTCACGTCCGCGTTGAGCTTGCCGCGATCGCGGAACAGCGGCCGCAGCTTGGCGAACGCGTACGCCATCCCACCGCCGAAACAACCGAGGATCAGGATCGAGATCAGCGTGAGCCGCCAGTTCAGGTAGAACAGCACGCCCAGCGCGATCGCGGCCGTGATGAGCCCACCGACCAGCTGCACCAGCCCCGTGCCCACCAGGTTCCGGATCCCTTCGGCGTCGGTCATGATACGGGAGATGAGGATCCCGCTCTTGGTCGAGTCGAAGTAGCTGATCGGCAGGCGGAGGACGTAGGCCTGCACGGTGCGACGCATGTCGGTGATGGCGCGCTGCGCCGCCACACCGAGAATCTGCGACAGGCCAAATCCGGTAATGGCCTGGACGAGGGTGGCGCCGCCGGCCGCGAGCGCCAGCGGCAGCAGGAGCTCCGGGTGGTGCTGGTTGATCACCCGGTCGATCACCCACTTGGAGGAGGCAGGCAGGACCAGGCCGGCGAGCCGGTTGACGAGCATCAGCGCGAGTCCCACGGTCAGGCGACCGCGGTGCGCGTAGACGAGGGCCCGTGCTTCCTGCCAGGCACCGGGCGTGATGGTCTTTTTGGGTGGGCGCGTCGCTCGGTCGGTCATGGGAGTAACCGCAATCTACAGCATCAGGGGCACGAGCAGGTGGGAGTCCTTCAGTTGATGTCGAATGCCGTGCTCGTGGCCCCCGTCAGACCGGTAGCAACGGCCGAAAGCGTATAGCCGCTCCCCACCCTGTCGATGTTGAGGGTCGAGAAGATGGCGACTCCATCGACCGCTGCGACCGTGGTCGTGCCGGAGAGCGTGGCCCCGGCGGTGCCCGTCCCGGCCGTCAGGGCGACCGTCACTGCACCCGTGAAGTGCATCGCCCTGTTGCCCAACGCATCGAGCGCCGTGACGCGCGCGGCTGGCCTCACCGTCGCCGCCGCTGCCGTCGTGCTCGGCTGTACGGTGAACAGCAGTCGGTTCGCCGGCCCGGCGATTATGGCGAACGCCGTGCTCGTCGCCGGGGCCAGGCCGCTCGCGGTCGCCTGCAGGTCGTAGCCGACTCCGGTCCGATCGATGCTGAGATCGTTGAAGGTCGCCACGCCGGCGACCGCTGTCACGGTCGTCGTGCCCGAGAGCGTGCCACCCCCGGGATTCGTCCCGATGGCCAGCGTCACGATGCCGCTGAACGCCTCCACCGGGTTCCTCAAGGCATCGCGCGCGATCACCTGGACTGCGGGCGCGATCGTCGCCCCGGCCTCCGTCGAGTCAGGCTGCAGAGCGAAGTCGAGCTGGATCGGCGGGCCGGTGTTGATCGTGAACGAAGAGCTCCTCGCCCCGGCGAGACCGGTGGCCGTGGCCGACAACTTGTACCCGCTGCCGCTGCGGTCGATGCTGAGCGTGGAGAACGTCGCGACACCGGCGACCGCAGCCGCCGTCGTCGTCCCCGAGAGCGTGGCCCCGCCGGTCCCAGTCCCGGCCGTGATCGTCAGTGTCACGCTGCCCGTGAAGCTCGTGGCCGTCCCGCCCGAGGCGTCCCGCGCCGTGACCTGTACCGCCGGGCTGATGGTCGCCCCCGCCGTCGTACTGGTCGGCTGTGCCGTGAAGATCAGTTGGGTCGCGCGCGTTGCGGTGACGTCAAAGGGCGCGCTCGTGGCCCCGCTCGGGCCTGCCGCCGTTGCCACCAGCGTGTAGCCGCTGCCGGCCCTGTCGACGCTCAGGGTGGGGAACCACGCGACGCCGGCGACGGCCGCCACCGTCTGCGTGCCGGAGAGGGTACCGCCCCCGGGGTTGTGGCCGATGGCCAGGGTCACGCTCGCCGCAAAGCCGTCGGCCGTGTTCCCCAATGCATCGCGCGCGGTCACTTCGACCTGGGGTGTGATCGTTGCACCCTCAGTCGCCGTGCTGGGTTGCACGGTGAACGCCAGCTGGCTCGCCGCACCGGCAATCACCTTGAAGAAAGCGCTCGAGGCCGCCGGCAAGCCAGGACTCGCCGCCGACAGCTTGTACAGGCCTCCGCTCTTGTCGATGCTCAGGTTGGCAAAGGTCGCGACTCCGGCGACTGCGGCCATCGTCGTCGTGCCGGAGAGCGTGGCTCCGCCGGTGCCCGTTCCCGGTTCGATCGTCAGCGTCACGGTCCCGGTGAAGCTCGCCGCTGTTTGGCCCGACGCATCCCGTGCCGTCACCTCGAGCGCGGGCGTGAACACAACCCCTGCCGTCGCCCGGTGCGCCGTGTCGGTTGGCTGTACGGTGAAGACAAGCTGGGTGGCCCTTGAGGGGATGATGTCGAAGGCGGCGCTCGTGGCCCCCGTGACGCCCGGCGCCGACGCCGTGAGCGTGTAGCCGCTCCCCGTGTTGTCGATGTTGAGCGAAGGGAACGTCGCCACCCCGGCGATCGCCGCGAACGTCCGCGTACCGGACAAGGTGCCACCCGCGGGATTGACCCCGAGCGCCACGGTCACGTTGCCCGCAAAGCCGGTCGCCGCGTTGCCCAGGGCATCGAACGCCGTCACCCGCACAGCCGGCTTGATGGTCGCCCCCGTCGTGGTGGTGCTGGGCTGCAGCGTGAACGCGAGCTGGGTAGCCGTCCCCGGCGCGATCGCAAAGCTCGCACTCGTGCTGGCGGCGAGAGCCGGAGCTGTGGCTGCGAGGGTATAGCCGTTCCCCGCCTTGTCGATGCTGAGGGTGGAGAAGGTGGCCACCCCCGCGACCGCAGCGACCGTGTGGGTTCCCGAGAGGGTGCCCCCCGCTGGGTTCGTCCCGATTGCGACCGTCACACTGCCCGTGAAGCCCGGCACGAGATTGTTCATCGCATCGAGCGCCGTGAGCTGTACCGCCGGTGCGATCGTCGTCCCTGCTGTCGTGGTGCTGGGCTGCACCGTGAAGGAAAGCCGAACCGGCGGGCCGGCCGTGATGGTGAACGCCGCGCTCGTGGCGCCCGAGAGACCGTCCGCGGTCGCCACGAGCGTGTAACCGCTCTCCGCTTGGTCGATACTGAGGGTAGAGAAGGTGGCCACGCCGGCGACCGCGGGGACTGTGGTCGTGCCGGAAAGAGTACCGCCGCGATTTGTGCCGATCGCCACGGACACGTTGCCGGTGAAGCCCGGTACGGTGTTGCCCTGCGCATCACGCGCCGTCACCTGCACCGCCGGCGCGATCGCCGCCCCTGCTGTCGTGGTGCGGGGCAGCACCGTGAAGACTAGCTGCGCTGCGGCGCCCGCCGTGATCGTAAAGGCCGCGCTCGTGGACCCAGAGACACCCGAAGCCGTGGCGGAAAGCCGGTAGCCGGTGCCGCTGCGATTGATGCTGAGGGAAGGGAAGACGGCCACGCCTTGAACCGCGGTCGCCGTCGTCGTCCCCGAGAGCGTGGCTCCGCTGGTGCCCGTGCCGGCGGTGATCGTCAGCGTCACAGTGCCAGTGAAACCGGTCGCCGTCTGGCCTGAGGCGTCCCGCGCCGTCACCTGCACCGCCGGGCTGACGGTCGCCCCCGCCGCGCTCGCGGACGGCGGTACCGTGAAGACCAGCTGGTTCGGCTGCACGGCCGTGATATCGAAGGGAGTACTCGCGGCTCCCGACAGGCCGGCCGCCGTGGCCGAAATCGCGTATCCAACACCCGCCCGGTCGATGCTCAGGGTGGGGAAGGCCGCGACGCCCCCCACGGCCGCCACCGTCGTGGTGCCCGAGAGAGTCCCGCCTGCGGGATTGCTCCCGATCGCCACCGTCACGCTCCCCGCGAAGCCGTCGGCCTTGTTGCCCAGCGCATCGCGCGCAGTCACCTCGACCTGGGGCGTGATGGATGTCCCTGCCGTTGCCGGGCTGGGCTGCACGGTGAACGCCAGCTGAATCGCCGATCCGGGGATAATGACGAACGGCGCGCTCGTCTCGCCCGTCAGCCCAGCGGCCGTGGCCGCAAGCGTATATCCGGTCGCGCTTTTGTTGATACTGAGCGTCGTGAAGGTGGCGATCCCGTTAGTCGCCGGGACCGTCGTTGTGCCGGAGAGGACAGCCGCTCCGGGATTCGCCCCGATCGCCATGGTCACGTTGCCCGTGAAGCCCGTGACGGTATTGCCCGCGGCGTCCAAAGCGGCCACCTGAACCGCCGGAGCGATCGCGGCGCCGGCTGCGGCGGTCGAGGGTTGCTCGCTGAAGGTGAGCCGGATCGCCGTTGCGGGAATGATGTCGAACGGGCCGCTCGCCGCACCCGTGAAGCCGGCCGCGGTGGCCGAGAGCCGGTACCCACTCCCCGCGTTGTCGATGCTGAGCGTGGAAAAGGTGGCGACCCCGGCGACGGCCGCGACCGTCGTCGTGCCAGACAACGTCCCGCCGGCAGGATTCGTCGCGATCGCCACCGTCATGTTGCCCGCAAAGCCTGTCGCCGTGTTCCCCAGCGCGTCCCGGGCCGTGACCTGCACGGCCGGCCTGATCGTCGCCCCCGCGATCGTCGCGACGGGCGGCACAGTGAACGCGAGCTGGCTCGCGGCTCCGGGCACGATGCTGAACGCCGCGCTGGTCGTGGCCGAAAGACCGGAAGCGGTAGCCAAGAGGGTATAGCCAGCTCCGGCCTTGTCGATGCTTAATGTCGAGAAGGTGGCCACGCCTGCGACGGCCGCAATCGTTGTGGTGCCCGAGATGGTACCGCCCGCCGGGTTCGTCCCGATCGCCACGGTCACGGTGGCGGTGAAGGTCGGCACGAGGTTGCCCGCTACATCCAGCGCCGTCACCTCCACCGGCGGAGCGATGTGCGCCCCTGCTGCCGCGGCTCTGGGCTGTATCGAGAACACGAGCTGCGTCGCTGCGCCCGGCGTGATGTCGAAGGGGTCGCTCGTGGCTCCCGTCAGACCCGCGGCCATTGCCGATAGCGTGTAGCCGGTCCCGTTCTTTACAGTCCCGCTCTTATCGATGCTGAGGTTGGAGAACGTGGCGATGCCCGCGACCGGGGTCACCGTCTTGATCCCGAAAAGTGTGGCCCCACCCCGGCCCGTCCCGACCGTGATCGCGACCGACACCTGGCTGGTGAAGCCTGGCACGGCGTTGCCCAACGCATCCTGCACGGTGACCTGCACGGCCGGCTGAAGGCCGGCCCCCGCCGACGTGGTGCTGGGCTGCACCGCGAACGCAAGCTGCGTCGCCGCGGCGGCGGTGACGGCGAAGGTCGCGCTGGTGGTGCTCGAGAGACCGGGAGCTGCGGCCGAGAGCGCGTAGCCGCTGCCCACTCGGTCGACACTCAGGGTGGAGAACGTCGCGACCCCGGCGACTACGGCGACGCTCGTCGCGCCGGAGAGCGTGCCGCCCGCCGGATTCGTCTCGAGCGCCACGGTCACGTTGCCGGTGAAGGACGGCACCACATTCCCGTGCGCATCCCGCACCGCGACCTGCAACGCCGGCGTGATGCTCGCGCCGGCTGCCGTGACGCTCGGCTGCACGGCAAAGGCCAGCTGGGTCGGCGTGCCGGGAGTGATGACGAACGTCGCGCTGGTGGCGCCGGACAGACCCGTGGCCGTGGCCGTGAGCGTGTAGCGGCTGTCGCTTTTATCGACCAAGAGGGCGGGAAACGTGGCGATTCCCTCCACCGCCGCGACGGTCGTCGAGCCCGAAAGCGTGCCGCCCGCGGGATTCGTTCCCAGTGCCACCGTCACGTTGCCCGTGAAGCCCGCTACCGGGTTCCCCCGCGCATCGCGCGCCGTCACCTGGACCGCCGGCGTGATCGGCAGCCCCGCCACCGTGGACGTCGGCTGGACTGTGAAGAGCAGCTGCGTCGCCTTTGCGGGACCGGTCACCGCTTCAGGGCAGCCTGACAGGAGCAGGGAAAGCGCGATGGACACGCCGCCCGAAAGGACGCGCGCGCCAACCGACGCCGATACGGCGCGGCATGCCATTGCTACACGGTCGACGACGACATCTCGCGAGGTCCTGAGGCAGGTTCCGTACCACGTAGTCGTCCCGAAGCCCCTTGCATCAATTGACTTATGCCCTCGGGCCTGCGTGGCGGTTTTTGGTTGTGGCAGCTGTGCCACAGGATTGGAGCACCGCGACCAGACTCGTTACTTGACAGAGTCAAGTATATCCCGGACATTGGCGCCATGGCACCGCGTGAGCTGGAGCAGCGGGTGGAGACGGTACGCCGCTTCAACCGGTTCTACACCCGGAGGATCGGCGTGCTGGGGGAGGGGGCGTATAAGAGCGCGTTCTCGCTGACGGAGGTACGCGTGCTGTACGAGCTCGCTCACCGCGAAAGGCCGACCGCGACGGTGCTGAGTCGCGATCTAGGGCTCGACGCCGGCTACCTGAGCCGCATCCTGCGCGGCTTCGAGCGGCGCGGGCTGGTTTCGAAGACGCGCTCCCCGGCCGATGGTCGGCAGAGCCACCTGTCACTCACCGGGCAGGGGCGGAAGGTCTTCGCGCCCCTCGACGCCCGCTCGCACGACGAGGTCGCCGCGATGCTCGGCGGCCTGTCCGCCGCCCAGCAGGCACGAGTGGTCGGCGCGATGCGGACCATGGAGCGATTGCTCGGGGGCCGGTCCGAGCCCCCCGCCCGTTACCTGCTCCGGCCGCCCCAACCGGGCGACGTGGGTTGGGTGGTGCACCGGCACGGAGCCGTATACGCCCAGGAAGGTTCGAGGCGCTGGTCGCGGAGATCGTGGCCCACTTCGTCCAGCACTACGACGCGAAACGAGAGCGCTGCTGGATGGCGGAGCAGGACGGCGAGGTGGTGGGCTCGGTGTTCCTGGTCGAGCGATCGAAGACCGTGGCCCAGCTGCGCCTCTTACTGGTGGAGCCGCAAGCGCGTGGGTCGGGCCTCGGTACCCGCCTGGTGAGCGAGTGCGTGGGGTTTGCCCGTCAGACGGGCTACCGCAAGATCGTGCTCTGGACCCAGAGCGAGCTCGCCGCCGCCCGCCGACTGTACGATGCGGCAGGCTTCCGCGTCGTACGCCGGGAGAAGAACCACAGCTTCGGGAAGGATCTGGTCTCCGAGACGTGGGAGCTGGCCTTGTGACCTCGTCGGGGCGCTTCAAGGACCATTTCTCTGAGATTTCGGCCGCCTACGCGGCGCACCGCCCGTCCTACCCCGCCGCCCTGGTCGACTTCCTGGCGCGGCTCGCGCCGGCAAGACGACTCGCGTGGGATGCGGGCTGCGGCTCGGGGCAGCTGTCGGTGCTATTGGCCGGCGCGTTCGAGCGGGTGGTGGCCACCGATGCGAGCCCGGAGCAGATCGGCCGGGCCGCGTCGCACGCCAGGGTGGAGTACCGCTGCGCTCGCGCCGAGGCGAGCAGCCTCCCCGAGCGCGTGGCCGACCTGTCGACCGCTGCGCAGGCCGCGCATTGGTTCGATCTGCCGTCCTATTACGCCGAGGTGCGGCGTGTGGTTCGGCCGGGCGGGATCGTCGCGCTGATCAGCTACGGCGTCGTCACGGTTGGCGCTGACGTGGACGCGGTCATCCAGCCGTTCTACCGGAGCGTCCTGGCCTCGTACTGGCCCCCCGAGCGCCGACATGTGGACGACGGCTACCGTTCGTTGTCGTTTCCGTTCGAGGAGATCGACGCTCCCGCGCTCGAGATCCGCCTCGATTGGCGGCTGCCGGATCTCGTCGGATACGTGGGGACGTGGTCCGCAGTGTGGGCGCTCGAGCGGGCGGAAGGGCCTGGCCCGTTTACGACGTTCCGCCGCGCGCTCGAGGCCGCATGGGCGCGGGGGCCCGCGACGACCGCTCGAACGGTGCGCTGGCCCCTCGTGCTCCGCGTTGGTCGGGTGACTTAGGGCGTCGGCTCCTTCGTCACCGCCGCGTGGAACAGCGGGAGATACCGGCCGTACTCCTCCGCCTCCAGGCGATCGACCGGAATGAATCGCAGGGCCGCCGAGTTCATGCAGTAACGCAACCCCGTCGGCGGGGGCCCGTCGTCGAACACGTGGCCCAGATGAGAGTCGGCGTGCGCCGACCGGATCTCTGTGCGCACCGTGAAGAGCGACCGATCCACGCGCTCGTCGACATTGCCCGCCTCGAGCGGTTTGGTGAAGCTCGGCCAGCCCGTGCCGGAGTCGAACTTGTCGAGCGAGCTGAAGAGCGGCTCACCGGACACGACATCCACATAGATCCCCGGCCGGTGGTTGTCCCAGTACTCGTTGTGGAACGGCGGCTCGGTGGCCTCGTGCTGGGTCACCTCGTACTGCCGCGGTGCGAGCGTGCGGCGCAGGTCCGCGTCGCTCGGCTTCTGGAACTTCATCGGATTCCATCCTTTCGCGCTGCTCTGGGCGCTCGCGCCGCTGGTCAGGGACGCGAGCGCGAGCGCGAGCACTAGGGCGCGACCCATAGCGTCGCCTACTTCACCGTGAACCGCACCGTGTCGACCACGAGCGGCTTCAGGGGGACATGCTTCCAATCTGCCACGACGGCGATCACCCGGTGCGGGCCGGGCGTGAGGGAATCCAGCACGAACTCGGTCTGCCCCCGGCCGAGATGCAGGATCCCGGTCACGCCTCGCGGAATCGTGTCGTTGAGCGGCGTGAGGTCGTGGTCCACGAACAGGTGATGATGTCCCGTCCCGGGCCGCTCCACCGTGGCGGGGACGATCTCCACCCCGGTCGCGACCAGAACGACTTTCACCGGCCCGCTCACCGTCGCGCCGTTCGCGGGTGCCGTAATTTTGACTCTCGCGTGAGGCGTCTGCGCCGGCGCCGCGATTGGAAGCAACACTGCAGCACCGAGCACGAGCGTGGGAATGCGGATCTTCACGGGGTTTGCCTCCTGTCCTGCGTGTGGTGCCTCCGTCAGTAATTAGGCCCCGGGACGAAGCCGACACAAGGGATGGATCTCTAAGACGATGGGCGGCTGAGCGGTCTTGAGGCTTACCGCCCGGCGGCTGGATGGACGATGGCCTTCAGGAATGCGTCGAACACGCGGTCGGACCACCAGCTCCGGTACCGCGTGAGCTCCGCCAGCGCCTGGTCCGCCGTCCGCGCGGATTGATACGCCCGGGTGCTCGTGAGCGCGTCGTAGACGTCGAGCATTCCGACGATCTGCGCGGCGAGTGGGATTTCATCGCCCTTGAGGCGGTCGGGGTAGCCGGTCCCGTCGTATCGCTCGTGGTGCGAGCGGATGATGGGTTTTAGGTCCCAGGGGAATTCGACGCTCGCCAGCAGCTCGATCCCCCAGATCGGGTGCATCTGCACCACCTCGCGCTCCTCGCGCGTGAGCGGACCCGGCTTGCGAAGCAGCTCGTGCGGGATCCGCAACTGGCCTACGTCGTGCACGTAGGCACCCAGGAGGACCGCCGTCTCGTCGTGGTCGTCGAGCCCCAGCACCCGGGCCATCGCTACCGCGTTTCGCGCCACGCGCTCGCAGTGGCCAAACGTGTAGCTGTCGCTCGATTCGATTGACTGACCCCAGGCGCGTACCACCGCCAGGTACGCCTCCTTTAGTTCGGCCAGCTTCCCACCCACGTGAATCAGGTCCACCCGGGCGTCCAGCCGCTGGAACAGCCGGGAGGCGCTGTTGAGCAACCGGAGCGCTTCCTGGTTACGTCCCATGGCTTGATACAACAGGGCCAACTCCCTCGAGGCTTCCGCCTCGCCGAGCACGGCGCCCGCGGCGGCGGCCAGCTCGATCGCGGAGCGGAGCCGCGACTCGGCGAGCACGATGCGGCCCGTCTCACGGTACACCATGCCGATTACCCGATAGGCCTCGGCCTTGGCGCTCTGCGCACCCAGCTGGTCGAACACCGCCAGGGCCTCCTCCGCCTTCTGGCGTGCGTTCTCGAAGCGCTGCCGTGTCACGTCCACCTCGGCGTGATTGACGAGGCAGAGTCCCCGCAGATACGCGTCGCCGACCCGCTCGGCGAGGGCGCGGCTCTCCCGGAAGTAGCAGTCCGCCGCATTGAGCCATCCCCGGTCCGCGCTCACCATCCCCAGATTGTGGTAGGCGAGCGCGCATCCGTGGTCGTCACCGCAGTCGCGGTACGCGTCGAGCGACCGCTCGTAGCGCGCGATGGCTTCGTGGAGCTCGCCCCGGATGTTCGCGAGGATACCCAGATTCTGCTCCACGCGCGCACGCACCTCGCGGTTCGATCCACCGAGCTCGAGGGCCTCGAGGAACACCCGGCGCGCGTCGTCCGGTGCGCCGGTCGAGAGATGCAGGCCGCCGAGGGTATTCAGTGCTTCCGCCGCGAGGAGGTCGTCGCCCGCCTGCCGCGCCACCTCGTAGCTCCGCTGGCACAGCGCGGTCGCCGCAGCGACCTCGGAGCGATGGCGCCGCACCACCGCGAGCCGCCGCAGCGCTTCGGCCAGGACCGTCTGCTCGCCGCCGCGCTCAGCCGCGGCGACTGCCGCTTCGTAACACGCGATCGCTTCGGGCAGACACGCAGCCCGCTCTCGCTCCCGTGCCTCATGCAGGAAGTCGGCGGCCTGTCGCTGTTCGGTCACGCCGGCCTCACCAGGCGATGGCATACTCGGAGAAATGGTGCAGCTGCCCGGTGACCCGGCGGGCGAACAAGTTGTCCGCCGAGAGCAGGTACTCGAGGATGCCGAGCGCATCGGTCGTGTAGGCGATCCGTTTCGGGGCGAGCGAGCCGAGCAGGTTGCAGTTGGCGTAGCTCATCGTGAGGTACGCGGTCTGCTCGAACTGTAGGCCCTCGGGCTGGAAGCGTACGGCGTTCACCGGACCGGACGCCACGACGGCGGTGATCGTCGTCGGAGACGCGAGCGCGCCCGCCGGGATGACGAGCGAGTGCGCACCGATCTGAATCGTGCCCCCCTCGGGCCCGATGGTCTGGGTCGTGGAGTCGTACGGCAGCGGCTGACACGCGAGCAGGCCGCTCGGCGCGAGCGGCCCAAACAGAGCGCCGTGCGGTGTCGGCGCCTGGGAGGGGACGCCGAGCGGTGAACGATCCCCACAGCCGAGGATGAGGGCGCCGACGGCACCCCACAGGAGGGCGGGCCAGAGACGCATCGCCTTCATACGCTGGTTCCCCTGTTGCCGAGGATGAGTCCTGACGGCGTGGTCCGCGGCGCGGCCCCCGCCTCCGGAGCCGACGCCTTGGACTCGTCGAAACGACGCATCCACGAGCAGCCCGGCTCCGGTGTGCCGGTTCGCACCGCCGTGGTGGCTCGCAAGAGCAAGGCGACGGGGTCGATCGGCGAGTACTTCAGGTTCGGGACGGCGTCGTAGCCGATGTGAAGTATTGGCGGGGAAGCAATGGAGCCGCTCGCGCCGACTACCTCCTGTAACGCACCGCCGATGCGCTGGGCGAGCTTGACCGCACCGAGGTGATCGGTGGCCGGTGCAAGCACGGCGAACTCGGTCGGGCTCAACGCTCCCACGACATCGGAGACCCGTGCGCTGCGGGCCACGACGCTCCCCGCCTTGGGGTCCGCCGGATCGGCTTCCAAGGCGAACACCACGCAGGCGAGTCCCCCCCGCGCCCGTGACATCAGACCTCCGAGCTCCCGGGCCCGGCGCGCCAGGGCGGGCCGGGTGTGGAGCCCCGTCGCCGGATCCACCTGCCCCGCGAGCGCCACGTCGATATTCCGCTTCGCCTGCAGGTAGGTCTCGAGGCTGACCAAGAGCCCCTCGGGGTCCGGCGGGTAAAGGAGAAAATCCCAGGCGCCGGCCCGCAGGGCGGCTACCCGCTGTTCCGGCGTAGGCGTGTTCGAAACGAGGATGAGCGTGGGCACCGTGTGCCCGATTCGCAGATCGCTGTGCAGCAGCCGGCACGCGTCGATGCCCGACATGTCCGGTAAGTCGGCGTCGAGGATGATTGTGTCCGGCCGGATGTCCCGCACCGACTCCACCGCCAGGGCGCCAGTGTGCACCTGGACCACGGTGTACGGCCTGCCTTGGAGCACGCTCGCGAGCGAGTGCTCTGGGTTGGCCGCGATCAGGATCAGGGGCGGAGTAGGGGCGGTCGCGGTCATAGGATGCCTGTCGCAGCACCGCAACTCGCAGGCCGAGGGGTCGGCGTGGGGAGAATTGCGGTCGCGGCCCGCGGGGTGTTGCGCCGACGACACACCGCATCCGTTATCATTGCTCCGTGACGGTCACCCCTTCGTGGTCGCGGCCCGACGACGCCGTCCGCCAGGCCCAGCTCGACGCCATGAAGCGCCGCGCCACCGGGCTCCTGGCGCTCGCGGCCGCCGTGTTCGTGGGCGCGAGCGCGTTCGAAGGCCAGTATCCCTGGCTCGGCTACGTGCGCGCCACGGCCGAGGCATCGCTCGTGGGGGGGCTCGCCGACTGGTTCGCCGTCACCGCGCTGTTCCGGCATCCGCTCGGGCTGCCGATCCCGCACACAGCCATCGTGGCCACCCGCAAGGAGCGGATCGGTCGGATCCTCGGCACCTTCGTGCAGAATCACTTCTTGTCTCGTGAAGTCATCGCGGCCAACCTACGGGCGGTACGGCCCGCCGAGCGGGCCGCTCGGTGGCTCGCCGACCCCGAGCACAGCCGGCGCATCGCTCGTCAGATCGCGGGCGGTCTCGCGAAGACCCTCGAGGCCCTCCCCGACGAGGACGTGCGGGTGCTGGTCCACGAAGTCGTGAGCGCCCGGCTCCGCGCGACCCGCGTCGCGCCGGCGCTCGGCAAGACCCTCGCGCTCGTCCTCGCCGACGACCGCCATCAAGCGCTGCTCAATGAGGCCGTCCGGCTCGCCGCGGAGGCGGTGCGCGACAACCGGGACGTGATTCGGGACAAGGTGCGGGCGGAGAGTCCATGGTGGGTGCCCGGCGTCGTGGACGATCAGATCTTCCAGCGGATCATCGTGACGGTAGAGAGCCTGTTGCGCGACATCGGCGCCGATCCGTATCACCCCCTACGGGCCGCGTTCGACACCGCGTTGCGGGAGTTCGTCGACCGGCTGCAGCACGCCCCCGACGTGATCGCCAAGGCGGAGGCGCTTAAGGAAGAATGGCTCGCGGACCCGTCTCTCGCCGACCTGTCCACCCGCCTGTGGGAAGCGACGCGGCGCGCGATCGTCGCCTACGCGACCCGGGCGGACGGCGGACGCGACCCTGGGCCCCTGGAGCGCGGCCTGAGCGAGTTCAGCGCGGCGCTCCTGGCGAACGAAGCCCTGCTCGCCGAGATCGACGACTTGGTGATCGACCTAACGGGCACGGTGGTGGAGCGGTATCGCCACGAGATCGGCGACCTGATCGCCCAAACGGTCGCCGGGTGGGACCCGGAGGCGACGTCGCGCCGCTTCGAGCTGGCCGTGGGGAGAGATCTGCAGTTCGTGCGGATCAACGGCACGCTCGTCGGTGGACTGGTCGGGCTCGCGATCTACACGGTCTCGCACCTGCTCCGCTGATCGGGAGCACGCGGCACTGTAAACGGAGGGGCGCAGCATGCCGTGCCCCCACATCGATTATGCGCCGGGTCCGGACGGGGGGCGCAAGGCCGGCCGCGCGGGCGCCAGCTCACGTGCCAGTGCCGCGAGACGGTCCGCTACCTCCTCCAGCTCCCGCACCCGCCGGCCGCTGGTGCGGTGATACGCCGTGCGCGCGGTCGCATAGGTCGTGGCGAGCCACAAGGGGATGATAGCGCCGATGGCGCCGGGGGGGAGGTGGAAGGCGCCGAGGAAGATACCGATCACCGGCCAAACGCCGCCTCCGCCCATCCCCCCGCCGATGCCGCCGAAGATCGCGCCGATCAGGGGACCGAAGTTTTCCTGAATCGTGATGCGCGTTCGGCCGCCCCGCACCGAGACCACGATCTCGAGTTTGCGCTGGCTCGCGCCGGGGGAGGCGACCCAAGAAAACGATCGGCCGAGCTGGCTCACCTGTCCGACGTTCTGCAGCGTGCGCCGGGTCTCGTCCACCATCACTGCGTACTCGCTCTCGGGAATTTCGCCATCGACGATCCGCTCGATCGCGATCCGCGTCGGACCTCCGATCCAGGGGTTCGACCGGACGGAGGGCGAGATCAGGTGAGCTGGCACGCCGTCCGACGGGTGCAGCGCGTCGGCCGCCGCGCGGACTATGTCGGGCTTGATGCCGACTTCGGCCGCGAGCGCCTCGACGCCGCCGATCGTCATGGCGCCGCTCGCCGTCGGCGAGCTGGCCTCGAGCTCCGCTGCTCGCTTGACGATCTCCTGTACCTCGCCGCCGCTGTAGCGGCGCCGCGGGCCTCCCGCGCCGGTCAGATCGTCGATCAAGGCGGCCGGCGTCGGCGCGCGCTGGTCGTGCCGGATGGCGAGGCCGCGCACCAGCGCCGCCTCGATCCGGCTACCCACCTCGGTCAGTTGGGTGCGGTGCGCGGCCGACGCCTCGAGGAACCGGCCGGTGCGCACCGCCTCTTCCGTCGGCCAGCGGCCGGGCACCTCGCCCACCACCATTTCGTAGATCACGACGGCGAGGCTGTAAACGTCGGTTCGCTCGTCCAGGTCGGTGAGGCCGGCGGCCTGCTCGGGACTCATGTAGCCGGGCGTGCCGACGGGGAACCCCGTGCGGGTCAGGTTCGCGCCACCGGCGGTGCTGATCGCCTTGGCGATGCCGAAGTCGGCGACGATCGGGTGGCCCTGCGAGAACAGCACGTTCTCGGGCTTGATGTCGCGGTGAAAGATGCCCATCCGGTGCGCGTACGACAGGGCGTCGGCCACCGGCGCCGCGATCGTCAGCGCGTCGTCGACGCTCAGACGTCGCCCGCCCGCGAGCCGCTGGCGCAGCGACCCACCCTCGATGTACGGCATGACGTAGTAGAGGAACCCGCCCGCTTCGCCGGAGTCGTGGAGCGGGAGGATATGCGGGTGGGTGAGGCGGGCCGCGATCTGGATTTCCTTCAGAAACCGCTCGACGCCGAGAAATGCCGCGAGGCCGGGGAGCAGGACCTTGAGGGCGACCTCGCGTCGGTGCTTGCCGTCGTACGCCAGATAGACCGTGGCCATCCCGCCCCGTCCCAACACGCGACGGAGCTCGTAGCGCTGGGTCAGGGCGGCTTGGAGGTCGGGCGGGAGGTCGATCGTCACGACGCGGGAATATACGGCGATCACGACAGCGCGGCCTTCGCCGCCTCGATCGCCTCGTGGGTACCCGCGACTGCCAGGACGTCACCGACCCGCAGCCGTTCGCCCGCGGTCGGGACGAGCACTCCGCCGTCGGTCCGGGTGATCGCCAGGACGGTGGCCCCCGTGCGTCCGCGCAGGTTCACCTGGGCGAGCGTCCGGCCGATGACCGCGCTTCCCGGGTCGAGTCGCACGGCGGCGAGCGCTCCCAACCCAGGCAGCAGCTGGTGAACCCGCTCCAGCGTGTCGGTCGCGGTCGTCGTCGAGCGCGGGCGAGATTGCGCGGCAAGCGCCTCGAGGACCACCTCGGCGCCGGCGCGGACGTGACCCTGCAGATTCGTAGCGCTGCGCCAGAACCCCACCCCCAGCATCACCATCACAAGCGCGAGTACCAGGGCGCCCGATGGTCCGGGCAGAAACGGTTGCGTGAGCGCCAGCAGCGGGAGTCCGACCAGCAGCACGCCTGCCAGTTGGAACGTGACGACGAGCATGCGGCGGGGTGCGGCCGCGAAGTCGACTCGGCGGTCCTTCTCCGTGGGAAGCGCGAGGCGGGCCAGCGTGAGACCCAGCTTCTGGCTTATCCGGACCACTCCGACGCAGAACGGCGTCGCCAGGGCGATGGCGGCCGCGATCGCCAGGACGCGCGCCACCAGCTCGGGCAGACCCAGGCGGTCCCGGGCAAAAGCGACGACCCCCCGCATCGCGGCCGAGGTCACCATGATGATGGCGGCGATGAGGGCGGCATCGAGCACCAACAGGCGTAGTAAGCGTCGCAGACCGGTCATCGCGGTGGCCGCGGGCCGGCGTGAGCGCAGCTCCTCCAGCCAGCTGCCATACAGGGCGGCGAAGGTCTGCAACGGCCGCGGCAGCTTTCGATCTACCCACGCGGCGATCGGCTCCGATGCGCGTATCATCCAGGGCGTGAGCAGCGTCGTCAGGGCGGAGACCGCCACGGCCACGGGGTAGAGGAACTCCCCCGTCGCGTGCAGCGCGAGGCCCAGCCCGGCGATAATGAAGGAAAACTCCCCGATCTGGGCGAGGCTCAGTCCTGCCTGCACCGACGTGCGCATCCCACTGCCGGTGAGGAACGCCCCCAGCGAGACGCCCACTACCTTGCCGATCACGACGGCGGCCGTCAGGACCACGACGGCGGTCCAGTGGCGGGCCACGAGCGCCGGGTCGATGAGCATGCCCACGGAGACGAAAAAGACGGCCCCAAACACGTCCCGCACCGGCTCCACGAGGCGCTCGATCTGCTTCTCCTCGCCGGATTCGGCGACGAGTGATCCCGCGAGAAAGGCTCCGAGCGCTACGGAGTAGCCGAACGCCTGCGCCAGGAGCGCGATGCTGAAGCAGATGCCGATACTCGCGACGAGCGTCGTCTCGCGACGGTGCAGTCGGCTGATGGCGCGGATCGCCCGGGGCACGAGCAGCAGTCCGATCCCGACGAGGCCGACGAGGAACGCGGCGAGGCGCCCGATGGTCGCGGCGAGCGGCCCTGCCGCGAGACCGCTCCCGGAGGCGATCGCCGTGAGCACGGCCATCAGGAGGACGGCGATCAGGTCCTCCACGATCAGCACGCCGACCACAAGCTCGCGCAGCTTCCCCCTGATTCCTTGCTCCTCGAACGCCTTGGTGATGATGGTCGTGCTCGAGATCGCGATGACGGCGCCCGTGAAGAGGCTTTCGAGGGTCGTCCATCCGAACAGGCGGCCGATCGTGAACCCCAGCCACACCATGAGGCTGGACTGCAGGAGCGCGGTCAGGCCGGCGGTCGGCCCGACGGCCATCAGCTTGCGGAGACTGAACTCGAGGCCGAGCGAGAACATCAGCAGGATCACGCCAAGCTCGGAGAGCGTCTGGACGACGTTTGGGTCGGCCACGAGGGGGATCGGGACGTGGGGCCCGACGATCAACCCGGCGATGATGTAGCCCAGCACGACGGGCTGGCGGAGGCGCTGGAATACCACGGTCGTGACGGCCGCCACCGCCAGGACGACCGTCAGGGACGTGAGGAACGCGTGCGCGTCCTGCATGGCGGCCAATGCTACACGGGCCCCTCCATGAGGGACAGAGTCACACGTTTCGCGGGCGGAGCGGGGGCGGCATCACGCTGCCGGGGGCCTCTTGTACTCGAACAGCTCGCTCGGAGTCACCCGCAGCGCGCCACACAGGCGCTCGATCGTATCGGCTCGAATCAGGCTGAAGCGCCCACTCGGCCGGGTGAGCCGGTAGATGGTGTTCAGGCTGAGGCCGGTGAACTTGGCCAGGCCATAGGCGGACAGACCCTGCGCTTCCAGCAGCTGCCGCAACCGCAGGCGCAGCAGTCCTCTACGGCGATAGCGGACTTTCTCGCCCCGATACTGTGGCATATCGCCTCCTTGCTATATATAACACGTAGAGCTATTATAGTAGTATACATATTATAACATGAATGGTTGCTATAACACCATGGGCATCGGTCGAGTTCGTGGGTCCGTAGGAGTCGCCGGGTGCGTGCTGGCGGTCGCCGCGGCGTTCGCGCCAGGGTTGGCGGCCCAGGGCGCCAAGGAGACGAACGGCCGGGGCCGGCCCAGCGCCACGGTCGCGGGCCCCTCGTCTCACCTCCAGCCGGCCCGTAGCATCCTCGGCAACCTGGTCGGCACGTGGCAGTTCGAGATCTGGTTCGCGGGGAACTTCAGCGGGACGCCCGACGTGACGGGCATCCGGGTGGCGAAGGCCTTGTTCGACGACCTGCGTCTGCAATGGACCGAGGTGCTCGACCACTCCCAGGTGCAGGGCCAGGGCCTCGTCGGCTTCGATCCTTCGAGCGACCGTTTCTTCAGCACCTCCGTGTACAACGTCGGGTCTGCCCCCGAGCTGCTCACCGGAATCCCGGACGATGCTCAGCCGAGCATCACGTTCTACGCCATCTCCATTGCGCCCGGTGCGGGCGAGCCGCCCCCTCCGCCGATGTCTACCCTCGCCATGGTCGACCACGATCACTTCACGTGGACGGCACAGGACCGCGCGTGGCGCGCCGTCTTCACGCGCCGCTAGCCACGCGCTCCATCACGAGCAAGAACAAGTCGTAGGGCCCCGTCTAGGACCACGAAGTTTCGTTGTGGCACACTCGCGCAGAGGCCTGGCTGTTGCTAGAATTTCCCTCGTGCACCGCCCCCCCAGCGTTTCACGTCGTGACTTCCTCAGAGCGTCCGCGGTGGGAGGGGTGGGCACGGCGTTCGGGTCGCTGGTGGGGCTCGGTCTCCCGCTCGACGCCGCGACGGCCCGCGCTCAAGAGTTGCGCATCAAGCACGCGAAGGCCACGCCGAGCGTGTGCCCCTATTGCTCCGTGGGGTGCGCTACCATCGTGCACACGATCGACGGCGAGATCGTCAACATAGAAGGCGATCCCCGCAGCCCCCACAGCGAAGGCGCTCTCTGCCCCAAGGGCGCCGCCATCTATCAGCTCCACAAGAATCCCAACCGCGCGACCAAGGTGCTGCATCGAAAACCGGGAGCACGGAAGTGGGAGGAGGTGGATCTCGAGTGGGCGATGGACCGCGTCGCGGAGCTCGTGAAAACGACGCGGGATGCCACATTCGTGGAGCGGTTGCCCGACGGCCGACTGGTGAATCACACCCTCGGCATTCTGGCGCTGGGCGGCGCCACGCTCGACAACGAATGGAACCACGTCCAGCAGAAGCTGATGCGCGGCCTCGGCGTCGTGGCGATCGAAAACCAGGCTCGCATATGACACAGCTCTAGCGTCCCCGGTCTGGGGACCCGGCTCGGTCGTGGCGCGGCGACTACGTTCCCGCGCAACCTGGAGCACTCGGATTGCATCGTCATCCAGGGCTCGAACATGGCCGAGTGCCATCCCGTCGCGTTCCGCTGGCCCATGAAGGCCAAGGTGGAGCACGGCGCCAAGATCATCCACGTGGACCCGCGCTTCACCCGCACCAGCGCCATGGCCGACATCTACGCGCCCGTGCGCGCGGGCTCGGACATCGCGTTCCTGGGCGGCCTCATCAACTACGTGCTGCAGGACGAGCGCTGGAACAGCGACGCGTTCTTCCGCCAGTATCTGGTCCACTATACGAACGCCGCCACGCTCGTGCGTGAGGACTTCAAGGACAGCGAAGACCTGGACGGCGTATTCTCGGGCCTGCTCGAGTATCGTGGCAACACCGCCGACTGGCCGTTCGACGGCTTCGTGGGCCAATACGACGAATCCACCTGGCAGTACGCGCGGCGCGGCGCGGCCCGGGATGAGAGCCTCAGCCATCCGCAGTGCGTGTTCCAGATCCTGAAGCGGCACTTCGCCCGCTACACCCCGGAGATGGTGGAGCAGGTCACGGGATGTCCCCAGGAGAAGGTGCTCGCCGTGGCGCGCACGGTGCTCGACAACTCGGGCCGGGACCGCACCACGGCCTGGGCCTACGCCGTGGGTTGGACCCAACATACGTACGGGCCGCAGATGATCGGCTGCTGCGCGCTGTTGCAGCTGCTGCTCGGTAACGTGGGCCGGCCAGGTGGCGGGGTGCTGGCGCTGCGTGGGCACGCCTCGATCCAGGGCTCGACCGACCTGCCCACGCTCTACCACAGCATTCACGGCTATATGAACGCTCCCTCAGCGCTCCGGCCACACCACACGCTGCGCGACTACCTCGCCGCGGAGACGCCCCGCACGGGCTACTGGGCCAACACGCCGAAGTTCCTCGTGTCGTACCTGAAGTCGATGTACGGCGACGCGGCGCACCCGTCGAACGACTTCGGCTACGACTGGCACCCTAAGATCGCCGGCGACCATTCGCACATGCCGATGTTCGTGGCGATGGCCGCGGGCACGGTGAAGGGCCTGATCTGCGTGGGACAGAATCCCGCGACGTCGCTGAACGCGGGCCTCGAGCGCGCGGGGATGCGCAAGCTCGAGTGGCTCGTGGTGAAGGACAACTGGCTGCTCGAGACGGCCACGTTCTGGGAGACGGCGCCCGAGGTGGCGCGGGGCGAGATCAAGCCGGAGGAGATCGAGACCGAGGTCTTCTTTTTCCCTTCGGCACAGGTGGCGGAAACCGACGGGAGCTTCACCAATACGCAACGCATGCTGCAGTGGCATTTCAAGGCGGCCGATCCGCCGGGTCAGTGCCGCTCCGACTTGTGGTTCACGCATCAGCTCGCCAAGCGGTTGAAACAGTTGTACGCCACCAGCACGCTGCCGCGCGATGAGGGGTTCCAGAGGCTCACGTGGGAGTTCGACCCCGATCGCCCCGGCAGCATCGCCGGCGAGCCGGACGCCGAGAAGATCCTGCGAGAGATCAACGGGTACCACACGGACGATCCGCAGCGCCATCTGGCGGGTTTCGGCGATTTGAAGGACGACGGTTCGACGACGTGCGCCTCATGGATCTATTGCGGCGTGTACCCCGCGCCGGACGGAAACCTCGCCGCTAGGAAAGAACCCGATCCGCCCGACGTAGTCGGAGCCCAGCTGAACTGGGGCTGGGCCTGGCCCGCGAACCGGCGCGTGATGTACAACCGTGCCTCCGCGGATCTGGACGGCCGTCCGTGGAGCGAGCGCAAGAAATGGATCTGGTGGGACGCGGCGCAGGGTCAGTGGGTGGGCCACGACGTGCCCGACTTCGCGCTCACCAAGGCGCCCGGCGCGCCGGGGGATCCGAACGGGACCGGTCTCGACGCGCTGTCCGGCCGTCAGCCGTTCATCATGAAGCCGGACGGCGTGGGCTGGCTCTTTACGCCCTCGGGCCTGCTCGACGGCCCGCTCCCCACCCATTATGAGCCCGCGGAGTCGCCCGTGAAGAACCCGCTGTACCAGCGGCAGACGAGCCCGGTGCTGAAGTATTGGAAGCACGGCGACAACGCGCTCGCCGCCGTCGGCGATCCCCGATTCCCCCACGTGATCACCACGTATCGGCTCACGGAGCATTACCTCGCCGGCGCCATGAGCCGGTGGAATCCCTGGCTTACCGAGCTCCAGCCAGAGTTGTTCATCGAGCTATCCCCGGAGCTCGCGACCGAGAAGGGGATCAAGAACCTCGACTGGGTGAAGATCGCCACGCCGCGCGCCGAAATCCGCGCCAAGGCGCTCGTGACGCGCCGGCTGCGGCCGTTCCGCATCGCGGGTAAGGTCGTGCATCAGGTCGGCATGCCGTGGCACTGGGGGTGGGAAGGGCTCGTGAAGGGAGATGTGGTGAACCACCTGACGGCGCTGGTCGGGGATCCGAACGTCAGCATCCACGAGGGCAAGGCCTTCGTGTGCAGCGTGGAGAAGGCCTGATGCCGGAGCCGATGGGCTTCTACACCGACACCACCGTGTGCATCGGATGCAAGGCATGCGAGGTCGCCTGCAAGGAATGGAACCAGCTCCCGGCAGCCGGCGGCGGGCGGCGCGAGCTGTCGGGCGACAGCTACGACAACACTCGCCGCCTCGACGGCATCCACTGGCGCCACGTGAAGTTCGTCGAGCAGTTCAGCGAGGACCGGAGCCAGGAGCGCTGGCTCATGATGAGCGACGTGTGCAAGCACTGCGTCCGCGCTGCGTGCCTCGAGGTGTGTCCCACGGGAGCGATTATCCGGACCGAGTTCGACACGGTGGTGATCCAGGCGGACGCGTGCAACGGCTGCCGCATGTGTATCGCCGCGTGCCCGTTCGGCGTGATCGACATCAATCCAGCGTCGGGAACGGCGCAGAAATGCACGTTGTGCTATGACCGGCTCCAGGCCGGCATGGTGCCGGCCTGCGCGCAGGCCTGCCCGACGCAGTCCATTCAGTTCGGTCCCATCCGCGAGCTCAAGGAGCGCGCCCAAAAGCGGGTGAAGCAGCTCCACGTGCTCGGCGAATCGCGCGCCCGGCTGTACGGCGCCGACGAGTCGATGCTCGGTGGGCTGAACTCCTTCTATCTGATCGCGGACGAGCCCGAGGTGTACGGACTGCCCCGCGACCCCAAACTCCCCACCCGCAACCTCTTCAAGAGCGCGATGCTCTCGACCGTGGGTGCCGCGATGGTGGGACTCCTGGCCTTGGTCAGCTTCCGGAAGCGCAGGATGGACCGGCATGCCTGACACGTTCTTTACCGCGTCGCCGCACTGGACCTGGTGGATCATCCTGTACTTTTTCGTGGGCGGGATCGCGGGCGGAGCGGTCATGCTCGCCACGCTGCTACGCTTCTTTGGCGGGCCCGAGGACCAGCCAATCGCGCGCCTTGGGTACTACGTGGGCCTGGGCGGCGCGATCGTGAGCGGGTTCTTGCTCACTGTCGACCTGGAGCGCCCCCTGCGCTTCTGGCACATGCTGCTGCAGTCGGAGACCGGGCGCCTGATGTTCAAGGCCTGGGCACCGATGTCGGTGGGGGCGTGGGGGCTCATGTTGTTCGGGGCATTCGCATTTCTTGCCGCCGCTGGCGCCGCCGCCGAAGAGGGGCGTCTCCCCTGGCCGCGGCTCCGCATCCTGGCCGAGGGCGCGCTCGGCCGTGCGATCGGCGGGCTCGCGAGCGTGTTCGGGCTGTTCCTGGCCGGGTACACGGGTGTGCTCCTCGCCGTGACCAACCGTCCGATCTGGGCGGACTCGAATTGGCTCGGGATCTTGTTCCTGTTTTCGGCGGCCTCCACGGCAGCGGCGACACTCCTGTTGCTCGCCACCCGAACGGGCCATGGCGCGAGCGCGGCCGCCGCGTGGCTGGCGCGGTTCGATCGTGGCGCCCTCGTGCTCGAGCTCCTCGCCCTGATCGCGTTCGTCGTGTCGCTCGGCGCGATCGGACGGGTGCTGATCGGCTTCTGGGGCCTCGTGCTCCTGGTCGGCGTGGTCGGCCTGGGGATCCTGACCCCATTGCTGCGTCCCGAGCCCCACGTGCGCGCCGCGCGTCTCGTGCTGATCGGGGGCTTCCTGCTGCGCACGGTGGTGCTGCTCGCGTCGGCTCCGATTCATGCGCAGGGATCGGGAGTGACCCTGCGATGAGGCGCGCGAGCGCCTTGCTGGCGGCCGCGCTGGCCGGCTGCGCGAGCCCGGAGGCGCAACGCGTCCGGGGCGGGGGGCCGGGTGCCGACGTCGGCAATCACGGCCCGGTTGTCGTGTTGCACGAGGGTGCCGAGCCGTACTACAGGACTCCCTGCATGACCGAGGTCAAATGCAACGGACCGCTGCCGGTATTGGGCAAGACCCGGCGGCTCGACTAGACGCGCTCGAGCGGGCCTCGCCGGACTGGCACCCGTGGGTCGAGCTGTTGCGTGCGACGTTCCGGGCTGACGCTGAGCCGGGCCCGGAGCCGTTGACGCCGGACCTGGGATCGCGCTCGTCCGCTGACGTCGCTCCACTACTGCATGGACGCACGGTACAGGTCGATGCGGGACGGCTCCGGAGTCTGCTGCAGCGACTCGGCGCACTGGTGGGACTGGGGGGCGTGGCGGAGCTCGAGGTGCTCGAGCTCGCTGCCGCCGCGGCGCGGCAGGATGGCCTCGTGATCGGGCGGGCCGCGAGAGCGGCGCACATCGACCCCGCTGCGCTCGAGACCGTCGTGAACCTCGCCGTGTGGCCCTTGTTACAGGCATGCGGCCGTCGGCTGCAAGCCCATATCCCGTCAGGATGGAGTCGGGGCTATTGCCCGGTCTGCGGGGCGTGGCCCGTGCTCGCCGAGCTGCGCGGGCTCGAGCGAACCCGTTGTCTCCGGTGCGGGCGCTGCGGTGCCGACTGGCAGCGGCTCTGGCTCGCGTGCGTCTACTGCAACGAGCGTGATCACGAGCGCCTGGGATCGCTGGTCATCGAAGGGCGGGTCGAGGGACGGAGCGTCGAGACGTGTGCGAGCTGCCACGGACATCTCAAGTCGTTCGCCACACTGCGGGCGGTCGCACCGCCGGATCTTTTGGTGTCCGATCTCGAGACGGTGGAGCTCGACCTCGCGGCGTGGGAGCGGGGGTTCCGGCGCCCGGCGCGGCCGGGATTCCTGGTGGCGGTGCGTCTGGTGGGCGTGGGACCGTGAACGATGGCGACCCGCTTCGTCCCGCGGTCGTATGCCGCCAGCTGCTCGCGGCGCTGGCCGCTTCCGACGGACGCCGCCGGCGGCGCAAGCGCGACACGACACCCGACGCGATCGGCCTGGCGATCAGACGTCAGCTGCTCGAGGACGCGGTGGCCGACGATCCCGCGCCCGAGGCCTTCGAGGGCTGGCTGATGGCACGGTCACTGGCCGGCGCGGAGGCAAGCGGTCCCCTGCGGGCGACGGCGTTGGCTGTGCTCGACGAATGGCGCCTGGCTCGGGAGTCCGGCGCGTTTCGGGACTGGTTGGAACGGGGGGCGCCCTCGGACGACGCCTAGGGTCCTGCCGCCCTCAGGCGCTCTTGACCACGCGCGGCGGCGTGCCACCGCCTTTGGGGCGCTCCGCTGCAGCGCTGTCGCGCAGCATCGCGATCAGTCCGTCGGCCTGCTTGGCGTAGAACTCGAGCGTCCCTGCCTTCTCGATCACCTGTTCGAGGAACCCCTTTTGCCCGTGGAGCGTCTCCATGCTCGACCCGACGTCGGCGAGCAGGGCCTCGACACGAGCAAGGCGCTCCTCGGCCTGCTCGATCTGCCGTTGCCGGTGACCGAGCCCGTTCGCGGCGTCGTGCGCGTGGCTCACGAGCTCGAGCACATTCTCGAGCATGGCCCGCGTCTCGGACACCTGCTCCTTCGCGCCGGCGATCGAGCGGACGTGGTCCACGGTCCGCTCGGCCACCTCGAACAGGCGGTACAGGTCGGCCTGGAGGGCGTCGACCGTGGCCTGGCGCTGGGCGGCCTGCTCCAACGCCCGCATCAGCTGCTCCTCGGTGGCGTGCCATTTGGCGAGCCGTTCTTCGAACTGCGCCATACGCTTCTGCACGAACCGCAGGTTGCCGGCGCGATTCTCGAGATCCTCGAGGGTCGTCGTGAGCGCCGCGGTGCGATCGGTGGCGCCTGTGAGGGCTCCGGTGAGCTGACCGGCCCGCTCTTCCAACTGCTGCGCGATGCTGGCCGCCTCCGCCCGCAGCTGTGAGGCGCGCTCCAAATGCTCGGTGGCGGAGTTGAGCGCCGCCTGCCGCAGCTGCAGCTCCTGCCCCAGCGCCCTGGTCTGCTCGGCGAGCACCTCGAGGCTCTGGGCACGACCTTCGAGCGTCGTCACTGCCGTGTCGATCTGCGTCATGCGGCGTTCCACACGCTCCACCGTTCCCACCACCGTGGGCACCAGTTTCTCGATGCGCGCCGCCTCCGCGGCGTGGGCCGTGAGGGCCTGAAGCTGCTGGTCGGTGGTGTTCATACGAGCCGCGAGCCCTTCGGTGCGCTCGTCGAGCTCCGCCGCGGTCCCTGTGAGGTCGGTCAGCCGGGTGTTCAGCTGCTCGACGAGCTGGCGGCGCGACTCGATCTGGGCCATCGATTGCGACAGGCGGTCGGAGTCCGCGCGCACCGATTCGACCGTCGGCTTCATCTCTTCCACCGCCGCGAGCTCGCCGCGTAGCGCCGCGACCGACTCGGTCACTTCGCCGAGCCAGGTCTTCGTGCCGGCCTGCGCCTCGCGCACCCGCGCGACCTCGTCCTCTGCCACCCGCATGCGCTCCAGCGCATCCTTCACCTCTTCGTGCGTCCCCTTCAGGCTCGCGAAGTCGCGCAACGCCGCCTCCACGGACGGCTGCGCCTTTTCGAGTCGCGCCACGCGCTGGGTCATTTGCTCGACGGTGTGGGCGAGCCGCTCGGCGTCCCCCTGCACGGCGCCGAGGTGCTCCGTCTGGGTTTCGAGGTGTGCCACGGACTCGGACAGGCTCCCGAGCTGCTTCGTGAGCCCGTCGGCCTGCGACCGGACGTCCCCGATGGTGCGGCTCGACTCGTCCAGCGTGCGACAGCGGGCCTCCATGTCCGTGAGCGAACCGCGCAGATCCAGGATGCGCTGCCCGACGGCGTCGAGCCCTTGGTTCTCGAGCTCGAAGCGCTTCACGGTCCGCTGGACTTCATCGCGCAGCCCGTTCAGGCGTCCGTGGAGCTCTTGATCCGCCTGCGCGATCTGGTCGTGACGCACGCTCACCTCTCGCGACCTCGCCAGCAAGTCGCCGTGGAGCGCCTGTAGGTCGGTGACACGGGTCTCGAGCGCGCCCAGATTCTTGGTGCTCTCTTCCTGCCTGACAATTTTGGCGTCGATGTCCCGCAGGACGTCGTCGAGCTGCGTCGCCTGACCGATGGCGCGATCCACCACCTCGCGCTGCTGCTCCAGCACCGAGACCTTCTGCGTCACATAGTCGGCGAGGGATTTGAGCGTGCCCAGCTGTCGTTTGGTGTCGGCCGCGTCCGCCGCAGCCTGGCCCAGATGGGCAAAGGCCTGCTCCAGGCCGGTCACGCGGGTCTGCGCCGCCGCGACGCCGCCCTGCACCTGCTGCTGCCGCTCCTCGAACGCGTGCAGCCGGGTGGCGGCTGCCTCACCGGCGCGTTTCAACTCGTCCTGACGCTGCCGCGCGCGGTCGAACGTGTTGGAGAGGTCGCGCACCTGGCCCGTGAGCGTGTCCGCGTCGGCGCGCAGCGACTTGAGGCCGCCAGCCGACTCGAGCAGGCTCGTGAGATCGCCCTTCAGCGCGAGCGCCGCGTCGAACGTGGCGCGCAGCTGCTCGATCTCGGTACGAAGCGTCTTGACCTCTTCCGCTGTGTGCTCGACCTGCGTTTCGGTGCGACGCTGCGTGCGCGACACCCCTTCGGTCTGCTCGTCGAGCGTGGCCAGGACGGGGACGAGCCGCTCGAGCGCCTTCACGCGCCCCTGCAGCTCCGCTACGACCTTCTGGGCCTCAGCGATCGGCTGGGTGAGCTGCGTCAGCTGTTGAGTGGCGTCACGCGACCCGGTGGTGAGCGCCTCGAACGCGACGCGCTCGCGCTGCATCTGAGCGAGAATGGAGCGAAGCTCCGCGGGGAGCTGCGCCGGGGTGGTCTCGTGTCCGAAGAGCTTCCAGGCCATTGCAGTCCTCTGAGGAGAAAGGAGGGCAGCGGTGGTGCAGGGGCATTGCAGTTGAAGCAAGGCGTATGCCGGGCTCGGCGTTCGCTGCTACCTCAAGTGGCGTGGAGGGTTACGGGCCAGGAGGAGGTTGGCCGGGCGGACCTGCGTCTCGTCTACCGCGTGATGCGTTGCAGAATCCGGTGATGACCTGCGACCCTACGCGGGGTGATGTTCGTCACGCGACCCGGTCCGGTGTTTTGAAGGTTCACGAGAACTTGCGGGGGGTGACGGAAAGTGAATCTTGCTGTACCCCTGGAGGACGACCGACGGTGACTGTTTGGGCAGAGACCATCGCGCGTCGGTTGCGCGCGTTCCACCTCGACAGCATCAGGAACCAGATGCTCGTGTTCGCGGTGGTCGCGACGATCCTGCCCGCGCTGGCCCTGACCGTCGCGTCGTCCCGCCAGGACCGGCGCTCGATCGGTGACCAGATCACCCAGGAACTGCGTGGCACGAGCGCCGAGGCGGCCTGGGAGATCGATCAGTGGCTCAGCGATCGGCTCCGCGATCTGCGGGTGACGGCGACGGCATACGCGGTGGCGGATAACCTGGTCCGGATGCAGGGCAACGGCGAGGCGGTCAGCCGGCTGCGCGAGTACCTCAACTCGGTGCGCGAGCGCTGCTCGGACTGCGAGGCGCTGCTCGTGGTCGAGGGACGTGGCCGGTTCGTGGCGTCGAGCGGCGGCCGCATGACCGGCGTGCAATTCTCTCAGGAGCGGTTGTTGAGCCTCCGGACGAGTGATGCGCTCGTGGGCGACCCGTACTGGGACGCGGGGCTCGGGAAGGCGGCGATCGGGCTCGCGCTACCGATCCGCCAGCCGGATGGACGGTACGTCGGCGCGCTCATGGCGAAGCTCAATCTGCGAGCCGTGGCCGACGTGCTGCAGCGGCTCGCGCCGCGCGCCACGGCCGGGGCGGGCGGGGGCGACCTGTACGTGATGACGGATCAGGGTCGGCTGATCCTCAAATCCCGTGTCAGCTCGGCGGACCTGATGCGCACGAAGCTCCCGGTGGCGCAGGAACTGCTCGACCGGGAAGGCACCACCGTGGAGTACAAACGCGCGGACGGGCCGGATGTCATCGCCAGCCTGCGGCGGGTGCCCGCGCTCCGCTGGGCGGCGGTGGTCGAGGTGCCGCGGGCGGAGGCGTTGCGTCAGGCCGGCGGGGCAGGCGGCGCGGGCCTCGCGCTGGTCGTGCTACTGGTGGTCGCAGGGCTGGCCGCCTACGTGGGCTTGCTCCTCGTACGCCCGCTCCAACGTCTCTCCAGCGTCGCCGTCAAGGTGGCGGCGGGGGACCACTCCGTCGAGCTCCCGACGGGCGGTGGCGGCGAGGTCGGGCAGCTGACGCAGGTCTTGAAGAACCTGGCAACGCGCGTGCGGGAGCGGGAGGGCCAGGGCGAGCTCGAGCGACTCTCCGTTACGGACGCGCTCACCGGGCTGTACAACCGGCGGCACCTGATGGGGACGCTCGCCAATGAGGTCCAGCGGTCGCGCCGGCTGCGGCGCACGTTCTCCGTGTTGTTGGCGGACGTGGATCACTTCAAGCAGTACAACGACACCCACGGCCATCTGGGAGGGGACGCGGCGCTCGTGAAGATCGCGGAGATCCTGCGGCAGACTACACGCGGCGTGGACAGCGTGGCGCGGTACGGTGGGGAGGAGTTCGTGGTCATGCTGATCGAGGCGCCGATCGCGACGGCCGCCGCCGTGGGTGAGCGCCTCCGGGCCCGTGTGGCGGGGGAGGAGTTCGGTGCCGGGCGGATGACGGTGAGCGTGGGCGCCGCCGAGTACCCCACCCACGGCGAGACGCCGGAGGAGTTGATCGCGAGCGCCGACGCGGCGATGTATCAGGCGAAGGGAGAGGGCCGCGACCGCGTCGTGGTCGCCGGTCGGAAGACGGAGCGAGAGGAGAAAGGGAAGAGGCGCCGCAAAGGTGAGGCCTAGCGGCGCGTCCCCGCTGTCGCATTCGCGCCCCTCGTTGCCGCAAAAACACCCTAGCACGGGGCTTCCCTCGTCGCAAACTTGACGACATCGGATGCAAGAGCATCGTCGCGAGGTCTTACGCGAAGCGAGCGTGGCCCTGCAGGGCCGGGCGGTCACCCTGTGGGAGGTTTCGTCGCGCGCCGAGGTGATCCCGGTCATGACCAGCGCGGCGAGCGCCCAGTCCCCGGACACACGCCTCGACCTCGATAGTACGCTCCATCACTGGGGCGCCCCGATCATTCAGGGCAGTCGTTGGGTCGGCTGCCGGCTGGATGACGCCGGGCCCTGGTGTGTCGCCCCCGTAAGGAGGCAGCCGGCCGCACCGCCGCCCGACGGCATCGAGCGCCGCAGCCGGGAGCGGATCACCCTCGAGCTGGCAGGTCTCTGTCTGGGGCTCGTGGACCAGCCCCCGGTGGTCAGCCGGCCCCGCCTGACCGAGCCCGACGCCCTGGCCGAGTTGGTGCGCCAGCCCAGCGTGATTGCGCACGAGGTCGCCAATCCCTTGACCGCCGCGCTCGCGAGCCTCGATCTGTCCCTCGATCTGATCCGAACGGCCGAATCGCTGGCGCCTTCCTTCCGAGCGGACCTGCTCAGCGAGCTCGCGGGCGTGGGGGAAGGCATGGACCAGGCCATCCAGTTTCTGCGCTCGATTCAGGATCGCGCGCGAGGAGGGCTGGCCCGCTCGGAGCGGTTCGACGCGGCCAACGTCGTCCGGTCATGCGTGGCGTTGGAGCGGCCGCTGGCGCTCAAACGCAGCGTGACCCTCCAAGGGGTCATCACCGTGAGCGGCGTCTTTCTCCAGGGTGATCCCAACGCCCTATATCAAGTGCTCACCAACCTCATCCGCAACGCGGTTTCGGCGTCGCGGGAACGGAACGCACCGGTCGTGGTCACTCTGGGGCAGGTGGGCGAGGCGCTGCGCCTGACGGTCCAGGATCACGGGGTGGGAATCGCGGGGGAGCATCTCGAGCGGATCTTCGAGCCGGGCTTCACGACCCAGGAGTTCGGCTCGGGCTCGGGGACGGGATTGTTGGTGGTGCGTCAAATCACCCAAGACATGTTCAGGGGCTCGGTCAAGGTGGATTCGGCGGTAGGTCGTGGCTCGACCTTCGAGATCACGCTTCCGATTCCCGCGCAGCGTACGCCGCGCGAGCGGCGCCAGGTTTAGGAACACGCCGCCCCGCAACGCAGCGCGTTGCGGGGCGGTGGCTCACCCGGTCGACCCCCCTCTACGCCTGCGTCGTCGCCCCGTGACCGTTGCCATTGGAGATCCCGAACACCTTGGAGCGGCCGCCCGTGACGGCGAGCCACCGCTTGCGCGAGGCGATCAGGTCGTCGAGCTGCTGGCGCAGCCTGGCAATCTCCGAGTCCACGCACTGAATCCGCCAATCGATGTAATGCTCGGCCTGATCCGGGGTCCAATCGGAAGAGCCGGTGAAGATCACCTGCTCCTTCAAAGGCATGTCCTCCGCCAACTTCAAGCCTTCGCGCGCGAGCGCCCCCTCACCCTCGACGGCACCCACCTTCGCTGCCAACATCTCTGCCTTCCGAACCATGTGGTCCTCCTGAAACTGGGTACTCCGTACTCCGATGATCATCCCTAGTCCGAGCACCTGACACCGCTCCTTTTGGGCGCACGCGCGTGCGTGGTTGTCCCTCTTGACGGCAGCCTGCAGGCGTGACAGCTTGTCCTCATTGGGGATCTCTAGCGGACGCTTATTTGGCACCCATTAGGTCACTAACCTAGGACCAAATTGTCATCTGTCAAGACTATAAAAGGAGCCGAAAAGGGCCCCGTTTCGGAACGGTTGGCCCGGGTCCTCGACGCCTTCAGCCCCTGGGCAGGCATCTCACTCACGTATCGACAGTTCGCCGCCGAGATCGGACCGCCGGTCACGGAGGCTGCGATCAAGAAGTGGCCGCAGCGGAAGAAGTTTCCCGCGGACGTGGCCCGGATGATCGTGACGAGGGCGCGGGAGCGCGGCGTGGAGGGTGTCACCCTGGAGTGGGTGCTCTGGGGTGAGGGCGCCGGCCCTCAAAAGGGACTACGGGAGTCCCACAGGCTGACTGAGGAGCCCCATGGCCACTTCGCCTCCCGCGTCGCCGCCGCCCTCCAGGCGGATCTAAGTCATAACGAGTTGGGGCAGTGGTCTTCGGCGGAGGTGCAGCGCACGGTCATCTGGGGGCTGAAGGACCTGGCCCGGCGCCTCCGCGTGCTCCAGTTCGGCATGGGGGAGACGTTCGAGCTGACGGACGGGTGGGCGGGAGAAGTCGACCTCCCGTGCGGCCCAAAGGCGCCACCATCAACACACCCTCCGATCAGCGCGCCTAGATCCCGAACAGCAGGCGGTCGAGCGCGAACTTTCCCGCACCGAGAAACAGCAGTGTGATTGCTCCGACGAGGAGCAGGAACTCGAACTCCCAGCCCCCTTCGCCCGTGAACCCCTTGTGCATTTGCCGGACTTTGAGCCGAATCGCGCCCAGCATGACGAGGATGAATCGGCCCGCAGGCATCTGAGCCGACGGCTGCATCTTCCACATGGCGCGCTTCTGGCTGCCGTGGACCAGAAAGACGGTCCCGACACCCAGCCGGAGTGCCAACACGCCCCAGTCGCTGAATTGATGCAGGCTCGACAGGACGCTCATGACGTCCCCCCTGTGAGTATGATTGAGCCATCTCCGGCGTCCGAGTAGCAGCCTGCCCGACCTCTTGACCCGCCTTCATGCTGCACTCGCTGACCGCTACACGATTGAGCGTGAGCTCGGCCGCGGCGGGATGGCGACCGTGTACCTCGCCCAGGACCTGAAGCACCATCGCAAGGTCGCCATCAAGGTCCTGAAGCCCGAGGTTGCGGCCGCCCTCGGCCCGGAGCGGTTTCTCCGAGAGATCGAGTTGGCAGGGGGGCTTTCACACCCGGACATCCTCGCGCTCCACGACTCGGGCGAGGCCGACGGCTTCCTCTATTATGTCATGCCCTATGTCGAGGGGGAATCGCTTCGCGACCGCCTGAGCCGCGAGAAGCAGCTGCCGCTGGAAGACGCGGTGCGCATCACCGGCGAGATCGCGAGCGCCCTCGACCACGCGCATCGCCGCAACGTGCTCCACCGTGACGTCAAGCCGGAGAACATCCTGTTGCAGGAGGGCCATGCGGCAGTCGCCGACTTCGGGATTGCGCGGGCGATCCTGACGGCCGCTGGAGATACCTTGACGGCCACCGGCCTGACGGTCGGGACGCCGGCGTACATGAGCCCCGAGCAGGCGGCCGGGGAGCGGCAGCTCGACGGCCGAAGCGACCAGTACAGCCTGGGATGCGTGGTGTACGAAATGCTGGCGGGGAAGCCACCCTTCACCGGCGCGACGGTCGAGAGCGTGTTGCACCAGCACCTGACGGCCGATCCCGCACCCGTGACGCAGCTTCGGCGGACAGTGCCGGAATCGGTGGTGCCCGTGCTGCGACGCGCGCTGGCCAAGGCGGCGGCCGACCGGTATGCAACCACGACCCAGTTCGCGCAGGCGCTTGAGGCCGCGCTCCTGCTCGAGCCTCCGAGCCGCTCCCACCGGCGCAGCGTCGCCGTCGTCGCTTCCGTGGCAACAGTCGCCGCGCTGGGAGTCGCCTTCCTTCTAGTCCGGAGTCGCTGGGCCGCGGGCGCGGTGGTGCCGTCTGCCTCCACGATCGCGGTCATGCCGTTCATGCCGGTCGCGCCGGACACTGCGCTCGAGCGCCTCGGCCGGGAGCTGGTGGTGACCCTGAGCGCGAACCTCGACGGCGTGGGTGGGATCCGCACCACGGAGGCCATTACCGTCCTGGCCCAAGTCGCCGAAAGTGAACCCCTCACGCCCGGGCGCGGGGCCGAGCTCTCCCGCCGTCTCGGCGCGCGCAGTGTACTTCGCGGGACCCTGGTCCCCGCCGGACGCGACGTGCGCTTGGACGCCACGCTGTTCGATGTGGACGACCTCGTCGCGCTCGCCAAGACGACCGTCACGGGGCCCGCGGACGATGTCGCGGGTCTGACCGACGCTGCCACGTTAGCCTTGCTCAAACAGGTGTGGCAACACGGTGAACCGCCGGCGCCAGACCTGGCCGGCATCACGACCCGCTCCGTGCCGGCGCTCCGGGCGTACCTGGTCGGCGAGCAGGCGCTGGCGCGCGCCGAATTC
>WNEZ01000334.1_pt1 | contig 37580 bp, 41 predicted proteins | sample 5400521 | NCBI WGS metagenome assembly WNEZ01 (sample SAMN13153339, study PRJNA577476) | soil metagenome | isolation source: 120 cm saprolite under Douglas fir tree site 2 hole 1 replicate 1 | place: USA:California | collected 2015-04-18 | reverse complement strand
CAACCAACTCCGCCTGGAGTTGCCGGAACGATTGGAGCCGATTCAGATCCTGAAATGTAGTGCAGACTCGGCCATAGCCTGAACTGATTCTAAGAGACTTAGCTGCACTTTACCCCGTTTCGTGACGAACTTGGGCTAATATAAATCCGAGGATCAAGTCGCTCATGCGCTACACGGTTATACTTCAGAAAGAAAACGACGGCGGCTACGTTGCTACGGTCCCGGTTCTCCCGGTTGCGTTTCGCAGGGGGACACTCGCGAAGAGGCTTTGCGTAATATTGAGGAAGCAATCGAGCTCTATGTTGAGGATGTGCGTGCCGCTGGCGAATCTGTTCCCGTGGAGGACGAACGGACGTATGTTGAGGTCAACACACTCGCTCGATGACGAAGCTTCCTACCGATCTCTCCGGCCAGGAGCTCATTCGAATTTTAGTTAGACTTGGTTTCGCAGTCCAGCGTCAACGCGAAAGTCACGTCATCCTTCGCCGCGAATCCCCCTTCGCTCGTGTCAGCGTTCCATACCACAAAGTTCTTCGAGTCGGAACCCTTCGCGCCATTCTTAACGAGGCCGGGCTCTCTGCGGAGCAATTGATTGCCCTGCGGTAGAGTCGATGATCGTTTAGAGTTGCAGATTTGTCTCCAGCGGTCGCCTGTGCGAAAATACTGCTGACGGCACACCATGAGCACATCACTCGGCAAACACGCCACGCTGACCAGGCCCGACGACTTCGGCGAGCTTCTGCAAGACGAAGGCATAGTTTTCACAACTCTCGACAAAGCCGTAAACTGGGCGCGCAAAAGCTCCATCTGGCCGCTTAGTTTCGGCCTTGCCTGCTGCGCCATCGAGATGATGTCCATGTCTGCTGCGCGCTTCGATATTGCGCGGTTCGGCTCGGAAGTTTTCCGCCCCTCGCCTCGCCAGGCCGATTTGATGATCGTCGCCGGTCGCCTCTCGCAAAAAATGGCTCCCGTCATCCGCCAGCTTTACGATCAAATGCCCGAACCCAAATGGGTGATCTCCATGGGTGCTTGCGCCACTTCCGGTGGCGTCTTCAACAATTACGCCATCGTTCAGGGCTGCAATCAGGTGATTCCCATTGATGTTTACGTTCCCGGCTGCCCGCCGCGTCCCGAAGCTCTTCTCTACGCCATCCTCCAGCTCCAGAAGAAAATCTACAGCGAAAAAGGCTCCTTCAAGCGCGCACTGAATCTTTCCTAATCGCGCAGACTTCAGTCCGCGCTCCCTCGCATGAGAAAATTTAGTTCGACGCCATCGCTCGTACTTCTCACCACACACGTTTTCTTACTTTCACTGCTCTCTGACTGCATGATTATCCACGACCCTCCCAAGCCGCCGCCTCCCTCTGCCACGCGCTACCCGCTTGTTTGGAGCGACGAGTTCAACAGCACTGACGGCTCCTCCTCAGACGCCTCCAAGTGGAAATTCGAAACCGGCGCTGGCCACAAAGGCTGGGGCAACAACGAACTCGAAACCTACACCAATCGCAGCAAGAACGCGCACATCCAAGGCGGCAATCTGGTCATCACCGCGCTGAAGGAAACCTACGCTGATCCTTCCGACGTCGTCACGCGCAATTACACCTCAGCGCGCCTGAAAACGCAGGGCCTCTTCAGCCAGGCCTACGGCCGCTTCGAAGCGCGCATCAAAATTCCCGTGGGGCAGGGAATGTGGCCCGCCTTCTGGATGTTGGGCAATGACATCACTTCCGTCGGCTGGCCCAAGTGCGGCGAAATCGACATCATGGAAAACATCGGCAAGGAGGCCGGAACAATCCACGGCTCGCTCCACGGCCCTAGCACCGTCAGCCGCACGAGCGACGCAACTGCGCCCTTCCGCCTCCCCGCCGGCCAGAATTTTTCCGATGATTTTCATCTCTTTGCAATCGAATGGGAACCCGGCACCGTGCGCTTCTACGTCGATTCGAATCTCTACGCCACGTTCACGCAATCCCAATGGCCCGCCGGCGGCGCATGGGTTTTCGATCACCCCTTCTTCATCATCCTCAACCTCGCCGTTGGCGGCGATTGGCCCGCCTCGCCCGACAACACCACCGTCTTCCCGCAGCAAATGCTAGTTGATTACGTCCGCGTATACGCCAAGCGGTAACTCAGCATCTCGCCAGGAAATTTATTCCGACCTGCTTGACAGCACTGAACAGCTTTGACTCCCAATTTTTTTCTACGCTCTCCGCGTCTCTGCGTTTAAAATCTTCCTGGCCACTTTTAATAGAAGGGAATCGCCCTATGACGTCAACAGCGGAGCCCGCTCGTCAGCTTCTTCGCCACTCTGTCGCCACGGTCGCCTACCGCGGAGCCAAAGCCCTCCGCGGATCTCCCGAGCATTTCGCCAGCTTCCACATCGGCGACAAAACGCGCACGCCCGCGCAAATCCTCGCGCACATGGGCGATTTGTTTGATTGGGCGCTCTCCATCGCCCAAGGCCAGCAGTCCTGGCACGACTCCACGCCACTGCCGTGGAGCGCCGAAACCGATCGCTTTTTTTCCGTCTTAAAGAAATTTGACGATTTCCTGGCCTCCGACGAACCGCTCCACGCTGCAGCAGAGGGCCTTTTTCAGGGCCCGGTTGCAGACGCCTTCACGCACATCGGACAGATCGCCATGCTCCGCCGACTAGCAGGCTGGCCCATCATGGGAGAAAATTTCTTCAGGGCCGACATCGCGGATGGCCGCGTTGGCCTCGAGCAATCCGCGCCCCGCCGCGAATTCGAGTGATCCGCCACTGTAGCGGCCCCGACCCTGTCGGAAGCACCTTTGCTCTTGTTCCTCTGAGGCGGGCCCTTGCCCCTCCACCGCCGCATATAAATTTATTTATCAACTGATTTGTATCGTGATATAAGTAAGCACATTATGGTCATCTCCGATCGCCTGCGCGCCATCCGCGAGCAAAAAGACCTCTCCCAGGGGGACATCGAAGAACGCACCGGCCTGAAGCGCTGCTACGTCTCCCGTGTCGAGAACGGCCACACTGTCCCCAGCATCGAGACGCTCGAAAAAATGGCCCGCGCTCTCGAAATCCCCATGTACCAGCTCTTTTACGACGGCGAAGAGCCGCCCCAAATCCCCACCTTGCCCGAAGGCATGTCCGCCAACAGCGACGAATGGGGCAGCTCCGGCGATTCCGCGAAATTTTTCCATCGCCTCCGCCATCTTCTCGGCCGCCTCTCCGAACCCGATCGCAAGCTGATCATGCACATGACCTTCCAGATGGTCCGCAAGAAGCGCCCCTGATGCCACTGCCCCGCTATCTGCAAAAGTGTTATATTGCCTCTAGGTAAGCCGTTGCCACCGGCACAACGGCGCCATCAACATCTCGGAATCTCCTCATCGCAAAGCAATGGTCCCGTGGCGATATTCAGAAGGTGATTGCGGTTAGCTCTGCCCGCTCTTGCCTGGTCATCCCCGTTGGCAGTGTCTCAATGTTTATTTGGTAGGTAATTCGAATGATTGGGGAAAGTGCTTAAAGGACGCGGCTTGGCGACCTGTAGATGTAAAAAACTGCACCCCGAAAGCCATGCCGTGCTCACCACCAGTCCCATGGAGAAAATACCGTCCCCGACCCGATCCCGACAGGAGTCGGGATCTGCTATCGGGGTAAACGGCAACCGATGGTGGGGCACCCCGAACTCGTGTTAACGTCTTGCCTCCGGGCCACCCTTGCCGCTTGTAAGATTGTTTGATCACCGGGCGCACAAGGCAGCAATTCCATAAGAAGGCTGAAGGAGGCGGAGCATGAGAGTGGTTCTAATCTCCGTAGCGATCTTATTTATGTCCGGCGCGATGCTGGCCCAGCAAAGGAAACCGGCTGCTCCTGTGCAAAGGACGTTTGTTCCTAACGAGCCTCTGCCGTGCATCGCATTTAACCGGATGGCGGTTCGCTTGGACGCAGTTTACAAAACCGAAGATATCAGCAAGACCGACTACGACCAGGGCATGAAAAAATACATGGATGGCACGCAGGAAGAGGGCGTGGATTACGTCATCGCCGAAAAGGGCAAATACGAAAGGATTTCTCAGCAGCGGGACAAGCTCGCTGAGTTCATTCGTTGGTACGCAGTGGAGGGAGGACGCGGTCAAATGGATGCAGCCAATGCCCAGTGCTCCACGGAATTAGGGGAGCGAGAGGAGAGATACGCGGGGATTTACAACCTCCGGCAGTTACAAGACGCGATGACTGTTTCGCAGGCGGAGGGGCTGTTGGCGGATGTTGCTTTGGAAGGTCAGAGTGTGATGATAAAAGCTCTCTTGGAGAGTGAAGCAGCGCGCAGAAAAGACGTAGACCGTTACAACAAGCTGGTCGATAACGTCAACTCATACAACAAGGCAGTGAACGATCTCGTTGTTACCGTGAATACGGCCATGAGTGAACCGAAGGGTTCCAAGCTAGTGCCAACGCTGAGTTTCAACTTTGTTCGCCTGCAACCCATCACCTGCACGGGAAGCACATTCGCGATTACCAATTCGACGGCTTATATGGCTAACGTGCGCACCATGGCCAACGCGAGCCCAACGATGCAGTGTGAGTAGGCGCCTGAGGTGGTTGAGTCCGTGCGCAACGGTAAGCCCGCTGTTGCCTTATTGTATGTTCCGCGGCATGGACAAGCAAATCCCAGCCTGCTTCCTTTTTCTTTGTGACAAGCTAAGCATGTCCGCACCAAGCGGCACAAATACTTTAATTTCTGGATTCTTCAGCGTACCAGGGACCCGTCCATGCGCTACGCCCGCAAACTGTCATCGACGGACTTTTTCGTATGCTGCCGCACCTTTCTCCGGGGATCGCAATTTTTATTGGTCTTTGCTGTTGCCACGGCAGGCCACAGCCGTTTGAACTTACCTCAGGAAACAGCAGAAGTGACCTTGAACTCGGCGGCCAAAGGGGAAATCGATTCCGTTCTTGAGAATCGAAGCGCTTTGGCAAAAGGCCAGCTCCCGGCAAATGTAGCGCAAATCCTGATTGAGTCTTTACCGGCACACTTGCGAAACGGGTGCAAGGAAATGATCTCGGACTCTGCAGCAAACCCACTGGTAAGCTCGGCGTGGAGTGCAACGCTCTTGCACGCCGAAGGCGATAGAGCGGAGCGAAGTGCTCTCGTATCCTTTCGCTGCACAGTGCACATAGCCGACCTCGTGGGTTATGATGAACGGCCAGCCGTGCTGCTTTCGAGGAAACAAGCGACGGTCTTAAAGTTCCTTCCCCTTGATCCAGACTGCACAAATTGTTCGGACCTGTACCATCTGCAATTCAAGCAGCGCTTTGAAGCCACGGGAGGATATTTGGCCGAATTGGATGTCGAGCACTCGACAAGCAATCCCTGCTGCGATGGCGGCGATCGCCTAAGCGGAACTCGCCTCTTGCTTATTTCGGTCCCGGAGGGAGCCAGCGTACTGGATTTCGAGAAAGCGACCGACAACTACAGCCATGATGACGAGGCCCCCGAAGATGCGCAAACCGTCTGCAAGTCTGAGGTCTCTTATGAGCGCGATCCCAATCAGCATCTGCAAGCCGTTACGGCGCGGATGAGTTGCACCCAGAATGGGAAGTTCGTGCCACCAATTGTTACGCGCCGATTTGAGTGGAATCCCGCCAATCAACGCTTTCAAGAGCATGGAACACCGGCCAAACACGCTACTCTTCGGGACCATTAGCGCTGTCATCTGGTTCTGAGTGTGCGGAGGCGGGACTTATCGAGGGGGCATCCAAATTCGTTTTACGGTTTTTCGTCCAGGCCACCTGTCCACGTGTAGCGCGGACCTACGATCACGCGGGTCGGTGCTTTGCCGACGGGCATTTTCAGCTCCATTGGCTCGTGCCTCTCCACGACCGTGCCGGAGGCGCGGACCCAGGCGTTCAGAAGGCTCTTGAGCCGTTGATTGCCATCGGCCGGAAAGTAGAGAGCGCCGTCGTCGGCGGCAATCGCAAGTGGAACGCCGCGGGCGAGGCAGGCCGCGCCGCAGTCTTTGTGGGATGCTGCTGAGGCTTCGGGGGCATGCAACATATAGCAGGCCGCGTCGACAACTTTGCCCGTCACAGTGACGGAATCGGACGAAGCGGTGTGGGCAGGTCGTGCTGGGCCAGCAGCCTTGCGCAGAGGCCGAAGGCTGCTGTGGAAGACAGCGTCGATTAACCGAGCTTGCGGAAACGCGAGACGCTTCCGCCCGAAGGCTGCCACGTCCTCTCGTTCCGTATCCTCCCCGTTCTGTGGTTTCCCGACGTTTGGACATGGAGATGGTCCAGCACCCACATAGGTCAGGCAGCGGTTGTCCTCAAAGGTATTCGTGCCTGGAGCCGAGAGGTCTTGAATATCGGCGCCGATCGAGGCACCAAATTCTTTCGAGACCTGCACGGGAGGGTTGCCAGCAATGATGTTGCAGCGAATCACGTTGCCACCCTGCGTAGGTGCGGCGATGAAAACACCATTTAGGTTGCCGCCGATCTTGTTCTTCTCGATTAAGTTGTCTTTGCTTGTACCCACCAGTCCCACACCGAAATTGTTACTGGCGCCGCTGGGCAGGGTCGAGAGAGCAGAACCGTTCCCACTGTAAACATTCAACCGAACTCGGTTGTTGTGGCTGCTGGCGAGTCAAGTTCCGCCGCAAGGGTTGCCTTTGGAACCAATCGAGTTTCGAACGGAAACGTTTTTTTCAATGTCGCTGTCCGTAGTACCAAATAGGAAAATGCCGCTGAAGCAATTGTCAGACGCGGTGACACCTTCGATCCTTACTTTCGTGGATCCTAACAGGGATATTCCCAAGCCGGCGAATTTGTGCACCAGCCCAGGTCCAAGGATGGCCACATCATGCTGCCCATTTACTTGAATTCCGTCTTCAGTAAAACTCGAACTGACGCAGGTGCTGGAAGGGTGAGCTCCGTCGGTGATCGTGAAGCCGTTCAGGCGCAGTTTGATACCCGGGGCTCCAAATGCTATGCACGGCGCGCCCGCGACCATACAGGTGACGTCGCCCACGAGTTCGCTGTCCTCGTAGATGGTGAGTGTGGTCGAGACGGTACCGCTGATGTCAGTGGCCTGGGCACGGCGCGCCACAAACAAAGAGAGCAAATACAGAGAAAACGGAAAGCGTTATTCGGTGAGATGGGATCTGGCTCATAGGACCTCCTTACGCCGCGCTCAAGGTCGCTATCTGAACAAGGGTAGGGGGGACGGCGCGGAATATGCGGAAGCCTAGGCGGGCGACCGGAGCTTGTCAAGCAGGAACTTCGACCGTCGGCGTTGCCAAGAGTTACGAATCTGAGCGACGGCGGCAGCGCCCTTTGTTAGGAACTCTCGGGTCACTAGGTTTCAAAACGCATTTCACTTCGTTTAGGATCAACAACTTTGGGGAGCCAAGACGAGACTTTGAAATAACTTCTAGTCACGCCTCATCCCTACTTCATGACTGTTGTGGTTCCGCCAGCCCACTGCAGAACGGTTCCTGGCACGTTGGCTTCTTTTCGGGCATAGCCCATTCCGATTACGCGCGGCGGCTCCGCGTCCCAGGCCCGCGCCCCTCGCGTGACGTAGCCGACTTCTTTGCCGTCGAGGGTGAGGGGCGCTTCCGGTTCGGGGACTACACCGCCGGAGAAGAGGAGTTCGACGCGGCGTCGGTTGACCTGGCCGCGGGAGCGGACGCGCTCGACGATTTCCTGGCCGGTATAGCAGCCTTTGGTGTAGCTGATGTGGGAGTCCTGCAAGCCGGCTTCGTGGGGGATTTGTTTTTCACCGAAGTCGTAGCCGAACCACGGGACGCCTTGGGCGAGGCGCAGGCCGCTCAACGCGGCGTAGCCCATCGGTCCGCCGCCATGCTTTCGCGCGGCTTCCGAAAGAATTTGCCAAAGTGCCGCCAATTTTTCACTCTCTGCGACGAACTCGGCGCCGGGGACTCCTCCTGGAGAGCGCCTCACGATGCGGCAGGGAACCGAACCAACAGCGCGAGAGTGAGAGGAAAGTTCCTCAGACTTCGTGAGGTCGACGCCGGAAAGCTCCTGGAGAACCGCTGCGGCCTTTGGGCCTTCCAGCGCTAACGTGCCGTAACGCGGCGACTCATCGGTCAGCGTTACGTCATCCATGATGATGTACTTGTCGAGCCATTCGATGAGGCGCTCGCGAATCATGGCGTAGGAGACGCAGAGGAGGCGGTCGGGGAAGGCGTAGGTTTCGATTTCGGCGAGGATGTGGCCTTGGGGGTTCAGGAGCAGGGAGATGTTGCCGTGGCCTTCGCGGAGGTCTTTGATGTTGTTGGTGAGGATGGCGTTGAGGTAGCGGACGCGGTCGGGGCCAGTGAAGGAGAGATGGGCGCGGTAGTTTTTGTCAATCAACGCCACGGTGTTTCCCGCGTGGCGGTACTCGGCGGCGGGGTCGCCAAAGTCTTCGGGGAGGGCGCAGCCGAACCAGACGCCCATCTTCGCGCCGGCGGCAAGGTGCACGGCGGCGAGGGGAGTGTTCAAAGCTGCACTTTGTGCCGTGCTTCCGACTGGATTGTGAGTAGCCATCTCCACGCTTTCGCGGATCCTCCGTTAATTAAGTGTAACAAAGAGCGCGGCAGGCCGTTCAGCGACGAGCGCAAATCGCTTCACCGGCGATGATATACTCAACTCCATGAACGACGGACGGCCAGCCCTCAGTGCCGCGACTGACGGGTTGATTCACATCACCATCCCGGTGGGGATGCTGCAATGCAATTGCTCGATCATCGGCGATCCCGCCACGCGCGAAGCGCTGGTGGTGGACCCGGGCGACGAAGTGACGCGCATCCTGGACCTGATCGGGCGGCACCGGCTGATTGTGAAAGCCATCGTCAGCACGCACGCGCACATTGACCACGTCGGCGGGCTAAGCAAGCTTCATCAATATACTGGCGCTCCCGTGCTGATGCACCGCGACGATTTGCCGCTTTATCAGGCGATGGACGAGCAGGCCGCGTTCCTCGGAGTCCGCCCGCCGGACCTTACCGATGTGGATCAGTTGCTGAAAGAGGGCGACGTTCTGCGGTGGGGAGGTTTTGAGGCGATTGTTCTTCACACGCCGGGTCATACGCCGGGAAGTGTTTCTCTCTTTCTCCCGCATGACGCAGGAAGGCTGACGGCTGCGCTCAATAAGGGAAGAAAGGAAGCTCCCGTCGCTGATGAAGAAGACGCGGATGATTTGGACGAGGTGAAGAGAATTGTTTTGCCGGGGCCGCAACTGTTTTCCGGAGACACACTTTTTGCGGGGAGCATTGGGCGTACCGATTTGTGGGGTGGGTCCACGGAAAAAATTATGGAATCACTGCGCACAAAACTGATGATCCTGCCGGACGAAACGATCGTCCACCCGGGCCACGGCCCGGTCACTTCCATTGGAAAAGAACGCGAGCTGAATCCATTTTTGCAGCCGGAGTAGGAGTGAGAGAGTTGAAGGAAGCAGATTCCTTGCTCCGCTCGGAATGACAAGTTGAGTAATCTTTCAGCAACGCTCAGGTTTGTGAATTTTGTTTTGCGAGGCGCAGCTCTTCCATGACCGATTGCACCAATTCTTTGGCGTGCACGAGCTCTTGATTGATGATGCGCAGATCCATCGCCGGGACGGTGGGATTGCGCTGGCTGGTGCAGTAAACGCCGTGCTGGCCGACGAGCACGAGCGCGTTGGTCAAGCGGTCGAGTGACACCGCCAGCCGCCCCCGCGCGCGGCCAAACATCTGCTCGAATTTTTCCAGTTCTTCCTGGTGTTCCTGAAATGCCGAAGGCATCTGGCCCCCTGTTCGAACGCTTGCGAAGGCCGCGCTAGCAGGCGTTGCACATCGGGCACACGCGGCACGCACCAAACTTTACCGCATCGCGCACGCGGAACATAATTCGCACATGCCACAAAGGAGTGATTTCCGCCCTTCGGGTGGCGTGTGATTCGAATGTTGTGGTAAGCGCCTGGTCCCTCAACGAGCTTGGGAAGGGATTGGGCTGGAGCAACCAAACAATGCGACGTTCCGACCTAGTTCAGCACAAGGAGAAGGAAAAAGGCGCGAGCACGCGCACCACGCAAATTGTGTTCGGCGAGCGGCAGCACCTTCTTCGAGTTCTTGATTCGCTCGAGGGCACGGATTTGCCAATCGCGCGGATGCAGCAGGAGCGGCGCATTCTGGAAGAATTGATTCACGCGCGGACGCGGGATCTGAACCAGATCAATACGGCGTGGGACGAGAAAATCGGGTTGGTGCTGAGCTCGGATGCCAAACCGGAGATGTTGGAAAAATTGGTGAAGCAAGCGCCGGAAGAAGATTTTTATTTGCTGCGATTGATCAGCGAGCACCCACGTGCCAATGCGAAGACGCTGAACAAACTGGCGAAGCATCCGTATGGCGCGATTCGCGAAAATGTGGCGCGGCACCCCAACGCGGACGCAGCCACACTGACGTGGTTAAGCCGGGATCGCAGCCAGCCGCTCTGGTATCTCGTGGCTTTCAATCCCAATACGCCGACGCCGCTGCAGCGGCGGTTGCGCGATCGCCTGAAGCGCCTGGGCGAAAACCAAGCTTCCAAGTAGATTTCGGATCGCATCGTTTGTTGCGTTGCGGATCCTGTTACGCAGTCCGTCAGCGAACTGCATGACGCCAGACCCGCCTCCATCCGCAATTTCGCATAAAGGCCGCCGCGCGGGCGTTGTCCGTCTCCGAGGACGCACAGCGGCACTTTCAGTTTGCCGAAACGCCAATCTGCCAAAAGAGAAAACTGAGCCTATCGGTGAACTCCTCGATGGTTTTGTTGATCGGGCGGCCGCCGGAGTGGCCGGACTTGGTGTCGTAGAGGAGCAGGATGGGTTGATTTGAACCGTTGGCGGCTTGCAGACGCGCGGTCATCTTGCGGGCGTGGAGAGGAGCGACGCGGGTGTCGCCATCGCCGGTGACGAAGAGAGTTGCCGGATATTTCGTGCCATCGACGACGCGGTGATAGGGGGAGTAGGCATAGAGATACTTGAATTGATCGGGATTTTCGGAACTACCGTATTCGGAGACCCAATACGGGCCCTCTAGGAATTTTTGGAAGCGCAGCATGTCCAACAGGGGATACACGCAAACGACGGCGCGGAACATCTCGGGGTGCTGGGTGATCGCCGCACCCATCAGCAGTCCGCCGTTGCTGCCGCCCGTGATGGCGAGGCGCGATTGCGTCGTGTATTTGTTCGCGATCAGGAATTCGGCGGCGGCGAAGAAGTCATCGAAAACCGTCTGCTTTTTCTCGAACAGGCCAGCGCGATGCCACGCCTCGCCGAATTCACCACCGCCCCGAAGATTGGCGTCGGCGACCATTCCACCATGCTCAACCCAAACAATCAGGAGCGGCCAGTAGAACGGAGTCCTGCTAATGTCGAAGCCACCGTAACCGGTGAGAAGAACGGGATTCGAACCGTCAAGCTTCAAGCCTTTCTTGTGAAAGAGAAACATCGGAATGCTGGTTTTATCTTTGGATGGATACCAGACCTGTTCGATTTGGAACGCCGACGAATCGATCCGGGCTTTGTCCTTGGCCCAGACCTCGGATTTTGCCTCCATGACATTGTAGTGAAAGATGGCAGGGGCGGAGTCATAAGATTCGAATGAGAAAAAAAGCTCAGGGCTTTCCCAACGCCCCGACGTGGCGCCCACGGTGCCCAGCGACGGAAGAGGAATGGCGGATTGGACTTTGCCATCGGCCCCAAACACCTTCAATTCGGATGAAGCGTTATGAGTGTATTGGCCGATGAGCTTTCCGCCGGAAGCGGCGATGGATTCGAGATGAACGCTGGTCTCGGGAACCACTTCTTTCCAGTGCTCGCGTTGTGGACTGGCAAGGCTGGTGGAAAATACGTGCCACTGGGGCGCGTTCGAGTTGCTCAAGATGAAGAGGCGTTCGCCGGCGAAGATGGGGAAAAAGAGTGACTTCTGGCCGCTCACGGCGGCCACGACCGGGCCCTTTGCTTTCAGGTTCTGAACGTAAATTTCAGTCTGTTCGGATCCAGAGCCAAATACGACCTGGTAGACGAGATAGTTGCCGTCCTCCGACAATTGCAGGACAAGGATTTTATCCTTACCGAGATCCTTCCCGAAAATCATTTGATCCTTGGCGGGATCGTCACCCATGCGGTGAACGAAGGCGCGAGGGCCGTCGGGTGTCACAAAAGAATAATAGACGGCTCTGTTGTCCGGAGTGGGCTCGACGTTGAAGTATTGTCCCTTGGGGAAAGCATCAGGGAGGGTCCTCCTGGCGTCCACTTCCAAAACGCGCAAAGTGATTTCATCCTGGCCGCCATCGCGGCGGCCATAGAAGACGAACTTGCCGTCGCGGCTAACGTTTTCAAGGGTGACGCTCGCGGAGTGATCGGTGCTCCAAGGCAGGGGATCGATTAGGATCTCGTCCGGAGCGCTTAAGGCTCGGCGAATATACAGCTGCCTTAGGTCCTGGCCGGCCAGGCGCTTGCGAAAAAAATAGCGGCCGCCGCGTTCCACCGGGGCTTCAAAAGAATCGGTGTGGAGAAGCTCACCGCGACGCTTAGTGAGTTGGGCGCGGCCCGGTAAATTCGCGAGCGCTGCTTCGGTACATTTCTGTTCGGCGTCGATCCAGGCGCGGGTTTCAGGGCCGTTTTGGTCTTCGAGCCAGCGATAGGGGTCAGCCACGACGGTGCTACCGTACGTGTCTTTCGCGTCGTCCATGTGGGCGGCGGGCGGACATTTTGGCGTGGCCTCCGGGGCGAACAGACTGCCAGGACAAATGCAGGTGATGAGAAGGAGAAGAACCAGTAGCGGGGTGTATGCACGGAGACGGTTGTGAAGGATCGAGAATCGAGTCATGGCCGAAGGCATCATTGCTCCTCCTATTCGAACGATGAGGGCCGATCTGGCCAAAGCAAGACCTGCCAGACTCTAGCACAAAGACAAGTTTCGGCCGTGAGTCCTCTGACGGGGCGTGTAGAATGCGAGTGGACGCGCGCCCGAACAAATGCAGCCCCGCGATGCGAACGAACGGCAAAACAATTTTGTGAAGCTGGATGGCATTTCGTTTCACGGCACCCACGCCGTCGTTGTGATCGTCGTTTTGTTGCTGATGGTGGTTCCATGCTGGTGGCACCGACGGATCGAGGCAGGGGATTTGCCGAGTCACGCGTACAACGTGTGGCTGGCGCAATTGATTGAAAAGGGGCAAGCGCCAGGGCTGTACATCGCGAAGCAGTGGAACAATGTTTTGTTTGATGTGTTGCTGCTGCGCGCGGCAAATGTTTTTGGGATTGCCGCGGCGCAGAAAATCGTGGTGTCCATTTGCGTGCTCGTATTTTTCTGGGGAGTTTTCGAGTTCATTCGAACGGTCACGGAGCGGCCGCCGTGGTTTCTTACGCCCTGCATTGCCATGCTGGCTTACGGGTATTCCTTCAACATGGGATTCATGAACTATTATTTGTCGCTGGGGCTGGCTTGCTTTGGGCTGGCGACTCTATGGCGAGCGCGGGGTGTCGATTGGATTACGGGCGTGCTGATTGCGCTGCTAACGCTGCTGGCTCACCCAATCGGTTTTCTGTGGCTGGTTGGGACGCTTGGCTACACCAAAATCAGAGAGAAATTGCCGGGCTGGTGGAAGTTGGTGCTGCCGTTAGGAGCGGCGAGCGCTTTCGCCGCAGTTTATTGGTATGCCTCGCATCGGCCTTCACTCTTCGCGGATTGGGATCGTGGACCCTTCTACCTGTATAACGGTGCGGATCAACTGGCGCTTTACGGTAAGCGCTATTTCTATCTCGCTGGGGCGGCATTTTTGTTCGGCGTCGTTTGCGTGGTGGTGGATTTCTACGCGCGGCGGAACGACGGCACTTCCTGGAAGCTATTCGAATTGCCATTCGAATTGTACGCGGTGACGTTCTGCGCCACGGCACTACTCCCGGAAACCTTGCGGCCATCCATTTATGGGGGCTGGATTGGACTTCTCGGCTCACGGGTCACGACGATTTCGGCGATTCTTGGCCTTTGCTTTCTCGGATTGCTGAAGCCGCGCAGGTGGCAGCTTGCCGGGTTCGGTGGGTGCGCCATAGTTTTCTTTGGGTTTCTCTATCAGGATACGGGATGGCTGGACCGGCTGGAAGAGAACGCCGAGAAGTTGGTGAGCAATCTGGCGCCGAGGACGCGCGTCATTGTGACGATTGAAGCGCCGAAGGATTCGCGGATGGAATTTGTGGGGCATGCCGCCGAGCGCGCTTGCATTGAACACTGCTTCAGCTACGCGAATTACGAGCCGTCGTCGAGGCAGTTTCGGGTGCGCGTGCGCGAAGGAAGCCCCGTGGTGACTTCATCGGCCGATGATGCGCAAGACATGGCGTCGGGGGAGTACGAGGTGCAAGATGAGAACTTGCCGATCAAGCAGATTTATCAGTGCGACGCGAAGGATTTGACCAAGCTGTGCATTTGCGATCTGAAAGCGGGGGAGACCAACGGGCAGATCGCATCTAAGCCGGTCGCTCGTTGAATGGAGGCGATTCGTGGAAGCGGGTTCATCGGCTAATTTGTGGTAAGTTTCTTCCGAAGATGACTTGCGATTTTCGAAGAAAAGAGAGGGGGCTTTGCCGTGAGTCGAATTGGAGCGTTCCTCGGCGCAGCAGTGTTACTTGGAGCCGGAGTTGTGGCGCAAGCGCCGCCGCAGAGTAAGTGGGTGCCTCTCTTCAACGGGAGGGATTTGACGGGTTGGAAGAATAATGGGGAAGAGAAGTGGGTGGTGGAGCAGGGCACTATCCTTTGCCAGAGTGCGGCCAACAAGTATGGCTACCTGACGACCGAAAAGACGTATCGTGATTTCATTTTGCGCTTGAAATTCAAGGGAGAGGCCGCGGGTAACAGCGGCGTGTTTTTGCACTCGCGCATTATTGGGATTGATCCGGAACACGGGCCCGACATCGAAGGGATGCAAGTGGAGGTGGACCCGAACGTGGGCAAGCATACGGGCGGACTGTATGAGAGCGGGGGCCGCGGTTGGGTGAAGAGGCCCACAGCGGAGGGAGAGCAGGCGCTGAAAGCGGGCGAGTGGAATGATCTTGAAGTATCCGTGCAGAGCGATCACATCGTGACGCAGCTCAATGGCGTGAAAATAGTGGACTATACAGACGCGACGCCGAAATTCACCGATGGCGTGATTGGATTGCAGATTCATACGGGTGGGGGCGTGAGGATGAGGTGGAAAGATATTTTCATCCGGGAGAAGTAAAGAGTAGCTTTTTCTTCCGATTGAAATTCCGAAGTCGCCATTCTGAGACGGGGACATGATCAAACGGAATCGTCGGGCCTTTCTTGAAACTTCTGCAGGCGCCTTAGCGGCGGGGCTGAGCCCACTTGGCGCTGCTCTAGGGCGTAGTGCTACTCGCGAAAATCGAGTGCGAGATCTCGGCGCTGCCAATGCTGCTCGTGCCATACCAGCCAACGAGGGCAAGAAGCCGCTGCGACTCGGGCTGATCCTTGGTATTGGCACGGATCCTGATGCTGCCCTGGCCAAGGTTCACGATCTCGGACTGCCGACATGCCAGGTGTTTGTGAGTAAGATCGAGGCGGGGCTTGCGGGCCGGCTGCGCCAGGCGCTCGACAAATACGGGCTTGAGGCGACTTCGGTTGTTGTTGGCGGACCGGGGAGAGAAGTTTGGGACTTCTACGAGGGGCCGGTGACGATTGGATTGGTGCCGCGGGAGACACGAGAAGCGCGCATCGCGCACATCAAGAAGGCGTCGGACCTCGCCAAAGAGTGCGCCATCGAGGCGGTGCAGACGCACTGCGGATTCATTCCGGAAAATCCCAATGACCCGGCGTACAAAGAAACGGTTGCCGCTATGCGCGAAGTGGCGGGCTACTGCAAGCGCAACGGGCAAAATTTTCGATACGAAACTGGGCAAGAGACGCCCATCACGCTCGTTCGCGCCATTCAGGGCGTGGGGCTGGATAATCAAGGCGTTAATTTCGACCTCGCTAACTTGATTCTGTACGGCAAGTCGAATCCGGTGGATGCCATCGAGCTGCTTGGTCCGTACGTGCAGGGAATTCATGCCAAGGATGGACTTTGGCCGACGAACCCGAAGGAGTTGGGGCAGGAAGTTCCGATTGGGAAGGGAAAAGTGGATTTTCCGCGGATCATAGCGCGACTGAAGGAGCTGAAATATCGCGGCGCGGTTACGATCGAGCGGGAGATTTCGGGGCCCCAGCAATTGGAAGACGTGCGAGCGGCGAAAGCCTATCTGGAGAAGCTGATCGGGTAGGACACGCGTTGAACGGGATTTGCGCACGAAGAGGAGAGCGGAGGAGCCATGCCAGGAGACGCGAAGCAGGGACGGAGTGGTTTAGAGAGAGTGGACCGCCGTAAATTTCTTGGCGCTGCGGCGGCGACGGCCGGGATGATATTCATCAAACCGGAACTGGTGCGCGGAACAGCGGCAAACTCAGCGGTTCGGGTTGGACTGCTCGGGTGCGGGGGACGGGGCACCGAAGATGCCAGCAATCTGATCGACACGGGCGGAGCGCGCGTGGTGGCGCTGGGTGATTTGTTTCAAGACCAATTAGACAAAGCGCGGGATTCCTTCAACAAGATTCAGCAGGTCAAAGGCTACCCTGCGCTCGAAGTGTCACAGCTTTTTGTGGGGCCGGACGCGTTCCAGAAGATGGCCGCTTCGAAGGAAGTAGACGCCATCGTCATCGCGACGCCGCCGTTTTATCATCCCCAGCACCTGGAGGCGGCGGTGACAGCGGGCAAACACGTGTATCTGGAAAAGCCGGTGGCTGTGGATGTGCCGGGAGCATTGAAAGTGATCGAGATCGGAAAGCGCGCGGAAGGGAAGTTGAGCTTCGATGTGGGATTCCAGATCCGCGATTGCCCGCCGTTTGTAGAATTAGTGCGGCGTATCCATGGCGGGGCGCTGGGCAAAATCATTTGCGGGGAGTCGCACTACTTCTCAAGCTATATCGACAGACCGGCCTGGCCGGAAGCGTCACCGGTCGAGCGGCGGCTTCGCAATTGGGTGTATGACCGGGTTCTCTCCGGAGACATCATCGTGGAGCAGAACATTCACGTGATTGATATTTGCAACTGGGTGCTGAAGGCGCATCCGCTGAAAGCCTCGGGAAGCGGCGGGCGGCAAGGCCGTCCCCAAGACGGGGACGCTTACGGAAACTATAACTTGCTGTTTCACTACCCAGAGGGAGTGGATGTCACATTCAGCTCAACGCAGATTGCCAAAGGCTGGTGGGAAGTGACGGAGCGCTTTTTCGGAACGCGTGGCACGTCGCAGTCTCCGTATACCGGGCCGCTGGGGATTTGGGGTGAAGAGCCGTGGCAGGCTGAGGGCTCTCCCGCGAAAGATGCGGCGGCGGCGGCGTTTTCCGCGACCGGGAAGTTCACGTCAAATCTGGAATTTGCGGACCGCGAGAAGAAGAAGGCGTTTGTGGAGAGCGTCGTCAGCGGGAATTTCCACAATCAGGCCGACAAGGGCGCGGAATCGGCGCTTTCTTGCATGATGGCTCGCACGGCGGCGTATACGGGACGCGAGGTCACGTGGGAAGAGACGCTAAAGGCCACCGAGAAGTGGGACGCGAAGATTGATTTGAACAAATTGCGCTGAGGTTGCGCACCTATATTTCGTTCGTTGCTTAACCGAATCCGATCGTCGGTCCCGCTGGAATATCGAACGCTGCATCGAGGTGCGTATGTGGAATCCATCGCGTCGAGACTTTCTGAAATCGAGTGTGACTACCGCTTGTTCAGCGGGCCTGAGCGCGTGGGGCATTGCGGAAGTTTTTGCGAAGTCGCCCGAAACTGGCGGCGCGCTCGTGTCTCCGCCTCCGGGAGTCTTGCCGATCAAGAAGGGTCTTGTCCTGGATATGCTGTCGGCCAAGCTCAGTTACGCGGAGCGCATGAAGATGGCGCGCGATGTGGGCTTCGAGGTGGTACAAGCGCCCACGACACCCGATGAACACGCGGCCGAGGAGATCAAGAAAGCTGCGGACGGCGCGAACATACGAATCGATTCGGTGATGAACATGGACCACTGGCAGTACCCGCTATCGTCGGGCGACCCGACGGTGGTGGAAAAAAGCCTGACGGGAATGCGCACGTCTCTGCGCAACGCGAAGCTGTGGGGCTCCGACGCGGTGCTGCTGGTTCCCGCGGTCGTCAATGCGCAGACGCCGTATCGTGACGCGTGGAGCCGTTCGCAAGCGCAGATTCGAAAGCTGCTTCCGCTTGCAGAAGACCTGAGAATTGTGATGGCCATCGAGGAAGTGTGGAACAAATTTTTGCTGAGCCCCCTGGAGATGGCTACCTACATTAAGGAATTCCAGAGTCCGTGGATCCAGGCGTGGTTCGACGTGGGGAATGTGGTGCTTTACGGGTATCCGCAGGACTGGATTCGCACGCTGGGGAAGAGCATCGCGAAGGTGCATTTGAAGGACTTCAAGCGGAAGAAAGATGGATACGAGTGGGTGAACCTCGGGGATGGCGATGTGGACTGGGGAGCGGTGCGTGAGGCTTTTCGTGAGATTGGGTACTCCGGGAGCGCCATTACGGAGCTCGCGGGCGGCGACGAGGCCTACCTCCGGGACGTGAGCCGCCGCGTGGACCGCCTGGTGCTCGGTCGGGCATAACCGCCACGGGGAAGTGGGGCGCTCGCATCGTCTACAACCCGCATTCAACGTAGAGGAGGTCCCATGGTGTTTGCAGGTAAAGACATCACGCGACGTGAGCTTCTGCGCGGAGCCGCAGCCGGGATGATCGGGTTGGCTATGCGCGCCGGCACTGGAGGCGCGCGACCATCGGCAAGGCCTCCCAACATCATCTTCATTCTCGCGGACGATCTCGGCTATGCCGACGTGTCCTGTTACGGACGCCCTGATCTTAGCACCCCAAGTATCGACCGGATCGCCGCACAAGGATTGCGTTTTCTGCAAGCTTACGCGAATTCCCTTGTGTGCACCTCCACGCGCACGGCGTTGATCACCGGCCGCTACCAGTATCGGCTGCGGCTCGGGCTGGAAGAGCCCTTGCGCGGAAACCTCGATGTCGGGCTTCCCCCAGAACACCCGACGCTGCCCTCGCTCTTGAAGAAAGCTGGCTACGGCACGACGTTGATTGGCAAGTGGCATCTGGGTTTTCTGCCAAAGTTTGGTCCTCTGAAGAGTGGCTATGATCATTTCCACGGTTTTCGCAGCGGGGCCCTGGACTATTTCTCGCACACCATAGATGGCAAGGATGATCTTTGGGACGATGACGTTGCTATCCATCAAGTGGGCTACCTAACCGGTTTGCTGGGCAGTCGCGCCGTGGACGTGGTGAATGGATACGCGAGATCCGGACAACCCTTCCTTCTCAGCCTTCACTTCAACGCGCCGCATTGGCCTTGGGAGGCCCCCGGCGACGAGGCGGAGTCGGAACGGTTGAGGCAACCACGTAGCGGTGGCCTCGCTGATTTCGAAGGCGGTTCGCAGAAGACCTACCAGCGAATGATTGAAGAAATGGACAAGCAGATTGGGCGGGTGCTGCAAGCATTGAATGCGAACGGGCTGACAGAGAACACCATCGTTATTTTCACCAGTGACAATGGCGGAGAGCGCTTCGCCGATACTTGGCCCTTCACGGGCAAGAAAACGGAATTGCTCGAAGGCGGACTGCGCATTCCAGCAATTCTCTCTTGGCCGGCCCGCATTCCGAGGGCAAGACAACCGACCAGGTCTCCATCAGCATGGATTGGGCGCCGACGCTGCTCGCCGCCGCAGGCGCGGTGCCCGACCCGGCCTACCCTCTCGATGGCATGAACCTGCTGCCAATGCTCACACAGAATGCCTCAACGGTTTCACGAAAGCTGTTCTGGCGTTACAAGGCGAACGCGCAACGGGCGGCACGCGACGGCAACTACAAGTTTCTCAAGATCCTGGACAACACGTTCCTCTTCGACGTGGTTGAAGACCCGCTGGAGCGCGCCAACCTAAAGGAGCGCCAAAAGGACGTTTATAAGCGGCTTGCCCGGGAGTGGTACGAATGGAATAGCTGCATGCTGCCGGAGATCAAAGAGAGCTTTACTCACAGCTTTAGTGGTGAAGAACTTGCTGACCACTTCGGCGCCAAGAAACCGGATCAGATACCGGACATTCCGCGCTCGCCCGATGACTAGCCTGGGGGAGGGTACGGAGCGGCGGTTATGTCGCTCGGAAACAAGCAGGTCCACGCCCGTATCCTTAGATGGGCCCCACACATTCACGCGTCTGAAATGCTCCTCAACGTACGAACCCACCAGATACTCCCCACCGTGAATTGTGAACAATGGCTTCATCTTAAAGTGTCCTGCGATTTCCCCGTCTCGCGATGTGGGGTGCTAGTTTGGGAATACAAGAATAACCCCCTAACGGCTTCCGACAGCTGCAAAGAAGTAGACCGGGAGAGCAGGAGCTAAAAGACAAATTGGCTCTTGCACCAGTCCAATATCTGCTAAAATTGACTGAGGGGGAGAGACAATGCTTCCACTCCATCTCCAGCCACAAAGCCACGTTCCGCTGTACATCCAACTTCGCGACCAATTGAGGGCCCTCGTGCATGCGGGAGATTTGCGTCCCGGCGACCGCATTCCTGCCAGCCGTGAACTGGCGACCATGCTCGGCGTTCACCGCACGACAGTGGCGAATGCTTACGCCGAATTGGAGTCGGAGGGCCTCATTCAGGGGCACGTAGGGCGAGGCACGTTTATCAGGGGGAACGGCAATGGGTTGAAGATTACGCCGCCGGCGCCTCCGGTGCTGAATGGGAACGGGGGAATCCGCTGGGAACTGCTGTTTGCGGATGAACGTGGGGAAGAGGTGCTTAGCCGGCTGACTGCGAATGTGCCCGAAGATGCGCTGTCGTTTGTGATGGCGCGCCCGGCAGAGGAATTTTTTCCGATCGAGGAATTGCAGACTTGCGTGAATGCTGTGCTGCGGCGCGAAGCGGCGGAAGTGTTGAATCTTGGTCCGTCGGATGGGTATCCGCCTTTGAAAGAGGCGCTGCTTGAGTTGCTGCATCACGACGGCATCGCGGCGAAAGACGAAAACCTGCTCATCACGGATGGTTGCCAGCAATCGTTCGATCTGATCAGCAAGGCGTTTGTGCGGCCGGGCGATTCGGTGATTATGGAAAACCCGACGTATCCTGGAGCGGTGGCCATATTCCACGGAGCGCGGGCGCGGTGCCTCAGCGTTCCGATGAGGACACAGGCCGAGCCAGGGACGGCGCTGGGACTGGATCTGGAGGCGCTGGAAGCAACGCTGGCGGCAAACCGCGTGAAGCTCATTCTGCTCACGCCGGATTTTCAAAATCCGACGGGAACTTCGATGCCGCTGGCGTCGCGACGAAAACTGCTGGAGTTGGCTGGGCGCCATCAGGTTCCAGTGGTGGAAGATCACATCTACGCGCGGTTGCATGCGCGGGAGGAACGGATTCCTTCGCTGAAGCAGCTGGACCGGTCGAATTTGGTCATTCACATTGACAGTTTTGCGAAAGTGGCTTTTCCGGGTTTGCGTGTGGGGTGGATTGTCGCGCCGGCCGCGGCGATTGAGCGATTGCGTGTGGTGAAGCAGACGACCGACCTGCATACGGACCAGCTTGCGCAAGCTACGCTTGCGGAATTTTTGCGGCGCGGCCTTTTTACCAAGCACTTGGCGAAGATGCGCAAGGTCTACAGCGCGCGGCTGGCGGCATTGGATGAAGCGCTGCGCAAGCACATGCCCGAAGGCACGCGTTGGACAAAGCCGGAGGGCGGGATGTGCTTGTGGCTGGAACTTCCTCCAGGGTTTGATGCGAGTGAGTTGCTGATTCACGTGAAAGAACGCGGAGTGCTGTTTGCGCCGGGGCGCTACTTTTACGTGCAGTCTCCGCTGCCGAACACGCTGCGCCTGGGTTTTGCGAGCCTCGATGAAAAGCAGATTGCGCGGGGCGTGGCAACCTTGGCGGAGTTGTTGAAGATTGAGATGCGCAAACGGCAGCGCGGAGTTCGTCGGGCGGAGCGGAGCCGTGTGGCGCTGGTTTGAGAAAATGAAGTAAGGAAGTATAGGAAGAGCATTACAAGGACGCGATTTGAGCGAGACGATTACGCTGTCACCGAATCCGGCGAACAAATGTTTTGGGTGCGGCGGGGACAATGCCGGCGGGATGAAGCTGACGTTTGAGCAGGACAACTTGAATCGACGGATTGTGGGAAGGTTTGTCTTAGGCGAGAGATACCAGGGTGGCGGAGGATTTGCGCATGGCGGAATCATCGCGGTGCTGCTTGATGAGGCGATGGGGAAGGTTTGCCGGTTTCGGGAAGCGCGCGCAGTGACAGCGGAATTGACGGTGGAGTATCTGAAGCCCATCAATGTACAGCAAGAAATTGTTGTGGAAGGCCGAGAGACGGAGATGAAGGGAAGAAACATTTTTATAGCCGGTGAGATTTGCGATACGGCTGGTGTGGTGCTGGCGAGGGGCAAAGCGAGATTTGTGGTGATCGGGCAGAAGTGAAATTGCAGAGGAAAGATTTGACGGCGAAACGCCGTCGAGAAGTTCTAAGAGCGAGAGGAGAAGCGAAATGGACGCGAAGAAAGTGAACGGCAGCGGCAACGGCGCAAAGGGATCGAATGAGTGGCGGGTGAAAGTCGGCCTGGCGGAGATGCTCAAGGGCGGCGTAATCATGGACGTGACGAACGCCGAACAGGCGAAGATCGCCGAAAAGGCGGGCGCTTGCGCAGTGATGGCGCTGGAACGCGTGCCTTCGGACATCCGCAAAGAGGGCGGAGTGGCGCGCATGGCGTCGATTAAAGTGATTCGCGAGATCATGGCTACGGTGACGATTCCGGTGATGGCCAAGGTGCGCATCGGGCATTTTGCGGAAGCGGAAGTATTGCAGGCGCTGGAGGTGGATTTTATTGACGAAAGCGAAGTGCTGACGCCGGCCGACGAAGAGAATCACATTTGGAAACACGATTACCGGGTGCCGTTTGTTTGCGGCGCGCGCAACCTGGGTGAGGCGCTGCGGCGGATCGCCGAAGGCGCAGCGATGATTCGAACGAAGGGGGAGGCGGGCTCTGGAAACGTGGTAGAGGCGGTGCGGCATATGCGCGCGATCGTCAGCCAGATGAAGAAGCTAACGACGATGCGCGACGACGAGCTGATGCGCGAAGCGAAGGAATTGGGCGCGCCGCTGGAACTGATTCGGCAGATAGCGAAGACCGGCAAGCTGCCGGTGCCGAATTTTTCGGCGGGCGGGATCGCCACTCCGGCGGATGCGGTGCTGGTGCGGCGGCTGGGGGCGGAAGCGGTATTCGTGGGATCAGGCATCTTCAAGTCCAGCGATCCGGAGACTCGCGCAAAGGCCGTGGTGAAGGCGGCGACGCATTTCGAGGATCCGAAGGCGGTGCTCGAAGCGCACGAAGAACTTGGCGAAGCGATGCGCGGACTCGACGTCCGGCAGATGGAAGAGAAGGACATGCTGTCGACGCGTGGATGGTGAGCCCTCCAGAAGTATATGTAGGTTTGGCAGAAGGGTGTAGCATGCCGTGCCCCTACAAGGAAGACTTGGAGTAAGCGAAGTGAAGATTGGGATTTTGGCGGTTCAGGGAGACTTTGAGGCGCACGCGGCAATGTTGGCGCGGCTGGGCGCGGAAACACTGGAGGTGCGTACTCCTGCGGATCTCGAGGGCTGTGACGGCTTGATTTTGCCGGGTGGCGAGAGCACGACGCAGTTGCAGTTTTTGCAGGAAGAGGGCCTGTCGGACACGATCGGGAAATTTGCAAAACGGGGTGGAGCGATCTTCGGGACGTGCGCGGGAGCCATACTACTCGCTACGGAAGTGGAGAATCCTAAGCAGGATTCCTTGAAATTGCTGGATATGACGGTATTGCGAAATGGCTACGGTCGGCAAATTGCGAGCGACGTGGTCAGCGGCCCGACGAAACTGAAGAAGGATCCGCTGGAGATGGTGTTCATTCGCGGTCCCATCATTGAGAGGGCTGGGCCGGGGCTAGAAGTTCTCGCGGAATACGCGGGGAAGCCCGCACTGGTGCAGAAGGACCAGATTATGGCAGCCACCTTTCATCCTGAATTGACAGACGACACCACTGTGCATGAATATTTCCTCGGTCTAGTTGCGGCGAGTACGAATCAACCGGTAGGCCGCGCGAAGTCCTAATCGTGGGAAAAGAAAAGAAGGCAGATTCTGGGGCCCGGCATTCCAGCCGGACGAGAGTGCTGTTCGTGTGTGTCGGGAACGCGTGCCGAAGCCCAATGGCGGAAGCTATTGCTCGCTATGACGCCGCGGATGTAATCGAACCCTCGAGCGCGGGGTTGACTCCGATGGGAGCGGTCGCCGAACAAACCAAACAAACGCTCATGCAGAATGGTTATTCCATAAGAGGGCTGACTTCCGATGTGCTCACTCGCGAGGCTGCCGAGGACGCGGACATTATCATCAACATGACTGGCAGGCCCAGGGAAGAAGTGTTCTGGGAGATGGGAAAAATTGAGGATTGGATCGTCGAAGATCCTTACGGGGCTATGCCGGAGGAGTACCAGAGAGTATTCGAAGGCATAAAACGGCGCATAAACCAGCTGGCTCTGGGCTTGAGAGAGAAGCGAGAGAACAAAACAGGATCGGAATAGGAGTTGCGTGCGGCGGGAAAAAACAAGCGTATCGCAGGAAGATTATCTGAAGGCGATCTGGGAGATGCTGGAAGAAGACCAGATGCCAATCAGCGCGCGGCTGGCCGAGGAATTGAAAGTGACTCCTCCCGCGGTGACGGCGGCATTGAAGCGCATGACGCGTGATGGTCATGTGCGGGTGGAGCGCAGCGGGCGAATTGACCTGACGCAAAAAGGCCGCAAGCGGGCAGAACATCTCGCATTGAGGCATCAGCTTGCGGAAATGCTGCTGACGGAAGTGATTGGACTGTCCTGGGCGAAGGCGCACGACGAGGCAGAGCGGTTAGAGCACGCGATTTCTCCGGAAGTGGAAGCGCTGCTGCTCAAGCGATTTGGAGATAAAAAGAGCTGCCCGCATGGTGTGCCGATGCGCGGTGGAATCGCGCAGCTCCGGAAGCGGGGTGCGGTCCTGCTTGCCGATTTGCGTGCGAAGGAAGCGGGCGAAATTCTTTGCGTTTACGAAAAGGACGCGCAATTTCTGGAGTTTTTAGAGGGACTGCGCCTCCGGCCGTCAACAACGGTCGAGGTGTTGAAGCGCGAATACGATGAAACGATGACGCTGCGTTCCAACGGGAAGACCATGCACCTCGGCAAACCCGCCACAAGCCGCATCTGGGTGCGGCGCCTCAGCGCGTGAGGAGGTAGTTGTAAGTTCCTGGTCCTTGGTTCTTAGTCCTCAGCGCTGGAGATTTCCTGCAGTCTCAGCTTTCCTAGGCCACCTCCCCCCATTTTTTCATAAGTGTTGCATGTAAAGGGCTTAGAGTCTCTGTAAGTGGTTTAGAATCAATACTTGCGGGCATTTCTATAAGTGTTGATTCTAAAGGGGTTTCGGCTGGCTGTGAGGCAGGTTGTTGGGTTTGTGGCGGCAGGGCGGAGGGAAAAGCCTCACCCCTGAGGTGAAACGACACAAGGACGCGCGGTCCTGTGGGCGAAGAGAGGACATAGGTGTCTCCAAGAGTTGAGTTGGAAATAAAAAAGCCTCGCGGGAAGCGAGGCGTAATACTGACTAAGGATATTCTATCGGACTGATTATTAACATGTCAATAAACAAGCTGGTTAGACTTTAGTGCGTGGCGAGTGGCTCCGGTTCGCGTCGTGATTAAAGCTGAATCTACCCCCCCACCCTTTGCATACGGCAGAAACGCAAAGAATGGGCCACGCCATGACGGATCACGGGACTCCCTTGCGGGGACCGGGCGACTAGATTGACTCACGCTGGTCGACGTCGTAGCCTGCCGTGTAGCAAATCCTCCCTGGCGGAGTCTATTGGCTTATGCCTCGTTGGTCAGCGTTACCCCGACCTTTCCTCGCCACGCTTGCTGGCGTGTTTGCCTTAGGCGCGATCCTCTACGGGTCGCTTTGGATGTACGCTGTCCGTTATCCGGGCCCGGTCGTGGAGCTCGGCTTCAATCAGGCTCACAACCCTCACTATGACGCGAGAACGCACTCGCTGTCAGTTGATGATGTGATAGAGGGAAGCCCTGCTGCGCAAGCTGGACTGCGCGCTGGCGACCGCATAACTGCGGTCAATGGGCGTGCACTGGTCACCGAGATTGGATTCGACGACTCCTACGTCCGCGGCCATCCCGGCGACGCTGTGGCCTTAACTATAGAGCGACCAGGTGAGCCCGAGCCGCTAGTTTTGCATGCAGTCTTTCGGGCAAAGAGATCGCCAAACAGAGCAGGCGAAGGCTTTGCCAGGTCTTCCGCGCTGCAAGTCATTGGATTATTTCCCATTCCGTTTCTTCTGGTCGGATTCGCCGTCCTGTTCTTGAGGTTGGAAGAGCCAACGGCATGGTTACTGGCATTGCTGTTCTGTGCGTTCATCGCAGCTCCAGATCTTGTCATTCCCTCGGGAGTTTCTCCTGCCCTCGCGGCATTCATGCTGGCATTCCGTGCGATTTTTTTGGGAATGCTCGGTCCGCTCTTCTATCTATTTTTCGCCGTGTTTCCGGCGCAGTCCCCGCTGGATCGGCGTTTCCCGTGGTTGAAATCGCTGGCCCTGGCCTTTGGAGTATGTATTGCCCTTCCAGGGTTGCGCGCCGGACATCCAAGCTTTCCGCGAGTGGCGGCTGATGTGGTAGGCACAGGCAACGCTGACCTGATCCTCTCGTCCGTTCTGTATGCCTTATTTGCGTTGGGCATCCTCTCACTGGCGCAAAACTCGTTCATGGCCGCAGTCCCTTCGGAAGCGCGCCGCAAATCGCGAGTGATTCTGTGGGGAACAATTGCCGGGGTCTTGCCGATCGTTCTCGAGCGCGTAGCGGTGGACTTCGCAGGATATCGTCCTTCTTTTTGGTTCGATACGGCGTTGGTGCTGGTGTTGTCCCTGTATCCCCTATCATTCGCCTATGCGGCGGTGAAACACCGGGTCATGGACATCCCAGTGTTGCTGCGACGCAGCGCACGGTACGTGCTGGTGCAGCGCGGCTTCACGATTGTGCTCCTGGCCCTTTGGCTCGCCGCCATTAGGCTCTTCACTTACGCTGCTACTTTCGTTCGTCGAGGAGGGCTTTGAGGCGGGCGTAGCCGGCGCGGCTAACCGGCAGGCGGGTGCCATCGGTGAGAATCGCCAAGCGGCTGTCCTTGCCGTAGGGCTCGATGCGCATGACGCGCTCGAGATTCACGATATAGGAGCGGTGGATGCGCACGAAGTAGTCCGGATTGAGGCCAGCTTCCAGGCCCGCGATGGTTTGCTGCTTGAGGTGCTTCTTGCCTTGGCTGGCCAGCGCCACGTAGTCGTCCTGAGCTTCCGCGTAGTCGAGCTTGGCAACGGGAACCAACGTAACCTTGGTGCCGTCTTTCACCACCAGGCGTTCTAGAAATTGTTGCGGGGGCCGGGCAGCGGCGGCGAGTTCATGCGCGGGCGGCATTTTTTCGCCGAGCCGGCCTTTTGCTCTTTCCACTGCCGCGTCAAAGCGTTCGCGGCCGATGGGCTTCAGCAGGTAATCGACGGCGTGGACGTCGAACGCGCGCATCGCGTATTGGTCGTACGCGGTCACAAAGATGACGGGCACATCGGTGCCAATCAGTTCCAGAACATCGAATCCTGTCAATTTGGGCATCTGTACGTCGAGGAAAATCAAATTGGGTTTGTGCTGCGCGACGGCCTTTACTGCCTCCATACCATTGGCGCACTCCGCGGTGACTTCAATCTCCGCATGGGGTTCCAGAAATTCGCGAATCACGTGGCGCGCAAGCTCTTCGTCATCGACGATGAGCGCCTTCCATTTTTTCCCACGCACAGGACTCAAGGCTTTTCCTCGCTTTCCGCGGGGAGGGACAAACTAACCTGAAAGAGTTCGCCTTCGTTTTTTACGCGAAGGCTGGCGTCTTTTCCGTAACGAGCCGCCAGACGCAGTTGGACGTTTTTCAAGCCCAGGCCGCCCGAGCGGCGCGGCGGGGAGTCCGGATCCCAGGAATTTTCAACGAGAATGGCCAACCGTCCATTCTGGCGTTGCGCCGCCAGACGTACCTGACCGCCTTCAGGAAGACTGGCGATGCCATGCTTGACGGCGTTCTCGAGGAGCGGCTGGAGCAGCAATGGCGGCAGCAGGCAGGCCTTGGACTCTTCTTGAATTTCCTCCAGGATCGTCAATCGTGCGCCAAAGCGGACCTTCTCAATGGCCATGTATTTTTGAAGCAAGTCTAATTCCTCGGAAAAGCGAACCGAAGTCTTTTCGCCCAGGCCCAGCGTCAAGCGCAAGAAGTCACCGAGCAGAACGCACATATCGCGCGCGCGCGCCGGATCGATGCTCGTCAGAGCGCTGATGGAATTCAGGCTGTTGAACAAGAAATGCGGATTGATCTGAGCTTTCAGAGCCTTTAATTCCGCATCGCGCGCTTGGACGCTGGTCTCAAATGCGCGAGCTTCCGCTTCGCGGGAGGCTTCCATGGCGATCAGGACGTAGTGGAAAGCGACCGAAAGCAAGTAGAGAAGGACCCCGATGGTGAAGATGGAGTTAAGTTGGGGCTGAAATTGGCGCCTCATGGCGTCAAATTTTGCGGGGCTGAGAATGGCGTAGGCGAGCACTCCGCCAGCCTGAGTCCAAACGAAACTGATTAACACTGCAGCGATCAAATGCGTCAGCAGCAAGCGGATGAAACTGACCTTGCCCAGGGGAGTGGCGCGACAAGGATACCAGGCCGAGAGACAGAGGAGAGCATAGAACAGAAACACCGCCACGGCCAGAACAGTTGCTTGCAGCCAGCCGAGCGTCCCGCGAGTGACCATGACGTAGATCGAGATGGCAGTAAGCGGGACCCAAGCGAGCAGGTAGAGTCCCAGGCGGTTACGCGTCAGTAGCGGGTGCATGGGAAGGGCTCAGTTCTTGATTTCCAATCCGCCAAAGATGACGGCGCCGGTGATCACCAGGGTTTTGAGGCTGGGACTCGCGGGATCGTCAACGCGGGCGGTTCGCGTCTTATCTTCGATTCCACCGAAAATGGGCGCTCCGCGAAAGGCCACCTGCCAAGTGGGGGGTACGCGAACTTCCACGCCGCCGAAGATGGCAGTGATTGCCAGAGTGGCTTGGTCCGCCTGCATGTTCGCCTCGGTAAGATCCAGTTCGACGCCGCCAAAAATGGCGGTGATGTCCCCGCCCTGAAAATCCTGGCTAGTCATTCGACGCTCGAGACCCCCGAAGACGACGGCCTCATTCAGCGTAGTACGGGGATCACCTGCCGCCGATGTGGAAGGAACGGATTTAGAACTCCATTCAAACGAGCCCCACATGATAAAAAGGCCCAAGGCGATGAGCATCATGGGCCAAAATGCAGCCCAGCCAAAGTGAGCAATGCCCAGTTGATTGAGCTGCAGAAGCACGCCCGCCAGCATCAAGAGAGTTCCCCAGGAACGGCGCTGGGCCAGGAAATTCAAGACGCCGACGAAGACCAGAAGCATGGGCCAAAACCGCCACAGGCTGCCTAACGAAACGATTCCCAGGTGATCGAGCAGGAAGGCGAGGCCGATCAGGATGAAGATCATGCCTGTGACGATGCCGCCGCGACCACGACCGTGGAGCGCGATGCCCACCACCATGGGGCGACGCTGGGATTGCTGTTTTTCATCATCGCACTGCAGGCTGCCATGAATGCTGCGATGAATCTGATCGTGAAGGTCATCCTTGAATTTTTTCGGGTCAAACTTTTTCTCGTCGCTCACACGATTCTCCTGTCGGTCCCGCCCCAGCCAACTTCTTCATCGGCGTCCATCAGTGGCCTCCTGTTGCTATAGAGCCACTTTGACTTGGGCCGTCGCGAAGCGGCCGCGGAACGCGCTTCCGAACAACACCGCACCGAAAGCAACAAGGATCAATGGCCAGAATGATACCAAGATCTGCCGGAGACCCGACAAAAACGCGTCATGGTCGAAGGTATACGTTTGCAAGGCATGCAATCCTGCGAGGCCGAATGCGGGGAGGATTCCCGGGGCTTCGTGCGGTGAGATACCTGCAAAGCTGCATGCGGAAGTGGCGACTCCGTCCAGGTTGGAAAAGAGAATCACGAAGCCGAGCGCAACGAAAAATGCTCCGGTGATCGATTTCAGGGTTTGAGATGATGCTTGCCGCGCCGCCATACCAACCTCCCGAAGGGCCATTTCCTTGCCCCAAGGCGAGAGTAGGAGCGCCTTTGGAGATGCGCATCTAAGATTCGGCTAAAAGGGGCGATTTACCGGCGAGTGGTGGTTGGCGAGAGGGGAATAGCGGGGCGAGTTTGGGAACGGAAATGGGGCATTCAGTAGCCGGCTGCTTTCCCGGCGCCTCGCTCATCGTGTCCGCCTTGCAGCCAGCCACCGTCGATCAAAATGCCTTCTACGCGCGCGATGACTACGAGCTTCGTTTCTTCGATACGGTAGCCGGCTTTTTTGAGTAATGCAATGGTGTCTGGCGAAATTCCCCGCTCGATATCGAGACGATCGGGCTTCCATTGATGATGGATGCGAGGAAAATCGATGGCGTCTTGCAGATTCATACCGAAATCGATGACATTCAGCAGGACTTGCAACACGGCAGTAATGATGCGAGACCCGCCTGGAGCGCCTAGCGCCAGAAAGGGCTTGCCGTTTTTCAAAACGATAGTGGGAACCATCGAGGAAAGCGGGCGCTTGCCCGGCGCGATGGCGTTGGCCTCGCCCTGCACGAGCCCAAACAGGTTGGGCGAGCCGGGCTTTGAAGCGAAATCATCCATTTCGTCATTCAGCAAAAATCCGGCTCCGGGAACGGTTACGCCGCTGCCGTATCCGGCGTTGAGCGTATAGGTGACGGCTACGACGTTCCCTTGTTCATCGGCGATGGTGTAATGAGTTGTTTCCGTGGATTCCATTCCGGCAGGGAGGCCCGGGCTGATCTGGTCGCTGGGCGTCGCTTGACTCGGATCGATCGAATCGCGGCGCTTGCGAACGTAGGTGGAATCGAGCAGAGCGTCGATGGGATTCTTCACGAAATCGGGATCACCAAGATATTCGCTACGGTCGGCATAAAAACGGCGCATGACTTCAGCAAGGTAGTGATATGTGGTTGCGGAACCTGCCCCAGTCTTTTCGTAGCCGCTGCCGTCCAATATGCCGAGCATCTGCAGGATACCGACTCCTCCGGAGCTGGGAGCGGGCGAGGTGATGATGTGGTAGCCCTTGTAATCGCCTTCCAGAGGCTTGCGCTCGACGGCCTGGTATTCGCGAAGATCGTCAAGGGTGATCAGGCCGCCGTTCTTTTCCATCGCGTGCGTGATGTTGCGCGCGGTTTCGCCTTCGTAGAAATCGCTGGCACCCTGATGAGCGATTCGCTCCAGCGTGCGGGCTAAGTCCGGCTGCCGAAAAATCTCATTCCAGTCGTAAAATGCGCCGCCCTTGAGAAAAATGAGTTTCGAGTCAGGAAACTGGGAGAGCGACTCGGCGCTAGCGCGGAGAGATTGCATCATCCAGTGCGAGACGGGGAAGCCTTTCGAGGCCAACTCGATAGCGGGCTGCACAAGTGCTGTCCAAGATTGATGGCCATACTCTTTTTGTGCGAGATCCAAGCCGCGCACCGTGCCCGGGACGCCTGCAGCACGCCAGCCGATGAGACTGTCGCGAGTCAGCTTTCCGTCGCTGTCCAGGTACATGTTGCGCGTTGCCCGGTGAGGGGCTCTTTCACGAAAATCGATGAATGTCGTGCGCCCATCCGCCATGCGGATGAGCATGAATCCACCGCCGCCGATATTGCCGGCAAACGGATGGGTCACGGCAAGGGCAAATCCTACGGCGACCGCAGCATCAACAGCGTTCCCACCCGATTTCAAGACGGCGATACCTACGTCGGCCGCCAGGGGTTCCTGAGCGACAACCATGCCTTTGCGTGCAAACACAGGTTCGTGGGCGTCCGACTCCGGCACCACCAGACAGAGACTTACGACCAAAGGAAAAACTCGAACCCAGCGGGCTGTATTCATAGAGGCGGATTATAAAGCCAGGCCAATCGTTTGTCTCGACCCCATTGGCCACGCCGGCTTGCGCAACCCTTCTTCGTCTCCTCCATTCTGGACGGCGGCAGGAAATAAGATTGCTTGCAAAATGCGCGAAATCGCACTAGCTTAAGCGGCAACCGTTGGGACATCTCCTGCGAACTCTCGTTCCGAGTTGCGAGGCGATACGGAATGACCTCATCTATGGGCAGAACTGTCCACAAAAATGCCGAACGATGGCGCTGGCTGTTGTACGTGGCGCTGGCTGTTGTTGGCGCCTTGCTGACTTTCGTTGGAGCCCGGGCGCAGCAGAAGGCCACCGACGACGCCACGTTTCGCAAGCTCATCGATAACTTTTGCATGGCCTGGAGCACCGGCAATGTGGAGGCTCCCGCAAAGTTCTACGCCAAGGACAATGGCCTCGTTTTCTACGATGTCGCTCCGTTTGCGTATCATGGCTGGAAGGAATATCGCGACGGAGTGCAGAAAGAGTTTCTGGATAATGCTTCGGAGATCAAGCTGACGGCAGGGAAGGAGCTGAAAGTGACCCGCCGCGGTATGATTGCCTGGACGATCGTGCCGATGCATTTGATGGAAAAATCAAAGAACGGTAAGACTACTGAAATGGATCTCCGGTACACCGGGATTTGGGAGAAGCGTGGCGCCAACTGGGTGCTCGTGCACGACCATCTCTCGGCGCCGGCGGCCGAAAACTAGAGTCTTGACGAAGAGGGCTGGGCGATTCGCCCATTGCGCAAGAAAATGATCAAGACACTGCAGTACTACTGGAATGCGGCTCGGGGATACCGATTCAATCCTTGGGAGAGTCCTTACATCCGCTGGCGCTTTGAGACATTCCTCGGGAAAGAAGCGGCCAATCTGACCGCCAGCAAGTTCTTTCATCTTGCCTGGAAGTACCGCGACCACATGGAACGGTTTGTAGATTGGGCCGCGGAAAGACAACGCTTCCAGCGCCGTCGCCACGCCTGAAGCTCGAACGCCTTCTCTCAACATGCTTGGATGACTCGCACGGGCCTCTCTGTTCGGAGGTATAATACTGTCTGAGAGGAGGATCCATGGAAGAGCTGAAGATCCTCCAGAAGACGGAACAGCTTCATGAAGCCCGCTGGTGGGAGCTAGAACCTTCGGGGAAAGTCCACTGCTACCTCTGTCCGCGGCATTGCCACATTGGGCCCGGTCAAGCGGGATTCTGCTTCATCCGCATCAATCAAGCCGGAAGACTCTATAGCCTCGGATATGGCTCGCCTGCTGCCCTGCAAGTGGATCCCATCGAAAAAAAGCCGCTGAATCATTTTCTGCCGGGCACGCGGGTCTTCAGTATGGGCACGGCGGGCTGCAATATGGGCTGCTTCTTCTGTCAAAACTGGGACATTTCGAAATCTCGTTCAGATCAGGTGCGTTCGCAGCATGTTCGGCCGGAAGATGTGCCGCTGCTGGCCTTGAAATATGGTTGCGAGTCCATCGCGTTCACTTACAACGAACCTACAATTTGGGGTGAATACATCATTGACATTTGTAAAGAGGCCAGGAAATACGGTCTGAAGACCGTGATGGTGACCAACGGCTACATCACCTACGACGCCTTTCACGACATTTACGATCACATTGACGCGGCAAACGTGGACCTCAAGGCCTTTACCGAGAATTTCTACGGTAAGATCACGCTGACGCATCTTCAGCCCGTGCTGGAGACGCTGGCCTGGCTGAAGAACGAAACGCCAGTCTGGTTTGAGATTACTAACCTGATGATTCCGACGTTGAATGACGATCCAGCAGAAACGCGCAAGCTCGCCGAATGGATCTTGACTCATCTCGGGCCGGACGTGCCGCTGCATTTCACCGCGTTTCACCCGGACTTCAAGCTGCAGGACAAGCCGCGCACGCCGTCCAAGACGTTGGATCAGGCCCGGCAGATCGCGCTAGATGTGGGGTTGCGCTACGTCTATGAAGGAAATATCTATAGCGACGGCGCGAACACTTATTGTCCGCAGTGCGAGGAACTACTTGTCCGTCGCTCGTGGCACGATGTGATGGAGAACCACATCAAAGACGGCTCTTGCCCCGAGTGCGGTTTCGCGATTGTGGGGGTCTGGAATAACGAGGCGAAACGGAATCGCGACTTCGGGAAAAGCGTCGCAGCAACAACGAAATACGGTCACCTGAATCTGTAAGTCCCGCCTTCATCGAGGATGAAAGCTATAGAAGCCAGGCCCCACTCGCATGGCGTGATGCCACGCAACAGGAAACGCCCACCAAACAAAAGTACCCAGAATGCCTTGCCATACGGCGAGCGGAATGATGTTGCGTTCGCGGGCAAATAGCCAGGCCATCGCGACTCCGCCGATGAAGGTGAGCGGTATCAACACGGGATTCGGCCAGTGCAGAGCGGCAAAAATCGCGCCGGCAAGCAACGAAGGCCGGGCCGGGCTGTCCGTCGTTGCAAGGAGCCGGTTCGTCAGATAGGAATTCAGCCCCACTTGCTGGAGCAGGCAAAACGCCATATAACTGAAAAAATGCTTGGGGACCAGGAGATGATTGCTCGGCCGATGCAAACCTCCTAGTGCTAGCACCAAGATGCAAAGTCCAATTGCAAAGGGTCCGAGCATGACAGCGGAGCGTTTAGTGGCACTCCACAAGTTGTCCGCTCTCCACCCAAGCGCTTTTGGAGTGTCCTGGTGTAGCACCATGCTGACGACCAACCAAGCGGGAAACACCAACCACGATGACCAAGTGGAAGCCTGGAGCTGCCAGATGTACCACCCAACGTAGGCGGAGAAGGCTAGAGCCTCAATCAGATTCAAGGAGCGGAGGACGGCCGTGGTCATGGCGAGACTATTGTACTGGTAGTCCCTCGTCCGGATGGCTGAGATCGAGCAGTTGCAGCGCACTCTCAAACAGATGATCGATCTCTTTTTCGCTCACTTCGTACGGTGCGAGCAGTTGCTTTAGATCGAAGTCCGGAAACCCTCGGTTGGTCACCCGGGCTGGCAAGAGTTCACGCAGGCGGCGGGAGTCAACCGATCCCATGTCGCGAATTTCCTCAAAGACCACGCGGTGTAGCGGGTCTTCAAAGACGCTTGGATCGAGCAACTTGCAGATCTCGGCGCGCGTCCCGCTCTTAATCAGTACGGAGCAAAGAAAGCGGATCGTGTTTTTCTGAAGCTGAAATCTGGCGTCTGCATCATGTATACGCATAATCATCTCTAGTGCGCGTTTGTCCCAATTCGTTGGCAGATCAATGCTTCCCTATGGAACGCTGCGAATAGCGCGAATAAACTCCGAATCCGCTGGCGAATCCTGGCATCAAACGTGAAAAAGTCGCAGTAAATGAGATGATACTTGGTGTGACGAGGTTGTTTTCGGGAGAGCGCGAATGGGGGAGAAGCATCGAGTCATCATTCTCGGCGGCGGGTTCGGCGGGCTCGCTGCCGCGCAAAAACTGAAGCGCACGCCGGTCGAGGTCACTCTGATTGACCGGCGGAATTTTCATCTCTTTCAACCCCTGCTGTATCAGGTGGCCACCGGCTCGCTGTCTCCTGGAGAAATTGCAGCTCCCTTGCGCGGCGTGCTGAGCGAGCAGAAAAACACGTGCGTACTTCTCGGTGAAGCCGTGGACGTCGATCCACAAGCAAAACGCGTTATTTTGCGCGACGGCGCTGCATTCGAATACGACTCCCTCATTGTGGCCACGGGAACACAAACCTCCTATTACGGAAATGACTCCTGGCGCGAGTGGGCGCCGAGCCTGAAGTCCGTCGAAGAAGCCACGGCCATCCGACACAAGATTCTTTACGCATTCGAGCGCGCTGAACGCGCCGCCACACCAGAAGAAGCCCGAGCCTGGCTTTCGTTCGTCATTGTAGGAGCCGGGGCCACAGGGCTCGAACTTGCCGGAGCGCTTGGGGAAATTGCTCGAGAGACGCTGCGCCATGATTTTCGAAGGATTGATCCGCAAAAGGCGCGCATCATTTTGATGGAGGGAGCCCCACGAGTCTTGGGCCCCTTTCCCGAGGATCTGTCGGCCAAGGCAGAGAAATTAGTCACACGCCTGGGCGTGGAAGTGATCAAAGGCGTGATGGTAACGAATATCGATGCAACGGGCGTCACGTTTAAACACGGGGATTCGAGTGAGTCACTGGCGGCAAAGACGGTGCTCTGGGCCGGTGGCGTCACCGCCACGGCCTTCGGGAGGAAACTCGCCGAGCGCACCAAGTCGGAAGCGGATCGCAGCGGCCGGATCAAGGTGAATCGCGACCTGACTGTCCCCAATTTTCCCGAAATTTTCATCATTGGCGATCTTGCTCACGCCTCCGATGAAAAGGGAACTCCACTGCCCGGCGTCGCACAAGTCGCGATGCAGGGCGGAGCGTACGCCGCCAAAGTTATCCGTGCGGGGGTGGCCGGGAAGGAAAAACCGCCGCCATTTCATTACTTCAACAAAGGCGAAATGGCGGTAATCGGCCGCGCCGCCGCGGTGGCAAATATCTTTGGAATCCATGTCTCTGGGCTGCTCGCCTGGCTGATGTGGCTCTTCATCCACCTGATCTATATAGTTGAGTTTCAAAGCCGCGTCGTCGTTTTCATTCAGTGGGGTTTCGAATATCTCACGTTCAGCCGCGGCGCACGCTTGATCACCGGCGTCGCCGCTACCGACTCGGTCGATCAGGCCGGTTCGATGCATAACCGGAGCGATGCGCCCTTCTGACTCTCCAACAACGAGAATTGACATCGCCACGCTCGTAATAGAAGATGTCGCGGGTGACATCCAAAGAGATCCGTTTGCGAGCATGTAGCACCGCTAATTCTTTCGATCAGATGATGCAAACACGGCACATTTTCATCAATTAAGGCGCCAGACGGTCTCGCTGGTGGTCGATGAATTCTCGACCTTCCGATGCATTTATTTTTGTGACTTCAGGGACAAAGTAAGGAATCCTAATCAGCCGGAGGTTCTCCGTGGTTCTCATTCGCAGCTGGAGGTTTTATTTCGCTTGGATCCTGGTCATGGCGTGCGTAGTGGCGGCGAACGCACAGCAACCGGACGACGAGGAGGAGGGCCAGTTGCGCTTCCGTTTTGTCGGCCCGAAGGTCGGGAATCGCATTGCGTCGGTTGCAGGCGTGCCCGGAGATCCGAGCACGTACTACGCCGGGGCAGCATCCGGTGGCGTCTGGAAATCCACCGACGGCGGCAACCGTTGGACGCCCATTTTTGACAAACAGCCTGCGGCCGCGATTGGTTCATTGACCGTAGCGCCATCCGACCCGAGTGTCGTTTGGGCCGGAACCGGTGAGGCTTGGGTAATCCGCGATAGCGACGTGATGGGCAACGGAATTTATAAGTCCACCGACGCCGGCAAGACCTGGACCAACATGGGATTGCCGGAGTCTGGACGCATCGTCCGCATCGTCATGAATCCCACAAACCCGGAC
>WNEZ01000333.1_pt1 | contig 37588 bp, 28 predicted proteins | sample 5400521 | NCBI WGS metagenome assembly WNEZ01 (sample SAMN13153339, study PRJNA577476) | soil metagenome | isolation source: 120 cm saprolite under Douglas fir tree site 2 hole 1 replicate 1 | place: USA:California | collected 2015-04-18 | reverse complement strand
CATGAATCTGCTGAGCGTCGGATTTGCGGCGGATGTGGCTGCGCTGCGGCACCGGCGGTTTCTGAGGCTGGGGCAGTTCGGGTATCTGCTGTCTATTTTTTTATGCCTGGCGTGGCTTGATCGGCGGCCGTTTCCGGTGCGATTGGAGGAGCAGGGCGCGTTTGACTCGCGGCGCTGCTTGTTTCTGACGTTTAACAATAGCAAGTTCACGGGCGGCACAATGATGATCGCGCCGGACGCGGTCACCGATGACGGATTGATTGAGTATGTGCGGTGGGGGCCAATCGGGCGACTGGGGCTGATCCGGAACCTGGCGACGCTTTATGATGGCACGCACACGCGGCATCCGCTTGCGGAGCGACAGGCGGTTCGGCGGGTGGAGTTTCAACTCGACGGGCCGGTGGATGTGATGGTGGACGGCGAGGTTCTGACGCTGGAGTGCCGGACGATCGACGTGCTTCCCTCGGCGCTCCGGGTGGTGGTTTGAGGGACGGGCAAGTAATCGTGATATAAAAAATCCATGTCGCAAGAGCGAAGAGAACGGCAAAAAGAAAAACTGGGGATCAAGACCTCGAGCCGGAATTGGGGGCGCATCGCGATCTATGCGGTGCTGATTGTGGCTGTGTTCGGGCTGGCCTACTATTTCAACAACCGCAGACAGCATCGGAACGACGGGTTCGCCCACTGTCTGACAGACCGCGGCGTAAAGATGTACGGGGCGTGGTGGTGTCCGCACTGCGTGGAGCAGAAAGAAAAGTTCGGCGCGTCGTTCGAGTACGTTCCTTATGTGGAGTGCGGCATCAAAGGCGACTTGCACGGGAGATCGCAGGCTTGCAGAGATGCGAACATCGAGCACTATCCTACCTGGCAGTTTCCGCCTACCGGCGAACGAGTGGAGCGCATTTTCAGTCTGGAAGAACTGAGTGACCGGACCGGGTGCTCGCTGCCGTGACGGATTTAACGCAGCGTCTGATGAGCGCGGCCGCCATTCTGGCGGTTTGCGGAATCGCGATTTCGTCCGTGTCGCTGCAGCATCATTATGCAACCTCGAAGACGGCGTATTGTGACATCGGGGAAGCGTTCAATTGCGACATAGTGAACCGGAGCGAATATTCATCGGTCTTCGGAGTTCCGGTCGCGTTGATTGGGATGCTCGGCTACGCGGCGCTGGCGGGACTGGCGACGGTGTATCGCGAGCGGCGCGAGACTCCGGCAATACTTTTCGGCGCAGCGGCCGCGGGCCTGGCGTTTGCTTTGTACCTCACCTACATCGAAGCGCGGGTTCTGGGAGTCTGGTGCATTTTATGCTTGAGTTCGCTGGCGTTGATTGCGACGACAACTTTATTGGCGACCGTGATCTGGTGGACGCGAGAGCGGGACGAGTAGCCGATACCCAGCCCCTAAAGGGGCGTCGGACTTTGAAGAATTTCCGGTATCGCTAAAGCGATACCCTGATACGAACCGATTCAGTACTGATACGAACCGATTCACTGCATGTCCCAGCCAACAACTCGAAAACTAAGAATAAAGACGAAGCCTGCGGCCACTGCTGCGATGCCGGTTCCGGCGGGGAACTTGTGGTTGCATGAGCTGAACAGCGGAATCTTCGGGAACACGCGCCTGGTACGGGTTTGGCTGCCTCCCGATTATGACGGCTGGGGAGCGACGCGTTATCAGGTCCTTTATTTGAATGACGGGCAGAATCTGTTCGACCCGGCAACGGCCTTTGGCGGAGTGCATTGGCAGGTGGGCGAGACTGCGGCGCGGTTGATTACCGAACAGAAAATTCGCCCGCTTATCATCGTCGGCATCGACAACACGAAGGACCGGGCTCAGGAGTACATCCCTTACAAGTCAAGAGATCCCAGAGTTTTGAACGCAAAGGGAAAATGCTATCCCGATTTTCTCCAACGGGAAGTGATGCCGCTGATCGAGGAGCGTTATCCGGTCTTGAAGGGGGCGGAGAATACGGGATTGGGCGGGTCATCTCTCGGGGGCCTGATCACGCTGTACACGCAGTTGGCGGCGCCGGGAGTGTTTGGGCGATTGCTGATCGAGAGCCCGTCTCTGTTCGTGGCGAACCGGAAGATTCTGGAAGAATGCCGCCGCTTTCGAAACTGGCCGACTCGCGTCTATCTGGGGATGGGGACGCGGGAAACGGGGAATGCGGAGAAAGACGCAAAGATTGTCGGCGACGTCCGCGAACTGGAAACCATTCTGCGCGAGGCTGGCTTAGACGAACACCGGCTGAAGGTTCGCGTCGAAGAAGGCGCTACGCACACTGAATCGGCGTGGGCGGCGCGGTTTCCGGAGGCGCTGGAGTTTCTTTATTCATCGTGAGCGCACCGCTCGCTGGACAGCCGAGGGCGGCTGTCCCTACGCGTGCGCTTGCTCGACGATGGTTTATTATTATCGGTCTTCTATTCAGAGTCGTCTCTTCGGGGGTTGTCAATGAAGTTCCGCAGCTTGGTGGGGTGGTGTGTTCTGGTCATGGTGCTGGCAATCGGTGTGGCGGCGCAGTCGTATAACGAAGCGCAGTTTAAGGGAATGAAGTGGCGCGACATCGGGCCGTATCGCGGCGGCCGCGTGCTGGCTGTGACTGGAATTCCCGGCAGTCCCTTCACCTACTACTTCGGCGCCGTTGCCGGAGGCGTGTGGCGTACTACCGATGGCGGGGTGAGCTGGCAGCCGATTTCCGACAAGACCGTGATCTCGTCGATCGGGGCGATTGCCGTGTCGGAATCGAATCCTAACGTGATTTATGTGGGGACGGGCGAGTCCTGCCTGCGTGGCAATATCTCGTATGGCGATGGAGTGTACAAGACTACCGACGGCGGCAAGACATGGCAGCACATCGGATTGAAAGATACGCAGCACATTGCGCGTGTTTGGATTGATCCTCGCAATCCCGACCATGTGCTGATCGCGGCGCTCGGTCACGCGTACGGGCCGAATCCGGATCGCGGCATTTTTCGCACTACCGATGGCGGCAAGAACTGGGAGAAGATTCTTTACAAGGACGACAAGTCGGGCGCGATCAATCTGGCGGTCGATCCACATAATTCCAACGTGATGTTCGCCGCGCTTTATCAGATCCAGCGCACGCCGTGGAGTCTCGAAAGCGGAGGCCCGGGCAGCGGATTGTACCGCTCGACCGACGGCGGAAATTCCTGGAAGCACCTGGAAGCGAAAGGGCTGCCGGAGGGGATTCTGGGGCGCATCGGGGTAAGCGTTTCAGGCGCAGATTCGAATCGCGTGTACGCGCTCATCGAGTCTAAGCAGAGCGGGCTGTATCGTTCCGATGACGGTGGCGAAACCTGGTCCCGCGTCAACGATGACCAACGGCTCACGCAGCGCGCGTGGTACTTCACGCATATTTTTGCGGATCCGAAGAGCGCGGACACGGTCTACATGCTGAACACCGGCCTGTTCCGCTCGACCGACGGCGGCAAGACGCTGAATCTTCTGCCGGCGCCGCATGGCGATCACCACGGTTTCTGGATCGATCCGCAGAATCCGAATCGCATGATCAACTCGAACGACGGCGGGGCGACGATCTCGGTCGATGGCGGCAAGAACTGGTCCACGCAGTACAACCAGCCGACGGCGCAGTTTTATCACGTGGCTGCGGACAACGACTTTCTCTACAAAGTGTATGGCGCGCAGCAGGACAACTCGACTATCGGCATTGCCAGCCGCACCGACGATGGCTATGTCGGGCGGCAGCACTGGTTCGATGCGGGCGGCGGAGAGAGCGGCTACATTGCGCCGGATCCGCGAGACTCCAACATTATTTATGCAGGGTCGGGAGGCGGCGCGGTCACACGGCTCGACCGGCGCAGCAACCAGGAGCAGGACATTACGGTCTGGCCGGAGGATGGCGCGGGCCACGGTGTTGGTGATCTGAAATACCGGCTGGGGTGGACGATGCCCATCGTGATCTCACCGCATGATCCCAATGTGATTTACACGACCGCCGAGAGTGTCTTCAAGACTACCGACGAAGGCAAGAGCTGGAAGGCGATCAGTCCTGACCTGACGCGCAACGATAAAAGCAAGCAGGTTTCTTCCGGTGGCCCGCTGACCAAGGACAATACCTCGGTTGAGTATTACGACACCGTGTTCACGATCGCGGAGTCGCCTGTGCAGAAAGACTTGTTGTGGGCGGGAACCGATGATGGCTTGATTCAGGTTTCGCGCGATGGCGGAAAGAACTGGACGAAGGTAACACCCAAGGGAATTCCGGAGTGGAGCCTGGTGAGCCTGATTGAGGCGTCTCCGTTCGATGCAGGCACGGCCTATGCGGCGGTCGATACGCATAAGCTCGACGATCTGAAGCCTTATATTTTCAAGACGACGGATTTCGGCAAGACCTGGGCGAAGATCACAAACGGCATTCCGGATGGCGCTTACACGCACGCTGTGCGCGAAGACCCGGTGCGGAAGAATATGCTGTACGCGGGCACGGAGACTGGGATTTACGTTTCGTTCGATGGCGGCGCGAACTGGCAATCCTTGCAACTGAATCTGCCGAACGCTCCGGTCCACGACCTGATCGTGAAAAATGACGATCTGGTGGTGGCGACGCATGGGCGCGCGTTCTGGATTCTGGACGACCTTACTCCGCTTCGTGCAGCCACCGCGCAGGCGGCGACCGGCGCCGTGCTTTACAAGCCGCGACTGACTTATCGCATGCGCTGGCCTGAATTTTTTGAGCGGCGGCAGCCGGTGGGCGATAATCCGCCGAACGGCGCGATTGTTTATTACTATTTCCCAACCGCTCCGAAGGGTGTGGTGGCGCTTGAATTTCTGGATGCATCGGAGAAGGTTGTGCGGCGCTACTCGAACGAAGAGAAGAAGGAAGCGGATACGCCGCCAGAGTGGCCGGACCAGACGCCTCCCGACGAGAAGATTCCGGCCGATGCAGGCGTGAACCGCTTTGCGTGGGATTTGCGTTTGCAGGGGCCAACTCCGCTGGCGGGAGAGCCCAGCGCGGAATTCCGCAATCGCGGACCGATGGTGCCGCCGGGCGCCTATCAGGTGCGGCTGACGGCGGAAGGGAAGTCGTACACGGCGCCGCTGGAGTTGAAGCCGGATCCGCGGGTAAAGGTATCGAACGACGACCTGCAGAAGCAGAGTGAACTGGGACGCAAGATCGTGGCGCAAGTTTCCCAGATTCACGAGGTTGTTGCGACGATTCGCGAAGTACGTACGCAGACGCACGGGATGGCGCGGCGTTTCGGCGACGACACGCATTACGCACCGCTCGTTTCGGCGACCAAGGACTTCGACAAGAAGAGCCTCGATGTGGAGTCACAGTTACTTCAAGTGAACTCGAAGAGTTCAGAGTCGAACCTGAACTACCCGGTGCTGATAGACGAGCGGCTGCACTCACTGTTGTTCAGCGTGGAGTCGGCCGATGCCGCGCCCACGAAGCAGCAGTACGAGGTCTTCGAGGATGTGGAAAAACAGGCGCAGCCGCTGCTGGCGCAGTACCGCGAGCTGATTTCGAAGGATCTGCCGGCGTTGAATGAGATGGTGAACAAGCAAAGCATCCCCGCGCTGTACGTGCCGGCGGGGAAGTGAGAAGAAGCTAAGTCGTCGATCGTCTTCGTGCGGACGCTCACACTGGAGGCGAGGCCGAGCTGCGCTCGGCTTGGACGGGCGAGGGCGCCCGTCCCCACACGATCTCTCTCTGCCAAACGACTACTTCGTAATTACGCCGCAGGCGATGCGGTCGCCAGCGTTGCCCGCGGGGTCGGTCTTTTGGTCGTCGGCCTTCGCGTGGATCACAAGCGATGTGCCGCCGTTGCTGAAGATGGAATGGCTGTCGTCGCCCCAGTTGAGGTCTTTATTCACGGCATGGAAATGCGCTTTGCCGTCCGCACCCACGGTGAAGTTGGGGTTGTCGCCGGCATGGTGGCCTTCGGCATTCTCCAATCCATGCTTCTTGCCATCGGGATTGAAATGAGGCCCGGCTGACTTGAAGTCCGGGGCGTCGCATTTCGCGTTCTGATGAAAGTGGATGGCGTGTTCGCCGGGAGGTAGATTCTCGAGATTGAGATCCATTTCCATTCCTCCAGTGCCCTCCCACATAAGTGCGGTGCCCACCGACTTGCCTTGAGCATCCTTGAGTTGAACCGTAACCTTGGCCGAACCGGATGAGGCAAGTGCGACCACGAGCAGTGCGAGCGAAAACACGTGACTGGTTTTCATGGGAGGATTATAGCGAAATCCGTAGCCGCCCGGTCCAGGCGATCGCAAAGATGTGAATGCCCTTCAGATCTCCATCGTAAAGCTCCAGTCTCCGGCCTCCGCGCCTGAACGGTTTGCTGAAAGAGTCCGCTTGAGCGTCGCAGTCGCCCTCAGCGGATGAAGCCCGGCACTGAAAACCTGTTATCGCAGCGGTGAACCGCTGCGCCACCTGCAATCAAGTGCAACACTGAGTGTTTCCGGAAGATGTTCATGTCGTGTCTGTGCTCGCATTAGAGATGAGGCCGAGCTGTGCTCGGCTTGGACGGGCGAGGGCGCCCGTCCCCACACGATCTGTGCCTGCGCAACGACTACTTCTTAATCACGCCGCAGGCGATGCGGTCGCCGGCGTTGCCTGCCGGGTCGGTCTTTTGGTCGTCAGCATTGGCGTGCACTATGAGTGCTGTGCCGCCGTTGCTGAAGAGCGAATGGCTGTCCTTGCCGAGCGTCACGTCTTTATTTTCGGCTTTGAAATGCGCTTTGCCGTCAGCGCCGACCGTGAAATTGGGATTGTCGCCGTTGTGGTGGCCTTCGGGATTCTCCAATCCATGCTTCTTGCCATCGGGATTGAAATGGGGTCCCGCGGACTTGAAGTCCGGGGCGTCGCACTTCGCGTTCTGATGAAAGTGGATGGCATGTACGCCGGGAGGTAGATTCTCGAGATTGACTTCCATTCCAATTCCAGAGCCGGATTTCAATAGAGTCGCGGTCCCCACAGCCTTGCCTTGGGCATCCTTAAGGTGAACCACAGTCTTGGCCGAACTGGCTGACGCGAGTGCGACCACAAGCAGTGTGAGCGAAAACAAGTGAGTGGTTTTCATGGGTGGATTATAGCGAAATCCGGGCCGCCCGCTCCAGGCGCTCGCAAAGATGTGAATGTCCTTCGTATCCTCCATGGTCAAAGTCGACTCTCCGGCCTCCGTGCCTGAAGGCGTGCGCTTCCCTATGCCGTTTTGGCCAACTTCGCTCGCTGGACAGCCGAGGGCGGCTGTCCCTACGTGAGTTTTTCAGCAATCTGCGAAGGTGCTCCTGTAGCGCAGCGCGTACGGCATGCCTGAAGGCATGCCCTGATACGAACCGTCCTTGCACCGCGGGCTGTTAGGGTTCCCGCGGGGTTACTTATCTCACCACGCTATCGACGTTGGCCTGGTCTGGCGCAGAATGCGGAGCGATGTGACAATAGGTGAATGCAAAGATCTCTCATTACAGCCTTACTATTGGCCGCCGGGATGATGCTGGTCGGGGATGGCTATGCCCAGCAGACCCCACCAGCAAGCGCTCCGGCGGCAACGACTCCAGCGGCTCCTGCAGCCACAACTCCGAAAGCGGCCGCAACCGCGAAGCCTCCCGTGAAGAAAACGGGAACGGCGGCGAAAAGCGCGGCGGCGCCAGCACTTACAACACGAAAACAAAAGTTCAGCTACGCACTGGGAATGAATATCGGGGCAGGGCTTGGAGCCAACCTGAAAAAGCAGTCGGTGGAGGTAGACTCGACTCTCGTATCCCAGGGATTGAAAGACTCGATGTCCGGTGGCAAGACGCGTCTGACGCAAGAGGAAGCGCAGGCCGTGCTCAAGGAGGTACAGACGGAGGTTCAAAAACAGCAGCAGGAAAAAATGAAAGAGGCTGCAGATAAGAACAAGTCCGAAGGCGAGGCATTTCTGGCCGCCAACAAGAGTAAAGACGGCGTCGTTACGTTGCCCAGCGGTTTGCAGTACAAGATTCTGACAGCCGGCACCGGACCGAAGCCCACGGCGAGCGACTCGGTCAAGTGCAATTACAGGGGCACTCTTATTAATGGCACGGAATTTGACAGCTCCTACAAGCGGGGGCAACCGGCGACATTTGCGGTCGGTCAAGTTATCAAAGCGTGGACGGAAGCGCTGCAGCTCATGCCGGTGGGATCGAAGTGGCAGCTCTTCGTTCCTTCGAGCCTTGCGTACGGTGAACGAGGCGCGGGCGCTGAGATTGGGCCCAATGCGACCCTGATCTTTGAGGTCGAACTGCTATCGATTGAGGAAAAGGCGAAAGACGATAAGAGCAAGGACGACAAGACTAAGGATGATAAGGCTAAAGACGACAAGAACGACAAGCCCGAAGAAAAGAAACAGTAACGCGATCCGGTCCAGGTGGCGCGGACCATTCGCGTCCGCGTCCCGGCCTGCATAACTCAGGAACCCCATCCTTCGAAGAGCGCGCGAAGGATGGGGAAAGACCTCAAGAATCTCGCCGCGCGACGCTTCCAGATACATCACCTGGAGATACGTTCCGATCCTGACGTGATAGGCGAAATACCAGCCTATGTGATCGGGATCATCGTAGATGAGGAACTGCAGATCCCACGCTACGCTCGGGATGACAATTAAGGGCGGGGCTCGCGCACGTTAGCGCTGCATGAATCCCCACCCGGGAACGCGCGCTGCACGCTTCTATTCGTAGCGGAGGGCTTCGATTGGGTCGAGGCGGGAGGCGCGGATGGCGGGGACCATACCGCTGATCAGTCCGACGGCACTGAGGATGAGGACGGCGACGATCAAAGTGATGGGGTTGATCATGAGGCGAATGTCGCCGGCCTCGGCATGTTTGGCCATGGCACTGTAGAGGGTGAGTCTGCCGACGGAAAAGGCAACGAGGTAAGCCAGGACGATGCCGAGGAGTCCGCCGATGAAGGTGATGGTGAGTGCCTCGGCGAGAAACTGCAGGAAAATGTGGCGGCGGCGCGCGCCGAGCGCTTTCTCGACTCCGATTTCGCGGGTGCGCTGGGTAACGGAGACGAGCATGATGTTCATCAGGCCGACGCCGCCGATTCCCAGCGTGAGGGTGCCGATGAAGGCGAGCAGGATCTTGAGGCCGATGGTGATGATCTCGAACTGGTGAACCTGCTCCATAAGATTGAAGACATACAGGGCGCGGCGGTCGGCAGGATTGAACTTGTGCTGCGCGGCCATGGTATAGCGCACGGATTGCTCGATCCGCTCGTAGTCGTTGGTCTCGTAATTGAACCAGACGGAGTCGAGGTAGTGGGTGTCCTTGAGGTCGCTCATGGTGGTGAAGGGAACGTAGACGACGCGATTGATATTGTCGTCGCCGGCCTGCATCTTGGGACTAAGAATACCGACGACTTCAAAGCTGATGCCATCAAGCCGTATGTGCTCGCCGATGGCGCTACGTCCGGAGAAAAGTTTTTCTTTGGTTTCGGAGCCGATGACGGCGACGCGTGCACGCTGGATCTCATCCTCGGGATTGTAGAAGCGTCCCTGCGCGAGGCTCAGAGCGCGGATGGCGAAAGTGTTGGGGTATTCTCCATTGACGTTCATGGTGTAAGAGCGAGTGTCATAAGTTACGGTCGCGTTCTTGAAGCAGTCCGGAGTGATGTGGGTGATCTGCGGGATATTGGTGGTGAGCAGATCGACGTCGTCCAGTGTAATGCGCACGGGCGCGCCCGCCTTTTCGCCTCCCGACTGCATGGAAGAGCGGCCGGGAACCACGATGAAGAGTTTTGTTCCGAAGTTGGCGAAGATGTTGGCGCAGGCGCGGCCGAAACCATCACCGTAGGCGAGAAGCATGACGACGGTGGCAATCCCCCAGGCCATGCCGAGCATGGTGAGCGCGGTGCGGCGCCGATTGTGGCGCATCGCGTTGTAGGACTCCTGGAGCAGGTCTTGAATCATTTGTAATTTGTAATTTGTGATTTGTAATTTAAATCCCGCGGAACTTCAATTGCAAATCGCAAATTACCAATTGCAAATTCTTCATTCCTGCCTCAAGGCTTCGACCGGTTCCAGGCGGGCGGCCTTGCGTGCGGGATAGAGCCCGGCAGCAACGCCCGCAAGAGTAAGGCTGGCAATGGCCAAGATCGCGGTCTTTAGGACGAGCCGCGGCGGATCGAAGCCGCCGGGACCATTGTAGTTGCGGAACAGGGCCATGAAGCCGCCGATCAGGCCCATGCCGATGAGTCCGCTGCCCAACGTGAGCAGAATGCCCTCGGCGAAGAATTGCAGCATGATGCTGCGGTTGGTGGCGCCCAGCGCCTTACGCAATCCGATCTCGCGCGTGCGTTCAGTGACGGAGATGAGCATGATGTTGATGACGCCGATCGCGCCCAGTGCGAGGGTGACCAGACCGACGGTGCCCAGGAATTCGTTCATCGCATCGAAGATGGTGCCCATCATTTGCGCCTGTTTGACGGTATCCCAGCCTTCGAAGGCGTCTTCATCATGATAATCGAAGTGGTGATTGCGGGCGATGATGCGGCGAGCCTCATCCTGAGCGAGCAGGTGTTCGTCGGCGACGCGAGGCTGATAGTTGAGGAACGAAATCGCGTCGTATGCTTCCTCACCCTTGAGCGGGAAATCGCTGCGCATGACCTGGAAAGGAATATAGGCGCGCGTGTTGGTGGAGTTGTCGTCACCGCGGCCGACGCGCTTCAGCGTGCCGATGACTTCGAAGCGATAGCCATTGAGCAGAATGAACGAGCCGACGGCGGGACGTCCCGGAAAGAGGTTGCGTGTCATCTCATCGCCGAGGACGACTACATCGCGTTTCTGAACTTCGTCGAGGCCGTTGAGCCAACGTCCCAGTTTCAGCGGGAGGAAGCGGATTCCGTTGTATTGCGGTTCGGCGCCGGTGAGCTGGCCACTGGCGCTAGCGAACTCGCTGACGGCATGCACGTCGTCGGTGGTGAGAACAGGAGTGATGGCCCGAATGTGCGGAGATTCTTTGCGGATGTCGAGGTAATCCTGGTACGTAAGCCGATACTGGCGAGCGGAGTTCGTGCTGCCCTGAACGGCCGGAGCGCGGCCGGGAAAAAGCATCATGATGTTTTCGCCGTACTCCGAAAGGCCGCGCTGGTTGCCGGATCTGAAGCCTTCGCCGAGGCCGACCAGCAGGAGCAGAGAACCGACCCCCCAGGCAATGCCGAACATGGTGAGGAACGAACGCAGTTTGTGCGCCCAGAGGGTGGCGAAAATCTGCGCGAAGATGTCGATCACCGTTTGCATTGGGTTGATACGTCCCGAACGGAGTACTAAGGCTCAGCCGTCAGCCGCCAGTCTTCAGCCGTCAGCTCTCAGCTCTCAGTCAGCGCGTGTTCCTATTAGGATAGCAAGCCGGGGGGATTGGGGTACACCACCAAAGTTTGGCTCTGGATTCAACCGGGCGGCGAGTGGTTGCAGGTTTTCGCCGCCGCCGGATACGCCGAATGTTTCCGACCATTACGGACCTGAACGATCTTCTCGTTCCCAATATGGCGCTTCATTGCCATGCGCCCGGTCTTGTTCGTTGTGCCTGGCGGTATTGTAAGTTTTCAGTTGGCTTTAGATCGTTCAGGATTGGTCAGGTTGAGCGGAGAATTCAGGGCGGAAGGGAAAGGCGAGGCGCTTGGCCAGAAGAATGCTAGAGGTAGTGGGATCGAGTTTGTTGCTGGTGATTGTGTGTGTGGCTGGACGAACCTCCACAGGAATGAGAATCATGGGAAAAATCGCGGTCTGCATTCTCTTCTTGCTTGCGCCGCTTCTCGCGCAACGTTTTGTAACCAGTGCTCCGCCGGCCCCGGCCACTAGCCCGGTTTTTGAGGCGAGCGCTGGTTATACCTATCTTGCTTTGGATACGCCGTCACGACAGCGGGTCGGCCTTAGCGGAGTGGATGCCGACGGCTTTGTCGACTTCAACTCACGCTGGGGAATGATGGTGGATTCGAGCTATGCCCGCACTGGCAACGTGCTCGGCACGGGACATAGCGGCAATGTTCTGAGCTTTCTAATCGGTCCCGTGTTCTATCCCGTGGATCTTGGAAATACGAGGATCTTCGTTCACACTTTGGCCGGCGTCAGTTTGGTGAACAGCGCGGTTCCGGTCAAAGAAACCTATTACCTGGGTGGAACTGTGACTCGATTCTCGTATGCCCTTGGGGGCGGAGTCGAACGCACTGTCGCCGGGCCGCTTGCCATCCGGGTCGGCGCTGATTATCTGCGTACCACGTTTGCCGACAGCACCGCGGCGATGCAGTTTCAGAACAATGTTCGCTTCGTCACCGGCTTCGTCTTCCGTTTCGGGAGTCGCTAGCGGTACTTTGCAGGCTGCGTAAGAAGTCGATTCTCAATCTAGCTCCCTGAAGGAGCGACGGATTTCGCATAGAGGCGCAGCTTGCCGTGAAGGGCCAGACCCTTCAGAAGGGCTAACTTAAGAATTGCTTCCACTTTGCCCGTCATTCGGGAACTATGGCTGAGACGTCATAATGGACCGCCCGGTCATGACCCTACCTACCTCATTCCACCGGCGACATACAAATCAGAGAGAATCTTGTAATCGGAATAAACGTAGGATTTGCCGTCGGGCGTAAGGAGAATTGGATCGACATCCCATAGTCCAGCGGCATCGCTTGGGGCGAGGTTGTAAACGAGTTTCCGGCGGCCGGTGATGACTTCGATTTGATAAACCTTGGCTGGGATAACACCGTAGTTCTCGACAAACAGATTCTTACCGTCAGCACTCCAGCGGATTGTTTCTTCTTCAGGCTCAATGCCGGAAAGCGCTTTAGGCGTGCCGCCGTCCGTTGGGTAAAGCCAGAATTTCTGCCCCTGATCAGATGCCGCCAGCAGTTTGCCGTCCGGGGATACGCACTTTCCTACCGTACCTTCCGGAGTGATGGGCAGCGGTTTCCCGCCAGTTGAATCCTGGACCCAATTCCGTAGCGCATGTCCAGGTTCACTGCCCTCAAATAAAAGCGTTTTTCCATCAGGGAGCAGTGTCGCAAAATGGTGAGAGACGGAGTCGTGAGTTAGCGTTACGGGTTGTCCTGCTCCGGTGGGCAATAGAAGCAATTGCGGCGCTGCTGTCGGCCGTATGCCCCAGGGATAGTCCGTCAGTGCCCACTTGCCATCCGGCGAAAACCGCTGCGGGAGGCCGTCGCCCAAGCGGACTGCCGGTGAGCCGTCGGTCTTGCGGAGATACACCTCATAACCCGAACCTGTCGATTCTCCTTGCACGGATAACAAAAGATTGGCTCCGTCGGCACTGAGATCGAAAGCAAGGGAATCGTCATGCCAGCCGAGTTCGCGCTCCTGAGTCTCTGGATCGATACGCCCGAACACCTCAGCGCGAAAGATGTCGCGGGTCAGAAGCATATGTCCCTCGCGAGACACGTCATGCAGGGTCATGTTGCCGGACTCTCGTCGGACCATGAGTTGCTGTCCCCCGGTCGTCACTTTGAATAATGCCCGGAACATACCCGATGCCGGTTCATTGCTCGTGAACCAGATGGCATCGCCTGCCGGGTCCCAAGCCACTCCCGAAATACTTACGGACTCCCGCGACAAGATCCTTTTGTTACCAGCCAGGTCGATCACCGCTACATAGCCAGCATCATCACTTCTTCCCAGCGGATGCTCCAGAAACGCAATCTGGTCCCCGTGAGGAGAGACACGGGGATGGCTCATCCACTCTCCTCCTGTGCTCTGATACAAAACCTTTCCTGGCGGAAACTCCAGAGCGCAACGACCGCCGACATAATGTGTAACCACCAGTTTCGAACCGTCCGGGGACCAGTCGGCATCCTGAACATTGTCGAGCAGCTTGCGGGGCGCGCTGCCGGTGAGAGACATGAGAGCCAGCGTGCCTTGACGGCTAATTTCGCCGAAATGCTGATCCAGCAAGACGGCCATCTCGCCCGAAGGAGAGATGGCGAGAATGTCGGCGTCCACGCCGAGCGCGCGCGATTCGGAGCTGCCGATCCTCGTATAGAAAAGTTGGAACGGTTTTCCGTCCCAGGCAGCTCCGTAGACGGCACTCTGTCCGTCAGGAGCAAAGCGTGCCGACAGAATCGTTCCCCGGCCGAAGCTAAGCCGCTGAAACCCTGGCTCGGGTAGCTTGGCATTGCGATGGCGAATCCACGACCACGCGGCCAGCAGGCACGCCATGCTGAGAACAATTCCGAGAGGGAACAAGAAGTGCCGGGCGGGCGAAGGTTTGGCCGCAGGCTGGTGTATGGCGGCGCTGGCTCCACCGGAGGCTTCGATGTTCGACGGCGGCGCTGATTCCACCGGGGCAACGAAACGATACCCTCGCCGGGGTAGGGTTTCGATAAGGGAAGGGTGCTCGGCTGAGTCCTCCAGCGCCTCGCGCAATCGATTCACGGCCTTGTTCAAACTGTGCTCAAAATCTACAAAGGTGTCTGAAGGCCAGAGTCGCTTGGTGAGTTCATCGCGGGTCACTAACTGGCCGGGACGTTCCAGCAGCGCAGCCAGAATCTGAAAGGGTTGTTCCTGGAGGGTTAATTTCCGGCCGTTGCTCCACAGTTCTCGCGTGCGCAGATCAAGTTCGAACTTTCCGAAACCCACGGTCTGCTTGAACCCTTCGGGAATTGCCATGGCGCCATCGCAAACGATTGGAAGAGTTTAGCATCGCCTCATCCACCATACACGGCAAAACGCCCGGGGCGTCATCTTGAAGAACACAAGATACTTACGTCATGTCCCCAACATGTCATCTCAGGTCACCTCCAGGTCATTGACGGACGAAGGCCAACCGGTTCACAGTTGCGCCTCAAATCGCGGTCGGCACTTCCCCACCGAGCCCCGACATAGCCGGCGCGCGGATCAAGCCAAAAGGAGAAGTGCGCATGAAATCCCTAAGACTGACCGGCATCATCGCAATAACACTGTGCGCTGTGGCCATGCCAGCTTCGCTGGCCGCGCAAAATAAAACTAAACCAGATCACCACCATCAATATCATCACTACCAGCTCGTAGACGTGGGCACATTCGGCGGGCCCAACAGCAGCTATCTCCAACCCCTTCCGGGTCCCGGTGGCAGGTTGCTGAACAACAGTGGGACGGCGGTGGGATCTGGCGACACCGCCACTCCCGATCCCTATTGCATTCTCTTCAACTTCGACTGCTATGTTGCTTACGGATTCAAGTGGCACGATGGCATCGCCAACGAATTAGGTGCATTGCCTGGCTTCAACGGTCTCAACAGCGCCACCGGTTCCTGGGTCAGCGATAGCGGGCTGACCGTGGGCATATCCGAAAACGGTCTCGATCCTCTGACCGGCGGTCCGGCAATGGAAGCAGTTCTCTGGGGAACGGACAATTCCCTCACCGACCTGGGGACGCTCGGGGGAAATGAGAGCTCCGCAAACGCCGTCAACAGCCGGGGACAGGTAGCCGGAGGAGCCCTGAACACAATTCCCGACCCCTATACAGGCAATTTCTACGTCGGCGGCGCCACTCAGGTGCATGCATTTCGCTGGACCAAGTCCCGGGGCATGCAGGACCTGGGCACGCTCGGTGGCACTGACAGCGCTGCATTCTCTATTAACGAGCGCGGACAGATCGCCGGAATGTCTTTCACCAACACGACGGTGAATCCCGCGACCGGAGTCCCAACCCTCGACCCGTTCCTTTGGGAAAACGGCAAAATGCTGGATCTTGGCACTCTGGGAGGCACGTTCGGGGTGGCGTTTGCGCTCAACAATCGAGGTCAGGTCGTCGGCTACTCCGACCTGGCGGGAGACAACACAGGTGTGCACGCCTTCCTTTGGGATCAGCAAGGGGGCATGCAGGATCTTGGCACCTTGGGGGGCGCCACCGGAGCTGCACTGTCCATCAATGATGCAGGTGATATAGCCGGCGGCGACAGTCTGGCCGATGGGTCAGGACGCTCATTTCTTTGGCGCCACGGCGTGATGACAGATCTGGGCACCGTAGGCACCTCCGCGGGCAGTGTCGCTCTCGGCATCAATTCGCGACGCCAGATCGTGGGTACTCTATTCGATAACAATGGCAACGAAAGTGGCGGATTCCTGTGGGAGGACGGCGGCCCCATGGTTGACCTGAGCACGCTGATCCCTCCCAACCCCGATCTACAGCTGGACCATGCGTTTCAAATCAACGATCGCGGAGAGATTGCTGTTAGAGGAGTGTTTTCCAACGGCGACATCCACTCGTTCGTGCTGATTCCGTGCGACGGAAATCATCCAGGCATCGAGGGTTGCGACTACGGCCTGGTGGACGCGGCCACGGCGTCCCGGGTCAGTCCAGCGCCAGCTGTCCAGCACCCGGCAGCGCTGACTCCACACCGTCGCATGCTGCGGGGGATGTTGAACCAGTCTCGTTTCTCAAGGGGTCAGCGGCCCACGGGCTTCGGAACCCTGCCAGCGCCCGATTCGAGGCCAGCGATCCCTGCCGACGCTGTCACTGATTACTTGGAAGCCGACAACGTGCTTGGCCCACAGTGGCGTGGCGGATATTGTATTGTGGTCAGTGGCAAACTCACCGGCTATTGCTCCAAGTACAGTTATTATTCCTGTTTGGCCAAACCTTCCTCGTTTTGCCCCAGCGGACAGATAGCGAAAAAACCTGGTTACTACAGTTGTTCCAATACGCGTCGGACTTTTGTTGATCTTGGAAGAGGTTGTAGCTGAGGCTTCGTTTGCGGCTGCGATTGCCTTGCCGGGTCGGCTGCGAGCCCGGATGGCTCGGCGATGATCACATTCCCCCCCGGCCTGAAAGGATCCAATAGATAGTCGGAGACTCAAAAGTTGGCTTCTTGGAAACATTGCGATAGGTTTCTGAGTGGATGGTCCGTTACTCGGAAGTTAGCGCCCAGAAGCCAATCTGGAGGGCCAACCTCCAGCCGCCTGCTCAAGTTAGCACTGAGGGGGCAAGCCCCATCTCTACAGCGGGGAGTTGCGAAACCGGAGTTTTTCTGCAGCCCGCTGGATCATCGTCCCGTGCCGGGTAGGGAACGGTACTGATCTCAGGCGCGCGCCGGCGCCGACCCGAATACCGTCGCTACCAGGGCCTCGATTTCCTCGACGGCTTCATCGAGCTCAAAGGTGAACCGCACCAGGTCCACACCTTCGAGCTCGCGGTGTTCCTTCAGGAGAATGGCCCATGCCGGATCGGCGATCAAATCCACCTTGTGCCGTTCATAGTAGCCGTAACCCAGGCCTCGCATGCGGCAGAGAAGGTCGCTCAGGTGTACCAGGGCCACCAGCGGCTGCGCCTTCTGACTTTGTTCGACGGCATGATGATGGGCGATTACTTCGATGATATCGTCGGCGAGCTTCCATTTTTCAGCCAGGGCCCGGCCGGTCTCGCAGTGCGTGAAGCCCATGGTGGCTTGTTCCGCCTCGCCGAGCGGAATTCCCTCCTGCCCGGCGCTCTCCATCGCCTTGGCGAATTCTTTGGGGAAAGCCAGGCAGTTCACCATAAAGCCTATGTCATGCAGAAGCCCCGCCATGTATGCCTTCTCGCTATCATTCTCACTATCGGGGGCGGCTAACTTCTCGCTGAATTTCCGGCACACCATGGCGCACCCCAGCGAATGTCTCCAAAATACGGCGGGGTCGAGGACCCACTTGGTCGCGGGGAAAGCCTGCCCCAGGCAACAGGTGAGAAGAATGGTTTCGACGCGACGCAGGCCCAGGGTGATCACGGCTCCCTTGATGGATTTGGGCGCCTGCGCCAGGCCGAACAAGGGGGAACCAGCCAGGCGCAGGCATTGCCCGGCAATGGTGTTGTCGTAAGAGACCAGGCGCACCACTTCGTCCACCTTCACTTCCTCCGCGGAATGGCTCAACAACTTCAGCAAGGGCAGAAAGACTGCCGGGATGGCGGGCATGGTTTCGATCTGCAGCACGCGCTCGCGAATCTTTGCGTCGAAGGGTGTGGTCATAGTTTGCCGCTGCTCAGGGATGGTTTCCAATACGCGATGGTTCCGGGAAAATGGATCAGGTGAAACTGGTCATTCAATTTCATCAACGACTCCGACGTCCCGAGAAAAAAATAACCGCCAAAATTGAGGTTGGTGAAAAAATTGTTGACCACCTTCGTCTTCGAGGCTGCGTCAAAATAGATCAGCACATTGCAGCAGAAAATCAGATCCATACCCTTCATGAAAAGCATCCTGGAGTCGTCCTGCAGGTTCAGGCGGCTGAAGTTGATCAGCTTTTTCACATCGGGGCGCACCTGCAGTTTCTTCTCATCGACGGGCGAAAAGTATTTTTGCCGGTAGAGCTCGCTGGTGTTGCGCAGCGCGTAATCGCCGTAAATGCCGGCCTTGGCGGTTTCGATGGAACGGTCATTCAGATCGGTGGCGAGAATCTCCACCGTCCAGCCTTTCAGCAAGCGTTCGCTTTCCTCAAGCATGTTCATGGCCAGCGTGTAGGGCTCTTCGCCGGTGGAGCAGCCCGCGCTCCAGATGCGCAACCTCTTGGTTACCTGCTTGGCCTTTTCCGCCACAATCTCCGGGAGGACTACTTTCCGCAACGCGTCGAGCTGCGGCTGGCTGCGGAACAGGCAGGTTTCGCCAATGGTGATTTCATTCAGCAGTTCCCTGAGTTCGGCATCCCGGAAGGGCGCCGCGTTGAGACGGTCCCAATACTCGCGTGGGGTTCGCGCGGCCAGTTGTTTCATTCGCCGTCCGCAGCCGTCGGCCAGAAGGTAGAGTTTTTCCTCGGACTTGTAGATACCCGAAGTCTTGTATACCAAGTCGCGGATTTGCCGGTGCACGGGGTCAATAACTTCGGCGCCCTTGTTCGGGGCCGGTTGCGCGACAGCGCGTTGGGGTGCGATTGTCATTTTGCCGCACGCTCTAAAGGCATAACTCTTCAAATCAAAATCGTGGAGCGACGGGCGTCTCGCCCGTCCGGCCGGGCGGGGACGCCCGGCGCTCCACCGGCGACGGCCCACTTACGAACCTGCATGGGCCGCCTTGCCTTGGGCTTGAGCCGCGGCCGCGTCGTTCCCGCGGCTGTTTTCACTGGCGTTGATCTTGAATTGCTCGACCAGGCGGCGAAGTTGTGTGGACGTCTCGACTAGTTGTTGCGACGCTCTCTGGGTATCGGTGGCTCCGCGCGTCGTACTCTGCGCCGCCTCCGCCACGCCTGTAATGTTGCTGGTGATCTCACCGCTGCCGTGCGCCGCTTCGTTCACGTTGCGTGACATCTCGTTGGTGGTCGCGTTCTGCTCCTCGACCGCCGTGGCAATGGTGCAGGAGATATCGTTGATCTGGTTGATGACTGTGCTGATCGATGCAATGGCGTCCACAGCCGCTTTGGTATCGGTCTGGATCGCTTCGATCTTGCGGCTGATGTCCTCGGTGGCTTTAGCGGTTTCCTTGGCCAGTTCTTTGACTTCGTTCGCCACCACGGCAAAGCCTTTGCCCGCCTCGCCGGCGCGTGCGGCTTCAATGGTGGCATTGAGCGCCAGGAGGTTGGTCTGCTGGGCGATGGAGGTGATGACCTTGATGACTTGTCCAATCTCGGTGGAGGATTCGCCCAGTTTGGAGACGATGGCGGTCGTAGTCTCGGCGACCTTGACGGCGGAGGTTGCGACCTTGGCGGCTTCGGACGCGTTCTTGGCGATATCTTTGATGCTGACGCCCATCTGTTCGGCCCCGGCGGCGACGGTCTGGAGGTTCTGGCTAACCTGTTGCGCTGCCTTCGAAACCACGTCGGCTTGGGCGGAGGTTTCCTCGGAGTTGGCGGTGATCTGCTGGCTGGTGGTATTCAGTTCCTCGCTCGCGCTGGCTACATGAACCGCATTTTCCGTGATGGCCACGATCATGCGTTTCAGACTGCCACTCATCTTATTGATGGCCGTAGTCAGGTCGCCCAGTTCGTCCTGGCTGTGGACGTTCAGGTCGTCACGGGTCAAGTCCCCTGCGGCGATGGCCTCCGCCTGGCCCAGAATTGATTGGATTGCGCCTGCGGTGCCACGGCTCATGAAAACTGCCACGAAGATTCCGATGCCCAGGGCCGCGAAAGTGGTCGCCGCCATCGTCAGGTTGAGAGAGCGGTTGTCCGCATGCATGTCTTCCTTGGTCTTGGTCAAGAGCATGTCGAATGATTCCGACATGCTTCCGAGCGATTTCTTGATTGCCTCAGTGGCCGGTGTAGCCTGGTCGGCGAATTCGTTACCCGCCTGGATGACAGCATCGCGCTCGCGGCTTGCAGCATGATTCATTGCAGACTCCTGAGCCGCGCGAAGGGCGGGAAGTTGCTGCTTAATGTCGGCCAGCCGGTCACGGTTCGCCTGGAGGGTCCACTTGGGAGCCAATTCGACCATCCTGGCGATGTCCCTTTCGATAGCGTCCCAATTTCCCTCGAACACCTTCTTCGCTGCCTCCCTTCTGGCCGGTTCTGTTCCCGCCAGAATGACTTGGCGGCCTTTGCTCTGTGTCTGATTCAGATCCCGCTGCAACTCCCTGGTAGCTTCGCCCTGTGGGACACCCACGTCGAACGTGATGTCCTGGCCTTGCTTGATGGCCGCCGACTGCAGATAGGTCATCGTGGTGCTGGAGACCATAAAGGCGAGGATGACTCCAAAGCCCAGTCCCAGTTTCTTGCCAAGTGTCAGTCTCATTTCGTTTTCCTCTGATAATTTGTGAAATCGAACCCGTAAACAACGTTGCTTAGTTCACGGAACAGTAATCGCGCAAACAGCGCGGACCTCAATGAGAGAGTGGCATGACCACCAGCTGTGGAGCGACGGGCGTCTCGCCCGTCCAGTATTGTGGTTGCCGGGCGGGACGCCCGGCGCTCCATTGGCCGAGCGAGCTATCGACCAGGCGCCGCGGTTTCCGCCACCTCCGTCATCTGGCACGCTTTTTCGATGTCCAGAACGTGCAAGAGCCGGTCATTCAGTTTGTGGACACCGAGGATCATGGCCCGGACGGAGCCGCGCAAGGTTTCGGGCGGCGGCTCGAAGCTGGTTTCCTCGACCTCGACCACGTCTCCGATTTCATCCACCAACAGGCTGACCGCGCCGTCCTCGGAGCGCACCACCACGTTCCTGGCCGACATGTTCGCCGGCCGGGGCTCCAGCTCAAGTCGCCGCCGCAGATCAACCGCCGTGACGATTTGGCCGCGCAGATTGATCAGGCCACTGACCACGGCAGGCGCCAGGGGAACCTTCGTCATATCCAGCGAGCGGATGACTTCCTGCACGCCTTTCAATTCCACGCCGAACAGCAGCTTGTCCAGATAGAAGGTGCAGAACTGTGAAGTGTGGGCCATGGCTTAGTTCGCAGCCTCCGCTGATTTGATCGCCCGGGCGGGGCGAGCCGCGTTCAGGTCCGCGTTGCGCAGAATAGCCGGGATATCGAGCAATTCCGTGACCCGGTCACCGATCACGACGGAATAGAGAACGGACGCCCGCGTCGCCGCCGACTTCACGTCCGCGCGGTCTTCGATAATGTCCAGAATCCGTTCCACGACCAGGCCGAAGGAACGGCCATCGTGATTGAGAACGAGCACCTGAATCGGTCCGGAATCGGGCGGGGGCGGAGCTTGCATGGTGCGCAACTTGTTGCGCCGGTCTTTCTGGTGCAGCACAACATTCTCTTGCAGCACAACATTGAGGCGAATCAAGGGCAGGATCTGGCCGCGATACTGAGTGACCCACTGGCTGCCCGACATTTCCACTTGCGCCACGGGAAACTCCTCGAGGCGCGCCAGCGTACTGAGGGGTATGGCCATGCGACAGTCGCCGGGGCCCGCGAAGAGCAGGAAGGTTTGCTTTTCTCCGGCGGTCGCCACCGATTCCGTGGCCTTGTCGGTCAGGGCGCGGTTTCTGGTTTCGGTGACCACTCCGGCCCGCTGGGCCAGGCCGAGGACATCCAAAATGAGCGCTACTTTGCCATCACCCATGATGCTCGATCCGGCAAAGGTCTTAACCGTCTTGAGCTGTTTGCGCAGCGGCTTAACCACAATTTCTTCGGTGTCGTTGATCTCGTCCACCACCAACCCGAATTGGCGCTCATCGGCTCGCAGCACTACGATGTTGACGGCCCCGTCCCTTTCAGTTGCGGGACGCGCATCCGGTGCGAGTCTCAGTTCCTGATTGAGGTACACCAGAGGCAGGAGACGTCCACGCAGGCGGTACACGGGCGCCCCATGGACCAACTCGATGCTCTTCGGCACCTCGTCAGCCTCGAGCCGCACCAGTTCGAGCAAGCTTACTTGCGGAATGGCGTAGCGATCGCCGCCGCAGGTCACGACCAGCGCGGGGATGATCGCCAAGGTCAAGGGAATCTTTACCCGAACCGTAGTGCCCCGGCCGACGGTGGACTGAACGTCAACGGTGCCGCCAATTTTTTCGATATTCGTCTTTACCACATCCATACCGACGCCGCGGCCGGACACATTGGTCACTCTTTCGGCGGTGGAGAATCCGGGAAGGAAGATCAAGTTGAAGATTTCCCGGTCGGTCAGGCGTGCCGCTTGTTCGGTGGTGATCACGGCGCGTTCGACCGCCTTCTTGCGGATGCGCTCCGGGTTCAAGCCCGCGCCATCGTCGCTGATCTCGATATTGACCTGCCCACCTTCATGAAAAGCGCGGAGAATCAGGCGTCCGATTCGATCCTTGCCGGCCTTCACGCGGTCGGCGGGGAGTTCGATGCCATGGTCGACTGAATTGCGAACGAGATGGGTGAGCGGATCCTTGATTGCCTCGATGATCGTCTTGTCGAGTTCCGTCTCTTTGCCTTCCATCTCGATGGCCACTTCCTTGCCGCAACCGAGCGCGACGTCGCGCACCGTCCGCGGGAACTGGCCCCAGATGTTTCCGATGGGCTGCATGCGGGTCTTCATGACCCCTTCTTGCAGCTCGGTGGTGATCAGGTTCAGACGCTGGGAGGCGGCCAGGAAGGCAGTGTCTTTCGTGCGGCTGGCGAATTGCAGGACCTGGTTGCGCGCCAATACCAGTTCCCCAACCAGATTCATCACCTTGTCGAGTAATGCGACATCCACACGGATCGTGCTGTCGGAGGCGGCCGCCGCGGCGCGCGAGGATTGCTGGATGCGCAGCGCATCCACGACATCGGCCGGCCGCGCCGCGCCCTGTTCCACCAGAATCTCACCCATGCGGCGCGGGTCGCCTTCTTTCTGCTTCTCGACCGCGAGCAGGATCTCCGCCTGCGTGACGCCGGCTCTTTGCATGAGAATGTCGCCAATCGAAGACGGCAGCTCGGCCGCTTCGAAAGTGTGTTCCGGCACGGGAGCAACTTCGCCCTTCGCCGGTGCTTCGGGCGACTGCTGCAAGCGGGTCAGGGTGGCAATCAGCTTGGTGTCGTCGCGCTCTCCTTCGCCGCCGCTCACGTCGATACTGCCGAGCATCTGCCGGACCGCATCCACCATGCCCAGCAGCGCCGTGGTCAGCTCCGGGTTGAGCGTGAGCTGCCCGTCCCGCAGCCGAGTCAGCAGGCTCTCCCCAACGTGCGCAACCTTTTCCAGCTGGGGGAAACCCAGAAAGCCGCAGGTGCCTTTGATGGTGTGAATGGTACGAAACACGCCCGCCAACGCGTCCCGATCGTGTGGGTTTTTCTCCAGGCCGACCAGGTCCCGGTCCAGCCGGTCAAGGTTCTCGTAACTCTCGACCAGGAAATCCTTGACGATATCGTTGTCGGGGTCGCTCATCGCCGCCGTTCCTTCCGAAGTTGGGAGCGATTTCCGGGGAGTGAAGGGCTACTGGGCGCTACCTGCCTTCCCGCCCCGCTTGACGCCTGCAATGCTTGTATGGAGTAGGTGTTCATTTCGTGGTGAATAGTCAGGTCAATCCCTTCAACTGTCCATCGTCTGTTCAAGCAATTTTGATTAGGAGGCCATCTCCCTTTGGGAGGGATGGCAAACCAAAGGCCATGGGTAGGCAGCGACGGCCCTCCTTTCGTAACTCTTCCTACGTACCTTCGCAGGCTAGAATCCGAGGAGGTTGCCGGAGAATAGTCGTAAGTCATGAATCAGCAAGCATTCCAACAGGTGAGCCAGAACAGCCCCGAGGCGATTCCGACCCAGATGCGCCGGATTGAAGGCCGGGAATGGTGGCTGTGGGGATTCGCGGTTGCGGTCACTCTGGCATTGACCCTGGGGATCATCTCATTCACTTTTCCCTGGTTTAATACCGACGCGGACGTTTCCTACTGGTTTGATCTCAGGGAATGGGTACGTGGGCTGGCAGCTCTGGTATTACTTTTCGACTTTTACGCGATTTATCAGCACATGCAACTCCACCGCATTCGTCGGCAGTTGGCGGAACGAGATCAGCTATTTCAACTCATCAGTGAAAATGCCGCCGATATGATCGCGCTGGTCGACGGCGATGGGCGCCGGCTGTACAACAGCCCGGCCTATCTAAAGGTTCTCGGATATTCTCCCGAGGATTTGAACGCAACTTCCTCGATCGAGCAAATTCATCCCGACGATCTCCCGCGAGTATTGAAAGCGGCAGAAAAAGCGCGACTCGGCGGCCCGGGTGAACGGATGGAATACCGGGTACGCCATAAAGACGGCTCCTGGCGCACTCTGGAATCGACTGCGAGCCCGATCCGGAACGCAAAAGGGCAGACCGACAAACTGGTTATCGTGAACCGCGACATCACCGAGCGGAAGCGGGCCGAAGAGATGCTGGCCCACAATGCATTCCACGACGGACTTACCAACCTGCCCAACCGCGCTCTGTTCCTGGACCGGTTGCAACAGGCGCTAACCCTCTCTAAGAGACACCCGAACTACAAATTCGCGGTGCTGCTCATTGATGTGGACGAATTCAAAATCATCAATGACAGCTTGGGACACGCGGCGGGCGACGATCTGCTGATTCAAATCGGGCAAAGGTTGAAGGAGTCGGTGCGGCGCGCCGACACGGTCTCGCGTCCGCGCACGAGCGACGTACCTGACCGGCCTGCCAATGACGACACGCTAGCCAGACTTGGCGGCGATGAATTCACGATCCTCCTGGATGACATCCGAGACCCCATAGAAGCGGTACGCGTTGCGGAACGAGTGCAGGCGGAACTGGCGATCCCCTTTGTCGTGAACGAACAAGAGATAGTAATTTCAGCGAGCATCGGAATCGCGGCCAGCACCAGCCCTCACACCCACGCGGAAGATCTGCTGCGGGACGCGGATATTGCCATGTACCGTGCCAAGCGAGCCGGAAAAGCCTGCTGTGAAGTGTCGGACACGGCGATGCACGAGAATGCAGTGAAGCGGTTGCAACTCGAGACCGATTTGCGCAAGGCCCTCGACCAGGGGGAATTCCGGGTTTACTACCAGCCCATCGTGTCGTTGCAAACCGGCAAGATCACGGGCTTCGAGGCGTTGACGCGGTGGCAACGGCCGGAGGGCATACTTCCACCGATTGCGTTCATCGCGGTTGCGGAGGAGACGGGGCTCATCATCCCCATGAATCGGCAACTGCTGCGCGAAGCCTGCCAGCATCTCCGATCCTGGCAATCTGAATTTCCTTCCGACCCGCCCTTGACTATGAGCGTGAACATGACGTCCAGGGAGTTCGCCCAGCCCGATCTGGCGGGCGAGATCCGCAAATCCATGGAGCAGACCGGCATTGATCCGGGCTGCTTGCAACTCGAAATCATAGAAACAATCGCTATGGGCGATGCGGAAAAATCCGGCCACGTGCTGGCGCAATTGAAGGCCCTCGGCGTGCGCTTGAGCATCGATGATTTTGGCACTGGGTATTCCTCACTCAGCCGCTTGCGCCGGATTCCTGTGGACACCTTGAAAATCGATCGCGCCTTCATTTCGAACATGGACAGCGACAAGGAAAACCGCGAGATCGTGCGAGCCATCATTGTGCTTGCCCACAATCTCGGCTTGAAAGTCGTTGCCGAGGGGACGGAGACAGAACAGCACATCAACCTGCTCAAGCAGTTCAATTGCGAGATGGCGCAGGGATACCTTTTCTCCCGGCCCGCCGATGACCAGACTATGTTGAAACTGTTAGCCAATAACCGCAGTGCCGTCGCCGCGGCAGCCGTCGGTGGTTAGAAACCTGCAAATTCAGACATTGGGCAGAGATATGACTAATCTCTTCAGTTGAAGCAAGAGGTAAGCCACCGGGGCTCACCTCTTGCTCTAGTCGTCGTTTATTGTCTATTCGTCTGTCGTTTATTCGTCCGCCGTGAACTAGGCGGCTTTGCCGGCGGCAATTTTGTGAGGTGTCGAGGTGTGAACGTTGAAGGTCCGCACGGCGGGAGGACTCTCTATGTGATGCGAGAGAATCTCAGTCACCTTGGCGAACTGCTCCCGTTGATAGCGATCCGCGTCCTCTTTTGTCTTCCAGAAGCTCAACGCCATGACTCGATTCGGCTCCGTCTCTGACGTAAGGACCGTCTCGTCGAGGAAACCGGCTTGCTGCCGGAGGATCGGCAGGATCTTTTCGTTGATCGTATTTGCCAGTTCATGGGACTTTCCGGGTTTGGTGCTAACTTCAACTACTCGTGTGAACATGGGAAGTTCTCCTTTCGTAGGCTACGGATTGAAAGGAACGTCGCGCGAGATGCGCGGCGCAGGATGTTACCCCTAATTCTGGCCAGAAGATAACGCTACTCCCGTCAAGCGAGCATCGTCAAGGCCCGGAAAGAGTGCAAACCTGTTGCGGTTGGTTTGCAGTTGTAAAATCTGTGATGTCAATCGGATAGACGCAAATCAAGAGGCGGGCAGAGGGTCGCGGTTTGGGAAATTTCGTTTATGGAGGTGAAGCCAACCCCTTGGCATGTGCTTGCGTCCAACTGGCTATCGATTCAAGGCAAGTTGGGCCAGAATCAAGCAACATCCTTCCTCTTGCCGTCCGCCTCGATGAGTCTTAATGGTGCACACTTTTCTGCACGCTTTGGAGCAAGGGTAATGTATTGGGAGCAATTTGGACAAGTGATTGTCCATGTCAAACGGGCCCTGCGGAAGGATCGGCGGTTAACCGCGGAAGAGTTTAATCAACTGCTCCAGCTTTCAGAGGCAATCATTGATTACGGCCGAATGATCCAGGAGTATCGAGGGCGCTCCGTGCCGAACGTGATCCTCGAGATCACAGAATTGGCAAACCGCTTCCGGGAGACGCCACAGACCATTAACGACGCGCTCCTGCTGCTGCGGGACATCGGTTGCGCCGAGCCAGCCGATCTGGACGGATGTTGGAAATTGCAACTGGGCAGGTGCGCCTCTCAGCAACCGCAAGGGTTTTCACTCGGCGACGCGCCGGTCCCATAGTCTTGACGACGATACTTCGGATCTAGGCACGGCTTAATGTCGCGACTTACGGTCGGATTTCGATTGGAGTTCCGTCCGGCACTAGTTCCCAGATTTCGTCCATCTCGGTGTCCGTCACCGCGATACATCCGTCGGTCCAGTCCCGCGCTCTATGAGTGGCGCCCAACCATCCGAAGCCGTTCGGGAGGCCGTGAATCATGATGTCGCCACCGGCAGCGACTCCGCGTTGGGACGCTTTGTGTTTGTCCTGATCACTCGGATAGGAAACGTGAATCGACTTGTAGAAGCTGCTCTGCGCGTTTCGCCGGTCGAGTATGTAGTGGCCTTCCGGAGTCGTGTGATCTCCCTGCCGCTCTTTGGCGCCAACCGGCGAACCTCCGAGAGCCACCTTGTAAGTATGCAGAACCTTCCCATGCGAAAGTAAAGTTAGAGTGCGCTGGCTCTTCACGACGAGCACCTGATCCGCTTTCGTCACGCTGTCTTCCGCCGCCAGCATCCCGATCAGCAACAGTAAGATCATGGCGGCAGTATGTATGTTCTTCGTTTGAAATGCTAGCCTGAAACCGCGATGCGCGAACACCTCTTCCATTCCGCGATATTCATTGTGTTGGTGCTGTTTTCGCTGGCCGCAAAATTATCGGGCGCAACTTCCGCCCAATCGACTGCCGCCCGCTGGACTGTTGTCACTCACCCCGCCCGCCTCGTCAACGGAATGCCGGTGCTCTTCCGCGTCACCACGCCGAAGCCGGTCCGCGCGCTCTCGGGCAACTGGCTTGGCCACGAGATCGTGTTCACGTTCGACGCGAGCCACAAATCGTGGTTCGCGCTTGCCGGGGCCAGCCTGGAAACCAAGCCGGGAGCTTATCCCATCGAGCTTCACGGCGAAACTCTTGCCGGGCAATCTGCCGGATCTTCTGAAGGGCAAGCCATCGCATTCGAAAAGAAGATTCGTGTCGAACGCCAGCGCTATCCTCGTGTGCAACTGAAAGTTCCTGGACGCTATACCGCGCCCAGCCCCGAAGACCAACGCCAGATCGCGCAGGACAAGGAAACAAAGGCTCAGATTTTTGAAACTGTCAGCAGAGGCCGCGAATGGAAAGGATCATTCGCTGCTCCGGTGAACGCCGAGATCTCAGACGTGTTCGGAGTCGAGCGCGTCTTTAACGGTTCTGTCCAGAGCACGCATCAGGGGCTCGATTTCCGGGTGCCTAGCGGAACGCCGGTCGCAGCGGTTAATAGCGGGCGCGTCATCCTGGCGCGGCTTCTATTCTTTGAAGGGAATTGTGTGGTGATCGACCACGGACAGGGCTTGCTGACGCTATATCTGCATCTGTCGAAATTTTCTGTTAAGGAAGGCGACGATGTCAGCAAAGGGCAGCCGATCGGACTGAGCGGCGGCACGGGGCGCGCTACTGGCCCTCATCTGCATCTTGCTGTGCGCTGGCAGGGGGTATATCTGAACCCGCAGGTGTTGCTGAAACTGAGATTGCCGTGAGTGCATCGTGAGAACGCCTTGCAATGGCGGAGGAGATTCCCAAGCGTGATGGGGTCCTTCGACTCCGCAGCCCACCTCGCAAGCGAGGCGCGCTGCTACGCTCAGGATGACAACGTTTTGGTGGGGCCAAAGCTAAGAGCCTTAGTAGCCGGAAGCTAGCAGCGCGTCTTCCGCGTCCAACATGCCATCACGGAACGTAACGCTTCTCCCTGAGATCGCAGGAATTCGCTCGCCCGGAACAATGATCCCGACCAGGTTGAGCGGATCTGCGGCTGCGATGGTGACGCGTTCACTATTCGCAACCGGGGGCAGCTTGCGCTGGGCGCGCAACGATTCGACTGCTACCGGAAGCGCGAACTGCTCGCCCAGAAATCCATCGACGAATCGGCCGCCGCGCACTTCGCCGCGGTCCTCGAGGCGGCGGTAGCCGATCTGCAATTCGCGCCAGCGCGGTAGATTCGTTTCGCGCAACAGCAGATCGCGGAAGACGACGCCGTAGCGCCGCAACAACATCCAGCAGCAGGACGCGACGCTGCGGTCGCGATCCGCGCCTTCGGTGTGCAACAGCGACCAGCGTCCGGGCGCATGCCGCGGCCGGCGGGCTTTCCCAATTACTTTCGCAAGTCCATTTCCAGTCGAACTTTTTGGTGTCACCAGCGAGCGCAGGTTCTCGAATCCGTCAGCGGTCACGAGGCCGGCTGCTACCAGTTCCCAGAGTCCGGTTTCGACTTCCGCTTTGAGCCGGCCCGTGGCTCGCACCATGTCGGGAAAAAACAGAGCTCCCCTCTGCTTCAAAAGTTCAAGCACAGCCTGTGCCACCGGACTTAAGAATGATGTAGCGGAATCTTCCGCTCCAGGATGATGCGGTCGCAACCAGTCGGCATCTTCGCGCACAAAAAATGCTATGGGCGCGACCCGCGTCGGAATCACTCGCCGCCGGTTCTCTCGGCCGTTCTCATCGGTTCCCGTTGCTTCAAGAGTCGCGGGATGGGGAGACAGCCGCCCCCATCCGACCACGCCCGCCAAGCACAGCTGATCGAGGTGCGCCGGATCGTAGCCCGAGATTCTGCGTGCCAGCACAAATCGTTCCCACGCGCTCGCCGGAATCTCAAACCCCTGCAACTGGCGAATCACTTCGAGCGTCCCATGCTCGCCCCGCACCTGCGTGCCCGGAGCAATATGTTGCCAGCGCAAAAGCCAGTTCATAAACTGTGATGCTGTGACCGGGGCGATCTGCTTCCGCAAGGTCGCGACCGTCAGGCGATGAATCCGAGCCAGCAGGCGGCGCTCGCACCACTCTATTTCGGGTTCCTGTGGAGCGGATGCTGCGCGACGGGAGTCGGCGGGGCGGAACTTGCCGCGCAGGATTGCTCCGCTTGCTTCCATGCGGAGTAGAGCTTTCTCGATCTCGGACGCGGGCACGCCTAGCAGATCGCCAATTTCTGAAGCGGTGGTCGGCCCGAGATGTGCGATCCATCCCTGCACAGCGGTCAGCAGCGCATCATCAAAACTGACTGTAGAGACGCGGCTTGCCGCGGCTCTGCTCACGTCCCCAGTTGTCTGATTCGCTGCCGGAGACGCGGCTAGCCGCGTCTCTACGGGATGGAGTGCCTGGAACCATTCCTGCCGCTCGGCGGCTAGCCAATATTGTTTCCTCGCGGCTTCCACGACGATAGCGCGATTCTCGAGTTGCAAGCGATCGAAGAATTCATTCCAGTTCGCGGTCAGCTTTCGGCCGCGAGCATCGAGCTGATTGCTGAATGCTGAATGCTGACTGCTCTCCACCGGCATCGTTACCAGCGTATGCAGCACATCGTGCAATTCGTCCGCGTCGCGCACATCCGGCCACGCCTCCTGCTGCACCTGCGCTATGGCCGCGGGATCGAGCGCGCCTACTTCCTCAAGAACCGACGCCGGCAGTACTCGCCGCATCTCGACGGCCCGCGCGCGGCGCTCCTCTAGCGGCGCGTCATCGAGGTAGGCATACGGATTCGCGTTGAGAATTTCGTGGGAGAATTGCGACGGCACCGGAGTGTCCACCGCCAGGCAACGAATCCGTCCTTGCTCGATTCCGCGCAACACTTCGCCGAGGCCCTCGATATCCAGCGCCTCGGTGAGCACGTCCTTCATTACCTCGCGCACCAGGGGATGGTCGGGAATCTTGATGTCGCCTTCGATGTTTTCCTGGCACGCGGCTACATCGGGAAAAACGGAGGCCAACAGGTCATCCGAGCGCATGCGCTGAATCTGCGGCGGAACTTTCTTGCCGCCCTGAAAACGCAGCAGCGCCAGGGCTCGCGTGGCGTCCCACCGCCAGCGCGTCTGAAAGATGGGCGAATCGAGCGCCGCTTGCTCCAAAATCGGCGGCATGGTCTCCGAATGGAGGAATTGAAAAACGTCCGCCAGAGGAAAGCTATGCTGCTCGGCCAGCGCGATGTTCAAACCGTTGTCGGTGGCTGCCGCCTGCAGTTCGAAGTTAAAGCCGCGGCAGAAGCGCTTGCGCAGCGCCAGTCCCCAGGCTTTGTTGATGCGGCCGCCAAAGGGCGCGTGGATGATCAACTGCATCCCGCCGCCTTCGTCGAAGAATCTTTCGGCGATGATCGTCGTTTGCGTGGGCACATCGCCCAGCACGACACGCCCTTCGAGGATGTACTGAATCAGTTGCTCGGCGCCCGATAGATCGAGTCCGCATTCTTCTCGCAGCCAACTCACGGCGTCAGTCACTAAAGGAAGATTGCGCCATCCTTCTACTGGAACCACGCCCGGTAGACGGTCGCTGATCTGCTTGCGCAATTCGCCCAACTGCTGCGAGAGTTCGGCGGTGCGCGCCGGAGCTTCTCCACGCCAGAACGGCACCGTGGGCGGCGCGCCGTGCGCGTCTTCCACCAGCATGCGCGACGTCCTCGATTCGACACGACGGATTCGCCACGACGTGTTGCCGAGTAACATGATGTCGCCCGCCATGCTTTCGGCGGCGAAGTCTTCATCGACGGTTCCGACTGAGCCGCCGTCCGGTTCCGCGACCACCGAGAAGAGGGCATTGTCAGGAATCGCGCCGCCGCTGGTGATCGCTGCCAGGCGCGCGCCGCGCCGTGCTCGCAGCTTGCGGTTGATGCGGTCGTGATGGAGGTAAGCGCCGTAGCGGCCGCGTTGCGATGCGATTCCTTCCGAGAGCATCGTGAGTACCGCGTCGAACGTTTCGCGCGCGAGATTGCGATAGGGATAGGCTCGCTTTACGAGCGCGAATAACTCGTCCTCGTCCCAACCGTCGTTTGTAGCGCTGGCGTCCACGCCGGCTGACACACCATCTGTCACTCCAGGTTCATTCTTGCCTGACTGGTGGTGGCGTGACGCCTCCACGACAGCCGCCGGGACGGCGGCGCTACCAGCAGCCGCACAGCAAGCGACAATCTGCTGCGCCATCACGTCGAGCGAACCTTCCGGGAAAATCAGCCGGTCGAGTTCGCCCAGGCGAATCGCGCGCACGAGCACAGCGCATTCCGCCAGATCGTCGCGCGTGGTGACAAAAAATCGTCCTTTGGGAACCGCTCCGCGCCAGTGGCCAGACCGCCCTACCCGCTGCAAAGCAACGGCAATCGAGCGCGGTGAACTGATATGGCAGACCAAGTCCACCGTTCCCACGTCAATGCCGAGTTCGAGCGATGCGGTCGCGACCAGGACTTTCACTTGGCCCTCTTTCAGCTTTCGTTCCGCCTCCAGACGCAGCTTGCGCGACAAGCTCCCGTGATGCGCCGCGACATTTTCCTCACCCATTCGCTCGCCTAGTTGATGGGCGATGCGTTCGGCCAGCCGCCGCGTGTTCACAAAGACCAGCGTCGAGCGGTGCGCGTTCACCAGTTGCACGATGCGCTCGTAAATCTCGTCCCACATCTCGTTCGAAGCGACTGGACCAAGCTCCGAGGACGGAACCTCCACGCCAATATCCAGCGTGCGCTTGTGACCAACGTTGACGATCACCGGATCGGGGCGAGTTCTTTCGGAATCAGAATTGCCGGCGAGAAAGCGCGCGACTTCTTCAATCGGCTTCTGCGTCGCGGAAAGCCCGATGCGCACCGGCGGGCGATGAGTCAACGCTTCCAGCCGCTCCAGCGAAAGGGAAAGATGCACGCCGCGCTTGTCATCGGCCACAGCGTGAATTTCGTCCACAATTACGGTTTCAACATCGCGCAGGATCGCGCGGCTCTTCTCCGCCGTCAGCAGGATGTAGAACGACTCGGGCGTCGTAACCAGAATGTGTGGTGGACGCTTCAGCATGAGGCGCCGATCTTTCATCAAAGTGTCGCCCGTGCGCACAGCCGTCCGGATCTCCGGCATTAGCAGTCCGCGCTCTCCCGCCATCTGCAAAATTTCTCCGAGCGGGATTTCAAGATTCTTCTGGATATCGTTGCCGAGAGCTTTGAGCGGGGAAATGTACAGAACTTCGGTCCGGTCGTGCAGGTCGCCGGCGAGAGCTTTACAGACCAGCCGGTCAATGCAGGCTAGGAAAGCGGCAAGCGTTTTTCCCGATCCGGTCGGAGCCGAGATCAGTGTGGTGTGATCCGCGAGGATGTGGGGCCAGCCCTGCTCCTGCGGCTCGGTCGGCGTCGAGAAGCGCGCGGTGAACCACTCCTGAACCAGCGGATGAGCCCAAGCTAGCGAAGGGGAGACTTCGGACAGCATGGGAATGATTGTAGCTAGAAATTGGAGTTTCGTAAAACGTTCGCCTGATGGGCATATCGATTGTAGCGATGCGGTGCTCAAGTCCGGCTTGCGAAGCCGCGGACGGCTTCCCCCATCCCTTTCTCGTATGCGGAGATCAGTTTGTCCATGGTGGCGTTAACCTGGTGGTCGATTTGCTTCCGTGAAGGATCGGCGTTGAACCATGCGAGGGATTGTCGAATGCCTTCGGCAAACGTAGTGGTGGCGCAGTATCCGGGAACAAAACGTTTAATCTTGGAGTTATCGAAGACCACGCTTACGGACTTATCACCGATCAGGGTCCCCTTCTTATCGGGCAGGCAGGCGGCAATGAACTCGGATGGAATATGCACCAATTGCGGTTCCACGCCGACGGCGGCTCCGACGATGCGAAAGAGCTGATCCCAGGTCAGCACTTCATCCGTTGTAATGTGAAACGCGTGCCCTATGGCTTGCGGGTGGCCGAGCAAACCTACTAGTCCTTTGGCGAAATCGGTGTTGTGCGTGATCACCCAGAGGGAAGAGCCGTCTCCGGGCACAACCATCTTTTCTCCGCGGATCATCCGGTCGACGGCGGTGTAAGACTGCTGCCAGCTATTGAGCACCAGAGGAATCAGGGTCTCGCCATAGGTGAGCGATGGGCGCACGATAGTCACGGGAAACCCCTCGTCGCGATATGCCTGCATCAGGCGCTCTTCACAGGCAATCTTGTTCCGCGAATAGTCCCAATACGGATTGGCCAGCGGCGTCGACTCGGTCATCAAGTAGTGCATCTGCGGTTTCTGATAGGCGCTGGCCGAACTGATGAACACGAACTGGCGGGTGCGTCCCCGGAACAGCTTGAGATCGCGTTCGATGTCGGCGGGGGTGAAAGCAATCCAGTCGACGACGGCGTCGAAGGACTCGTGCTCCAGTTTCCGGATCAGGGCGGGATCATTTACGTCCGCAATCAGAGTCTTGACACCTGCCGGAAGCTCGGACGCATGCTCGCCGCGGCTCAGCAGCGTGATGTCGAGGCCGCGCTGGGCGGCTAATGCGGTGCTGGCGGTGCTGATGATTCCGGTTCCACCAATGAAGAGAATTCTCATAAGGGACTATTTGTAACAGGAATCGGGCGTTGTTGGCAGTGGGCATGAGTCGGCAAACGCAGCAACTCCGCTGCGGCTAAGCGATCTCGCGGGCGGTATCCGATAGTGTATGCCCCGGCGCTGACCTCAGGTGATCCGCGCCTTTTACTTCCCAGATTCCATCGAACTTCACGAAGTAGGGCTCGACTGAAATGTTGGGGAAGTTTGAGGTGAGGAGTTCTCCGGCGCGGAGGAGTTCACTGCGGTGATGGTCGGCTTCGGCTTGGCGGTCACCTTTGAAATGCGCCAGGCCGCCGTAGGTGGCGCAGTCGGAGTGGCTCATGACTATGACGCGTTTGGTCTGGTGCAGGCGGATGGACATGCGGACCTGTTCGAGGATGAAGTCCTGTTCGAAGTCGTTGCGCGGGGAAGCGAGGGTCTTAGCTCCTCCAGCGACGACGATCATATCGGCGCGCTCGATACCTTGCTTCTTCAGGAACTTCCGCACGACGGTGCTGATGCGGTGATCGAAGCAGCAGAGGACGGCGGCGTCGGCTACGTACTGGTCGGCGGGCGAGTCGAAATGGAAGATCTTGCGCATGGGAGATACTCGTTTCGATTCTAACCTGTTCCCCCGTGCACTAATTCGTGGCCGGGCTGCGCCCGGTTGGGCGGACGAATGCGTCCGCCCCTACGTGAGTCTTGCTAGGCTCCGCGCTTTGTCTTTAGTTCTGTCAACAACTGCTCGATGCGGTCTTCCTTTTCCAGGGCGGCGAGGCGGTCTTCTACGTCGTCGGCCAGGAGTTGGGCTTTGGCTCCGCCGATGGCTTCTTCGCGGGCCACCTTTTTCTTCATGCGGTCGAAGGTGGCGGACTTGGTATTCGCGCTCATACCGGACTGGGCTTCAGTGGCCCGGGTCGCTGCACGGGCGCGGCGGTGCTGCGCGATCAACAGATCGGCTTTGGAGTTGGCCTCGGCCAGCTTTTGATCGAGATTGCGCAGGGCCGATTTCAGATTCTCGACCTGGGCTTTCTGATCTTCGAGCTGTTGCGCGAAGTTGGCGCTCAGATCGCGATAACTTTCGACGCGGAGCAGAGCGGCGCGGGCGAGGTCGTCGTGCTTTTTGTCGACGGCGAGCTCGGCCTTGCGCATCCACTCCTGAATTTTGTCGTCGTTTTCGAGTTTCTTTTTTTCCAGCAGATGCTGGTCTGCGATGGCGATGGCAACCTGCGTTTTGACCTGCAGAAGCTGGTTGTGCATGTCGAGGATGACTTGCTTGATCATTTTTTCGGGCTCCTCAGCTTTGTCGATCAGGTCGTTGAGGTTGGCCCGGACTAAGGTGGAAACGCGTTCGAGTAATGCCATAAGGGACTCCTTTTACTACCGTCGTTGGTCGGTGGTCGTTAGTCGTTCGGTCTCTTGCTCCAGGCGCCGCCTGCGAGCGAAATCGCGATGTAGGCTGCGATTCCGGCGGCTACCCAGACGCCCATGTGGCCGGTGGCGGCGCCGAGAGCCGCGCCCATGGCGGCTCCGAGGGCGACGGACAGGCCGAGTGATCTGGCATGATGAAGTTCTTGCTGCACGGATTCCTCCTGAACTCAGTCGTTAGTCGTGGACCGCCGGACATCCCCGCCCGGCAGCTGCAATGCTGGACGGGCGAGACGCCCGTCGCTCCACTTACTCCTACTCCTCCGGCTTCGGTGCTTTGTCGCCGATTTTGCGGACCTTGCCTAACAGTTCTCCCAGCGGCATGCCGGAGAGCGTTTCGAACAGAGCCGGCACTTGTGCCGCCATTTTCGTGATGTCGCCGGTAATCTTGTTCAGGCCGGCGGTGTCACCGTTGCCGGTGGAGACGATAGTGATCTTGTCCACATTGGCGAGCGGCGCGGCCAGCGCTTTCACGATTTCTGGGAGACCCGTGATCAGTTTGTCGACGACCGCGGCTTGGTTATATTCCTGGTAGGCTGCGGCTTTTACGTTCATGGCTTTGGCTTCGGCTTCACCTTTCTTGAAGATGATTTCGGCCTCCGCTTCTCCCTGCGCGCGAATCGCCGATGCGTGGCCTTCAGCTTCCGCGATCAGGCGCTGCTTCTCGGCTGCGGCCAACGTTTCGATGCGCTGTCTCTCGATCTCAGCCCCTTTCAATACCGTCGCGATGAGTTCTTTTTCGCGCCGGCTGATTTCGGCGTCCTGAACTTTGACCTGTCCTTCTTTTTCGACTTGCTGCACTCTCACGCTTTCGGTAATGACCTGCTGCTGCATGACATTGGTTTGAATGTCGTAAGCCTTGTCGGCCTGCGCTTGCTGCTTTTTCGTGACTTCGAGGTATTGCGCTTTCTTGACCTCGAGGTCGCGCTGCGATTCCGCCTGCTTGGCTTGGGAGAGCGTTTCCGCGAGCACGCGCTCCTGATCGGCTTGCGCTTTCGCAACCGCCGCTTCGCGAGTCGCGATGGCGCGTCTGATGGCCGTGTCACGCTCGGCTTCGGCGGTAGCGACGTCGGCATCGCGCTTGATGCGCGCGACGTCGGGCTTGCCCATGTTGGTGATGTATTCGTTCTTGTCGCGAACCTCTTTGATGGTGAAGGAAATGACTTCAAGGCCCATCTTGTTCATGTCGTCGGCGCAGGTGGCGCGCATGCGATCGCCGACCATCTCAGGCTGCTTGACGATTTCTTCGACGGTGAGCTGTCCGATGATGCCGCGCAGATGGCCTTCCATCACCAGGCGGATCAGGCCTTCGCGCTCCTGATCGGCTTTGGAGAGGAACTGCTCGGCTGCGGTGAGGATGGATTCCTTGTCGGACTTCACCTTGATTTGAGCGACGGCCTCGACGGTGACGGCGACGCCCTGCTTGGTGTAGAGATCCTGCTGCGGGGCCACGTCGAACGACATGAGTTCGAGCGAAAGGCCCTTGCAGTTTTCGACCATCGGAAAGATGACCGTGCCGTGTCCCTGGACCACGCGGGTCCCGCGAAAGCCGTAGACAATCAGCGCTTCATTTGGTCCCGCTTTGCGGTATAAGCGGGCCAGCATGCTCATCAGGAACAAAGTCGCGAGAACGACCAG
>WNEZ01001497.1_pt1 | contig 37614 bp, 37 predicted proteins | sample 5400521 | NCBI WGS metagenome assembly WNEZ01 (sample SAMN13153339, study PRJNA577476) | soil metagenome | isolation source: 120 cm saprolite under Douglas fir tree site 2 hole 1 replicate 1 | place: USA:California | collected 2015-04-18 | reverse complement strand
AACCGGTCGTACGCCGAACTCTCGACGAAGATCCGCGATCGCGCGCAGCAATCCTGTCCCGCATTGCCGAACACCGCCGACGGAGCCGCCGCGGCCGCCTTCTCGAGGTCGGCGTCGGCGAAGATCACATTGGCCGACTTGCCGCCGAGCTCCAGGCTGACCCGCTTGACCGTCCGGGCCGCCCCTTCCATGACGCGGCTCCCCACCTCGGTCGAACCGGTGAAACCGATCTTCGCGACGTCGGGATGCGCGATCAACCGCTCGCCCACCACCGAGCCCGGGCCGACCACCACGTTCAGGACCCCTTCGGGCAGGCCCGCCTCGAGAGCAAGCTCGGCGAAGCGGACGGCGGTGAGCGGGGTCAGCTCGGCGGGCTTGAGGACCACCGTGTTGCCGCACGCGAGCGCCGGCCCGAGCTTCCAGCTCGCGAGCATGAGAGGGAAGTTCCACGGCACGATCAGGCCCACGACGCCGAGCGGTTCGCGGAAAGTCATGTCGACCCCGCCTCCCACCGGAATGGTCTCGCCGTAGTGCTTCTCGACCGCGCCCGAGTAGAAGTGAAAGACGTCGCCGACCATGCCCATCTCCCAGCGCGAGTCGCCGATGGGCTTGCCGACGTTGGCGGTCTCGAGGCGGGCCAGCTCGTCGCCATGCTCTTCCACCTTGGTGGCGATGCGCCGCATCAGGCGCGCGCGGTCCGCCGGCTTGACGGCGCGCCACGCGGGGTACGCGGCTTTCGCGGCGGCGACAGCGCGATCAGTCTCCACGAGCCCCGCCCGATCGAGCTTTGCGATCGGCTTCTCGGTGGCAGGGTTGATGACCTCTAGCGGTCGCACCTCGACCGTCATCCCCGCTCGAACAGCCTCTCGCGCTCGTAGCCGGTGACGACCTTGTCGAACTGTGCCTGCTCGGTTCGCGCGTAGTTGAGGTAGTGGTCGACAACGTCATCGCCGAATGCTTTGCGAGCCATCTTGCCCGTCTCCAGCTCAGCGATTGCGTCGCGCAGCGCGTGCGGGAATCTCTGCACGTCCGATTCGTAGGCGTTGCCGGTAAACGCAGGCGGCAGCTCGAGCCGCTGCTCGATTCCGTGCAGGCCTGCGGCCAGCAATGCGGCGAACGTGAGATATGGGTTGACGTCGGCGCCAGGGATTCGAGTTTCGGTGCGCAGGTGCTGGCCGTGGCCGACGATCCTGAACCCGCACGTGCGGTTGTCGTGGCCCCACGCGAGCGTGGTCGGCGCCCACGTCCCGGCCGCGTACCGCTTGTATGAGTTGATGTTCGGAGCCAGGAAGATTGCCAGCTCGGAAGTGCACGCGATGTGGCCCGCAAGGTAGTTACGGAACGTCTCCGACTCGCCATCGAACGTGTTGCGTCCGTCCTTCCAGAGGCTCGAATGCACGTGGCATGAGCTGCCGATCCACCGGTGGTCGGGCTTGGCCATGAACGTCACCGAGCAGCCATGCTGCTGCGCCATCTCCTTGATGCCGTTCTTGTAGATGACGTGGTTGTCGGCCATGGTCAGCGCGTCGGCGAAGTGGAAGTTGATCTCCTGCTGTCCGGGCCATGCCTCGCCCTTCGAGCTTTCGACGCGGATGCCGGCGGCCTTCATCCCCTTGCGCACATCGCGGATGAACGGCTCGTCGTAGCTTGTGGCCAGAACGTGATAGTCGAGGTTGTATGGCACCGACGGAGTGAGGTTGCTGTAGCCCTTGGCGTGCGCCTCGGCGAATGTCTCCTTGAGCAGATAGAACTCCAGCTCGGAGCCGAACATGGGCTCGAATCCCAGCTTCCTGGCACGCTCGATCTGCGCGCGCAGCACCTGGCGCGGCGAGGGTGTGACCGGTGAGCGGTCGTGCCACGCGACATCGCTCAGCACCAGGGCGGTGGAGTCGAGCCACGGAATCCGGCGCAGCGTTGCGAAGTCGGGCAGCAGGTCGAAGTCGCCGTAGCCCCGCTCCCAGCTCGCCATCTCGTAGCCGGGCACCGGATCCATCTCCATGTCGACCGTGAGCAGGTAGTTGCAGCCTTCGGTCGGCTCGCCGTGCGCGGCGGACTCGACAAAGTACTCGCCGTCGACCCGCTTGCCCATCAGGCGTCCTTGCATGTCGGTGAAGGCGACGATGACGGTGTCGATCTCGCCGCTCTTGACGGCGGCGGCAAGCTGGTCCTTGGTCAGCATGCGATTACTCTGACGGCTTCGTCCGGCGGCCGCGGGCCCGGGCTACGAAGCGCTCGAAGAGGTGGCGAGCCCACGGCAGGTCGGTGGTGAGCTCCTCGGGGTGGCACTGGACGGCCACGATGAGGCCGTCATTCGACTCCACCCCTTCCACGGTGCCGTCATCACCGCGCGCCGTTTGTTGGAGGCCCGGCGCGAGCGTTCTGACGGCCTGGTGGTGGAGGCTGTTGACGCGGATCTTGTGCTCGCCCGCCGCCCGCCCCAGCTCAGAGTCGGGGTCGACCTCGATGGTGTGCGCGAGGTGGCTGCGCCCCAGCGCGCGAACCTCGTGGCCCTCGAGGTGCTGAACCAGCGAGCCGCCCATGGCGACATTGATCACCTGCTGGCCGCGGCAGATTCCCAGCACCGGCAGCTCGCGCTGCCGCGCCTGGCGGAACAGCGACAGCTCGGTTTCATCGAGCTCAAGGTCGGTCTCTCCGACCTTCTCGTCCCTCCGCTCGCCATAAAAGGACGGGTCCACGTCCCATCCGCCTGGCAAGAGTAGCCCATCGACGTCTGGAAGGATCTTGGTGTGATCCCGATCTTCGGGCGTTGCTTAGGTACCGACTGCTTCAAGCTCAGCCTCGATCTTCGCGAGCTCTTGAGCTGACCCCTGGACCTTTGGACCCTTGAACCAATTCTTCGCCGACAGGAACCAGTAGCCTCCCGAATAGAGCAACACCACAGCGACCGCGAGGATCGCGTAGTTGAATGTCTGCAGCGTGGTTCCGGGCGCAGCCTGCGGCAGAACGAACAGGATCGAGATAAACCCGATCCAGATCACCGCGATCCAGCCGATCACGTAGCTCCACCGTCCGAGGTGCCATGGACCGCGCTGGAACTTCTCGCCTGCGAGCAGCCGCAGGAGGATCGGCAAGCCGTAGGCGATGTAGAGTCCGATCACTGCGATCGAAGTGACGGCTGCGTAAGCGACCGGGTTCCACAGGTAGGGCAGACCCAGCAGGAACGCGCCGACGGCGGCGAACCAGATGGAGTTGGTCGGGGTGCGCGTGCGCGGGTTGATCTTGTGCCAGAACTCCGAGCCGGGCACCGCTCCGTCGCGGGAGAACGCGTAGATCATGCGCGAGTTCGCAGTGACCGACGACATGCCGCAGTAAAACTGCGCCCCGACGACGATGAACAGCAGGAAAGTGCCGAGGTTCTTGCCGACCGCGTCGACGAAGATCTGCGCCGGCGGCACCACCGCGCCGACTTCGGCGGTGTAGTCCTGGATCGCCGATGTCACGCCAATCAAAAGCAGCCAGCCTGCGAACAGTGAGACGACGATCGACCAGACGATGCCTCGAGGTCCCGCGACGGCCGCGTTGTGCGTCTCTTCGGTCATATGGGCGGATGCGTCGTAGCCCGTGAACGTGTATTGGGCGAGCAGCAGGCCGATGAGGAACACGTAGATCGATGCCCCGGCGAAGCTGAAACCGGTGTTGTTGACGAAACCGGTGAACACGAATGAAAGGGACTGGTGCTTTGAGGGGATGAAGAAGAGCGCGCCGACGATGATCACGACACCGACCAGGTGCCACCACACGGAGATGTCGTTGAGGATGGCCACGAGCCGGATGCCGAAAGTGTTGAGCAAGCCGTGGGCGAACAGGATTACCGCATAGACCGCGATGATGTGCGGAGGATCCAGCGTGTAGTTGAAGAGCTGGTTGAAGAGCGCGGACATGAAGAAAGCGCCTCCGAAGTCGATGCCGGCGGTCACGGCCACCTGGCCGAGGAGATTGAACCAGCCAGTGAACCAGCTCCACGCGGCGCTGTTCTGACCGCCAAGCTTCGCGGCCCAGTAGTAGAGTCCCCCGGCGGTGGGATAGCTCGAGGCCAGCTCGGCCATCGCCAGACCGACGAGAGTAACCATGATGCCGACCAGCGGCCAGCCGATGTTCATGACGATCGGGCCGCCGGTGTTCATCGCCGAAGCTCCTGGGCATAGCCCATGCGATGGAGACCTTCTACGTCACTCTGGGCCGATACGTTCATGCGGGCATTCCTCCGTGTCGCGCCGGAATCGACGCTCTATCGCCCCTCCCCTCGAGGCTTGCGGCGAAGCTACCAGCGGATAGGATTCTTGTCAAGGATGTCTCCGGAAGGGCCTGAATGGAACGAGATGTAACAAACGTCACGAGGTCCGACTCGAGGGTCGGCGAGCTGGTCAGGCACCGCCTGGCGAGTCTCAGCCCGGCCGAGCGCAAACTGGCCCGGGTCCTCTTGGCGTCCTACCCCATCGCCGGGCTCGAGAGCGTAGCTCGCTTCGCCGAGCGGGCCGGCGTCAGCCCGCCGACCGTGACCCGATTCATCACCAAGCTCGGCTTTCGCGGCTATCCGGAGTTCCAGGAGGTGTTGCGGCACGAGGTGCAGGCCCGCCTGTCCTCGCCGCTGGAGCGCTACCGCGACGAGCAGCCTGCCCAAGGCGCCGGCTCATTGCTGGCCGACTCGCTTGACGTGTCGCGCCGCAACCTCCAGGCGACGGTCGAGCAGCTTTCGCACCACGACTTCGAAGAGGCTGTCGGCCTGCTGGCCGATGTGCGGCGGCGGGTGCTGGTGCTGGGCGGAAGAGTAAGCGCGCAGCTCGCCCGCTACCTGGCCGGCCAGCTCCACCTGCTCCGTCCCGGCGTCGCGCTGGTCGACGTCGAGCGCAGCGCTCCGGCCCAGCAGCTCATCGACCTGCGCAAGGGCGATGTATTCGTCGTGTTCGACTACCGCCGATACCAGGCCGACACCATCGAGAGCGCGCGGATCGCGGCGGCGCAAGGCTCCAACGTCGTGCTCTTCACCGACCCGTGGCTTTCGCCGGCTTCGGCATTCGCGCGACAGGTGCTCGTCACGAGCGTCGAGACAGTGGTTCCGTTCGATTCCCTTGTGGCTGCAACAGCAGTGGTCGAGGCGATGGTCGCGGCGGTGCTGAACCGCCTGGGACCCAGGGCTCAAGCACGTATGCAGAGCCTGGACCGGCTGCGTGCCCGCGACGTGATTGGTGAGAGTGACGAGCCGAGCGGCTGACGTTCGTCTCCCCGGCGTCAACTCGGGCCGCAGCTCGCAGCGCGCGCAGCTGCATCACCTTGATGCCACCGACCGTCTTGCCCATCTCGACTGCCGTCTCGTGGAGCGAATAGCCGCGAAGAAAGCGCAGCTCGAGCACCCGCCTGTAATTGGCGGGCAGCGCGTTCAAAATCCGTTCCACCCACGCGGCGGTGTCCGCCGGTGCGGTGAGCTCGTCGCCACGACCGTCGATCCATACCTCGTCGGCGAGCTCGGCTTCGGGAACGAGTGCGCGGCGCGACCAGAACGACGCCATCACCGAGCGGGCGGTCGTATAGAGGTACCCGCGCACCGCTGCTCCGGGGTATTCGCAGCGCAAGCGCGGCAGCGCCTTCAGCGCGACCTGCTGGGTGAGCTCCTCGGCGTCGGCGCGGTTTCCGACGCGGGCGAAGATGAAGGAGAAGACGTGCCCGAACTCGCTTAACGCGATCTCGATGGCCGGGCCCAATGATCTCGCGGATCTCTCGGCAGCGAGATACATGGAAGCGAGAATCTCGGCGCGGTGAAAGCTATTCCGTATGCTTGACCGTGGTGGCTCAGAAAGACTGGACGGATGCGCTTCTAGATCGCTTTGCCGGCGTTCGCACCCGCCAGGAGGTGGAGCCGTTCCAGGTGACGGCGCGACTCTCGCGGGTCGCGCTCCATATCGCCCGCAGCCAGGAGGAGGCTTTTGGACGGTACGGGCTCAACCGAGGCGAAGTTGGGGTGCTTGCCGCGCTGCGGTTTGCCGGACCGAAGCAACAGCTCTCGCCCACTCGGCTCTTCAAAGGGCTGATGCTCTCGTCGGCAGGTATCACCAGCCGCCTGGATCGTCTGGAGCGCCGCGGGTACGTCAAGCGCACCCGTCATCCCAAGGACCGCCGGGGTGTCCTGGTCGAGCTCACCGAAGCCGGCCGCAAGGTGCTCGAGGAGGCAGTGGGCGCCGATATCACCAGTGAGCGCGATCTGGTGGCCGGCCTGAGCGTGGCCGAACGCCGAACTCTGACCGCCCTGCTCAAGAAGCTGCTGGCGAACCTGGAGCCGGCCGGCGCCGACACCGAGTAAAGCTCGGGCCCGGCCTCAGGGCCTCACCAGGCGGCGATAGTCGTCCGGCGTATCCACGTCCACCGGATGGTTCAGCTCTCCCACCGGCAATCGCGCCACCATCTCCGGCCGCGCGCGTATCACGGCGCGGCAGCCGACATCGCCTTCGAGCGCCATCAGGTCACCCCACAGCTCGCGCCGCAGGACGACGGGCGGATGCAGCAGGGTGCCGAAGCTGAGCGCCGCGGCCGGCAACCCCGATTCTTCCTGAAGCTCGAGCAACCCGTCGATGCGACCGGCGATGTCGGGCTGGTCGCCAAGAATCACCATCGCCGCGTCCACATCGCCGTCGAGGGCGGCGAGACCGGCGCGCAGCGACGAAGCCATCCCGGATCCGTGGTCGGGATTGATCAGGACCCGGGCCCGCCCAAAGTCGACCTCGGCCTGTATCTCCTCCGCCGCCGCGCCGAGCACGACCAGCACCTCATCCAGCCGCGAGGCGTTCGCATGCCCGATTACCACCTCGAGCAGCGGCCGTCCGGCTACATCGAGAAGCTGCTTGGGCCTGCCCATCCGCCGCGACGATCCTGCGGCGAGCACCACGCCCGCCGTGCGCATCAGGCCTCGACCGGCCGAAGGTACCGCTGGGGTTCTCTCTCGAACTCGGCCTGGCATCCGGCCGAGCAGAACCAGTAGGTGCGTCCGTCGCGCAGTGCCTTGTGCGTCGCGGTCAGCGGATCGACTGTCATGCCACAGACCTGGTCGGTGGCGAAGACGACGACCGGCTGATCCACGACAGCGGGCGTGCGGCCGCGCTTCTGGCGCGCGGCGACAACTTCTGCGAGCGCCAGCACGGCGATCTCCTCCTGGCTGACACCGCGCACCTTGCCCCCGGTGCGAAGGCGGCCGAGAGTCGCCTCGTCGAGCCCGCGGCCCAGCAGCGCGTCGCGGACCGCGTTGGCGCGGCGATTGCTGGCGATAAGAGCGACATCGACGCTTTGGTGGCTGAGAGCCGCCTCGAGGGCATCCTCGTCGTAGTGGCCCATCGTGGCTACAACTGCCCACGTGTCCGGGCCCGGGTTAGCAGCGGCCAGGTCAAGGCTTCCGAGCACGACGTCGGCGCCCGGGAAGTCCTCGGGCCGGGCGCCTGGGTGGACCGAGGCGGTGCGAAAGCCGGCGAGCGATCCCATCTTGACGAGGGCGCGCGCCGCGGGGCTGTCGCCGAAGACCAGCAGCAGCGGGCGCGGCAGGCGCGGCTCGATGAAGATGTCAAGCGAGCCACCGCTCGGGCAAGTGGTGGCCACCGTCAGCTCACCGCGCTTTCTCGTCTGCTTGACCTCGTCAGCCCCCACGATCTTGACCAGCTGGGGTGTCCCCTCGGCCAACGCGCGCAGCGCCTCGCGCCGCACAACAGGCTCCGAGCAGCTGCCGCCGATCCAACCGCGAAGGCGGCCGTCCGCGGTGATGACCGCCTTGTCGCCCGGCCGCGCTGACGTCGGCGCCTCGACGCGCACCACCGTCGCCAGCGCGCACGGCGTGCCGTTGGCGGCGTATTCCCGAAGCAGCTCCAGAACGTCGTCGGCTATTCGGTGACCCCCTTCGATCTTAGAGCGGCCCAAACCTTGTCCGATGTGACGGGCATGTCGATGTTGGTGATGCCGTAAGGCGAGAGGGCGTCTATCACCGCGTTGACGTACGCCGCCGGGGAGCCGACCGTCGCGGATTCGCCGACACCCTTGGCGCCCAGCGGGTGATGAGGAGACGGGGTAACCGTCTCGCCGATCTCGAACTTCGGCGTCTCCACCGCGGTCGGAAGCAGGTAGTCCATGAAGTTCGAGCCGATGCAGTTGCCATCGGCGTCGAATGTGATCAGCTCCATGAAGGCGATCCCGAAGCCCTCGGTGAGACCGCCGTGGATCTGGCCCTCGACGATCATGGGGTTGATGCGAACGCCGCAGTCGTCCACGGCCACCATCCTCTTGACCTTCACCTGGCCAGTGCCCTTGTCGATGTCGACCACGACGGCGTAGGTCCCAAACGGGTAGGTCATGTTGGGCGGGTCATAGTAGTGCACGCCCTCGAGCCCAGCTTGCATTCCCTCAGGAAGATTCGTGTAGGCGGCGAAAGCTGCTTCCTGGATGGTCTTGGACCGCTCCGGCGAACCCTTGACGTAGAACTTGCCGCGCTCCCATACCAGGTCTTCCTCAGCGGCCTCCAGGAGGTGGGCGGCGAGCTTGCGCGCCTTCTCGCGGAGCTGGCGGCTGACCATCGCTGTCGCAGCGCCCGCCACAGGTGTACTGCGTGACGCATACGTGCCGAGGCCGTATGGCGCCGTATCGGTGTCGCCCTCCTCGACGAGGACGTCCTGTGCCGGGATGCCAAGCTCCTCGGCCACGATCTGCGCGAATGTGGTCTCGTGGCCCTGGCCCTGTGATTTCACGCCCATTCGCAGAATCGCCTTCCCGGTGGGGTGCACACGCAGCTCGGCGCTGTCGAACATGCGCAAGCCGAGGATGTCGAACTCCGCTCCGTGTCCGGCGCCCACGACCTCGGTGAAGCTGGCGATGCCGATGCCGGTCACCTCGCCCTTCTTCCTGCGCGCTTCGACGTCCTTCTTCAGCTCGTCATACCCGAGCTGCTTTAGAGCCACATCCATCGCCTTGGGGTAGTCGCCGCTGTCGTACACCCAGCCGGTCGCGGACGTGTATGGAAACTGCTCGGGCTGGATGAAGTTCTTCATCCGGAACTCTGCCTGATCGAGGCCCAGCTCGAGGGCTGCATTGGTGACCAGCCGCTCGATCAGGTAGCTGGCCTCGGTCACCCGGAAAGAGCAGCGATAGGCCACACCGCCGGGCGCCTTGTTCGTGTAGTAGCCATCCGCGGTGACGTGGGCGGTCGGGATGTCGTAGGAACCGGTGACGATATGGAACAGCCCCGCCTTGAACTTTGAGGGCTGCGCGTCGGAGAAGAAGGCACCGTTGTCGCTGTCAAGGTGCACGCGAAGGGCGAGCATCTTGCCGTTCTTGTCGACGGCCAGGTCACCGGTCATGTGATAGTCGCGCGCGAAGCCGGTCGAGATCAGATTCTCGCTACGATCCTCGACCCACTTGACTGGACGGCCAAGCAGCAGGCTCGCGGCAGTCGCCACGACGTAGCCGGGGTAGACAGGCACCTTGTTGCCGAATCCGCCCCCGATGTCCGGCGAGATGATGCGGATCTGCTGCTCTGGCAGGCCCGTGACGAGCGCGAACACCGTCCGGATCGCGTGAGGGGCCTGGCTCGTCATGTAGATCGTTGCCTTGCCGGTCACGCCGTTGACGTCGGCAATGCATCCGCAAGTCTCGAGCGGCGCGGGATGGCAGCGGGGATAGAAGGTGTGCAGCCTGACCACCTTGTCCGCCTTGGCGAAGGCGGCCTGGGTGCGGGCCTTGTCGCCGGACTCCCAGTGATAGATGTGGTTGTCCTTCTGGCCCTCCTTCTCATCCCGGATGAGGGCGGCGCCGTCGGCTTTGGCCCCGTCGGGGCTCGTGACCGCGGGCAGGATGTCGTACTCGACCTCGATCGCATCGCGCGCGTCCTCGGCCTGGTACTTGGTCTCGGCGATCACGGCCGCGACCTCCTGGCCCTGGAAGCGGACCTTGTCAGTCGCCAGGACGGCCTGCGTGTCGCCGCTGAGCGTTGGCATCCAGGCCAACTTATGCTGGGCCATCAATTCGCCGGTGACGACCGCGATCACGCCGGGCTTGGCCGAAGCGGCGGTCGTATTGATCGACTTGATGCGTGCGTGCGCGTGCGGGCTGCGCAGGATCGCCATGTGGAGCATGTCGGGCAGCACGAAGTCGTCGAGGTAGTTGCCCTTGCCGCGGAGGAAGCGTGCGTCCTCCTTGCGCTTGATCGACTCGCCGATGCCGCCGTGCATATGCATCGTCGAGCTCATTCGCCACCTCCCGCAACCGCCACGTGCTCGGGCGCTTTCGCGGCCTGGGCCTGTGCCTGCGCTGCATGCTTGACCGCCTTGACGATGTTCATGTAGCCGGTGCAGCGGCAGATGTTGCCGCTGATCGCCCAGCGAATTTCGTCATCGCTGGGATTCGGGTTGCGCTCGAGCAGGGCCGAAGCGACCAGCATCATGCCCGGCGTGCAGAAACCACACTGCAGGCCATGTTCCTCATGGAAGCCGACCTGGATGGGAGCGAGGTTCGCACCGTTCGCCAGGCCTTCGACCGTCTTGATCTCTCGGCCCACGACCTGGACGGCGAGCACGGTGCACGACTTCACGGGATCCCCGTCCAGCAGCACGGTGCACGCGCCGCAGCTGGTCGTGTCGCAGCCGACGTGCGTGCCGGTGAGCAGGAGGTTCGAGCGCAGGAAGTCGACCAGCAGAACCCGCGGCTCGACGTCACCGCTCCGCTCTGCACCATTGACGCGCATCGTCACCTTCATGCCTTGACCTCCTGGGCTCGAGCGAAGGCTGCTTTGAGCCCGCGCTGCACGAAGACCCGAACCACGTCCTTCTTATATGCGGCGGTTCCGCGGATGTCGTCTTTGGGTTCTGCCTCCGTCGCCGCGAGGCGTGCTGCCTCCGCGATGACGTCATCCGTCAACTCACGGCCGGAAAGCGATTGCTCGGCCTTTTTGGCTTTGATGTTCGTGGCGCCGACCGAAGTCAGTCCGATACCCGCCGTTTTCACCTTGCGGCCGTCGAGCTCGACCTGCACCGAAACCGCGACGGTGGCGAAGTCGCCAACCTTGCGCTCGAGCTTGTGATACGACCCACCCGCCTGGCCGGAGGGCAGCGGAATCCGGATCACCGTCACCACCTCGTCAGGCCGCAGGCTGGTGGTGAACGGGCCCTCGAAGAAGCCGTCGACGGGGATCACGCGCTGCCCCGACTTCGATTGGGCCACGAGCTCCGCGTTCAGCGCCAGCATGATCGAACCCCAGTCGCCGGACGGGTCCGCGTGGCAGACCGATCCGACCACGGTTCCCCGGTTCCTCACGAGCGGGTCGGCGATCCAGTGAACTGCCTCGACCATCAACGGGACCAGCTTCGCGAGCTCCTTGCTCCGTTCCACATCCACATGGCGGACGAGCGCGCCGATCCGCACGTGCCCGTCGTCGCGTTTGATGTCCGCCATGTCGGGTAGGCGACCGATATCGACTACGAGCGCGGGCTGGGAGAATCGCAGCTTGAGCAAGGGGATGAGGCTCTGGCCGCCCGCCATGACCTTGGCGTCATCGCCCCTCTCCTTGAGGATGTCGAGCGCTTCGCCAAGTGTTGTAGGGGCGCGATAGTCGAATGCGGCTGGGAACATCTGACTCCCTCCTTGAAACCACCCCGTGGCGCCGGTGCGCTCCTGACGTGGATATAAACACCGGGTCGTTGCGTTGTCAAACACTCGGTGTGCGGGGAGGTAGGATCAGCCAGAGATGGCGACCGAGACGGTAAAGGCGCTCAGCGCGGCGGAGATCACCGACCTCTGCCGGCGTCACACACTCTATGACTGGTCCGCCCAGGCCGCGATCAACCCGCTGCCGGTGACATCCGCCAAGGGCGTTTACTTCCAGACCGCCGACGGCCGGCGCTTCATCGACTTCAACAGCCAGCTCATGTGCGTCAATGCCGGCCACGGCGATCGCCGGATCATCGAGGCGATCAAGCGTCAAGCCGACCAGCTTTCGTACATCAGCCCGTTCATGGCGCACGAACCACGCGCCCGCCTGGGCAAAAAGCTCGCGGAGCTGCTTCCGGGCGACATCGACAAGGTCTTCTTCACGCTGGGCGGCGCCGACGCCAACGAGAACGCCATCAAGATGGCGCGCGCGGTCACGGGCCGCCCCAAGATCCTCGCCCGCTACCGCTCGTATCACGGCTCCACCGGCACGGCTGTGCAGGCGACGGGCGACCCGCGACGTTGGGCCAACGAGTATGCGGGCGCCGTCGTGCACGTCACCGATCCTTACCACGGCATCCAGCGCGGCACCGATCCCGCGGACATCGCGCTCTCGCACCTCGAGGAGACCGTCCGGCTCGAGGGACCCGAGACGATCGCCGCCTTCATCCTCGAGCCGATCACCGGCACGAACGGCATCCTGATCCCGCCCGACGGCTACCTCGAAGGCGTTCGCGAAATATGCGATCGCTTCGGGATCCTGCTCATCTGCGACGAGGTCATGACGGGCTTCGGCCGCACCGGAAGATGGTTTGCGGTCGACCACTGGGGAGTGGTCCCCGACCTCATCGCGCTGGCCAAGGGTCTGACCAGCAGCTACGCGCCGCTGGGCGCGGTCGGGATGCGGCCTCAAGTGGCCTCGTTTTTCGACGACCACGTCTTCCATGGCGGCCTTACGTACAACAGTCATCCGCTCGGCTGCGCCGCCGCGCTGGGTGCGATCCAGGCCTATGAAGAGGACGACATGGTTGGCAACTCGCAGCGGATGGGGGCGGTGCTCGCCAAGCACCACCGGCGGCTCCAGGAACGCCATCCCTGCGTCGGTGCGGCACGGTCCATCGGCCTGTTTGGCGCGCTCGAGCTCGTGCGGGATCGCAATACTCTCGAGCCGCTCGCCCCGTTCAATGGAACGTCACCGGAGATGAAGGCGATTTCTCAGGGCCTCCTCGATGCGGGGATGCATACCTTCGTGCGCTGGAACACCGTCATGACCAACCCGCCGCTGTGCATCACCGAGGCCGAGCTCGACGAGGGATTCGAGATTCTGGACTCGGTGCTCGAGATAGGAGACCGGGCCGTTCGTAACTAGGCACGCGCTCAGCCTGCTTCCTGCTTGCGATGGAACAGCAGCCACGCCGCAGTGAAGAATCCGAGCGTCCAGGCGGCGAGGGTGGCGATCTGCACGCCGAATTCGTTCATGCCCGTTCCCGCCGAGGCAGGCCCATTCCCAAACACGGGAGCGATCGCAGAGACCGGGGCGAGCACGTTGACGAAGAGGTAGTTCAAGAAGTGCGCGTTGTTGGGGTTGCCGCTGATCAGAGTGATGGTCGCTGACACGATGGCGCTGACCAGCGGCGCCCCGAAGAGCACCGCCAGCGTGATCCCGATCGCCGCCCATCTTCCGGTGACCACGGAGATCAGCAGGCTCATCGCCTGAACGCAGAGGACGCCGAGCATCGCTGCGCCGAGGCACATGAGCACGAACTCCGGGATCGACATCACGACCAGGTTGCTTGCGCCCACCGGCTTGTTTCCGTCGATCGCGATCGCCACCTGCCCGGTCACCGGCCCGACCGAGCCTTCGATGAACGAAACCATGGCGAACAAGATGAGGAAGGTCACGACGACAACGACCAGGCTGATGAGGAAGGATGCGACCGCCTTGGCCAGCAGCAGCTGGTCGCGGCTCATGGGGCGGCTGAGAAGGATGGCGATGGTGCGGTCGGAGCGCTCGCCTGCGATCTGCTCTGAAGCCAGCCACCCGAAGATGCGGATGAGAAGGAACATGACGATGCCGCCGAGCGCAAACAAGGCGGTGAGGGTGAGTGGGAATGATTGCAGCGGCGCTATGTCGTGATCGAGCAGGTACTGGTCGTCGAGGATCGACTGCTGGTTTCGGGCGATCTGTTCATCGACACCGAAGCCCCTGCCGAACGGACCTCCCGAGCTGCCGCTGCCCTGCTGCTGCTTGAACTTCTCGAGCTGCGCGATGGAGCTCTGATTGGCTGTGATCTCTTCGCGCAGCGTTGTCTGCCACGCCACCGCCGGCGGCGGCGTCCAGCGATGCTGGCTGATGACGTAATAGGTGTACAGGCCGCCGGCGATCAGCACGAGAATGCCGGCCATCACGGCGAACACGATCCAGCGGCTGCGCCAGGTCTTCTCAAACTCGTTGCGGATGAGGCTGATGAACAGCATCACTTCTTCACCATCGTCGGCGACGCTGGGGGAGGCGGAGGCGGTGCGCTCAGTGGGCTCCCGGGCGCCACGCCTGTGAGCTCGATGTAGACATCCTCGAGCCCCCTCTGGGTGCGTACCAGCTGATCGACCCCGATACCCGCGGCCACGAGAGCGTGGTTGATCCTCCGGGCCAGGTCGCTCTCGGAGCTCACGATGATCGAGTCCTTGATCGTGCCCGGCTCCACGGAGGCACCATCGATCGATTTCACGATCTCCGTCGCCTTGTCGACGTCGGACACATCGATTCGATAGTGGAATCCCTTTACGTTCATCAGCTCGCTGAGAGGACCCGCCGCCTTCACCTCGCCGCGATGCAGCACTACGACGCGATCGCACAGCTCTTCGACCTCGGAAAGAAGGTGGCTCGAGAAAAAGATCGTCAGGCCCTGCTCGTTGGCGAGCTTGCGCAGCAGGATGCGAAGCCCATGGATGCCGTTGGGATCCAGGCCGTTGGTCGGCTCGTCGAGAATGAGGAGGCGCGGCTTGCCGAGCATCCCTTGGGCGAGCGCCAAACGCTGGCGCATGCCCATCGAGTAACGCTTCACCTTGTCGTCGGCCCGTTCGGTCATCCCGACCGTGGCGAGGAGCTCGGTGATCTGAGATTCGTCGACCGTTCCGAGGAGTCGAGCAAAGAGACGGAGATTGTCACGGCCGGATAGAAAGCCGTAGAGGGCCGGTTGCTCGAGCGTGGCTCCGAACTGCTGCGCCGCCTTCGCATGGTCGGTCCAGCAGTCGTGGCCGCCGATCTTCGCGGTGCCGCCATCGGCGTGCAGGAGCCCCAGAAGAATTCGGATAGTGGTTGTCTTGCCTGCACCGTTCGGACCCAGGAAACCGAAGACCTCGCCCTCGGCGACGCTGAACGAGATCTCATGGACCGCGCGGACGCGGCCGAAGCTCTTCGAGAGCCGATCGACCTCGACGATTCCAGCCATTCAGGACTAACTGTAAGTACGCGTTGCGGCGGAGTTGGGTCGCAAGGGGTCTAAATTAGTTTGATGTCAGATCAGAAGAAGAGCATCGAGATTCCGCCACGCGGGAAACGAGGAGCCCGGGTTCTGTGGGGCACGGCGCTGATGCGGCTGGCCCAGCCTCTGATGAACAGGCAGATCGCGCGGTACCGGCGGACGGCTGGACCCGTGCCGCCGGAGATGATGGGTTTCCCGACAGTGTTGTTGACGACCGTCGGAGGACGGACCGGCGTCGAGCGGACGCACGTGCTCGGGGGCTTTGCGGACGGAGATGATGCCTGGCTGATCGTTGCTTCGAAGTCGGGAGCGGCCACCCACCCCGCATGGTTCATCAACCTGGCCAAAAGCCCGGACAAGATCGGGCTCGAGGTCGGCAATCGAAAGATGAGGGTGAAGGCTGATTTGCTCAAGGGGAATGCGCGTGAAGAGGCGCTTGCACGAATCGCCGCGATCGCGCCTCGCTACGGCGGGTATCAGAAGAAGACGGATCGGGAGATTCCGGTCATCCGGCTCACACCGGCCGGCTGAGCCCCGCCGCCGGTTGGCGGCGAGGCCCTGGTCGGTGACCTAGATCGAGTTGTTGTTGTCTTCGTCGTGAGGCAGGTTGATCCTCAAGACCTTCCCGCCGCCCGCGCATGGACTCGGCGCATTCGCTGGAACGTTGGCGGGGCAGATGCTCCCGGCAGAGACGTAGAGGTTGCCGTCGGGCCCGATCGCCGCCATGTTGGGCGTGAAAAGGTTGCCCGCCACTACCGAACCGTTGCCCTCTTCGGCGTTCCACTTCACGACGTTCCCGTGAAAGAACGATGGGGACGTGAACGGAATCCCGGGACCGAACATGTTCACGAAGAAGAGGTTGCCCTCGCCATCGCTTATGCAGTTCGTGACGTGAGTCAGCAATGGGTTACCAGCGTTGTCTGTGGGTACCACGGGGGTCATGGTCTTGCCCTCGACCCTCAGGAGCCGCCCTGACAGCTCGCCGACCCAGAGCGCGTCACCGGAACGCGCCACGCAGGTGGGAACGGCGTCGCTCGGGAAGTTGTCTGGGTTGAGGTCGCGCCAACCGTCGTAGGCGAGGATCGTGATCTTTCCTGACTTGCTGACGAAATCCAGGGTGTTGGAGCCTGCGTCGGCGACGTACGCTCCGTTGCCCGTCGCCAGCACCCCGTACGGGTTGGCATCGTGCTCCTGCGAGCCGGGGCTGTAGACGTGCGGTGTGGGCTCGGGGACATGCAGATCGAGCGTGTACTGGAAGTCTCTTTCACCCACCTTCGCGACAGTCCGCCAGCTCCCATCGTTCGCATTGACTGAGATCAATCGGCCGGATTCGTTCTTACCAATGGTGGAGCCAGGGGGTACCTCCTGCGGGGTGGCGCCGATCTGGACGAGGATCTTCCCTCCGTTGATGGATAGGCCGCTGGCACCGATCGTGCCTTCCTCGCCCAGCCTGATCGAGAACAGGCCTTTCACGAGGGCCTTGGCTGTATGGGTCGTCGGGTTCACCCACGAGACCTGCGACGTATTCCCGATGCACGTGTCGCCGAACCCAGTGGGGAAACAATCGGCGGGGTTGTCAGAACCGTGTCCAGCCTCCGCCACCAGCATCTTGCCGTGGAAGAAGCCGATCCCGCGCGGGCTGTCAAGGCCCCACGCCACCGGCGTGACGTTGGATACGGCTGACGCTTGGCCTGGTATCAGTGCGGCGACAGCGACGACGAGGAAACCAACCAGGTAACGCTTGTTCAACCGCATCTCGATCTTCCCCTGAGCGTGTCCTACAACCCCTTGCGGGACGGCGCCATGGTCGCTCCGAGTGGGGTGGGTGTCAATGGGCGATTTCGCACGCTTCAATCGTGCGAGGGCCGCATGTAGCTCAGCGTGTGATGGGTAAGGATGCGATTGCCAGCCACGCACTGGGCCACCCCGTAAAGGATCCGGCCGCCGCGCCGGAGCACGGCGGCCGTGCATGTGAAGGGCTCCCGTTTCGCCGCCGCCAGAAAGGCCGTGTTGAGCTGGCTGGTGACTGATGAATCATCGAGGCCCGCGAAGGTCTTGATCGCGAGCCAGAAGGCGACGTCGGCCGCCGCCATGTAAACATCGCCGCTCACAATCCCGCCCGGGCGCTCGATGGCTTGCCGAAATGGCACTCGGATCGTGCAGGTGCCATCGCCAAGCTCGATCACCCTCACACCGAGCCGGCGGGTCAATGGAAAGGTACGCAGCAACGGATCGAGGTCCGCGACTGTGACTAACATAACGGCGTTATGTTAATGCGTCGCACCCAGGAGGAGCGCCGGCAGGCGACCACCGTGGCGCTGGTGGTGGCCGGCCGCAGACTCTTCGGCCGGCCCGGCTATGCGGGAGTCAGCTCGGCCACCATCGCTGCGGCGGCTCGGGTAACGACAGGTGCGATGTACCACCATTTCGAGGACAAGGCGGACCTTTTCCGGGCCGTTTTCGAGGCGATCGAAGCCGACCTGGCCGTTGCGGTGCGGCTCGCTGCCGACGGCCCGGGCGACCCCTTGCTCAGGCTCGAGAAGGGCGCACTCGCCTTTCTGGAAGCGGCTCGGAAACCGCCGGTCCGGCGGATCGTCCTGATCGATGGCCCCAGCGTTCTGGGTTGGAAACGATGGCGCGAAATCGACGAGCGGCACCACCTCCGCCCGCTCAAGGCCACGCTGATCGCCGCGATGCGGGCAGGCCTGATGGAGCGCCGGGACCCAGATGCAATCGCCCGCCTTTTGATGGGAGCCCTCACCGAGGCGGCCCTAGATGGTGGTAAGGAAATTGCGCAATCGGCCGTGTGGCTCATCCGCGTGGAGTTCGATTGGTGGACCCGAGGGTGTCTGAGTTCACCACATAGTTCTCTGATGTCGCAAGACATAGTTCTCGCCACCAAGCTCGGAGGTGGCGCATGTCCGCACTCGGTCGCTACATTGTCGACGCGGTGGTCTTTGAGCACCGCAGCCCAACTGAGCTTGCACGCGATCACGGCATCTCCCGTCGCTGGATTCACAAGCTAGTCAAGAGGTTTAAGGAAGGCGGCTACGCGTCGCTTGCGCCGCGTTCGCGCCGGCCACTGTCCTGTTCTCACCAAACCTCGTCCGACGTCCAGGCCGAGGCCCTACGGCTACGCCGGGAGCTCGTCGATGCCGGTCACGATGCCGGGCCGGAAACCATCGCCCATCACCTCATCGGCCAGGTCGAGAGGGTGCCCTCGGTCGCAACCGTCTGGCGGATCCTCAGGCGCAACGGGCTCATCGCGCCTCAGCCTCACAAGCGTCCGAAGTCTTCTTTCATCCGCTTCGAGGCCAAGCTCCCCAATGAGACCTGGCAGTTGGACTCGACCCCATGGCAGCTGGCCGACGACTCCCCGGTCGAGATTCTCAACTTCCTCGACGATAAATCGAGAGTTGCACTCGCCACTAAGGCCCTGGTTACCGTCAAGGCAGCCGACCCCGTCCATGTCCTTCATTCGGTTGCAGATAGCTTCGGTCTGCCAGCTTCTATCCTCAGCGACAACGCTGCCGTCTTCACCGGCCGGTCTCGTCGCGGCAAGGTCCTACTAGAACTCGAGCTGGAGCGGCTGGGCATCGTCTTCAAACACTCCACCCCTTATCACCCTCAGACCTGCGGCAAGGTCGAGCGCTTTCATCAAACCGTCAAGCGCTTCCTGCGTAAACAGCCTCCAGCGCGCTCCATCGCGGAGCTCCAGTTTCAGCTCGACGCATTTCGCGAGTACTACAACAACCGCAGGCCATACCGAGCCCTCAACCGGCAAACACCACTGGCCGTCTTCAATGCACTCATCAAGGCCAAGCCCACACAGCAGCCGCCTCTCGACCACCGCGTCCGCCGCGACAAAATCGACTCCTTTGGCAAAGTAACCCTTCGCTACCTCGGCAAGCTGCGCCACATCCCGGTCGGTGTCGAACACAAGAACAGGAAGGTCAGGCTGCTAGTCGCCGGCGCTGATGTCCGCATCATCACCGACGACGGCGAGCTCATCCGGGCCCTCAGCCTCGACCCCACGCGCAGTTACCAGCCACTAGGTGGACGCTGGCCAGCGCACAATGTCTTGCCACAGGCGAGAACTATGTCCTGAGAGAGGACATTGGTGGACCTAAGTTCCCACAATACGAACCCACCCGGTGTATTCGACGGAGCCTCGTACGAACTGCGCGACTCGTCCGACGATCGTGAGGAGGAGGCGCTGGCCTCGATCCGAGCCTTTTTGGAGGAGTTCGGAGTCCGTCCCACCGCAGAAGCGTGGACGGCGACCGGAATGACCCCGAGCGAGAAGACGATCCGCAGAAGGTTCGGAAGCTTTCGGTCGGCCGTGGCGCGGGCCAAAGCCCTGCCCCCGTCGGCGACCCTCACGGTGCCGAAATCCTCGCCGGCGATTGCCGAGAGCAAACTCTAGCCGCGGCGCAGAGTCAGTGCGCCCGCCGGGGGCGTCAGCTCGCCAATCTCGTCGATTCCAGCCCGCGTGTTCGCTGCCATGAACACCGCACACCCTGGCCAATCTGTGCATTGTCGAGAAAGGGGGCGGATCGGGCTAGATGGGTCGAGTGCCTCGGCTCTACTGGCCGCCTCCCGCGGGTGAGATCCGGGCAAGCGCCTGCGCCATTTGGGAGCGAAGCATGCCCGCGCCCGGACGCAAGAGGCTGTGTGCCCGGCCGAGAAGCTCTCCGTGACTAAGCTGGCATCGACCGCGACCCTTCGACCTGGTTCGCGTTTATGAGGCTGCGGATCGCAAGGCCGCCAGCAGGTCCCTCAGAGACGGACGGTCGTCCGACGTGCGGCTGCGATGTGCAAAGACCATCTCACCTCCCCGCGCGATCACGAAATCGCCCCCTAGCTGGGCGAGATCTCGCTGCTGGGGTCTCCACAGGTGGCCGCGCATGAGTTGCTTGATGCCGTAGCCGATCGATCGCGGCGTGAAGATGTCGCGCGGGCCCGCCCGCCCGAGATCGAACGCGTGGTACGAGCGCCGCGCAGGATTGGCAAGCCACCTGTATGGATGCCCGAGGTGACGCGCAAAGTGGTCGACATGCTCTGGGGTTGCGAAGGAGACGACGAGCTTCGGCTTGCGACGGTCGGCTTTGGTATCGAAGACGTAGATGCGCGATGAGCGCAATCCGGGCACCACCAGGTAGCGGCGCTCTCGATGTGTGGATGAGGCGCATACGGGCAGAGGGCCGAACTGCAGGCGTTTCAACCAAAGTTATGGTTCCCGAAAAATGCGTCCAAGATGAGGTCGAACTGTCGCCTAAACTCGTGCGCTGTTCAGTCTAGAGCGGCCGGCCGGCCAGGCCCCCACCCTGACTGTAAGGAGGACATCTGAGTGGATCGCGACGTGCTCATGTACCGTTTCCTCTAGCGGGAATCACGCTCAGCTCAGAACTCAGTTCGGGACGAGCACAGCCCGGCCGCGGATGCGGCCACGGTCCAGGTCGTCGATCGCCTGATTGACGTCGTCCAGCCGGTAGCGCTGCGTGTGCAGTTTGACCTTGCCCTGGGCGTTGAGCGTCATCAGCTCGCACAGCTCGGTGTAGTTGCCGACGAGGCTGCCGACCACCGAGAACTCCGAGAAGATGACGTCGATCGCTGGCACCTCGATCGTCCCGCCGTAGCCGACCACGATGTGGGTGCCGCCCTGGCGCAGCATCTGCAGCGCCGCTTTCTCGGCTCCGCGCTCGGCCACGAAGTCGATGACCACGTGCGCCCCGCCGCCTGTCTGCTCGCGCACCGCCTCGACCGGCCGGTCGCCGCCCACCACCGCGTCGGCGCCCAACTCCTTTGCCAGCTGCTGCGCGATCGGCGACGGGTCGACTGCGATCACCCGAGCCGCGGACAGGTTCAGCAGCACCTGCAGGGCGATGTGCCCCAGGCCGCCGACCCCGATGATGACGGCCGAATCGCCCGGCTGCAGGATGCGGGCCGCCTTCTTGGCGGCGCGATAGGCGGTGATGCCGGCGTCCGCGTACGGCGAGACGTCGATCGGGTCGATGCCCTCGGCCAGCTTGATCAGGGCGCGCTCCGAGGTCAGAAGGTAGTCGGCGAAGCCGCCGTCGGTGTTGATGCCGGGGAATAGCCCGTTCTCGCAGTACATGTCCTCGCCACGCCGACATCCTGCGCAGAGCCCGCACGTGCGAAGCGGATGGACGATGACCGCGTCGCCCGGCCTCACGCTTTGGACGGCGGCACCCACCGCCTCGACCCAGCCCGCGTTCTCGTGGCCGAGCGTGTACGGGAGCTGGACGTCCACCTTCTGCTTCCAGATCCCCTCGATGATGTGGAGGTCGGTGCGGCACAGCCCGGCTCCGCCGACCCGCACGACCACGTCGTGGTGTCCCGCGAGGTTCGGCTCGGGGACGGTGTCCAGCTGCAGGTGCTGCTCGTACTCGTGCAGTCGGGCGGCCTTCATCGACGTACCTCCGCATTGTCCCGATATCGGGTGGCGTGGAGGCCGACGCAGAGCGTGGTGTTGGCCTCCAGGCTGATCCTGGTCGAACGAGCCCGGCGCAGCCAGTTCGCCAGCTCCTCCGCGCCGATGGGTCGGCCGTTGGGCATCACAGCCAGTGGTGCGTCGTCGCCGACGGGCAGGTCGAGGCGCCGCCGTCGCTCGACGTAGCGTGCGAGCAGCTCGCCGCCGTCGGTCACGTCGCCCAGGCGCATCACGGCCAGCTCCTCGTGCGTATGCCCGCGGGCGACCAGGGCTCGGAGCAGCTGCTCCTCGCGCATGGTGAACGCCTTCGCCCAGAAGAGGCGACGCAGTGCCTCGAGACCGCTGCCGTCCGAAAGGTCCCCGAACGCGTCGTCGAAGGAACCGCCCCGCCCCACGCCAGAGCTGACCTCCTTGGAGGCGAAGTGGTCGTGAAGCGTGACCTCGACCGAGCGCACGCCCGGCACCGCGGCGACCGCTTTCCGGGCGTCGTCCGCCATCAGGTAGGCGAAGTTGCCAGCGCACCAGTAGGTCGGCAGCCTGAGGTCGACGCGCACCCGACCTTCCGCCAGGACCTCGGCCCGCGCGAAACCCAGCCTGAGGAGCGATTCGTCCAGCTCCGGGTCGAAGACGCTGTCGAGGGCCGCCACCACGGCGGCCTCGACACCGTCAAACACAGCCGTCACTAGACCGCCGCCACCTCTCGGAGACGGAGCGCGACCGGGACGTCCACGTCGTAGAGCCTAGCCGCGTTGAGGCCCAGAATCTTCTTCTTCTGATCGGTGCCCAGCGTCACCCCGGTCTCCTTCGCGATGTCGTCCGGCAGCTGGAAGTCGACGAACTTCTCAACGATCCACTTCGGGCTCCAGATCGCGTAGTCACTGGCGAAGAGGATCTTGTCCTCGCCGACCCAGAACAGCAACTCGGAGATGACCTCCGCGAAGTAGCGAGGTCGGCTATGGATGAACGGGATCGCCACCGCGAGGCCTGCGTACACGTTTGACTCCTGCGTGGCGATCCAGCAGAAGTCCTCCAGACGGGGCAGGCCGCAGTGCTCCACGATGAAGTTGAGCTCGGGGAAGGACGTGGCGGCGTCGTCGATGTCGGCCACGTCGAAGGCGTCGCGGTTGAGCGGCCAGATTGTCGGGCCCTTGTGGACGTGGATGTTCTTGATGTCCAGCTCCTGGCACTTGGCCAGTAGGCGCTTAGCCTCGGGGTCGGTCAGCTTCCAGCCCTTGGAGTCGCCCTTCCACTCGGCCGTGTAGAGCTTGACGCCCTTGACGTGGTACTTGGCAGCCAGGGCCTCCAGGTCACGGATGCCTTGCTCGCCGTCACGCGGTTCGAAGGAGCCGTTGAGGATGAAGCGGTCGGGGTGCTTCTTGGCGATCACAGCATCCTGTTCGGTGGTGTTGAACCCGTTGACGTAGAAGTCCCGCAGGTAGGTGGGCTGGAAGATCGCCTTGTCAACATAGCCTTCCTCGAAGAGGTCGCGCATCATCGTCGCCTCGTCGTACTTCTCGAACTTGTCCAGCGGCCAGACCCACTCGGCTGGGCTCAGGTTTGAGTGGTAGGCGTAGAAGCACTCGATGAAGCCCTTGCCGTACACGTTCTTCTGGTTGGCAGGGCTGCCGTCCCAGAAGTGGACGTGGCCATCGAGCACGTAGTACTCAGTGCCATCAGGTGCGTGATACATGTGTGACCTCCTTCGTCATCATCGTGAATAGACGGGTGCCTGTGAGACCAAGGACTTCGCGCAGGTGTGGACGAGCAGAAGCCAAGGCTCGACCTCGTCCTCGCGACGGACCCCGTTGACCACCAGCTCGACCTTCATGAGAGCGGAAGCCAGGTCGCGATCCCGGTCGGAGCGAATGCCAGCCAGAAGGATCCGACAGCCGCCGCCATACAAGCCCATCCGACCCAGTGGGGCCCAGTCCTCCCGTGGGTGACCAGGTAGAAGCCGACAAGCACGGGCAGGAAGAGTACGAGGGCGATCTCTATCCCGAGCAGGTTGTTGGTGAAAGGCGTCCAGGTGGCGATCACCGCGATCTCGAACACCTGGAAGACGATGCAGGCCACGCACATCTGCCCCACCGGCCGCAGGTCCCAGCCGCGGAGCTGGGCGACCCCGGCGGCGAGCCAGAGGAGGCCGTACATGCCGGCGATGGCACCGAAAACGAGCTGGGCCGAGGCGGCGGCACCCGTGGTGCCGAATGGCGAGCCGGACACGAACCAAATCGCATCGAATAGGAGCGTGATCGCCCCCATCAAGCTACCAGCCACCGCTACCGTCTTGCCGGTGAGAACGAAGCCCTCCTTGACCGGGAACCAGCCCAGCAAGTTGGCCCCGTTGACATACAGGGCAAACACCAGGCCGACCATGGCAAACGTCAGGGGTGTGAGACCGTGGGCACCTACCATGGATCTACCTCCTTAACCCGAGCCCGGTAGCGGGCTCGGCCATAACGCGAAGCCGCGAATCCTCCAGCGTCCGTCTGACGGCTCGTCCGATGTCGGCGGCGCTGGGCGTGTCCGAGTGCACGCAGATCGTGTCGGCGACGACGGCCACTTCCCCGCCGTCCACAGAGGCGACCTTTCCGGTGGTGACTAGGCTCCGAACCCGCTCGGCCACCGTCTCCGGGGCTGGCTCAAACATCTCCTGCCAGCCGAACATGACAACGCTGCCGTCGCTTCTCAGCGGCCGGTCCGCGAAGAACTCGGGGACGGCTCTGAGCCCTGCTCGCTCGGCAGCGTGCCACATCTCGCTGCCCGCGAGCGTGTAGACCGCTAGGTCCTCCTGGTACTCGGCCGCCGCCTCCGCGATGGAGCGCGCGACGGCGTTATCCTCGAGGGCGGCCACGTACAGGGCCCCGTGAGGCTTGACGTGGTGCATGCGAAGACCGGCGGCCGCGAGGAAGGCGCCCAGGGCCCCCATCTGGTAGAGGACGTAGTTGCGAAGCTGGGAGGGCTCGACTTCCATCTGGCGCCGCCCATAGCCGAGCAGGTCAGGGTAGCCGGGATGGGCGCCGACAGCCACGCCGTTGCGTTTGGCAACCGCGACGGTCGCACGCATCACGTTGGGGTCACCCGCATGAAAGCCACAGGCCACGTTGGCCGACGAGATCACCTGGAGCAGGCTCTCATCGGCGCCCCGCTCCCAGACCCCGAAGCTCTCGCCGAGGTCCGAGTTGAGATCGATGCTGGCAGGCTCGGTGGAAGTCACGCCAACGCCGCTTCCAGTGCCCTGCGCGTGTAGATGGCGATGACCCGGCGCTTGTACTCGGCCGAGCCGTCCGTGTCGCCAAGGGGGTCGGACTCCCGCGCCGCCGCCTCGCCTGCCTCGCGGAGCAGGTCGGGCGTGGGCTTCGCACCCACCACGACCTTCTCGGCGGCGGCCGCACGCAGTGTGTGGTTGGCGGCGCCGTTCAGGCCGATGCGCGCCTCGCGCACCACCCCCTTCCCACCTAGGACTAGGCGGACCCCCACCCCCACGATGGCAAAGTCGAGCGGCCGCAGGGCGTATTTCAAATAAGCCCAGCGGGCGCCCGCTGGCTGGGGGGGAAGGCTGATGCCCGTCACTAGCTCGTCGGGGCGTGCCGCCGTCTCCAGCAACCCGACGAAGAAGCTCTCGACCGGCAGGTGGCGCTCCCCGCCTCGCTTGCTTCGCAGGTGAACCGTAGCGTCGGAGGCGATCAGCGCCGCCGGCGGGTCTGCGGTGGGGTAGCCATGGGCGATGTTCCCGCACAGCGTCCCCCGGTTCCGGATCTGGATCGTGGAGACTGCCGCCTCGGCCCTGGCCAGAAGCGGCCACCGCTCCCTGATCGCGGTGTGCCGTTCCACCTCCGCGTGGGTGACCATGGCGCCGATCCGGGCGCCGCCGTTGACTTCGAGCCGCCTCAGGGCATCAACTCCGCCGAGGCTGACCAGCAGGGAGGGCTCGACGAAGTGTTCTCGCAGCAGGAGCAGAAGGGACTGCCCGCCTGCCATCACCTTGGCGTCCCCGCCATGCTCGGCGAGGATGTCCAGGATCTCCTCGATATCGGTCGGACTTGTGTAGCGCACTACCGGCCTCCTGCCCTAACGCGAGCTGCGTCGATGGCGTTGAGGACCCTTTCAGGTGTAAGCGGAATTCGATTGACCCGGGCCCCAGTGGCGTTGTAAACAGCGTTGGCCAGCGCCGGCGCGGTTGGGACTAGGCCCATCTCACCCAGCCCTTTGGCTCCATAGGGACCACGCGGGTCGTTGGTCTCGACCCAGATCGATCGGATCGGGGGCATCTCGGTCGACGTAGGGATCTTGTAAGTGGCGAAGCTGGGGTTGAGTGTCTGGCCCCCTTCGCAGATGAGATCCTCCATGAGGCCATAGCCGATACCCTGGGCGACGCCTCCCTCGACCTGCGACTCGGCAAGCGCTGGGTTGATCACGTTACCGCAGTCGGTGGCGGCGACGAAATCCACCACCTTCACGTGTCCGGTCTCCTTGTCGACCTCCACCTCCACGGCGTGAACGCCGAAGCTGTAGCTCATTGCGAAGTCGCCCACCCCGGTCTCAGGGTCGGGGAGCGAGCACGGCGCGTCGTAGTGGGCTTGGGCCATGATCTGGCGTCCTTCTCGGTCTCTGAAGATGCTGGACTGAACCACGGTGGCGAGGTCGATCGAGCGCTCCGGCTGGCCCTTCACCTGCACCTTCTTGTGACCCAACTCGAGCGCGTCGGGGGCCACGCCAAGCGACTCAGCGCCGACCCGGAAGAGCTGCTCGCGCACCTGCGCGCAGGCTTCGCGGACGGCGTTGCCGGCCAGCGTCGTGACCCGGCTCCCGTAGGTGCCGAAGTCGGCCGGGATGGTCTCCGAGTCCGAGGTGATCACGTCCACGTCTTCGAGATCGACCCCGAGCTCCTCGGCGCAGATTTGGGCGGTGGCAGTGGTCGCGGCGCCGGTGCCCATCTCGGTGGCGCCGATCATCAGCGACACCGAACCGTCCTCGTTGACCTTCACGCCGGCGGCGCAGAAGTCGGCATTGACATGGGGGTGGAACTTGCCGCTCGTGAAGTGCACTCCGCAGGCTATGCCCACACCGCGACCCGGCTTGGGGTTGGCCCTCTTCTCGCGCCAGCCGATCGCTTCGGCGGCCTTCTCCAAGCACTCAACGATGCCGCAACTGGTGAGAGTCGGGCCCGAGATCGCCTTGTCACCCGGCCGCGACAGGTTCTTGAGACGGAACTCGACCGGGTCCATGCCCAGGCGCTCGGCGATCAGGTCGGTGTGGCACTCGGCGGCGAACGTGAACTGCGGGCTGCCGAAACCCCTGAACGCGCCTCCGAAGGGATTGTTGGTGTAGACCGTGTCGCCGTCGTAGCGATAGGCGGGGATCCTGTAGACGGCGCCGCCCAGCATCGACTGCGTGAGCGAGACGCCCGGCCCATAAGAGGTGTAGGCGCCGTTTTCCATGATGACGTGCGCGGTACGGGCTGTGATGGTGCCGTCCTTCTTGACACCGGTCTTGATGTCGATGATCTCAGGGTGCCGGGTCCGGCTGGAGATGAACTCCTCGTCGCGGGAGTGGAACATCTTCACCGGGCGGCCGAGATTCATGGAGGCCTGGATGGCGACCACATAGATCGAATGCGGCTCCGACTTCGAGCCGAAGCCACCGCCCAGGTAAGGCGAGATGATGCGGATCTTGTTCGCCGCCAGGCCGAAGATTCCGATCAGCGCGAAGCGGTCGAAAAACGTGGACTGGCTCGACATGTGGAGCGTCACCCGGCCGGAGGCGTCGTAGTCGGCGACGACCGCGTGCGGCTCCATGCAGGCGTGGGCCTGGCGGCTGGTGATGAATCGGTCCTCGAAGACATGGTCGGCCTCAGCGAAACCCGCGTCCACGTCGCCGGCGATCACTCGGTTGTGGGCGGCGATGTTGCGCTCTGCGCCCTCGTGGATCCGGGGCGCGCCCTCGGCCATCGCCTCTTCGGGATCGAAGACCGCCGGCAGTGGCTCGTACTCCACGTCGATCGCGCGGATCGCCTGCAGCGCGGTCGCCTCGTCGATCGCGATCGCAGCCGCCACCCCCTCGCCGGCGTAGCGCACCACGCCGTCGGCAAGGGCGGTCTCGTCCGGTATGAAGGCCCCGTACTTGTTCTGGGGCATGTCTTTCTGCGTGTATACGGCCAGTACGCCTGGAATCGCCTCCGCCCGTGAGGGGTCCACCTTCTTGATCCGTGCGTGAGCATGGGGGCTGCGCAGGATCTCGCCATAGACCATCCCCGCCAGCCTCATGTCGTAGGCGTAGGGGGCGCGACCGGTCACCTTCTCCAGCGAGTCGGTCCGCGGCAGCGAACGGCCGACGACCCGGTATTGGGAGGGCGGGTCCTGGCGCTGTCGCGGCTGGCCAGAAGCGGCCATGATGGCGTCTACGATCTTGGTGTAGCCGGTGCAGCGGCAAAGGTTGCCGCGGATTCCCTGGCGGACCTCGTCCTCGGTCGGCTTGGGGTTCTCGGCCAGCAGGGCCTTGGCGGTCATTATCATTCCTGGCGTGCAGTAGCCGCACTGGGCGGCGAAGTTCTCGGCGAAGGCCTGCTGGACGGGGTCGAGCTTTCCGTTCCGGGCGAGGCCTTCGATGGTCATCACCTTGTGTCCGGCTGCCTCGACCGCCAGCACCAAGCAGGAATTGACGACCTTGCCGTCCAGGTGAACCGCACACGAGGCGCACTCACCCTCATTGCACGCTCGCTTGGTGCCGGTGAGGCCGAGATCGTCGCGTAGCGCATCCACCAACGAGCGGTCGGGCTCGACCAGCAAGTCGTAGGTGACGTCGTTGACGTCAATTTGGATGGGCATCTTTGGCATTGTTTTCCTCCTTCAGTCGGCCGTCATAGGCCTCGGCTTCGGGTCCCGCCGGCCACCAGGTCGACCAGTCGGTCAACCTCCTCCACGTCGCCGATCTCCTCCAGGCGGTCTTCTCCCGCCCACTGCCGCGCCCACCACTGGTAGAGGTCGAGCTGGCGCTTGCCGTTGAACATCCGGATCGCCGCACTGCGCTCGTCGGTGAAGCAGATGTAGAGGTTCGGGATGCGACCCGCCAGCTCGCGTAGGCCCGCGAACGTGGTCACTCCGCGGGTGGGCATGCAATCGCTGATCAGGATGACGTCGGTCGCCTCCGGCATCCGCTCAGAGAGCAGTGCGCCCGCCTGGAACGCCCTGCCCAGGTCGGTGGCGCGGCCCTCGGAAAGCCGCAGAATGCGGTCGGCCACATCCTCCACGTCGCAGTCCTCGCCGAGTCCCTTGATCTCCTGAAGCTCATCGTCGAAACTCACCACTGCGTAATCCGCGCGGCCGGATGCGGATAGGTGGGCCAGGACAGCGGCCATCGTCGCGGCCAGCTCCAGCTTCCGGCCCACCATCGATCCCGAGTGGTCGACCAGGATCGCGTAGTTGCGGACCTGGCGCTGCCGTGTTAGCACCCGGAGTTGATCGCGCTCGAGCTCCCCAGCTCGGGCCACGAGGCCGTTCAGGGTAGCGCCTAGATCGAGCGGTCCTTGGACCGCTTCGCTCCAAGGCACACTGGCCAGCATCCCGCCGGTGGCCGAAGAGCTCTCCAGGGGCCGACCGCCGGTGGGCTTGAGCACGTACTCGCGGGCTCGTCGCAACACCTCGTCCAGGTCGCCAAGGTGGCTTTCCAGCTGCTTACTAACCTCGGTCGTCCGGATACCGCCGGCGGTGGGCTGGTCCCTGTCGACCATCGGCACCGAGCGGGAGTCGCCAGGTTCGCCTCTGCCTCCGGGGCGTGCCAGCCCTGGTATCTCATCAGGCGTCGACGGCTCTCGAGCCGGCTTCTGGCCGCCCTGCTCGAGCGCCACGTCACCGTGCTCGCCCAGCGTCGACAGTCCCTCGCCCTCCGCCTCTGCGGGCTCGCCCGAGGGCGCCGCCACCATGCCAGCGACCAACTCCTCGACGCTGCCGTGGTAACTCCGCCCGAGCACGATCTCGATCAGCTCGTGGACAATCTCGCAGGCAGTGCGGTTCACGGTCGGCCGGACTCGCAGCTTGCCCGCGTAGGCGCTGCAGGCGAGCATCCGCAGGGTGCCCGCGTCGAGGTCCTCAGGCGCGTAGCTGGCGATAAGGTCGACGAAGTCGATGGCCGCGCGGACCGAGGCGCCGTGGCGCAGATCGGCATGACCGCGCGACTCGCGCGCCAGGTCAACCGCGAATGCATGGATGCCCTGCCGGCCGTCGCCACAGCGGCGGCGTACGATCTCCAACTCCTCATCGCGAGACTGGTAGTCAAGTTCAAGCACGACGAAGCGGTCGGCCAGGCCACGAGAGAGCCTGGCAGTGCCCACATCGTCGAGCGGGTTGAGCGCACCCACTACCGTGAACCCCGGCAGCGCCTCCACGCGTCCCAGGTGAGGCACCTCGAGGTAACCTTCGGAAAGCGCCGTCATGAGGACGTTGAGGGCACCGCTGGGAGCCCGATTAATCTCCTCCACGTAGAGGATCCCTCCCGCAGTCATGGCCCGCGTCAGCGGTCCAGGCATGAAGTACTCCGGCCGGTAGCCGCCCTTCAGCACCATCGGCGGATCGAAGGTGCCGACCAAGGAGTAGGCGGTAAGCTGTTCATCGCCCGTGACGTCCACGAAGCGGTCCGCCTCCCTGCCCAGGTGGCGGGCCAGAGCCCGGAGCATTGTGGTCTTGGAGACCCCGGGCAGCCCGACCAAGAGGACCGCCTTACCGCTGCGGATCGCTCCCAGCAGTAGGCGCAGCTCGGAGCGGCGGCCGACGACTTGACGCGCAATCTTTTCGGGCAGCTCTATGTTCGTGGCCCTCTCCCCGCCGCAACCATATCAGAGACAGTTGTAAATGTTGACAATATCCTGGGATGGTGAAATGGGCCATGGCTGAGGGGCAAGAGTCCGAGATTGCGTTCGTCCCGCTCCCGGTGCGGCCGCCGGCCGACCAGGTCAGGCTGACCATCCTGGAGGCCATTGTCTCGGGCAAACTCGAGCCGGGCGACCGCCTGCCGAGCGAGCACGAGCAGGCCCGTGCCTTCAAGGTCGGCCGGAGCGTGGTGCGCGAGGCTCTCCGTTCGCTGGCGCAGCTGGGCTTGATCTCGGTCGTGCCGGGCCGCCACGGGGGCTCGTTCGTGAACAGGCTAGACGCCGGCCCGGTGGAGCGCAGCTTGCGCGAGGCCATGGACCTGCTCGTCCACTTCGAGGCCGTTACGATCGCTGAGCTGGTCGAAGCGCGTCGGGCCATCGAGGGCATGTGTGCCAGCCTGAGCGCGCTGCGGCGAACAGACAATGAGCTGGCGGCCATCCGCGAGACCATCGAGTCGGCCCAGGATGATTCGCTCTCCAACGACGGCTGGCTTGACTTGGACATCCAGTTCCACCGAGCAGTCGCCCACTCAGCCCACAACCGGGCGCTCATCGTGCCCTTGGCCGCGCTGCACGGTGTCGCGCAGCCCCGCCTCAACCAGGCGATTCTGCCCCTTCTTTCGCGGGCTCGGGTGAACAGCCAGCACCGCGCCGTCTTCGAAGCGATCAGCGCCCGTGAGCCCGAGGCTGCGCGGCTCGCCGTCGAGCGCCACCTCGACTACCTGGAGAGCCTGTATCGCAAGGGCGGCCTTCTAAGCCGCCGCCGCCGCTCGGTCGCAGGCGCCGTAGCAACGTCGGGCTGGCGGGCAGCCCGGGAATCTGGCGGAGACCGCCCTCGCCGCTGAGCGAGCGAGATCTCCACGCTGGTTGAAGGATCGCAGGACTGCAGGCCGCGACGGCGGACGGGAACGCTTTAGTGGAGAGGATCTTCCTGTCCTTGAAGAGAGGAGGTTTGGCCTAGCGACTACGAGAACTTCACCCAGACGCTGGCCGCGGTCGGGCACCGGGTTGACGAATTACAACCGCGAGCGTCCGCACCAGGCGCTCAAGAACTGGACGCCTCATGAGGTGCGTCGCGAGGCCCTGGAGTCAACGCTATCCGCAGCCTGACATATCAACGCCAGGAGGGATCACTGTCACCGATCACGAAATCTGCATACTCACCGCGGACTTTCACATGGCCACGGACATGAGCTACGACGACAACGCTCTCGTCCCCGAAATGTGAAGCTGCGGATCAACTCACTTCAAGAACAGGAGCAGTCCAAAATGAGCTGGAACCCCTACGAGAGCCTTCCCCGGGCGGCTTCATTCACTTTGACCAGCAGCGACCTGCGGGAGGGCGAGAAACTGGCCACGCCGCAGGTCAGCGGCATCTTCGGCGCCGGCGGGCAGGACGCTTCCCCGCAGCTCTCCTGGAGCGGCTTCCCGTCAGGGACGAAGAGCTTCGTGGTGACCATGCACGACCCCGACGCGCCCACGGTCAGCGGCTTCTGGCACTGGGCAGTGGTGAACATCCCCGGCAACGTCACCCAGCTGCCTGCCGGCGCCGGCGACGAGTCAGGCTCAGGCCTGCCGCACGGCGCCTTCCAGATCCCGAACGACGCCAGGATGGAACGCTTCCTCGGCGCCGCGCCGCCGGAGGGCCACGGGAAGCACCGCTACATCTTCACAGTCCACGCCCTCGACGCCGAGCGGATCGAGATTGACAAGGGAGCGACGCCCGCCTTTCTGATGTTCAACCTATTCGGCCGCACCCTCGGCCGCGCCTTCCTCACCGGCTGGTACGAGAGGTAGGCCTACGACAGGCCTCCATCCAGCGCCAGTCATCGCCTCGGGGGCCTCCTTAGGAGCGGCGATCCGTCGGTGCGTGTTCTCCCGCTCGAGGGCGGCCAGCCTGTAGGAGGGCAAAACTCCATCCAGCACGATCGACGTGTCCCGTTAAGCATGGTCCGTCGACTCGCGTCATGCCGCCAGAGCGTACTCATGAAGGAGACCACCAAGGCGATCGATCCGGATGATTTGAGAGTCGTCAGATTCGCTCGGCACCCGCGCGCCTCGAATTGGCGTCTTCGGGCCGAGTCCCTGGTGTGGGCGAGACGTGTGATAGTGGTCGATGAACTCCTTCAGCACACGCTCGAGCTGCCGGGGCTCGAAGATCAGTAGATGGTCGAGCACCTCCCTGCGCACAGTCCCTACCCACCGCTCGGCGTAGGCGTTCGCTCTCGGAGCTCGGAAAGGCAGTCGGACTACCTTCACTCCCGCGGCCACGAACACCTCGTCGAAGGCATCGCTGAACTTGCTGTCCCGATCGTGTAGGAGATGCGTCACCGAGAGGACGCTGTCTTGCAGCTGCCAGGCCAGATTGCGAGCCTGCTGAGCCACCCACTCACCAGTGGGGTGCGCGGAGACGCCACCGAGATGGACGCGGCGGCTGCCAACCTCGATGAAGAAGAGCACGTAAAGACGGCCAAGCCAGGCGGTCTCCACGGTGAAGAAGTCAGCCGCCAGGAGGTGGGCGGCGTGCTGGCGAACGAACTGCTCCCATGTTCGCGTTGACCGCCTGGGCGCTGGCGGCACCCGATGCGATCGCATCACCTTGCGGACGGTCACGTGTGAACACGGAAGCCCCAGTTTGAGCAGCTCGCCTTGGATCCGACGATATCCCCACCTCGGGTTTTCGCGGGCCAACCTGAGGATCAGGTCGACGACATCTGGGTCCATCGCGGGCCGCACTCGGCGTGGGCGCTTGCCGAAGGCGGCCCATTTGCGGCGCACGAGCTCGCGATGCCAGCGCAGGATCGTTTCTGGGCTGGGCAGAAAGACTGACCAGCGCCTCTTGCGCAGCCGTTCGATGATCGTCGCCAGGACCATCCGATCGCCGGGACGCCACCGCGGTCGGCGCACCTGCCGTTGCAGCACCCGCAGCTGATGCCGCAGGACAAGAACTTCAGCTTGGAGCTCAGCCTGTTCCCGATCGCGAACGCTCAGCAGGTCGACCAGAAGACGGGCGAGTGAGTAGAGCAGGCTTGCAAGCATGGTTCGGGATAATCCCACGCTTGCGCACTCCCCCGCTCGAGGTTCCCAAATCAAGTTGACTGACGGCCGCTAACGGGACACCCATTTCTCCTGGGATTCGTATAAGCTAACCACGCAGTTAGTATCTAGCAATTCGTGGAGGTGGCATGAGCTACGGAACTACGATCCTGTTGGGGGCGATCGCCGGCCTTACGATCTTCCTTGGCCTGCCCGTGGCCCGACTACCCAGGCGGCCGCTTCGCCTCCAGGGTTTCCTCAATACCCTGGCCACGGGAATTCTCATCTTCCTGCTCTGGGACGTGCTCTCGAAGGCGAACGAGCCGGTCCGCAGGGCGCTCGAAGCCGTGCACAAGGGCGACCTTGCGACCTTCGCCGTCATACTCGTCATCTTCATCGGCGGGCTAGCATCTGGGCTGCTCTCACTCATCTACTTCAACCGCGCTATGGCCAACCGCTTCCGGAATGCTGACGCTCGAGCCCTACGGGGACCGGGTGCCGCCGTGGCGGTGAAGACAGTAGGGCTCGCGTCGAGCGGCTCGCTTGCGCTGATGATCGCCATCGGCCTGGGGTTGCACAACTTCTCCGAGGGCCTCGCCATCGGTCAGGCCGCAGCCACCGGCGCCATCGCCTTCGCCACGGTCCTCATCGTCGGATTCGGGCTCCACAACGTGACCGAAGGTTTCGGGATCGCGGCGCCCATGGCCTCCGATTCGCAGCGGCCTTCCTGGTCGTTCCTCGGCATGGTCGGGCTCATCGGTGGCGGCCCGACGTTCCTTGGAACGATAGTCGGCTACAGCTTCACCTCCGTGTATGTCTTTGTGCTGTTTCTGACTCTTGCAGCCGGCGCCCTCATCTACGTGATCAACGAGATGTTCAACGTCGGCCGGCGAATGAGCGGCCCAGTTGCGCTCGGTTGGGGTCTGATCCTAGGTTTCGCTGTTGGATATGGCACAGATCTCTTCCTCACCTACGCCGGAGCCTGACGGCTCGCGAGGATCCCGGAGCTCTGCGGGGCTGCTGACCTTCGGAATCGCCTTTGCCCTCTTCTTCGCAGGCCTAGCCCTCCATGAGAGCCTGCATCTTGTCGTGCTTCACCTGCTGGGAGGGCAGGGGTCGATCATCGTTCGGCCCTGGCGCTTCGCGCTCGTCGACCTCAGCTTGCCCAGTCTTCACGTCCAACCGGTGCCTGCTCTAGACTTCGGCCGGCACCTGGCGGTCAACTTCTTCGGTCCAGCGCTGGCAGCCGTGCTCTTTGCGATCCCGCTGCTCTACGTCAGGGACCGCCGGCTGAGGTTGGCACTCGGCGCCAGCGTCGCCGTGCTGATCTTCTATGCGGTCATTGAGTCGGGCTACCTGCTGATCGATTCCTATCTGAACCTAGAGGTTGGGGTGCTTGTCACACCGGAGTTCAACTACGGAGTGCCACTCGCCATCTGCATCACAGCCGCAGTCGCGGCCGCTTTTGGCCGCTCCCGCCCCCGCCGATCACCGCGTCCCCCCGTCGTTCGGCTTGGTTGAGGTGAGGCCGAGCCCGGATTCACTTTCCCGGCTCGGACGACCAGCGCCAGCAGCCAGGGCGAGGTGCACTTGACGGACTCGAATCCCCAACCTATGCCGTGCCTCGTATTCGCTGATATAAAGCCTAGGGGTCAGGATGGACCTGACCTCTGCGGGGAGACCGGCGTTTCGCTATATGGCTTGAGACCGTCGCTTTTAGACACCGGCCTCGCCCTTTGACTGAGGCGGCGATTGGGTTCCTACGGCAGAGACCGGAGATGGTGCATCAGCGGACGCTGGTCAGAGGTAAGCGAGAACCCTGGGGTTGACCAACAATAAGGAGGGCGCCATGAGCGGTGTGGTCGGCATTGATGTGGGGGCTTATAAGCCAGCCGTTCGGTGTAGCGAATAGCGTGGTACTGGACGCCGCGAGTCTGAGTGATGAACCAGACCTTTGAAGTCCCTCGAGCCTCTTGACAGATCGCCATCTCGAGAGCGTCGAGCGCCAGCTTCGCCCGCACAGTTGCAGCGGTCCGCCGCCGTCGATACGGGAATCGCCATACGAGCACCTGATAATTGGCCTCCCGGGAAGTACCCTTCGGGCTTGCCGAAGAGGCGTCCGAAGCCACACTGGGAGGAAGCGGAGTGACGAAGCCGTCAGCCACCAGCGGGAAGCTCGCTCGGCCTGACATACGGCGAAGGCGGTGGACGTCTTTCGTCGCCGAGGACGCCACACCGGGGAACGTTGCGCGGGGCGTGCACGAGCAGGCGAACCCGCGGCATCGCCTGCGCGTGGAGCATGACGCCCACACCCTGCTCATCCACCTCAGCAACGAGGACGGGGACGGATGGACGACCTTCGCCGTTGACCGGGCGACGCGCCAATGGTCGGTGGCACAGGCGCCCCGCCAGACCGATGCCGCCCGCCACGCCTATGACGGTCTCTACGACCAGTGACCTCCCAACCTGTTGCCCACGATGGACAGGCGTTTCAGCTGCCTGGCGTGTGCTTCCAGTCGGGGGGCTCATGAGGCCGCAGTCGTTCCCGTCGGGATCGGCGACGATCGCGTAGCGGCCACCTCAGAAGGCGTCGTGAGGCTCCTCGCGGCCGACTTTGGCCCTGGCTTTCCCGGCGAATCTAAGTCGGAGTCAGCGGAGAAGGGTTTCGATTGACCCGCCGCCATCGATCTAAAAGTTCTGCCCGAACTCCGCATGATGCCTCCTCCTGGCACATTCGAGTGACCGCCCTGCGCCTCCCAGGGGCACCCACGAACTCCCTGGCTTCTATACAAATTGGCTATAGAAATATGGACCGCTCTGGGTTCGATAGAGACTCGGATGTGCCTTGGCTCAGTGGAGTCGCATAGTCCTGAATTTCCTTCGGCGCCGCCACCACGTCGCCGGTCGGTTTCTCGCTGCCACCCTCGACGCGGCCTTCAGTACAAAAGGGCGAATGACAAGATCAAGATCCGGGCCGCGACCTGAGTCCAACCGAAACCGCGAAACCCGTGCGCGGGCGTGGGGCCGAAGGGAATGCCGTGCGGATCGATGGAGAGTGCCTTGGCGTGTTTGAGTTCGCAGACTTTTTGTTTTGGCGACGAGACGCATCGAGGCCTCGGCGCACAACTTCTGAAGCGTTCTCGTCGCGGAGGTAGTGAGCGCCAGCTCCGAGGCCAGCGGCTGCGTCGTCCGGGTTATATAGCCGGCATCTCGTGAGCGACAAGCAGCCGCAGCCGATGCAACCCGTCAGCTCGTTCCGCAGACGCTGCAGCTCGCGGATCCGGTCGTCGAGCCGCCCGCGCCATCCTCGGGACAGCGCGGCCCAGTCGGAGCGGTTGGGTGTTCTGTTTTCGGGCAAGACTGCGAGTGCAAGCCGTATCTCTCCTAGTGACAGTCCGACGCGCTGACCGGCCTGAATGAATGCCACCCGCCGTAGGGTGCTTCGGGGGAAGCGCCGCCGTCCACCCTGATCTCGCTGGGCGGTTATCAGGCCCTCGGCCTCGTAGAAACGCAGCGCTGAAGCTGCCACGCCGCTCCGCCTGGCCAACTCGCCGATGGGCACCAAGTCGGTTGTCCCGATCACGTCGAGAATTATGCTTGACTTCAAGTGCACTTTAAGTCCTAGGGTGGTCGGTGTGAAGTTGGCTCAACCGCGCCGCCGAACGCCCGTGCCCGATGTCGGATACCCGGACCTGCCGTGGCTGATGTCGCTGATGACCGGCGATGAGAAGCACTCCGAGAGCGCTACCTCGACCCTCGATGTACTTTGGGTCCTCTACGACCGAGTCTTGAAGGTCTCGCCTGAGACCGCCCGCGATCCCACCCGCGACCGCTTCCTCCTCTCGAAGGGCCACGGCCCGATGGCTTTCTATGCGGTGCTCGCCGCGAAGGGCTTCATCCCCGTCGCAGCCCTCGAGGACTTCGGCAGCTTCGACTCGATCCTGGGCGGCCATCCCGACCGGAACCTGATACCTGGCGTGGAGATCTCGAGCGGCTCGCTCGGGCATGGCCTGGGGCTGGGCGTCGGGCTGGCGCTTGGTCTTGGTCTGGTTGGGCCCGGGTCGGGCGGCCGTGGCAGCCCACGGGTA